>Ga0265334_10000001_pt1 | contig 343037 bp, 327 predicted proteins | sample 42023metaG_FD_192442 | JGI IMG/M metagenome (GOLD analysis project Ga0265334, IMG submission 192442) | Rhizosphere microbial communities from Carex aquatilis grown in University of Washington, Seatle, WA, United States - 4-20-23 metaG | ecosystem: Host-associated > Plants > Roots >...
ACGAGCGAGTAGACGCTGGGGACCGCGGAGGCGCTCGCCGGAATCGCGAGCGCCAGCAGTGCCGCAAGTGCGCAGACGGCGCGCACGGAGCTGGTGAGCCTCAAAGCTTCCTCCTGTTTGAACGATGAACCGCTCGGCGCTCGCGCCGTTCGGGTCGCAAAGTCTACAAACTTGATGGGCTTTGTGGGCTTTTACCGTCGTGGGGGCCGCTTTCCTTTTCGGTGCGCTCGGCATATGCTCGGCGCCATGGCAAGCGCCGGCTCGAGGGGGGCGGCGGTCGCTCTGCCGCGGCCGCGCAGCCATGCCGATCGCGAGAGGCTGTCCGAAGGCGGGACGGCCGCATGGCTGTGGGCGCTGCCGTGCGCGCTCGCGACGATCCTGCTCGTCGCGTTCGCCGCCCGGCCGCTGAGCCGCGTGCTCTACCCGTCGACGCTCCCGCTCCTGCCGACGGTCGAACACAACCCCGAGCCGGTCGAGGACACGCGCTTCCTGCTGTCGCTGCTCGGCCCCGTGCTGCTGGCCGCAAGCCTTGTGCTGCTCGCGCCGCGGCTGCGCGTCTCGCGACGGGCGGGAGCCGCGCTCGCGCTCACGGCCCAGCTGCTCGCCCTCGGCGTCGTCGTGCTGAGCGTCGCGCGCCAGTTCGGCCCCTCCTGGCGAATCGAATTCTTCACGCCGGCGCAGCTGCTCGTGGCAGCTGTCGGCGCCGTCGCGATCGCGCTGGCGGCGCGCCGCGGATGGCTCACCGGCCGCCCGGCCGAGGCGCGCTGGCTGCGCTTTGCGGCACCGGCCGCCGCGCTGCTGCTGACCGGCGTCTGGTTCCTCTCCTACCTCAACACCGCCGGCACGATCTGCACGTACGGCGACTGTTACAACACCGCCTTCATGGCGGACGAGACGTTCGCCGTGCTGAACGGGCTGACGCCGCTCGTGAACCACACCGCCGCGTACGGGTCGCTGTGGCCGTTCGCGTTCGCGCCCGTGATGGCGGTGCTCGGCAAGACGCTGTTCGTGTGGACCGTCCTGATGTGGGGACTCACGGTCGCGATGCTGCTCGCGCTCTACGGCGTGCTGCGACGAGCGACGCACAGCTCGCTCGGAGCGCTCGCACTGTACGTGCCGGTGATGCTGTTCACGTACTACGCCGCCTCGCGCGACCTCCACAACCCGATAGAGATCTACCAGCAGGTGCCGATGCGCACCACGGGGCCGTTCCTGCTCGCGTGGCTCGTCGCGCGGCGGCTCGATCGCGGAGCGCGCGACGGGCTCTCGATCTGGCCGCTGGCGCTCGCCGGCGGCCTCGTCGCGCTCAACAACGCCGACTTCGGCCTCGCCGCGCTGGGGGCGAGCGTCGCGGCGCTGCTGTGGGCCGGCTGGCCGCTGTCGCGGCGCCAGCTCGGGCGGCTCGCAGGCGGCCTCGCGCTCGGGCTCGCGGGCGCGTACGCGCTCGTTTCGCTCGTGACGCTGATCCGCGCCGGCGCGCTGGCGAACCCGGCCAAGGCGGTCGCGTTCGCGCGCGTCTACACGCGCACCGGCGTCGGCCTGTGGCCGCTACTGCGGCTGTTCGGCCTGCCGCTTGTCGCCTACCTCACGTATGCGGCCGCGATCGGGATCGCGACCGTGCGCGCACTGCGCGGCGCGCGTAACCGCACGCTCACCGGCATGCTCGCCTGGAGCGGGATCTTCGGCCTCGGCTCGGCCGCCTACTACATGGGCGCGACGACGATATTGGCGATCGCGACGCTGTTTCCGGCGTGGGGGCTGTCGCTTGCGCTGCTGACGATCGTCGCCGTCAGGCAGGTCGCGAGCCGGCGCGAACGGCTGCCGGGCGTAGCGGCTATGGCAGCGCTGTTCGGCTTCGCGCTGATCGCAAGCTTCGTCTTCATCCCGCCGGCCCGGCTCGCGCCGTGGACGCAGGTCTCGCGCCTCACGACGACGCTCGCACCGTATTCCCCGCCCGACGCCGAACCGCTGTCGGCGCCGCACGAAGCGCGCTTCCGCGCGTTCGTCAGCTCGATATCCGACGGACATGGTCGTTTGGTCGTGCGGCACGGCGCGCCCGTCGCGTTCCTCACCGCGACCGGGCACCTGCTCGCCGACGCGTACGGCATCCGCGACGTCGTCCCGTACACCGGCCGCTCGGTCTTCACAGCGGAAGAGCTGGACGAAGCGCTGCAGCGGCTGCGTGCGGCAGGCGGCAACACGGTGATCGTGCCGTCGCTGATACTGCCGCGCGTCGCGGCCGCACTCGCCGCGCGCGGCTTCGAGGTGCAGACGAGCAGCGGCTTCCGCGCCGGCGTGCCCGGCCAGTCGATCCCCGTCGAAGCGGTCGTGACCGTGAGCGCGGGCGTCGCGCCCGACGAACTCACGAAGTGGGTCGACAGCCGGGCGCTCCCGGCGCGGGGTTAGAGCAGGCCGCCCAAGCCGCCGCCGGAGTCGGCGTGCACGAAGTGCGCGCGCCAGCGCACGTTTCTGTCGGGACAGGAGGTGTTGAAGGCGCTGTTGCCCCAGCGCGACAGCGTCCCGCTCGCGTGGCTGCCGTTGATGCGGCCGGAGATCGACGCATGGGCGCCCGTGTCGAGGATGCCGCGCGCCGAGAAACGTCCGCCGCCGCCGATCGAGGCGCCGCCGAGGTCGATCCCGTTCGTATGCACTCGGCCGTCGGCGCATCTCGCGCGCCACTCGAACGAGATGTCCTCCAGCCCACCGGGCACGACGACGAGGGAGACCGACAGATGCTGGCTCGTGGTCCCCTGGAAGTCGCCGGTCTTGTACGGCAGGTGCGGAGGCGGCGATGGTCTTGGCGCGGGACAGCGCGTCGTGTCGGCTGCCGTCTGCGCGACCTCGGCGGCGCTCAGCGCCCCGTCGTAGACGAGCACGCATGCGAGCGCGCCCGCCGACTCCTCGCCGGGCGATCCGCCTCTGACGTTGTCGCGGAAGAGGCGCAGCGTGCCCGATGCGAGACGGAACGCCTTGCTCGTGATGCTCGCCGAGACCGGCGTGCCGTTGAGATAGGCGACTGTCCACTGCGTGCCGGCGAGCGTCGCCTCGCTCGTGACCGCCACCTGCACGTAGCTGCCGTTCGTCGGTCTGAGTCCGGAGCCCGGGAGCCCGAAGCCGCCGTCGTCCTGCACGTCGATGGCGCCTTCTAACATGTAGAGGCCGTTGTCGGAGGTTCCGCCGCTGAAGTCGAGCAGCCGCCGGAAGCCGAAGACGTCGGCGAGGCGGAAGGTCATCACGATCGAGTGACTCGTCGGATCGACGAGGCCCGCCGTCCGCAGCGAGACTCCGCCGCCTCTCGGGAACGCGAGCACCTGCCGCGGCGCGCCGCCCACGATCTCGGTTGCGAAATTGCTCGGCGGGCCGATCTCGGCGAGGTCAGGCGCACCGGCGACCTGCGTGGCGAGACTGCCCTGCAGTTGGTACTCGGCCTTCAACGTCGCGGCGCTCGCCACGCCGCTGCCGGCGAGCAGTGCTAGCGCTGCCGCCAGCGCCCCGATGCACCTTCCGGTCTCCCGCATCGGCGGGCACCTTACAGATCCGAAAGACGGTGCGTCGTGGCTCAGCGCGGGACGAGCTGGAGGATCGGGATCGTGCGGCCGGCGCGCGCGGCGCGCTCCCGGTAGGCGGCATAGGGCGGGAAGACGCGGTCCGCCAGCTCCCACAGCCGCGTGCGCTCCGCCTCGTCCTCGACGATCTCGGCGCGGAACGGCCGGCCTCCGAGCAGGACGTCGGGGTTCGCGCGGGCGTTGTGGAACCAGGCAGGGTGCTCCGGCGCGCCGAGCTTGGACGCGACGATCGTCACGCGCTCGAGGTCGTTGAAGTAGATGACGCCGTTGCGGCGGATCTGGCCGCTGCGCGCGCCGCGCGTCTGCAGCAGCGCGGTCGGGAGCATCAGCCCCATCCCGATCCGGCCGCCGGTCAGTCGCATCACGTACGGATCGGCCTGCCACACGCAGTGAATCGAGAGCCACGCGGCGACGCGGGTGCCGAGGAAGCGCACGTAGGCGCGGTACAACGGACCGCGGGACGCCTGTGGGTCGACGTACGGGAGCGCTCCACGGGTGGACATGGCGACACCGTAGCCGCGCTCGCCCGTGGGCGAGCCGGCTCGCACCGCGCGCTACGCTGCGCCGATGTGCGCCGGATGCGTCATGGCAGCCACGGCCGGAGCCAGCGGCCTCCGTGCATGGCTTCAAGCCCAGCACCTCACCTGGCTCACCCCGCGCCGCATGCGCGCCGTCACGATCGGGCTGCTCATCGCCGCCTTCGCGATCTCCTCGGTCGGCATCAGCAGCTCGACCCCGCCGCCCGCGCAGGCACCCACCGGCCACCGCCACCGACAGCCGCTGACGCACGCGCCACAGCCACTGCCTCGCGGCCGGACCGGCGTCCGGCTCTGACGAACGTCGCGCGCAGAGCGCCCCAGTACTTGCGCCCGTACATGGCCTTCCTCTAAGGGGTATGCATTGTGCGGGTCGCTGCCGATACCGAACACATGGAGCAGGCGCGCGTCATCATGGCGGTTCGCGTCTCCAGCGAGGACCAGAAGGAGAGAGGATACCGGCACGCCAACCAGATCCGGCGTCTGCCCGAGCTTGTCGCCGAACAGGGCTGAGAGATCGCCCGCCACCCAGACGGAGCGCTCGCGCGCTACGACGAGGGCGCCGCGTCCACGAGCGCGGAGGACGAGGGCGACGGCCTCGGCCTGAGCACCCGACCGGTGCTCACGGACCTGATCCGGGAGCTGCCCGACGTGCGGCCGCCCTACCTCGTCTGCCGCAAGCTCGACCGCCTCCACCGCAACAACCTCCAGTGGGAGTACCTGCAACACAAGTTGCTCGCGGCCGGCGTCGAGGCGATCGTGCAGTTCCCCGCGCTCGACGGCCACCCGGAGCTGCGCCGCATCGGCAGCCCGCGAGAGCGCGCGCGGGCGTCGATGGAGGCGACATGGGCGTCGCTGGAGAAGGCCGAGCTGAAGGAGAAGCTGATGGCCGCCCGGCGCGAGCGCGCCGAGCGCGGCCTTCCGAACGGCGGCTTCCCGCCCTACGGCTACATGCGACCTGTCCCTCGCGGCCCGCTCGTGGTCAACGAGGAGGAGGCGGCCGCCTACCGACAGATCATCGAGTGGGTCTCGAGGGTCACGGGCCGGCGTGGACCGCGAACCGCCTCACGAGAGACGGCGTACCGACGCGCCGGAGCAAGAAGGGATGGACGGCGACGACCGTGCTCAAGATGCTGTTCAACGAGTCGCAGACGGGGATGATCCGAACCAACTTCAAACGGCGTCGCACGGTGGACGCCAAGCGAGAGACAGCCAGCGATCGTGGAGCGCGAGCGGTGGGAGCCGGCGCGCAGCGTGCTCGATGCCCGGTCCTTCGGCAGCGGCAACCGGAACGCGCGCAGACACGCACTCGCCGGCATTCTGCGCCGCTCGGCGTGCGGCGCCACGTTGCAAGCGCAGGTGACTCGGAAGACGCTCCACGACGGGATGCGCCAGGACTATTGGAACTACACCTGCAAGGTCTACAACCCAGGCTGCACGCAGGGCTACTCGATCAGTGAGCGGCGAGCGCTCGCCGAGCTGGCCGAGCACATCGCGGCACGGCTCGACGCAACCCACGAGTGGGTCGAGCCGGAGGCTGGCGACGACCTCGCGCCAGTCGAGGAACGCATCGAAACGCTGACGGCCGACCTCACCGCCGCCGAGCGGAAGGTGCGCCGAGCGCACACCGCCTGGGTGGACACGGACGACGACCTTGCGACGATCGCGCTGGAGGAGCTGCACCGCCGCCGCGACGCCGCCCGCCAGATCGCGGATCAGCTCGACACGCTGCGTAGAGAGCACGCGACTGCGCTCAGCCAGCCCGCCGAGTCGATCGACGTCGCGGAGCTGCGTCAGCTCTTGGACGGCTGACTCGACTTCGCCGCCCACGAGGAGCGTGCGCTGCTTGAAGCTGTGATCGACCGCACTATCTGCTGCCGCCCGGCCGCGACCGGCGGTTGCAGGTCGTCTGGGGGAGCTAACGCGACGGCTTGCCGTTGCTTTCTTGGATTCTCCCGACTCCGGTCGGCTGATCGCCGAGGCGGGAATAGACGTTTCCGCGGACCGGCAATACCTCGGGCGGTCCCTTGTCAGGCGTTACCTTGACCGTGCGCGCACGGTCTGGCGCCAGTCCGAGGAGCAGCCATTGACCGCTAGGCTGCTGCTCCTCCAGAGCTATGCCCCTGGCGATCACGTTAGGGGTGCTGTCGCACGCGATGGTGCCTGTCATGTCCCGAGCCACGCACAGCATGCCATCACCGGGCAAAACCCAAGCGTCAATGCCGACCGCAGTCGTTACACGATGGGCACGGTTGACATTCACGCCTTGCAGAGGCGTTCCTCGCGTAGCCTTCTCGATAGCAGCACGAGTAGTCCCAGGTGGCGTTTGCGATGGAGCGCGAAGGACACTGAACGCGCGCAGCTGGGCAGGCGTCAGCTCTGCCGCGCGTACAACGTTCTGATCGACAACTGGCGCAGGAGGCCGCGGTTCCGTCTTGTGGTCGACACCGAGCCGGACCACCAGGGCTACTGCGGCTGCAACTGCTGCGAGCGCGAGCCCGGAGCGGCGTGTCAATGAAGGTATGGCAGTCATCAGATCCAGTAGCGCCCGGCCCCCACTGCGACCGGGCGCTGTAGAGCCTTACGGGTTGTAGTTCTCCAACCCGTAGAAGATTTCCCAATTATTCAGAGGGTTATAGATAACACCTAGGAGAAACCTGGCGCCTTCGAGCCTGGTGGGGCTAGCTATGAACGACGTCGAGGCCGCGCACGAGGTTCCCCCGATGGCGACTCCTTCGCTGTTCCAGATCGAAACGCACACGGTAGAACCATTCAGGGAGCGACCCCATGAACGGGTGACCTTCCGATAGGTTTCTTCCTTGCAGACGCCCAGTGGGCCGAGGTTTATGCCGGTACAGAAGTGGATTTCTGACCCGTGCGCTGCTGGGGTGGCACTGCTCATTGCGTGGACACCGCCTACGAGCAGTGCCAGACAGACGGACAACAGGATGAAACGCGTGCGCGAACGCACGACGTTCGTAGTCGCAGTCATTCTCCCCCCTACGTTGGAGTCTTTCCCCCGAGGGATCGCCTCAGCGCCTCCCAGACGCAGCTCCCCCGAAGCCCGGCGCCTTTATACCAGAGTTGTGGTGCAACGGTCACCGGCGAGTGTCGCGGAGACGACCGCGGCAGTCAGACCTTCGCCCGACTCACGCGCTTCCTGTGATCGGCGTGTCGAGCGGGGAGCGCCAAGCCATTGTCTAGATGCTGATCCGGCTCGGGACGCAGCGAGTACCGATCGGCTGGCAGTCCCTCGCGCGCGAGCTTCGCCCGCAGCGCGACGGCGAGCAGTCGCAACTGCGAGTCGGTGGAGAAGGGATTACGCCCGTCGCGCGCTGCCCCATGTCTCAGCCGTCCTTGGCTGTCACCTGCTCCGTCGTGCGCGGTCTTGGAGGAAGGTCGCGAAGCTGCGCAGCTCGTACCCGAAGGCGAGGACTTCCCGCGGATCAGCGTCGGCGCCGGCGGAGTCGAGGCGGGCGCGCCACGCGACGAGCGCAGCGGTCTGCTCAGCCAGGTAGGTGTCGGCGTCGAGGTCGGCCGGCAAGTGGCGCAGCCCGTGCGGGTAGCGAGCGCGCAACGCGTCGATCGCGTCAGCCGGATCAGCGGGCGGATCATCGTGCGCGACGCGATCGCGCTCAAGCTCGCGCGCCTGGACGAGACGCACACGACGCTCGCGAACACCGACGAGCTGAACGCCCACCGCATCATCCGCGAGCACCGCGACTACCTCCGTCTGCTCGATGACCTCGGCTGGGCCATCCACGACCCGCGACCGGCCTTCCCGCTCACGATGACCGTCGCAGCACTCGGCCGCACCCTCGCGCGACTTGCCGACCAAGACCCCGCCGTCGCCGCCGTCTGCCACGTGCTGCTCGACCGGCTGCCATGAGCAAGCCGCGCCCCCACCGCACGAGCGCCGACCACACAGCGCTCGGCCACGCCGTGCGGATCATGCGCGCCACCCGCGGCCCCTCCCAAGAAGAACTCGGCGCCCGCGCCGACCTCCACCGCAACTACATCGGCGCCATCGAACGCGGCGAAATCAACCCCACCTTCCGCGTCCTCCTCAAGCTTGAACGAGGCCTCGACATGCCGCTCCGAGCTGATCGCGAAGTACGAGGAGCTGCTGTGAACCGCCACGACGACCGCGCTGTGAAGCGCGGTCGTCAGACAGCGGCGATCCTGCCTATCGGCACTTCTGCGGCTTGCACGCTCTCCGCTGACATCTCGCCGCGTCGATGGAGATCCACGTGCCCTCCGGCGGCTCGCCAAAGCCGGCCCGGTAGCGGTCGAGCGTGTCGGCGTAGGCGTCCTGCAACTCCTGCGCCTCGGCCTCGTCGCGCATACCGAAGTAGGGGTAGTGGTGCAGGAACTCGCCGAACAACGCATCGCAGTCAGCCGCGTAGGCCATCGTGTCGAGGATGTGCTGGTGCCACATCTCGTCCACAATCCCGCACGGCACGATCGCCGCGTCCGGGAACGCGAGCTGGAGCGCCAGGTAGCGCCGGTACTCCGCCTCCATGCGGTCGAGCTGGTCCAGGCCGTAGCCCTTCCCGTCCTCCGGGTCCGCGAGCTTCCGGCGCACGTTCGTGAGATCGATCAGCTCTTTCACGCGCGCGAACCCTTCAACCGCCGTGATCGGCGGTGCCTGCTCGATGATGGACATTGGTCTGCGCCCTCCTAGGGGTCGATGGACAATCGAACCTACGTTCGCGCAGAAATCTAGTCCGTGGGGCAGACGCTTCCCGAGCGGGAGAGCGCTTCGCGGGGCTACGCCGCCGCCAACTGCTCCAAGACCGCCAAGACCTCGTCGTCGTGCGTTCTCGGCGTGACCTTCGGGATAACGTGCGCGACGACGCCATCGGGGCCGATGACGAACGTCGTCCGAGTAGCCTCCCAAAATGTCCGTCCATACATCGACGGACATCAAGGGAGGGGTCAGTTTTTTCGGCCGACTTACCCGCTGGTCGGCGAAGAGGCCCACCGCGCGCTGGTCCGAGTTGCGGACTCGCAGCCGCCGGGCGACCCGCAGCGACGTGTCCGCTGGCAGCTCGTGCCGCAGGAATGGGACTCCTGCGGCGAAGGCTGGGCGCGCGCCCGACGGTCCGCCCCACGTCAGGTCATGATCAGCGGCTTGGCCGCGGCGAGCACCTGGCTCATCGTCTTCGTCTTGTCGAAGCCGCCGTCAGGCGTCGGCGAGTCGCCGATCAGCAGGTTGATGGCGGCGGCATGGCGCGCCTCGACCTGCACGATGCTGCCGGCGGCGGCGAGCACTGCCGGGTTCTTGATGCCCGGGGCCGCGCCGTTGTAGGCGCTCACGCCCAGGTTCTCCAGCGTCGAGGCGAGCGCGAGGAAGCTTCTCTGGTCGGTCGCAGGGAAGACGAACGTCGGCGACTTGACGGGTCTTCCGCCGAGCTTCTTGATCGTCGCCTTCAGCGCCGCCACGTGCTGGGCCTCCTCTGCGCCGAACTGCTGCGCGTACTGCTTGGCGGTTCCGCTCAGCTTCAGGCTCCTGCCCTTGACGTTGTAGAAGGCGGTCTCGAGGTACTCGAGCGTGAGCGCGTAGTTGAGGATCGCGACGTCCCCGCCGCCGGTGGCGGCGAGCGCGTTGCCGACGAACGGGCCGACCGCGGCGGCTCCGTAGACAGACGCCGCCGCGATCGCGCCGCGCAGGATGAAGGTCTCGCGCGTGATGCCGTGTACCTGCACGCCGGCGAGCTCTGGGCTGACCTGAGGATCGGTGGACATGTTCGGTGGCTCCGTTCTGATCCCGGGGATCGGCTAGGCGAGGAAGGGCTTGACCGCGACGAGCACGGTCTGCATGTCGGCGGGCTTGGCGAACGCCCCGTCGGGGGTGATCGGCTTCTTGACCAGCGTCGCCAGCGAGGCGGCGTGGCGCGCCTCGATCGAGTGGATCGAGAGCGCCGCGGCAAGCACGTCCTTGCTCTTGATTCTCGCGGCCTGGCCCAGATACGCGGCGGCACCGAGGTTCTCGACCGTGTAGGCCAGCTGCGCGACTCTGTTGGCGTCGGAGACCGGGAACTTGCCGTTCGGCTTCGCGCTCGGCGTGCCGCCGAGCTTCGTGATCGTCGCCTTGATCGCGTCGACGTGCTCCTGCTCCTGCTGGGCGAACGTCTTCACGAGATCGCCCGTCGCGCCCTTGAACAGCTTCGCGGCGACGACCTTGTCGTAGAACTCCGTCTCCAGGTACTCGAGCGTCAGCGCGTAGTTGAGGATCGCCAGATCGCCCGACGCGGAGCTGTGCATCGCCGTCGTGCTCGCGGGCGCGGCTGCCGTGGTGGCGGTGCTGCTGCCGCTGCTGCCGCCGCAGGCGGCGAGCACGAACGCGCCAAAGCTGGCGGCGGCGCCGCCGCCGGCCATCTTGAGAAAGCGCTTGCGCTCCATGTCGTCTCCGACAAGCGTCTCGACGGCTCCCCGCTCCTCACGGGCTGGTTCGTCAGTCATACGACCAGGCATCGGACATCTCCCTGTTGAACTTGGCGCCCGCGGGCTCGCGGGAACTGGACGTGTCTCGTCCGCAGTCGTCGCTACTGGACCACGGTGATCGTTCCGACCATGCTGGCGGGATGGATCGTGCAGACGTAGTGGATGACGCCGACCTTGTCGGCGGTGATCATGAACGTTCCGCCCCGGCCAAAGTCCTTCGATCTGAATTGCTGCACGCCACCGGCGCTGGTCACGTTGTGGGGGGTGGCGTCGAAGTTCTGCCAACGGACGCGCTGCCCGACGTGAACCGTGAGATGGTCGGGCGCGATCGCGATGTTGCGGTACGCGACCGAGGCCGCGGCGCCCGGAACCGGAGTCGGCGCCGAAGACGACGACGATCCGCAACCTGCGATCGCTACGACCACGCTGAGGCTGGCCACGATCCCAATCGTCGTCGACCACCCGCGGCACCGTTTGACGGTTTGCTTCACATCACTCCATACGCCGCGGGCGACGATGAAGATCACACATATCGCTCTCGGCGCCCACACGCTTACATTGAACGGTCATGCGAGCGGGGCGACGATGACCGGGGCGGTCGTCGGCCGCACGCTGCCCCCGGCGGGCTCCGCGGTGACGATCACTTGGCGCACGCCGCGCAGGCTCTCGCCGATCGCCACCGACGCGCGGCCGTCGCTCGGCACGTCGAACAGCGCGTGAGTGGGCGCAGTCCCGCTCGGGCGCCGCAGCCACACCTCGTACACGTGTCCGGTGGGCGGGGAAGGCATGCCGCAGACGACGAGCGTTGCGGCGTGGGCGCCGACGACCAGCCGTGCACGTGCGCCGGCCGCCATCGGCCCGCTCACGCGTGCGGCGACGACGCGCGGCGCCGCCGTGTCCGGGCGTGCTGTCCACAGCGCCGCGCCGACGAGCGCGATGACCGCGACCAACGCCGCCGCCGCGCTCAGGACGCGCCGCCGGCGACCCTCGAGGCGTGGCCGGCGGACGCGATCGGCCTGCGCGCCGGCGGCGCGCAGCAGCTCTGCCTGAGCCTCGACATCGGCCATGATCCGGCGCTTGAGACCGGGTGGCGGGGGGATCCGCTCGACGCCGGCCGCGAGCGCGTCGACGATGGGGCGCAGCTGCTCGGCGTCCGCGCGGCACTGCCGGCAGTCGCGCAGGTGGGCCGAGAAGCGACGCGCCTGGACATCCGACACGGCACCGAGCAGGTACGCGCCGACTGCGTCGCGCCAGTCGCAGGGCTGGGACGGGCCGCTCATCACGCCGCCCGCTCAATCGAACCGCGCGGCCCACGATGCCAGCAGGATGCTGAGCTCGTAGAGGAGCAGCATCGGGACCATCTCGATCAGCGTCGTCACCGGATCGACACCCGGCAGCAGCATCGCGATCACCGCGATCCCGACGATCGCGTAGCGGCGGTTCTTGCGCAGCTGGCGTGGGGTGACCACGCGCAGCCGCGTGAGCGCGAGGATGCCTACCGGCATCTGGAACAGCAGTCCCATCGCGGCCAGCGTCGCGAGGATGAAGTTGTAGTACGGCCTTGCCTGCACAAGCGCGTTGAACTGCCCGTGGTTGAAGTTCTGCAGGAAGCCGACGGCCGCGGGCAGGACCAGGAAGTATCCGAACGCCACCCCCGCCGCGAACAGCGCGGGGACCATCAGCATCAGCGGCAGCACGACGCGCCGCTCGCCCGGCCCAAACGCGGGCAGGATGAAGCCGTAGATCTGGTAGAGCAGCATCGGCAGCGCGAACAGCAGCGCGAAGTACGCCGAGACGGTGATCGTCTGGGTGAACGGCTCGGCCAGTCCGAGCGTCACCGGCACCTGGCCGGCGCTCGCCGCCGGCGCCGCGCGCAGCGCCGCGGCGTTTGCCGCTCCTGCCTCGACGAGCGCGAGCCGGTCCGCCCTGCTGAGCGGAGCGGGCGAGCGCGCGAGACGGTCGAAGGCAGCGGCGCTGCGTCTCAGCGCACGCCGCTCGGCGCTCTGGAAGCGGGCCTGCTCACCGACCGGCCCGCTGGCATGCTTGGCGGCGTTGGCGGTCGCGTGCGTGAGCGGACGGTTGAGCACGTCGAGCAGGCCGTGGTTCTGCCACAGCGCGAGCCCGAACGCGACGATCACCGTCGCGACGCTGATCAGCACACGCCAGCGCAGCTCGTCGAGATGCTCGACGAGCGTGAGGCGCTGGTCGTGGGCGATCCGCCCCGCTGCGACCGCCATCGTCGTCTTACTCGGCCCGCGGGCGACCGACAAGGACGGGCTCGGCGTCGACCTGCTCGGGCTCGACCGTGTCGCTCACGGCGACGGGCTCGGCCACCGCGGCGTTGTGCAGCGCCGCGACCTCGTGGTCGTGGTCGTCGTCGCCGCCGATCGAGCTCTTGAACTCGCGGATCCCTCTGCCGACCGAGCGCCCCACCTCGGGAAGCTTCTTCGGCCCGAGCACGAGCAGGGCGATGATCAGAACGACGATGAGCTCCATTGGTCCGATGTTCGGCATGAAAACCTCCAGAGATGTGGTTGCGGGGCGAGGCCGGGCGTCAGTGGCGCGGCCTGTAGGCACCCTGCAACCAACTGCGCACCCCGAGGCCCAGTGGATCAGTCACAGCCCTCGGAGGTCCCCCTCCCTCTGGGCTCGCCAAGGGCCTCACCCCCGGCGGCCGGTCCCCGCCGAGGCTTCGGCCGGTTGGAGAACATCCCCCGGCCGGGGTCTCGGCGGGGGTAGGTCACTCAGCGGCCCCCGAAAAGGGCGGCGGCGCCCGCGGGCAGTTCCCTTCTCGCGCGGCGCCGCCGCTCGCTTCCCACGGGAAGTCCGGACTGACGCGCGAATCGCGCAGAGGTGGCCCGCGCGGGTCCGCCGCGAAGAACAGTGAGCGTTCGACGTACTTCGACCGGTTGCAGAGGCGCCACGTAATATGGCGCCCGCTGGTAGATCAGTCGCGCACGAAGACGGTGCGTTGGACTTCTGGAGGAAGCTTGACGCTTAGGAGAAGTGTCGCCCGCACGGGCGCGTTGACCTCGCGGAGCGGCGCTGCGGCGCGGGTCCGCGTTCGCTTCATGCTGGTGATCGCTGGCGCGATCTTCGCGCTGGCGGCCGGGGCTGCGGCCCATACGCCGACTGCTTCGGCGTGCTCGGCTACGTCTCACTGCTATGGCATCGCCTCGTCGGTAGATGGAAACGGTTTCGCTGGCGGCTCCGTGTACGATCGGACCAACTGCATCAATCTGGCAAGCGGCGCGGAGTTCGTGACCAACGAGCTGTGGGCTGTGACGAGCAACGGCGCGCGCTGGATCGAGGGCGGGATCGGCAAGGGGGCACAGCTTGGGACTGGCGGGCTCCAGTACTTCTGGGGGCGCAACGACCCCAATCTGAATCCGTCGTTCATGTCGTGGAACCTCGGCGCCGCGCCCGCGAATACCTACGAGCCCGTCACGCTTGAGCTTTCGAGCGGGCAGTGGTACGTCTTCAACGACGGGGTGTGGAACCACACCTCAGCAGTCACAACGCCGGTTAGCACCTTGCAGGCCGGGATCGAGACGAACTCCAACAACACCAGCAGTTGGGGCAGCGAGTCCAGCATGGAGAGAATGGAAAACGGTGGCTCCTGGGTGGACGGCTGGGGTCCATTCTTGCTGACGCAGCAAACCAACACGCGGGTCCAATGGGTCAACCAGTACGACTGGATCCAGATGGGCGCGGGGTCGATCACATGCTGAACAAGGACCGGAAAGGGCCGCGACGTATGCACATCTCCCGTCGAATCAGCCTGATCGTCGGCGTCGTCATCGTCGCCGCAGCCATCGCGGGCGTCACGTTCGCCCAGGCCGACAAGGCGGGGCGGCCGAGCGCGGCGGCGGCGCTCGCGCAGACGAAGCAGCGCTCCGAGCAGCTCGCCCACATGCCCAGAGTACGACCGCGTCACCGATCGCACCGCCTGACGCAGCGGGCAGTGTCCCCGCGTGCACACAGCGCGCAGATCGACGCCGCGCTGAAGAACGCCGCGAACGTCGCCGGGGCGTACGCGCTCCCGGCCCCGCCGTCCTCGGGCGAGGCTGCGGCAGCGCCAGCGACGATGCCGGCGCAGGTCGTGACCGCAGTCCAGAAGACGATCGTCAGCGATGCCCTCGACTCAAGCGGAGTCGAGTCGAACAACTCGACGTACTCGTCCGGCGGCACGGAGACCGTCGTGGAGGTGTCGGGAACGTTCGCGCCACCGACCGCGCCGCCGCCGCCAGCCGGGGGGACCGCGTACACACCGAAACCCGCCAAATACCTCATCGTCGTCACCGACGATGCGACCGGAGACGTGCGCGGCGTCGGCCTCGGCAACACACCGATTCCGCTGACCCAAATGAGCGCAAGCGTGACGGACGCGACCGTCCCGCAGCCCTAGCCTCCACGGGCAGGCGGTTCCTACCCCAGCCCACGTCGTGCGCCCAGCGCGCCGGGCGCACGGACGTGGGACGGCCGCCTACGCCGCCGCCAGCTGCTCCAAGATCGCCAGCACCTCGTCGTCATGGGTTCTCGGCGTGACTCTGGGGATGACGTGAGCGACCTTGCCCTCGCCGTCGATGATGAACGTCGCGCGCAGAGCGCCCCAGTACTTGCGCCCGTACATACTTTTTTCAGCCCAGACGCCGTACTGCTCGCAGACCGCGTGATCCTCGTCGGCGAGGAGGGTGAAGTCGAGCGACTGCTTGTCGACAAACTTCTTGACGGCTCTGACGGGATCGGGCGAGATGCCGACGACGACGGCGCCGGCTTCCGCGTAGTTGGGCAGGTGGTCGCGGACGCCGCAGGCCTGCACGGTGCAGCCGGGCGTGTCGGCCTTCGGGTAGAAGTAGAGGACGACGGTCTTGCCGGCGTAGTCAGCCAGGCTGACGGCGTTGCCGTCCTGGTCGGGAAGCGTGAACTGGGGTGCGGTGGCGCCTGTCTCGATCATGCGCCGGAGGCTACTTCACCGGCTGAGGCGCGGCTAGGCCGGACGCCCCGGCGTCACCAGTCGCTGACCATGCAGTAGAGGCCGTTCGGGGCGCCGTGGACGTCGGTGCCCGGGTGCACCTCGCGGGGCGTGCCGCCTCCCGCGCGGATCATGTCCGCGAACAGGTCCGGGTCGGAGCCGGCGACGTTCTCGATCATCACGACGACGCCGCCCGGGCTCATGTGCCGCTTGACGCCGGCGTAGAAGCGCCGGTGGACGTCCCAGTCGGCGTCGAAGCGCTGGTGGCTCGGAGGCTCGTCCGGGTCGGGCAGGAAGTGCGGCGGGTTGGCCACGACGACGTCCCAGCGCTCGGTGTCCGGGACGGCGTCGAGCACGTCCGACTCGTGCACCGCGACGCGGTGCACGATCCCGTTGTGCGCGGCGGTGCGCCGCGCGACGGCGACCGCGGCCGGGTCGATCTCGACGAGCGCGAGCGTCTCGCACCAGCCGCTCGCCAGCAGCGAGTAGCCGATGTAGCCGGGGCCGGCGCAGAACTCGCACAGCCGCGCGCAGCGCCCGATCCCCAGCTCGTTCAGGATGCGCGGGACGTCGCGTCCGAAGGCCAGACCGCCCTGGTGGTGCTCGGGACGGTCGAACACGGTGATGCCGGCGTAGCAGGCGGCGACGGCTTCTGGCCGACCCTGCGTGCGCGCGCCGGGCAGCCGCCGCCGCACCTTTCTGACGAGCATCCGCGTGAGCGCCCTGCCGTCGTACATCTCGTCGACGACGCGCTCGGGCACGTACGCGTCAAGGCTGTATGCGGCAAGCCCGTAGCGCCCCGCATTGTCCGTCCCTGTCATGTGGCCGCTCCCTCGGTGAGAGCGAAACGGTAGCCAAAGCTCCTAAAGATTCCACGTGATTTAAGCCCGGTGTCGGACCACGGACGACGCTGGTGAATGATGGGAAGTTTTGGGCGCCGGCGGCATCTGCGCGAGGCTGGCTCAGGCCTCGGCGCCTACTTGAGCAGCCGCGACAGGCGCCGATCCTTCAGCACGCGCCCGTCGGTCTGGCACGTCGGGCAGTAGGCGATCACGTAGTCCTCGAAGTGGACCGCCTCGAGCGTCGCGCCGCAGCGCGGGCACGGCTGGCCCTCGTGGCGGTGGATCTTCAGCGGCAGCGGCAGTCTGTCGGGCAGCGGGAGCGACAGGGTGGCGGCGTACGTGTCGATCGCCCCGCCGAGCCGCGCGATCGTCGCCTCGCGGAGCTCGGAAGCCTCCCGCTCGGTCAGGTCCGCCCTGCGCTTGAACGGCGACAGCCGCGCCTCCCACAGGATCTCGTCGACCCACGAGCGGCCGATCCCGGCGATCACGCGCTGATCGCGCAGCAGCGTGTGCAACGGCCGCGGCGCTCTGCCGAGCAGCGGCAGGAACGGCGGCGGGTCAGGCCACGCCTCCGGGCCGAGCGTCGCGATCGCCTCCTCGGCCTCCAGCTCCGGAGCGCGCAGCAGGCGAGCCCACGCCGCCTGCTTCGTGCCGAACTCGCGCAGCCGCAGCTCGCGCCCGTCGTCGAGCCGGATCAGCACGCGCGAGGTGCGGTCTCTCAGGCCGGCGCGTCTGTCGAACAGCTGCAGCCGGCCGGCGGACATCAGGTGGATCAGCAGCACGAGCCCCGCGTCGGACTCCACGACGAGGTGCTTGCCGCGGCGCCCGACGCCGGTCAACGTCGACCCGTCGAGCGCATGCAGCGGCGGGTCGAACGTCTTGAGCGCGTTCACGCCGGGCGCCAGCGTCGACTCGACGCCCGCGCCGGCGATCGCGGCGCCGATCAGCCGGGCGACGATCTCGACCTCGGGCAGCTCGGGCATGCTCCATTCAGGCTAACGTGTCTGCCAAGTGAGGCCGAGAAGTCCAGCAACAACAGGACATCGCTCAGGTTTAAGGTGGACAATCCGTCACGTTATGACGGCTTTACGGGAGAGCGAAAGGGTGCGGGGCATGACGAACGAAGACATCCTCCTCATCGCAGGGCCCGAAGGCCGCGACGACGAGCTCGTCGCGGCGGCCGCGGCACACCATCCCCGGCACGTCACCGTGCTGATCGAAGCGGACGACCCCAACTGGGGTTGGAGCGAGCAGCGCATCGCGTCCACGCGGCGCGACCGTCTCGCAACCCTCTTGACCTCGGTCGAGTGCGCCACCGGCGCGACCGTCGTCGGCCTCGTCGGCGACCCGGCCGAGCTGACGCTCGCCGGCTTCGACGCGATCGTCGGCAGCAACACGTATCTCCGCAGCGCCGCCTGACCAAGCGTTCCCCCCGAGCGGGCGCCGGGCCCCCCATCCGGCGCCCGCTCACCCCCTTGTCGCATAGCGTTCGCGGCATGAGCAGCAGCGCGATCGTCGACACGCACGCAGACGCCGCGGCGCTGGAGCTGGCGCCGCTGCTGATCCGCGAGCCGCTCGCCGCCTTCCTCGACGCGCACGGGCTCGCGCCTGGAGACGGACCGCTCGGGGCCGAGCCGGTCGGCGAGGGCCACTCGAACGTCACCTACCTGATCCGCCGCGGCGCGAGCGAGCTGGTGCTGCGCCGGCCGCCGCGACCCCCGCTGCCGCCGTCCGCCCACGACGTGCTGCGCGAGGCACGGCTGCTGACCGCGGTCGAGTCCCAGCCGGTGCGGACCCCGCGTGTGCTCGCCGTCTGCGAGGACGAGGGCGTGATCGGCGCGCCCTTCTACCTGATGGAGAAGGTCGAGGGCGACGTGATCACGACGCAGGTGCCGCCCGCGCTCGACGCGCCCGAGCAGCACCGGCGCGTCGCCGACGAGCTGATCGACGCGCTCGTCGAGGTGCACGCGGTCGACTGGCAGGGCTGCGGGCTGGAGGGCTACGGCAAGCCGACCGGCTACCTCGAGCGCCAGCTGCGCCGCTTCGGCGGCCTGTGGGAGCACAACAAGACCCGCGAGATCGCGACGCTCGACCGCGTGACCGACTGGCTCACCGCCAACCGCCCCGAGTCCGGCCCGGCGACGATCGTGCACGGCGACTACCGCCTCGGCAACGTGATGTACGAGCGCGAGGCGCCGGCGCGGCTGAACGCGATCTTCGACTGGGAGCTGGCGACGATCGGCGACCCGCTCGCCGACGTCGGCTACCTGACCGCCACGTACGCCCAGCCGGGCGACCCCGACACGAACTTCACGCGCTTCGCCGTCACGACCGAGGGCGGCTTCCCGACGCGCGCGGAGCTGATCGCGCGCTACGAGGAGCGCTCGGGGCGCTCGATGTCGAACGTCGCCTGGTACGCGACGCTCGCGCTGTGGAAGGCGGCGATCTTCCTCGAGGGCTCCTACAAGCGGCTGCTCGCCGGCACGACCGACGACCCCTTCTTCAAGCTGCTCGACAGCGGCGTCCCGGCGCTCGCCGAGCACGCGTGGGCGGTGGCGCATGGCGAGTGAGCGCAGCGCACTGCTGGTCGACTGGGGCGGCGTCCTGACGACGAACCTGTTCGCCTCGTTCGGCGAGTTCTGCAGAGAGGCCGGGCTGGCGCCCGACACGCTCGTGCAGGCGTTTCGCGGCAACCAGGAGTTCCGCGACACGCTGATCGCTTTCGAGGAGGGCAAGATCGACGAGCCGGTCTTCGAGGAGCGCTTCGGCGGACTGCTGGGCGTGGACCACACCGGCCTGATCGACCGCCTGTTCGCGCGCGTCGGGCCCGACATGGCGATGCTCGCCGCGGTCCGCACCGCACGCGCCGCCGGCATCCGCACCGGCCTGATCTCCAACTCGTGGGGCACGCGCCGCTACGACCGCGCGATGCTGGAGGAGCTGTTCGACGGGGTCGTGATCTCGGGCGAGGTCGGCATGCGCAAGCCGGCGCCGGAGATGTACGTGCTCGGCGCCGAGCGCGCGGGCGCCGCGCCGGAGGCGTGCGTCTACGTCGACGACCTGCCGTTCAACCTGCCGCCGGCGCAGGAGCTGGGGATGGCGACGGTCCACCACGTCGACACGACGGCGACGATCGCCGAGCTCGAGCGTCTGCTCGACCTGGCGCTTGCGTAGCATCCGCCGTCGGATGCTCCGCCGTGCCCTGCCGGTCCTCGCCGTCCTGCTGCCGCTGCTGCTCGCGTTCGCGCTCGGCGCCTGCGGCGGCGACGACAGCCTCAGCGCCGGCCAACTGCACACGCAGGCGAGCGCGATCTGCACGAGAACGGCCGCCGCGACCGACCGCGTCGCGCTGCCGGGCGCGCCCGCGCAGGGCGGCCTGTTCCTGCAGCAGGGGCTCGCGCACCTGCGCCCGGCCGCGGCGCGTCTGAGAGCCTTGAAGGCACCGCAGGACCTGCGCAAGCGCTACGACGGCGCCGCCCAGCTCGCCGGCCAGGAGGTCGCGCTGATCGCCCGCAGCGAGCAGTCGCTCGCGCGCGGCGACGACCCGGCCGACACCTTCCGCCAACTCGCAGCCGCGCTCCAGCCGCTCACGACAGAGGAGAACGCCTACTGGCGGGGACTCGACATCCCCGCATGTGTGCGGCACTAAAGCCCGCCGGGCCTGGATCTGGCGGATGCCGGCGCCCGCCAGGGGAGGACGCAGCCTGTGTGGCGTACTTCGTACGCGAACAGGCGAGGACGATGCCTGGCGGGATGCCGGCGCCGCCAGATTCAGGCCCGCTTGCCGCGGCCGTACAGGAACTTGTTCAAGCGCCCGAGCAGCTTCGTCTTGCGCGCGCTGTACGGGAACATGTGCGGGTCCTTCTTGCCGGCGAAGCGGGTGACGAGCAGGGTCTGCTGCTTGGTGTACTTGCGGATCCCGCCGGCGCCGTGGCGCGAGCCGAGGCCCGACGTCTTCCAGCCGCCCATCGGCAGCTCGAGCGTCGTGTAGTTGACCTGCGCGTCGTTGACGCAGACGGCGCCCGCCTCGACGCGGCGCGCGAGCTGCTCGCCGCGGTGGAGGTCCTTCGTCCAGACCGACGCCTGCAGCCCGAACGGCGAGTCGTTCGCCAGCTTCAGCGCCTCCTCGTCGTCGCGCACCTTCATGATCGGCAGCGTCGGGCCGAACGTCTCCTCGGTCATGCACGCCATCGAGTGGTCGACGTCGACCAGCACGGTCGGCTCGTAGAAGGCGCCGGGGCCGGAGCCGCGCTTGCCGCCGACGAGCACTCTCGCGCCCTTCTCGACGGCGTCTCTCACGTGCGCCTCGACGATGTCGATCTGCGGCGGGTAGATCATCGAGCCGATGTCGACGGTGCCCGGGCCGGTCGGCACGCCCTGGCGCAGCGCACGCACGTTGTCGGCGACCTTCGAGACGAACTTGTCGTAGACCGGCGCCTCGACGTAGACGCGCTCGACGGAGATGCAGACCTGGCCGCCGTTGTTCATCGAGTAGTAGGCGGCGGCGTTGGCGGCGCGGTCGATGTCGGCGTCGGCCAGCACGATCATCGGGTCCTTGCCGCCCAGCTCGAGGCCCACCGGCGTGAGCGTCTGCGCGGCGCGCTGCATCACCTTGATGCCGGTCTCGGTGGAGCCGGTGAACATGACGAAGTCGGCCGCGTCGATCAGCGCCTCGCCGGCCTCGCGGCCGGTGCCGGTCGCGACCTGGAAGACGTGCTCGGGGATCCCGCAGGCGCGCAGGCCCTCCTCCATCAGCAGCGACGTCAAAGGCGTCACCTGCGCCGGCTTGAGCACGGCGGAGTTGCCGGCCGCAAGCGCGGGGATGCAGTCGCCGAAGGAGTTCGTCAGCGGGAAGTTCCACGGGCCGATCACGCCGACGACGCCGATCGGCGCGTAGCGCACGACGAGCTTCTTGCCCTTCGTCATCGGGTTCGACGACTTGACGTGCTCGTCGCCGAGGTACTCCGGCGCGTGCTTGGCCCAGAAGCCGAACGCGTTGGCGCAGTACATGACCTCGGCGAGCAGCGCGTCCTCGTACGTCTTGCCGGTCTCCGAGACGATCGTTCTGATGATCCGATCGGCGTTGTCGACGGTCCACTTCTGCATCCGCAGGAAGACCTTCGCGCGCTCCTCGAAGCCGAGTGCCTCCCAGGCCGGCTGCGCCACGCGGGCGCGCTCGACCAAGGTCGTGACCTCGTCGCGGCTGAGCGCGGGGACGGTCGCGATCGTCTGGCCCGTGGCGGGGTTCTCGACGGGGATGCCTCTGTGGGTGCCGGCGCCGTTCTGGACGGCAGCCGGTGCCTGCTCGGTGGTGGCCATGGCGCGCTCCTCTTCGGTGCTCGGCGTCGGGTCCGGTTGACCCGCGGTCAAGAGCCTACCGGAGCCGCGCAGCGATTTGGCCGGCTGGCCAGGAGCTTGTCCGAGCGCCGGTGCGGGTAGAGAGCCGGCGATGGCCGAGCGGCAGACAGTCGCGGTCCTGGGGGCCGGCGGGACGATGGGCTACGCGATGGCAGGCAACCTCGCGCGCGCCGGCTTCGCGGTGCGGGCGTGGAACCGCACGCGAGAGAGAGCGGAGCCGCTGGCCGGCGACGGCGCGATCGTGTGCGACTCGCCGGCCGAGGCGGCACAGGGCGCCGACGTCCTGCTGACGATGCTGTCCGACGGCGACGCCGTGATCGACGCGGTCGACGGCGAGCGCGGCGCGTTCGCGCGCATCGGCGACGGCGTCCTCTGGCTGCAGACGAGCACGATCGGCGAGGCGTCGACCGAGCGCTGCGTCGAGCTGGCGCGGCGCGCCGGCGCCGGGCTGGTCGACGCGCCGGTGCTGGGGACGAAGCAGCCGGCCGAGGCTGGCGAGCTGGTCGTGCTCGCGTCGGGCGCCGAGGCGCTGCGCTCGCGTGCGCAGCCGCTCTTCGACGTCGTCGGCAAGCGGACGCTGTGGCTCGGCGAGGCCGGCCAGGGTACGCTGCTCAAGCTCGTCGTCAACAGCTGGATCGTCGCGGTCGTCGAGGGCGGCGCCGAGACGCTCGCGCTGGCGGAGGGCCTCGGCGTCGAGCCGGCGCGCTTCTTCGAGGCGATCGAGGGCAGCGCGCTCGACCTGCCCTACCTGCGCGTGAAGGGCCGGGCGATGGCGGAGCGCGACTTCACGCCCTCCTTCCGCCTCGCACTCGCTGCCAAGGACGCGCGCCTCGCGGAGGAGGCGGCCGAGCGCCGCGGCCTCGACCTGCCGGCGCTCGCCACGATCCGCGACCGGCTCGAGCAGGCCGTCCCGCAGCACGGCGATGAGGATCTCGCCGCGACCTACCTGACGAGCGCGCCCGCGCGGGCACGCACCTGAACCCGCCGCGAGCGCGCCCGATCGACGGGGCGCCGAGGTGCCGTCAGCGTGATGACGCCTGCCCGCTCCGAGACGGCCGGCAGATCGCCGATTTCATTATTTCCAGTAGGGTCGCGCCAGGGAGAGGCGACGCAGCGGGAGGCAGGATGCGCGGTACACGGCTGGCGGCAGGGTTGATCGCGGCGTGCGTGAGCATGCTGCTGCTCGGGTCGGCGGCCTCCGCCGCGGACTTCACCTGGAGCGGCGACGGCACGGACACGTCCGGCCCCTGGTCGAACGGGGCGAACTGGGTCGGCAACGCAGCGCCGGCGCCGAACGCGTCGATCGGCACGCTCACGTTCCCGCAACTCGACGGCGCCTGCGCCCCGCCGCCCTCGGCCTCGCTCGCGTGCACGACGGCCCACAACGACGTCAGCGGCCTCAGCGTCGACCAGCTCGTCCTCGACGACGGAGTCACCTCCTACAAGCTCACCGGCGACGGCATCCAGCTGGGCGGCGGCGGCCTCACAGCCTCCTCCGCCTCGCCCGACGAAGGCAGCACGGACACGCTGCTGCTGCCGATCGCGCTCACCGCGTCGCAGACGTGGAACGTCGCGACCGGCCTCGTCGCCGTCGAGGGGCTGAGCGGCAGCAGCGCGGACCTGTCGCTCTCACTCGGCAACGACGGCGAGGTCGACCTGTATGGCGACAACGAGGTGGGCGACGCAACCGCCTCCGCAGCCGACGACCTGAGCGGCGTGCTCGGCCTGATCGGCAACATCCCCAACCCCGCGCGCCTCAACGCAGTCGACGGCCGCAGCGTGACGCTGGACGGCACGCTCCTCGTCACTTCGACCGCGCAGGTCGGGCCACTCGTCGGCAGCGGCGCCATGATCGACGTCGGCGAGCCGTTCGGCACCGACGCGCCCGGCACGCTCGCCGCGGCGAGCCTGACCCTCGACAACGCAAGCGACCTGAGCTTCCGCATCGCCGGTTCCGGCACGAGCGTGGGGAGCGACTACGCCCAGCTGACCTCTACCGGGGCGGTCTCGCTCGGCGGCGCATTGCTGGACGTCGCATCGATCAGCCCGAGCTTCAACTGCCTGCGGCTGCCCGTCGGGCAGCAGTACACGCTGATCTCGACGACCGGACCGCTGACCGGCGCGTTCGCGAACGCGCCCGACGGCGGGACCGTGACCGACGACTTCGGCTGCTCCGACGGCTACACCAACGCCTACCGCATCGACTACCACGAGAGCGGCCCGGTCCAGACCGTCACCGCGACCGTCGTGACGCCCGTCGGCCTGAGCCCGTCGACCGTCACGCCGCCGCAGATCACCGGCGCCGCGACGGTCGGCAGCGTGCTGAGCGCGTCGACCGGCAGCTGGAGCGGTGACGCTCCGCTCGCCTACGCCTACCAGTGGCTGAGCGACGGCGTCCCGATCCCCGGGGCGACGGGCTCGAGCTGGACGGTGCTTGCCGGCGACCAGGGCCACGCGTTGTCCGTCCGCGTGACGGCCACCAACGCGAACGGCAGCGCCACCGCCACGAGCGCGGGCGTCAGCGTCCCCGCCGCTCCGGTCCCGCCGCCCCCTCCTCCGCCTGTCAGCAGACTCTCGATCGGGAAGGTCAGCGTCTATGCGGGGACCGTGACGGTCGCGCTGCGCTGCGGCGCGGGCGCCGGCTGCGCGCACGTCAGCGGCGTGCTGCGGGCGGTCGAGCGCCTGCGCGGACGCAGCGTCGTCGGCGTCGCCGCCGCGAAGCGCAAGACGAGAACGCGCAGCGTGGTCGTCGGCGGCGCCGCGACGCATCTCGCCGCCGGCGGGACCGCGACGCTCACGCTGCGCCTGAACCGCACCGGCAGAGCGCTGCTGCGCCGCTTCGGCCGCCTCGGCTGCAGCCTGGGCCTGTCCACCGACGGCAAGTCGGCGGGCAGCCGGCACGTGCGGTTCGCTCAGCGCACCAGAGCCAGACGGCCGTAGGCGCCGGCGTTGGGGATCACCTCGGCGGCGTCGGCCCCCAGCCAGCCCTGGCGTAGACCTTGCAGAAGTCGACCGTCACCTTGAGTCGGCCTAACGGACGAGCCTGCCCGCACGGGCGCGCGCCCGGACCGCCACGAGCGCGCCCTGCCGCGCCGCGCGGCGTCAGCGCGGCGACGGCGGCGCGGCGCCGAGGAAGCGCGCGAACGTGCGGCGCACCGCTGGAAGGCGTCTGCCGGCCTCCAGCTCGAGGATCGCGCCCTCGGAGATCATCCGCACGAACATGCGCGCGGCGACTCTCGGCTCGCGCCAGCCCATCGCTCTGAAGCCGGGGACCGACAGCTGCGCGAAGCGCTCCTCGCGCGCGGACGCGCGACTGGGGATCGCGCCGTCGGCTCGCGCCTCCAGCAGCAGCGCCTTGACGCCGCGGTCGGCGAGGCAGGTGTCGAGGTAGGCGGCGGCGCCGCGCAGGAGCCCGTCGGCGCCGGGCGCGGCGTCGCTCACGGCGGCCGCGACGGCCGCGTCGACGCGGCCGTAGAAGCGCTCGTGGAGCGCGTCGACGAACGCGTCGCGATCGGCGAAGTGGACGTAGAAGGTGCCCTTCGCGAAGCCCGCCGCGGCGACGACGCGATTGACGCTCATGCCGGCGAGCCCGTCGCGCTCGGCGACGGCGACGCCGGCGTCGAGCAGCGCGTCGCGCGTCGATGCGCGGACCGGCGGCCGGGACTCGGCGGTCGACGTGGGGCGAGTGGCACGCGGCACAGTCACGATCCTAGCGACCGACCGGTCACCCACCTGATGACCGACCGGTCAGTCATGTGGTACGGTCGCCGCATGCCCACGCTCGAGCTGCCTTCCGGCACCGTCGCCTACGAGGACCGCGGGGACGGGCCGCCCGTCGTCCTGCTGCCCGCCGGTGCGCACACGATCCGCGACTACGACGCGCTGCGGGAGCTGCTGTCCGGTTTGCGCACGATCGCGATCGACTGGCCGGCGCACGGCGACTCGCCGCCGTCGCGGACCCCCGCGAGCGCGATGGCGTTCGCCGACGTCGCCGAGCAGGCGGTCGAACGCCTCGCGCCCGACGGCGCCGTCGTCGTCGGCAACTCGATCGGCGGCTTCGCCGCGGCGCGGCTGGCGCTGCGCCGCCCCGAGCTGGTGCGCGCGCTCGTGCCGATCGACAGCGGCGGCTTCCTCGCGCCGAGCCCACGCGTGCGCGCGTTCTGCGCGCTGATGGGCCGGCCCGGCTTTCTGCGCCGTATCTACCCCGCCTTCTCGGCGCGCTACATGCGCGCCCGCACGGACACCGACCGCGCCGCGCGCGAGCGGGCGGTCGCGACGACGCGCGACCCAGCCGGCCTCGCTGCGGTCGCCGGCCTGTGGGCCAGCTTCGCCTCGCCCGAGCACGACCTGCGCGCGCAGGCGACCGCGATCGCCGCGCCGACGCTCGCGCTGTGGGGACGGCGCGACCCGGTCATCCCGGCGAAGGTCGGCCGCGTGCTCGCAGACGCGATCCCCGGCGCGCGACTCGCCCTCTTTGACACCGGCCACGCGCCGCAGGTGAGCGACCCGGCCGGCGTGGCGGCGGCGTTGGTGCCGTTCCTGGAGCAGGCGCTGCGATGAGCGCGGCGCCCCACCGCTTCCGCTCCCCGCTGCTCGGCGAGCGCCTGGCGCTCGACCTGCCGCAGGGCACGCTGGAGGCGTTCCGCCGCGGCAGCGGGCCGCCGCTCGTCTTCGCGCACGGCTGGCTGTCGAACGCGAACCTGTGGCGCGGCGTCGTCGACCGCCTCGCCGACCGCTTCACGTGCTTCGCGCTCGACCTGCCGCTCGGCGCGCACCGCGTCGCGCTGCACGCCGAGGCAGACCTCACGCCCGCCGGCTGCGGCGCGCTGATCCTCGCCGCGCTCGACGCGCTCGGCCTCGGCGAGGACGTCACGCTCGTCGGCAACGACTCGGGCGGCGCGTACTCGCAGATCGCGGTCGCGGCGCAGCCGCGGCGGGTCGCGCGGCTCGTGCTGACGTCCTGCGAGACGCCGTACGACCCGTTCCCACCGCCGCCGTTCGACGGCCTGCCCGCGCTGGCGCGCGACCCGGCGCAGCTCCGCACCCTGTTCTCTGCGCTCGAGGATCGCGCGATCCGCAGCGCACCCGCAGCGTTCGGCCTGCTCGCCAAGCGCGGCCTGCCCGACGACGTCTCGGACTCCTACGCGCTGCCGTGCCTGCACGACGACGGCGTCCTGCGCGACACCGCGAAGGCGATCGCGTCCGCCACGAGCAGGCCGGTCCACGCCGCCGGCCGCGCGCTGATCGACGCGCCCGGCCCGCCGATGCTGCTCGCGTGGTCGCGCGAGGACCCGGTCTTCCCGTTCGCCCACGCCGAGCGCTACGCAGCTGCGCTGCCCGACGCCCAGCTCGTCGCGCTCGACGACGCCTACAGCTTCACGCCGGAGGACCAGCCAGCCGCGCTGGCGGACGCGCTCGCGGCGTTCGCTCAGCGCACGAGCGCCAGACGGCCGTAGGCGCCCGCGTTCGGGATCACCTCGGCGGCGTCGGTTCCCAGCCAGCCCTCGATCAGCGAGGCGTAGACCTTGCGGAAGTCGACGGTGACCTTGAGGTTGTCCTCGGAATCCAGGGCGGTCAGCGACGGGTAGTCGGTCAGGACCCCGCTCGCCGCGTGCGTGCCCTGCACCCACGCGACCCCGCCGGCGCCGTGGTCGGTCCCGCCCGACTCGTTGCCTCTCGGGCGGCGACCGAACTCGGACCAGACGAGCGTCAGCACGCGGTCCGCGATGCCGCGCGCCTCGAGGTCGGCCTGGAAGGCGGCGAGCGACTGCGAGGCGGATCTGAGGCCGTCGCCGAGGTCTCTCGCCTGGTCGTCGTGCGTGTCGAACTGGCTGTCGGAGTCGACCGTCGCGAGCCGCACGCCGAGCGGCTGCGCCACCAGCGCGGCGACGCGCGAGAGCCGCTGTCCGAGCGTGTCGCCGTCGGGATAGGCGACCGGCGGCGCGAGCGGGTCGCTGCCGTCCTGGCGAGGCGCGTACGGTCTCAAGCGGTCCCCGACCGACTTCGCCAGCCGCGCGGCGGTGTGGACCGACTGCGGCCCGGCGCCGCGCACGTGCCCGCCGGCGAGCTTCGCCCACGCGTCGAGCATCTGGCGCTCCTGCAGGCCGCCGATCCCCCACACGTCGAGCGCGACGTCGGTCGGCGACTCGAGCGCGGCGACCGGCGCGCTGCTCGTCGCCAGTACGGGTGAGAGCGTCGAGCCGAGCGTCAGGCCCTGCAGCGGGTTCTCGGCCGATCCGTGGTGGTCGAGCCAGCGCCCGAGCCAGCCGGACGCGGCGGCCTCGGTCACCAGGCCCGTCTCCCAGAAGTGGCGCGAGTGGAAGTGCGAGAGGTCGGGGTTCGCGTAGTCGATCCCCGGCAGGAAGCCGACCTTGCCGGCGTCGAACAGGCCCTTGACGCCGCCGCCCGTCCCCTCCGTCAACGATGGGTTGATGCCGAGGCCGGTCGCGCCCAACGCGAGCGGCGCGTCGAGCTTCATCGCCCCGCGCAGGTCGGCGTACTGCCCGTAGGCCGCCAGTGGCGGGAGCGTGTCGAGCAGATCGCAGCCGCCCGGCAGGAAGACGGTCACGAGCACGCGCGCGGCGGGCGCGCCGGCGGCCTGGGCGCTCGCCGCCTCCAGCACGCGCGCCCACGGCATCGCCTGCTGCGCCCAGATGGTGAGGCCGCCGCCCAGAGCGCCCATCAGCGCCTGGCGGCGCGTGAGCTGCGGCGTCAGCCAGCGCCCGCGCGCGCCCGCGCTCGTCTGGCGGAAGTCGTCGCAGCCCTTGTGGATCGATCGCGGCATCGTCAGTGCAGTTGGGAGTCGGGGCAGGTCAGCAGCAGGTGGCGCAGCGTCCCCTGAAGCGCCTCGCCGCGCCAGCCGGCGGTGCCGCGCCAGCGCGGGTCGAGGTCGTCGAAGAAGTGCTTGGCGAGGTGCTCGAGCGTCGCGCGCGTCGCGCCCGAGACGGGCGGCTCGCCGACCGCGCTCCAGGCGCGCTGGAACGCCTGTCTCGGCGTCAGCGTCGCCGGCGCGCTGCCTCTGCGCACTCTCGGCCGGCCCCACGTGACGAGGTAGTTGCCGAGCGCGAAGCGCTGGCACATCGAGTTCGACGACATCCACGCCGGCCCCCAGTCCCAGCCGGCGACGCTGGGCGGGTCGAACGGGAGCTGCCCCATCTGCTCCAGCATCCACGTCGCGTAGTCCTGCGTGACGTACGTGCCGGTCGTGCGCAGCGCGCCCGCGACGTAGACGACCGGGGCCTTGACGAGGTCGGGCGCGTCGAGGTTCGCGTACAACGCCGGGTGGGAGAGGATCGCGCGCACGAGCGGCTTGATCTGCAGGCCGGAACGGCGGTAGATGGTGGCGAGCGCCCGTACCGTGCCGGCGCTCGGCGGCGTGGCGACGAAGTAGCTCCACAGCTTGCCGACGAGGAACGGCGCGTGCTGACGCTGTGTCGTCACGAGGTCGAGCACGTCGTCGGGGCCGAGCCGGCCGCGCCGGCCGAGCAGCGTCTTGACGCCGTCGTCGTGTTGGTCGGGCCGGTAGGCGATCGAGACGAGCCCGCTGTTGCTGTACCGCGACGAGAAGCCGGTCAGCGCGCGCGCCGCCTCGCGCACGTCGCGCTCGCTGTAGCCCGAGCCGAGCGTGAACAGCTCCATCAGCTCGCGCGCGTAGTTTTCGTTCGGCGCCTGCTTCGTCGAGTCGGCGAGCGACAGGAACAGCTGCATCGCCGGGTCGCGCGTGACGGCGCCGAGCAGCGCGCGAAAGGAGCCGAGCGCGCCGCGGCGCAGCGTGCGGTTCTGCGCGAGCATCAGCGGCGTGTCCTGCTGGGAGGTCGCGAAGTGGTCGTGCCAGATCAGCGTCAGCTTCTCCTGCAGCGGATACGTCGTGCGGACCATGCGGTCGATCCACCACAGGACGTCGTCGCCCCACACGTTCACCGGGTCGAGCCGGCGACCTCTGATGTTGGGCGCCGGTCCGCGCAGGCGCGCACCGCCGCGCGGGCCGTCGACCACCCAGTCGAGCGTCGCGGCGCGGCCGCGCTTGGCCCAGGCGCGCACCTCGGCGGGCGTCGCGCCGAAGCCGGCGCGCCAGAAGAGGCGGCGCACGTGCGCGTCGGTCCAGCTCATCGCGTCACGCGCAGGGTCGTGTGCATGCCGCGCGCCTCGTGGTCGGCCAGGTCGCAGACGAGCCGGTACGTGCCCGGCGCCAGATGCAGCTGCAGCACCGCCCGGCGGCCGGACCCCACCTTGCCGGTGCGGCCGAGGACGCGTCCCCTGCGCGTCTCGACGACGAGGTCGTGCCCGTCCTCGCCGTAGTTGGTCAGGTCGAAGCGCACAACACCGCGCGGGACGCTCGCGCGGTACTCGGCGAAGCGGTACTCGCGCGCCCCGACGCCGACTGCGGTGGTCGGCGTGCGGCGGCGCGCGTCAGCCGTGGGCGCTGCGAGCACGACGGCGAGCAGCGCCGCGGCGAGCGCGGCGCCGGCGAGGAGCGAGCCCGTCCGCCACGCGACCATCCCTCCCTATATCGCGCCGGGCGCCGAATCCCTTGATGGGGTCGGCGCCCGATATGTCAGCGCGCGGGCCTCAGTCGGCCAGCTCGACGCGCTCGATGATGACCGGCTCGACCGGCCGATCGCCGGGGCCCGTCTCGACGCCCTCGATCGCGTCGACCGCGTCCATCCCCTCCGTCACGCGGCCGAAGGCGGTGTGCTTGCCGTCGAGCCACGGCGTCGCCTGCGCGGTGACGAGGAAGAACTGCGAGCCGTTCGTGTTGGGGCCGGCGTTGGCCATCGCGAGCGTGCCGCGGACGATCTTGTTGTCGTTGATCTCGTCGACGAAGGTGTAGCCGGGGCCGCCGGTGCCGGTCCCCTGCGGGCAGCCGCCCTGGATCATGAAGTCGGGGATCACGCGGTGGAAGATCAGCCCGTCGTAGAAGCCTCTCTCCGACAGCTCGCGGAAGTTCGCGACCGTCTTCGGCGCGTCCTCGTCGAACAGCTCGAGCACGATCGTTCCGTGGGTGGTGTGCAGTGTGGCCTGGGACATCGGGTCGGCTCCTCGTCGGGGTCGGGGTCTCGCCCCGACCCTACCGACCTGCCCGCCCGGCTCAGGCGCCGACCGCCTCCACGAGCCGGTCGAGGAGGGGCGTCTGCGCGGGCAGCAGCTTCTCGCGCGCTGCGTCGAGCGCGAGCCACGCCGCGCGATCGACCTCCGGGAACGTCTGGGTGCGGCCGGAGCGCGGCGGCCATTCGAGCTCGAACGCGTTGCTGACGACCGCGTCCGCGTCGAGGTCGCCCTCGAGCGCCCACGCGGTCACGACCTTCCCGCTGCGCATGCGCACCTCGCCGAGCGGCAGCAGCGCGTCCTCCGGAACGTCGGCGAACGTGCTCCCCGTCTCTTCGGCCAGCTCGCGCAGCGCGCACGCGCGCTCGTCCTCGCCGACGTCGACCTCGCCCTTCGGAATGCTCCACGCCCCGGCGTCCCGTCTGACCCAGAACGGCCCACCCGGATGCACCAGCAGCACCTCCAACACCCCGCCGCAGGCACGCCGGAACAGCACGATCCCCGCGCTGCGCTTCGGCATCGCCTACCCGCTCCCAGGCCGAATCATCGTCCCATTCTTATCGTTCCGTCTGCCGAACGGCAGGCGCGCTTGACGTATCGTCGGCGCGTCCGACGAGCTGTTGGGAGGACTGACGATGCCAAGGAGCTACCTCGTTGTGATCGAGCACGGTGAGCGCAATTTCTCGGCGTACGTTCCCGACCTCCCGGGCTGCATCGCGACCGGCGTGACGCGTGAGCAGACGGTCGAGCGGATGCGCGAGGCGATCGCGCTGCACATCGACGGCCTGCGCGCCGACGGCGAGCCGGTCCCGGAGCCGGTGACGAGCGCCGAGCTCGTCGCGGCATAGCGCAGCTCTGCTCAGCCGCGAACCGGCTCGAGGCGCAGGCGGCGGCCGGCGACCTCGGAGCCGTCGACCTGCTCGACGACGCGCTCGGCTTCGCCGGCGGGGACGTCGAGGAAGGCGAAGCGGTCGAGCATGCGAACGTTGCGGATCGCCTCGCCGTCGAGGCCGGTGGCAGCGGTGATCGCGCGGATCACGTCCTTCGGCTCGAGGCCGTCGGCGCGGCCGCCGGCGAGCACGAGGCGCGTGCGCGCACCGTCGTCGCCGTTGGCGGAGGCGTGCGGCTTGGAGTGGCGCTTGGGCTTCGCCTCGACCTTCAGCGCGGCGACCTTCGCGCCGGCCGTCCACGGCGACATCGGCGTCGAGGTGTGGCGTTCGATCGCCTCGACATCGCGCTTCTGGCGCGACTCGTAGAAGGTGATCGCGCGGCCGGAGCGGCCGACGCGGCCGGTGCGGCCGATGCGGTGGACGTAGACGTCCGGCGAGGTCGGGACGTCGAAGTTGATCACGTGCGTCACCGACGAGATGTCGAGCCCGCGCGCGGCGACGTCGGTCGCGACGAGGATCGGCAGGCGCCCGCTCTTGAACGCCAGCATCACGCCGTCGCGCTGGCCCTGGCTCATGTCGCCGTGCAGCGCCTTGACGTTCATGCCGCGGTCGCGCAGGCGGCGGAAGAGCTGGTCGCAGCGGATCTTCGTGCGCACGAAGACGATCGCCTGGTCGGGCCGCTCGGCCTCGAGCACGTTCACGAGCGCGTCGTCCTTCTCCTTCGAGCCGGTCTCGAGCGAGAACTGCTCGACCGTGTCGACGGTGAGCGTGGCGGCTCTCACCTTCACGAGCACCGGGTCGTACAGGTAGCGCTCCGACAGCGCGCGGATCTCGGGCGGCATCGTCGCCGAGAACAGCGCCGTCTGGCGGCTGCCGGGCGTGAGCGAGAGGATCTTCTCGACGTCCTCGAGGAAGCCGAGGTCGAGCATCTCGTCGGCCTCGTCGAGCACGACGAAGCGGCAGTCGTGCAGCACGAGCGAGTGGCGCGAGATGAGGTCCTTCACGCGGCCGACGGTGCCGACGACGATGTGACCGCCGGCGCGCAGCTGCGCCTGCTGGGAGCGGATCGGCGCGCCGCCGAAGACGGCGACGACGTCGACGCCCTTGCGCGCGCCGTACGCGCGCAGCGCCTGCGTGACCTGGATGCACAGCTCGCGCGTCGGCGTCAGCACGAGCGCCTGCACCTCGTGCACGGTCGGATCGACGGACTCGATCAGCGGCAGGCCGAACGCCGCCGTCTTGCCCGAGCCCGTCTGCGCCTGGCCGATCACGTCCGAGCCGGCGAGCAGCGGCGGGATGCCCTGCTCCTGGATCGGGCTGGGCGATTCGTAGCCGACGTCGTGCAGCGCGTCGAGGAGGGAGTCGGAGAGGCCGAGCTCGGCGAAGGTCGTCACGTGACCTGAGACTAGTCGGAAGCGCGCCGCGAGGTCGCGCGGCCACGCGCCACGCCCGGCCGCGGTGTCGGCATGCTCACGCCTTGGGATCGAGCAGCAGCTTGCCGGTGGTGCGGCGCTCGGCGAGGTCGACCTGCGCGCGAGCGGCCTCGGACAGCGGGTAGGTCTCGCCGACGACGACTCTGATGTCGCCGCGCGCGGCGAGGCCGAACAGCTCCGCCAGCGGCTCCTCGACCATGTCGCGGCGGCCCATGCAGTGCATGAACCAGAAGCCGACGACCGCGCGCGACTTGCGCATCAGCGCGCCCGACCGCACCTCGTTCTGCTCGCGCGAGGCGATCCCGTACGCGACGAGCCGGCCGAACGGTGCGAGCGCGTCGAGACACGCGTCGAAGACCGCGCCGCCGGCCATCTCGAAGACGGCGTCGACCGGTCTGCCGCCGTTGGCCTCCAGGATCCGCTCCGTCATGCCCTCGGGCGAGGCGTCGATCGCCGCGTCGGCGCCGAGCTCCAGCGTCAGCGCGCGCTTGTCCTCCGTCGAGGCGACCGCGATCACGCGGCCCGCGTCGAAGTGCTTGCCCAGCTGCACGGTAAGCGAGCCGACGCCGCCGGCTGCCGCGATCACGACCACCGACTCGCCGGGCGCCACGCGTCCGCACGTCTTGTAGAGGTGCCACGCGGTGAGGCCCTGGACGATCATCGCCAAAGCGGTGCCGTCATCGACCCCGTCCGGGATCGGGAAGACGAGCGCCTCGTGCACCGCGACGTACTCGGCGTAGCCGCCGTTGCCGGTCAGCGCGATCACGCGCTCGCCCGTGTCGGTCCGCACGCCGGCGACCTCCGTGCCGGGGATCAGCGGCAGCGTCGCTCTCGCGAGGTAGGAGTTCTCGCGCTGGTGCGTGTCGGCGAAGTTCATGCCGGCGCGCGTCACCTCGACGAGCACCTCGCCGGGGCCGGGCTCCGGCGTCGGCAGCTCGACGAGTCTCAGCACCTCGGGTCCGCCGAACTCCTGCAACTGGATCGCGCGCATGGCGGCAGGCTACCCGACTCCCGCGAGGCGTCCGCCGCTAGCGTCTTGCACCCTTGGTGGCGCATGAAGCGCCATTTTCGGCGCATGATGCACCTCCTAGGGTGCATACTTGGCGCATGGCACGCCAGCGCAGCAACGACCTCTTCCCCACCGATCACCCCGTTTCGGCCGAGGAGCTGATCGGCCGCGATGCCGACGTCGGCGAGATCGCCACCACGCTCGCAGGCGGCGCAAGCGTGGTCGTCGCAGGCCCGCGCCGCACCGGCAAGACAAGCGTGTGCGATGCCGTCCTCGGCCGTCTGGCGGAGCAGGGGATGTACACGGTCGCCATCGACCTCTTCCGCATCGCCACCGCCGCCGAGCTCGCGGAGGCGCTCGTCGCCGAGACACTGTCGAACCGCTCGGCAGTGCGCCGTGCGCTGCACCAGACGCGACGCGCGGGACGCGTCGTCGCCGACGCGCTCCAAACGTCGGCGATCGTGAGATCGAAGACGCAGCTCGGCGAAGACCTCGAGATCGCCTTCCAACCCGGGCTCGCGGCGCGCGATCCTGAGCGCTACGTCGACTACGCGCTGGGCCTTCCCGCGCGGATCGCGGCGGCCGATGGCAAGCAGGTCGTCGTCTTCTTCGACGAGTTCCAGGAGATCGCCAGCCCGCAGCAGCCGTACGGCGATGCCGACCGGCTCACGAAGCGCATGCGCGCGATCTTCCAGCGCTCCAGCGGCGTGAGCTTTCTCTTCGCCGGCAGCGTCGAGCATCTGATGCGCGATCTCTTCACTCCGTCACAGCGGGCGCTCCATCAGTTCGGCGGCTTCCACGCGCTGCGACCGATCGACGTCGACGCCTGGACTGCGGGACTCACCGAGCGCTTCGCGGCGGACGACTGCACGGTCGAGGAGACGGCGCTCGCGCGGATCGTCACCTACGGAGAGCTGCACCCGCGCACGACGATGCTGCTTGCGCAGAAGAGCCACCTCACGACGGTGGAGCTCGAGACCCGGACGGTCGACCTCGCGATCGTCGAGCAGGGACTCGTCGCCGCCCTTCGCGCCGACCGCGTCAGCCACGAGCAGACGATCGGGCGGATTCGACACCTGCACAAGCTGGGGCTCGTCGTGGCCGAGCGGCTGGCACGCGGAGAACCGGTCTACCCCGGCCTGCCACGCGGATCGGTGCGGCGCGCGCTCGAGGGGCTCCGCGACGCCGCGATCATCGAGAGTCGCGGTCGCGGCGACTGGCGCTTCACCAGCCCGCTCCTACGCAGGTACATCGCCGACTTCCGGCCGTTCGAGTAGGACGTCGCCTGCGCCGGAGGCGGTCGCTAGGCTGCTCCCGTCCCGCACCCGACCTGAAAGACGCCTACAACGATGTCGCTCACCGTCGTCGGATCGATCGCCTTCGATGCCGTCTCCACGCCGTTCGGCAGCCGCGAGAAGATGCTCGGCGGCTCGGCGGTGCATTTCTCGCTCGCCTCGTCGTTCTTCACCGACGTGCGCGTCGTGGGCCCGGTCGGCGACGACTTCGGCGACGACGAGTACGGCGTCCTGCACGGCCGCAACGTGCTCACGGACGACATCGAGCGCGTTCCCGGCGGCGAGACGTTCTTCTGGCGCGGACACTACGAGTACGACTTCAACACCGCGCACACCGACGACACGCGCCTCAACGTCTTCGGCGACTTCGCGCCGAAGCTGAGCGACGCCTCGCGCGACTGCGACGTGCTGTTCCTCGCGAACATCCAGCCGGACCTCCAGCGCGAGGTGCGCGAGCAGTGCGGCAACGCGAGATTCGTCGCGCTCGACTCGATGAACCTGTGGATCGAGACCGCCCGCGACTCGCTGATCAAGACGATCGAGCAGGTCGACTGCGTGCTGCTCAACGACGCCGAGATCCGCCAGCTCACGCGCAAGCCGAACCTCGTGCAGGCGGCCCGCGAGATCCGCGCGATGGGACCGAAGGTCGTCGTCGCCAAGCAGGGCGAGTACGGCGCGGCGCTGCTGACCGACGAGGGCTTCTTCGGCCTGCCGGCCTTCCCGCTGGAGAGCGTGCTCGACCCGACCGGCGCGGGCGATTCGTTCGCCGGCGGCTTCGTCGGCTGCATCGCCGCACACGGGGGCGAGGACCTGTCGACCGAGACGCTGCGCCGCGCGATGGCCTACGGCACCGCGATCGCGTCCTACAACGTCGAGGAGTTCGGCACCGAGCGCGTGAGCCGTCTCACGCGCGAGGAGATCGTCGCGCGCGTCGGCGAGCTGCAACAGATCACGCAGTTCGCGGACGCGCCGCTCGCGCTGCGGGCGTAGCGGCGACGCACCGACGCGAGGGGTGACAGCGGCCCCCGGCGCGGGGTAGCATCGCCTGTCATGGAGTGGACGGGCTTCCTGTTCCTGATGCTCGCGCTGAAGATCCCACTCGGCGCGCTGCTGTACCTCGTCTGGTGGGCGATCAGACAGACGCCCGAGGAGGACGAGCAGCCGCAGGGCGAGGGCGGCGGCGGTTCGCGCATCGAGCACCCGCGGCGACCGTTCCCACGCCGGCCGCGCCGCGGACCCCACGGCGATCCCGCGCCCGCCACCCCGCCGCGCGTGCGCACGACCATCGCCCGCGCGCGCACGCCGGAGCGGTGATCCGCCCCGACTGGCACACTTCGCGCCCATGACGACGCCGCCGACCTCGGTGCTGTCCGACGGCACGATCCTCGAGCTGGTCGAGGCGGGCCGGATCCGCATCGACCCGTGGAACCCGTCGCTCGTGCAGCCGGCGAGCGTGGACCTGCGCCTGGGCGACACGTTCCGCGTCTTCCACAACCACCGCATCTCGTCGATCGACCTGCGCGAGCCGCCCGGCAATCTCACCGAGGAGGTGCGGATCCCGGACGGCGAGGTGTTCGTGATCCACCCGGGCGAGTTCTGCCTCGGGCGCACGCTCGAGTGGGTCGAGCTTCCGGACGACGTCGTCGCGCGGATCGAGGGCAAGTCCTCGCTCGGGCGCCTCGGGCTGATCGTCCACGCGACCGCCGGCTTCTGCGACCCGGGCTGGAAGGGCACGCTGACGCTGGAGCTGAACAACCTCACGCGCGTCCCGATCAAGCTCTCTCCCGGCCTGCTGATCGCGCAGCTGTCCTTCATGACGCTCGACCGGCCGGCGCAGCGCCCCTACGGCAGCGCCGAGCTCGGCTCGCACTACCAGGGCCAGCGCGAGGCGACCGAGAGCCGCTACGGATCCCCCTCGCCGACCTCCGGCTGATTCTGTAGGCTCGCCGCGATGCTCCCGACGATCGTCGCAGCCGCCGCCGAGCACGGCTCGAAGACGGCCTTCTACATCGCGGGCGGCGCGTTCGCCTGCTGGGCGGTGCTGATCGGCGTGATCGGCGTGACGCGCCCGGCCTTCCCGGGCAGCGCCGCAGCCGCGCGCGGCGTGATGCTCGTCAGCGGCCTGTTGATGGCCACGGCGATGGCGACCGCCGTCATCGTCTCCTCCTGAACGCGCGCGTCTTCACAAGCCGGAGATCGGCCGAGCGGCCCGATCCGGTAGAACAGGTGTGAGACCGAGCACGCTTTCAGGGAGAGCCATGGGCACCGAGACCGCTAGCAATGGAACATCCGAGGGGGGCGTAGCCGCGGCCGCCGCATCGCTCTCGGTGACGGACAACCGCACGGGGCAGCAGTACGAGATCCCGATCTCCGACGGAACGATCCGCAGCATCGACCTGCGTCAGATCAGAACCGACGACGAGGACTTCGGGCTGATGACGTACGACCCGGCGTTCATGAACACCGCGTCGTGCCGCTCCGCCGTCACGTTCATCGACGGCGACAAGGGCATCCTCGAGTACCGCGGCTACCCGATCGAGCAGCTCGCGGAGCAGTCGACCTACCTCGAGGTCGCCTATCTGCTGATCCACGGCGAGCTGCCGACGCAGCCGCAGCTCGACGCATGGACGCACGAGATCACGATCCACACGTTCGTGCACGAGAACGTCAAGGAGTTCATGCAGGGCTTCCGCTACGACGCGCATCCGATGGGGATGCTGCTCGCGTCGGTCGGAGCGCTCTCGACCTTCTACCCCGAGGCGAACCAGATCAAGAACGCGCAGCTGCGCTACGAGCAGATCATCCGCCTGCTCGCCAAGATGCCGACGCTCGCTGCGTTCTCCTACCGGCACAACCGCGGGATGCCGTACGTGTATCCCGACAACGACCTCAGCTACGCCGGCAACTTCCTCGGGATGCTGTTCAAGATCGCCGAGCTGAAGTACAAGCCGGACCCGCGCATCGAGAGAGCGCTCGACGTGCTGTTCATCCTGCACGCCGACCACGAACAGAACTGCTCGACGAGCGCCGTGCGCAGCGTCGGCTCGTCGCAGGTCGACCCGTACTCGGCGCTCGCCGCGGGCATCGGCGCGCTCTACGGCCCGCTGCACGGCGGCGCCAACGAGCAGGTGCTGCGGATGCTGCACCGCATCGAGCGCGTCGAGAACATCCCCGGCTTCATCGAGGGCGTCAAGAGAGGCGACGAGCGGCTGATGGGCTTCGGGCACCGCGTCTACAAGAACTACGACCCGCGCGCGAAGATCATCAAGAGAGCCGCGCAGGACGTGTTCGAGGTGACGGGCACGAACCCGCTGCTCGACATCGCGCTGGAGCTGGAGAAGATCGCGCTGGAGGACGACTACTTCGTCTCGCGCAAGCTCTACCCGAACGTCGACTTCTACTCGGGCCTGATCTACGAGGCGCTCGGGATGCCGGTCGAGATGTTCCCGGTGCTGTTCGCGATCGGCCGCACGAGCGGCTGGATCGCCCAGTGGCTGGAGATGATCGAAGACGGCGAGCAGAAGATCGCCCGCCCCCGCCAGATCTACACCGGCGCGCGCGTGCGCGACTACGTGCCGATGGGGGCGCGCTCCTAAGCGAGCGGGCTGTCCGGGGACGCGCCTGCACGGCGCGCCCCCGGAAGGTCGCTGGGACTAGAAGGCGCCGAGGCCGATCGGCGAGCCGACGCCGGTCGGTCCGTCGTAGCCGGCGCCCGCGATGCACATGAGCGTCGTGCAACTGCCGGTCGAGCCGGCGGTCACGTCGTGCAGCGCCGCGGTGTGCGCGTAGGCGAGCGACGCCGGGTAGGCGGTGCTCGACGCGTTGCCGGCGAGCGCGTAGATGCCCGCGACGAGCGGCGAGGAGAGGCTCGTGCCGCCGACCTGGAACCAGCCGCTGCGCCCGCTGTAGCGGGTCGTGTCGTAGACGGCGGCGCCGGTGCTCGGGTCGGCGTCGGCGGCGACGTCGGCGACGCCGCGCTTCGTCCCGCAGCCGCTGAGCGACCAGTTCGCGAGGCTCGTCTGCCACGACTGCGCGAGCAGGTAGCTGCTGCAGCCGCTGCCGCCGCCGCTCCAGGCGGTCTCGCCGGCCCACGCGCCGCCGCTGCCGAGCGTCAGCGTCGTCCCGCCGACGGCGACCACGTACGGGGAGGCGGCCGGGAAGCCGAACGAGTCGTAGCCGCCGTCGCCGGCCGCGACGGTGACCGCGATGCCGGGGTGCTTGTAGGCGGTGTCCGTCTTCTCGCCTGAGAACTCCGAGCCGCCGTAGCTGTTGGAGATCTCGGTCGCGCCGAGCTTCGCCGCCTCGTTGACCGCGGCCTCGAGGTTGCTCATGCTCGCGTTGCTCGCCTCGACGAGCAGGAGCTTGCAGTTCGGGCAGATCCCGTGCGCGACCTCGACGTCGAGCGCGATCTCGAGCGACCAGCCGGAGTCGGCGCGCGGATAGCTGCGCGTCTGGCCGGACTGGTTGACCTTCTGGAAGCAGGGGTTCGCGGCGTTGCACTGCGGCAGGCCGAACTGCGTGCTGTAGGCGTTGAGGTCGGACGCGATCGTCGGGTCGTCGTAGGCGTCGACGATCGCGATCGTCTGTCTCGTCGCCGCGCTGGCCGGCAGGCCGTAGGCGCTGTGGAACTGCGCCGGGCCGTAGCCGCTCGGGCCGGTGGCGGCCGCGGGCGTGCCCTGGCCGTCGGTCACGACGTCCGCCTGGCAGTGGGCCAGTCCGTTCGCGACCGTGTCGGTGCAGACCGCGCGATGCGGCCGGACGCGCCAGTGGGCGCCGGCGACGGCGGGCAGCGCCAGCACGGCCAGCGCCGTGAGGCAGGAGAGCAGGAGCCTTGCGCGCATGTGGGGGGATCCTTTCCGTGGAGCTCGGCGCGGCCGCGGCACTGTATCGGCACGAGACACCCGGAAAGTTAGGATCGCGTGCATGAGCGCCGGCTACCGACTGCTCGTGCGCGAGGGCCCGCGCGTCGCGCGCGATCGCTTCGAGTCGCTCGAGCAGGCGCTCGACGCGCTCGACGCGCGCGTGGCGGAGCTTGCCGGCGACTCCCAGCGCGACGCGATCGACGTGGGGATCCGCCGCTTCGAGCCGGTCGCCCAGGTCGTCGCGCGCGCCGAGCTGAGCGGCCCGCAGCGCCTGCTCCCGCGCGTGCACGCCGGCGTCGACGTGCGCGGCGACGGCTCCGCCGAGGCGTGGATCGGCCGCGCGCGGCGCCAAGTCGTGACGCAGGAGGACGGCGAGTCGCCGGTGTCGGCGCTGCGGCGGCTGCTTACAGCGGGGTAGCAGTCTTGCTACCCTGCTCCCTCATGGCAACGATTCCCCAGAAGGAGCTGCGCAACCACGTCGCCGAGGTGCTGCGACGCGCCGAGAGCGGCGAGGATCTGACGATCACCGTCTCGGGGCGGCCCGTCGCGCACCTCGGACCGCTCCAGCGCGATCCCTGGGTGCCAGCCGAGCGGGTGCGGCACGTGTGGGACACCCCGGCGCCCGTCGGCCTCGCCGAGGACCTCGCACAGCTCGACGTCGGCCTCGTAGATCCGTTCGCCTCCGCGTGAGAGCGATCCTCGACACGTCGGTGCTGATCGCCGACGATGCGCCGGCCGGCCTCGACATCGCGATCAGCTGCGTGTCGCTCGGCGAGTTGCAGTTCGGGCTGTTGCTCGCGCGCGGCGACGAGGAGCGCGCACGGCGGGCGCTGCGCCTGGCGACGATCGAGGCGGCGTTCTCGCCGCTGCCGGTCGACGCCGCGGTGGCACGCGCATGGGGTGTGCTCGCCGCGCTCGTCGTCCAACGCGGAGCTCAGCCGCGGCGGCGGCAGGCGGACCTGCTGATCGCCGCCACCGCGCGCGTGCACGACGCGGTGCTGCTCACGCACAACGTCGCCGACTTCGCGCACGTCGCGGACGAGGTGCGCGTCGCGCGCCCGGCCGACGTGTCGGCGTAGGCGGGTCAGGCGGGCACGAGCCTGAGCTGACCGGCGTAGGGCCCGCGGCCGGCGAGGCAGTGGGCGCCGCAGCGAGCGGCGAGCGCGAGCGCGGCCGGCAGCTCCATGCCCGACGCGAGGCCGTAGGTGAGGCCGGCGGCGAACGAGTCGCCGCAGCCGTAGGCGTCGACCGGCGGGCCGGGGAGGGCGGCGGCGGGCCAGCTTCCGGAGCCGCCGTCGGCGCTCTCCCAGCGCCCGCCGCGGGCGCCGTCGGTCAGGACTGTCGCGAGGCGCGGCGCGGGCAGCGCCTCGAGGCCGGCGCGCTCCTTCTCGTCGCGGCCGCTGGCGACGAGCACGTCGGGCACGACGTCGCCGGCGAGCAGCGCGTCGGCGGCGCGCGCGGTCGCGACCAGCACGGGCGCCGTGCGCGCCGCGCGCGCGGCCGGACCGTCGCCGCCGGTGAGGTAGACGCCGTCGCAGGCGGCGAGCCGCTCCCACGGCAGCGGATCGCCGCCGTGCGGGACGAGCCGCGCGCCGAGCACGGTGATCGTGCGCTCGGCGGCCGCGTCGAGATGCGTGAAGGCGCGCCGCTGCGCGCAGGCGCGCACCGCCGCGAACAGCTCGAGGCCGTGCACGTCGCGCAGCTCCGCAGCCGCGCGGTCGGCGCGCTCGTCGTCGCCGAGCGCCGTCAGGAACAGCGCCGCGCCGGCGAGCTTGCGCAGCTGCACCGCGGCGACCGCGCCGCCACCCGCCGCCAGCTCGAAGTGCTCGCGCGCGGTGACGATCTCGCCCGCGAGCGGCATCCGCTCGACGAGCGCGAAGTCGAGCCACTCGACGTGCCCGACGACCGCGACGCGCGCCGCGCTCACAGCACGAGCGTCGCGCCGTGACGACGCAGCCAGCCGGCATGGACCCGGTACTCCGGGCAGCGCCCGGCGAGCAGCGCCCAGAAGCGCGGCGAGTGGTCCATCACCTCGAGGTGGCAGACCTCGTGCCAGACGACGTAGTCGAGCACCGGCGCGGGCGCGAGCAGCAGGCGCCAGTTGAACGACATCGCGCCGGTCGCCGAGCAGCTCGCCCAGCGCGTGCGCTGCCCGCGGATCGTCAGGCCGCTGTAGGAGCTCCCGGCGGCCGCCGTCGCGGCATTGAGCCGCGGCGCGATCTCAGCGCGCGCCTGGCGGCGATACCAGCGCTCGAGCGCCGGGCGGTGGTCGGTGTCCTCCCCGCCCGGCACGAGCAGCGTCGCCCCGCGCCGGTGCACGCGCGTGCGGTCCCGCTCGAACGTCAGCTCGAGCAGCTCGCCGAGGTACGGCACGCTCGCGCCGCGCGCGGCGACGAGCGCACGCGTGCGCTGCAGCTCGGCCATCCGCCGCTCGATCCACGGGCGCAGCTCGCGGATCGCCGCCGCCGCCTCGCGCTCGGCCGCGCGCCGCGGCAGCACGACCTCCACCCCGTTCGCGGCGTCGACGCGCACGCGCACGCGCCGCGCGCGGTCGGAGCGCCGCACGCGGTAGTCGAACGGCGGCCCGGACTCGTCGCGCATCGGCGTCAGGGTACGCCGCGCCGCGGTCGGGGCGCGGCCGGCCGTGCCGTCCTGCGAGATACCGGGATCTGGTATCCAGTGCGGATGACCAGCCGCGCTCTGGGGGAGCGCGCGGCCGCGGCCGCTCTGCTCGCGCTGTTCGTCCTCGCCTACCTGTGGCCCGTGATCTTCGGCGGTGACGTCCTCAGCCCCGGATCGCTGCTGTGGAGCTTCGCCCCCTGGAGAACGTCGATCCCGGCGGCGCGCGCGCAGTTCTACAACCAGCTGCTCAGCGACGTGCCGACCTCGTACTACCCGTGGGACGCACTTGCCCGCAGCATGCTGCACCACGGCACGTTCCCGGCGTGGAACCCGTACGCATTCGCCGGGACGCCCTTCTTCGCGAACCTTTCCGTCGCCTGGCTCGGCCCGTTCAGCTTGCCGCTCTGGATCCTGCCGCTCGACTACGCCCTGGGCATCTCGGCGGCGCTGAAGCTGTGGGCCGCCGCGTTCGGGACCTACCTGCTCGTGCGCGAGCTGCGGCTCGGCTTCTGGCCCGGCCTGCTCGCCGGCGCCAGCTTCGCGCTGTGCGCGTTCGACGTCGTGTGGCTGACGCATCAGGCGCACGTCGCGGTGGCCGTGCTGCTGCCGTGGCTCGTCTGGCTCGTTGAGCGCATCGTCCGCAGGGGCGGCCGCGCGGAGGGCGTGGCGCTGGCGGTCGTCGTCGCCGCCGCGCTGGGTGGCGGCCACCCCGGCACCCAGGTGCACGTGCTCGCGGGGACGGTGCTCTATGCGCTGGTGCGCAGCGCGACCGTGGCCGGGGTGCCGCGCGGCGAGCGCCTCCTGCGCCTGATGACCGTCGCCGGCGGGATCGCCGTCGGTGCACTGCTGATGGCGGTCGTGCTCGTGCCCGGCGAGCGCGCAGCGCTTGGGACAGTCGGAGAACAGGCACGGCGCAACGGCGGCGTCGGCTCGGGGCTCGACGTGCTGCCACTCAGGTCGCTGCTATCCGCCGTCTTTCCCGACTGGTGGGGACGGCCCAGCGAGGCGCTGATCGCCGGACCGGTCAACTACAACGAGCGTGCGTTCTACGCGGGCACCGTGGCACTCGTGTTCGCGCTCGTGGCGCTCGTGTCGGCCGGCGGCTGGCGTCGCAAGGCGCCGTTCCTGCCGCTCGCCGCGCTCGGCCTGGCCGTGCCGCTGAACGCGCCGCTTGTGCGCTCGTTCGTCGTCGGCCTGCCAGGTTTCGACCGGGTCCTCGACCAGCGGCTGCTGCTGTGGTTCGCCTTCGCGGTCGCGGTGCTCGGCGCGTTCGGCCTCGACGCCCTGTTGCGCGCCCCTCGCCGGCAGCTGCGCGCGTGGGCGGTCGTCGTCGCGGCGCTTGCCGGCGGTGTCGTGGCGGCCCGCTCGATCGCGCTCGCACCCGGCGACGTCTCCGGAGCGTTCGACCACCTGTCAAATCGCTTTGCCGGCCTGACGCCCGGGGCGCTTGCGCTGTCGAGCGTCGTGCGCTGGCTCGCGCTCGTGGGCGGCGTCGCGGTCGCGCTCGCACTGCTACGCCTCCAGCCCCGCCGCCCGTGGCTGGCCGGGAGCCTCGTCGCGCTGCTCGCGGCGCTCGACATGCTGGCGTTCGCGCACGGCTACCAGCCGATGGGACCGGAGGCGATCGTGCTGCCGCCGCGCACGCCGGCCGTCGCGTTCATGCAGCGTCACGTCGGCGAACGGCGGATAGCGGGGCTCGGGCCGGCGCTGACGAGCGACTGGTCGACCCGCTACGGGCTGCGCGACGCGCGCGGCTACGACGCGCCCCAGCCGAGCGAACGCTTTGACCGGCTGTGGACGGTCCTCAACGAAGAACAGGTCGCCTGGAGGCCCTTCGAGATCTCCGTCCTCTCACCCGCGGGACTGCGCGTGCTCGGGCTGCTCGGGGTCCGTTACGTGGTCACCGACGCGGGCGCCACGCTGCCGCCGGAACGCGAGTTCCGTCCGCTCTCGATCGCCTACCGCGGCGCCGACGCGACGGTCATCGCCAACGCGCTCGCCGCGCCGCGGGCGCTCGTCGCCCGGCGCGTACGCGTCGCCGGCAGTGTGGTCGCAGAGGTCCGGGCGGCTGCGGAGACGAGCTTCGACCCGCGCCACGACGCGATCGTGCCGCGCGGCGAGGTGGGCTCTGCCGCGCCCGCCGGCGCACCGGACAGCTCGGTGCGGGTCGTCGCGGATGCGGACTCCCGCGTCGTGCTGGACGCGTCGCTCTCGCGCCGCGGTCTCGTCGTGCTCGACGACGCGTGGGCGCCCGGATGGTCGGTGGCGGTCGACGGCCGCCCGGCGCGTGCGCTGCAGGCCGACGTCGTCATGCGCGGCGTCGTCGTGCCGGCGGGGACGCACGAGATCGTCTGGAGCTACCGCGTACCCGGCCTGCGCCTCGGCCTGCTGCTGAGCCTGGCTGGCCTGGTCGCGCTGCTCTGCTGGGGCGGCGTGGTGCTGGCACGCCCGCGACGGGCCGTGCGATGATCGCCGCGTGGAGCAGCACTGGCGAGTCGAGCTGCCGCCCGCCGTGCGAACGCCGTTCGAGGTGTTCGTCAACGGCGTGCCGCAACAGGAAGGCGTCGACTACGACCTGGCCGCCGGCGCGACGGCACTGCTGTTCCGCCGCGAGCTGGTGCAGGAGGGCAGACTCGGCTTCTGGCGCTGGTTCCTCGGCGCCTGGGGGATCGGCACCTACCGCCGCAACGACGAGGTCGACGTGCGCTACACGGTCGACGGCCGCACGCTCGTGGCGCAGGGGCTGCCGGTGACGGCGCCGTCGGCGCCCACGCCTCCGGCGCCCGGCTGATACCGATCGATCACACCCGACCCCCATATGGCTCCACTTGGTACCAATCGGTACCAAATTTCTTTGATCGGTGATAATGTGATCGATCGGTACCAATGGTTCTCACTGACGCCACCTCCTTCGGTGACGCGCTGCGGGCGCGCCGTCGCAACCTCGACCTCTCGCAGGACGCTGTCGCCGAGCTGATCGGAGTCAACCGCCGCGTGGTCGGCGAGCTCGAGCGCGGCAAGGGCTCGGTGCGGCTGGAGATCGCGCTCGCAGCCGCCCGCGCGCTTGGCATCGACATCGAGCTGAGAGCCCGCGAGCGATGAGCGAGGAGCTGGTCGCCTATCTCGCCGACTGCCGCGCCGGACGGCTGATCCGCAAGGACAACGGCAACCTGCAGTTCCGCTACGACGACGGCTACGCCGGTCCGCCGCTCTCGCACGCGCTGCCGGTGCAGGCGGAGGCGCACCCGCACGCCGTCTGTCACGCGGTCTTCGGCGGACTGCTGCCCGAGGGGGACGGGCGCGAGACGCTCGCGCGCGCGCTCGGCGTCTCGCCCGGCAACGACTACGGTCTGCTCGCCGAAGTCGGCGGCGACTGCGCCGGCGCGATCACCTTGCTGGATCCGAGCACCCCGCCTGTGACGCAGCCACAAGTGCGACCGCTGGACCCAGAGCAGCTCGACGCGCTCCTTCGCGCGCTGCCGCAGCGTCCGCTCGGCGCCGCTCCCGAGGACGGGGTGCGCCTCTCGCTCGCGGGCGCCCAGCCGAAGCTGCCGGTCGTGATGGACGACGACGGGATGGCGCTGCCGCTCGACGCCGCGACACCGACGACGCACATCCTCAAGCCGGAGCCGGCGGCCTATCCCGGCCTCGTCGACAACGAGACGTTCTGCATGCGGCTGGCGCGCGTCGCCGGCCTGCAGGCGGCCGCGGCGATGAAGGCGCGCACCGCGTCCGGCCTCCCCTACCTCGTGGTCGAGCGCTACGACCGCGACCTGACGGCCGAGCCGATCCGCCGGCTGCATCAGGAGGACGCCTGCCAGGCACTCGCGATCCCGTCCGACCGCAAGTATCAGAGCGAGGGCGGCCCCGGCGTGCGCGAGCTCGCCGACCTGCTGCGCGACGCCGCCGCCGTCCCAGCGCACGAGCTTCCGCGCCTGTGGGAGGCGCTCGTCTTCAACTGGCTGATCGGCAACTGCGACGCGCACGGCAAGAACTTCTCGCTGCTGTACCACGGCGGTGCTCCGGCTCTCGCGCCGCTGTACGACCTCGTCAGCACCGTCGCCTACGACGGGTTGACGACGCGGCTCGCGATGCGCATCGACGGCGCGCGGGAGATCGCAGAGGTCGACCTGTCCGCCTGGCTGCGGCTCGCCGCCGAGATCGGCGTCAGCGAGCGCTTCGCGCGGCGCACGACGACGGCCGTCGTGGCGCGCGTGAAGGCGACGGCGGCGGAGCTGGTCCCACAGCCGCAGCGCTCGGGCTCGATGGCGGGACGGATCGCCGAGCGGATCGCGGCGATCGCGCTGTGAGGCGCTGAGCGTCGGGCGAGCGCGCCGAGCGCGGGCTCGCCGCCGGCGCGACGCTCCCAGGGGCGCTGGAGGCGCAGGGCGGAGAGGATCGCGCGCGTGGAGGGCGAGCGGTTGAGCGTGTAGAAGTGGATGCCCGGCGCGCCGCGCGCGAGCAGCTCGGCGCACTGGAGCGTCGCGTAGGCGACGCCGAGGTCGATGACCGCCTCGGGATCGTTCTTGCGCGCGTCGAGCGCGTCGAGCAGGGGCGCGGGTATCGTCGCGCCGCACATCGACGTGAAGCGCTTTATCTGCTCCGCGTTCGTGATCGGCATGATGCCCGGCACGATCGGGACGTCTATCCCGGCGGCGCGCGCGTCCTCGACGAAGCGGAAGTACGCCTCGTTGTCGAAGAATAGCTGCGTGATGAGGACCTTCACGCCCGCGTCTACCTTCTCCTTCAGGTGGGCCAGGTCGCTCGCACGGTCGGCCGCCTCCGGGTGCACCTCCGGGTAGCAGGCGCCGACGAGGCAGAAGTCGTAGCCGTCAACGGCGAGGCTGGCCAGCTCGCTCGCGTAGCGCAGGCCGCCCTCCGTCTGGACGAACGCCGTCTCCCCGCGCGGCGGGTCGCCCCGCAGCGTGAGCACGTTGTCGATGCCGGCGGCGCGCATCTGGTCGAGCGCGCCGCGCAGGTCCTCGACGGTCGCGCCGACGCACGTGAAGTGCGCCATCGCCTCGAGCCCGTGCGCCGCGCGGATGTTGCGCACGATCTCGATCGTCTTCTCGCGCGTCGAGCCGCCCGCGCCCCACGTGACGGACACGAACGCGGGCTCGAGCGCGCGCAGCGCGGCGAGCGCCTCGTACAGGTTGCGCTCGCCCTCCTCCGTCTTCGGCGGGAAGAACTCGAACGAGAAGACCGGGTCCCCGTCCGCGGCGATGATCTCGTCGATCCGCATCTCGGGCAGTTTAGCCGTGCGCCGCGCCGCGGCTCGTCGTGTCGACCCACTTGCTGACCGTCGTGGAGCCCCATTCGACCTGTTCCCGCTGCCTCGCGAAGCCCCAGCGCGTCAGCGTGTCGTACACCCCCCGTTCGGCCTGCGGCAGGTACAGCGTGCTGCCGCCGGCGGAACGCAGGTCATCGACGACCGTGCGCAGGCGCTCGCGGTTCGGCATCGAGTAGAGGCCCGTGTAGCGCGCGACGTCCACGACGCCGAAGCGGTAGGCGATCTCGTGCCCGGTCGTCAGCAGGATCGCGACCTTCGCGCCGGGTCGCGGGGCGAAGAAGCTGCGCGTCGAGGGGTCGGGCAGGAACGCGCCCGAGTAGTCCGGCAGCGGCGCTTCGCCTTCGATCAGCGGCGCAGTCGGCGTCTGCTGCCCGATCCGCTGGACCTGCGTCCACGGCAGCGGGAGCTGCGCGAGCGAGCAGACGGTCAGCGCCATCCCGGCGAGCACGAGCAGCGTGCCGAGGCCGGGGCGCGCCCCGGCCCGCCGCGCGCGTGCGGCGACGTCGACGCTCAGCAGCGCGAGCGTCAGCGCCCACGTCGAGAACAGCGCGACGAGCAGTTCGGGGTGCGTGCGCCCCATGAAGTACGCGGCCGAGCCGAGCCCGAACACACCGCTCCAGGCGAGCATGCCGGTGAGCGGCCGGTTCGGCGCACGCTCCAGCGCGCGCACGGTCGCGAGCACGATCGCGCCCGCGAACGTCGCGTAGAGGACGAGGTGCAGCCCGAGCAGGCGATGGAGCTTGAGCAGGCCGAAGCCGCCGATCGAGTACAGCCGGCCGTAGTCGAGCAGGCGCCCGAGCTGCGGCAGCTCGCCCGCGCGCGCGAGCGTGAGCGGCGCGACGAGCGCGTAGGCGGCCAGCAGGCCGAGCGCGAGCTGGCCGGTGAGCCGTGCGAGCGCGCGGGCGCCGCGGTCCTCCGCGGTCCACAGCACCGCAGCGACAGTCGCCGCCAGCGCCGCGAGCCCGAACTCGGCGTTGTTGAGCACGACGAGGCCGGCGGCGAGGCCGAGGATCCAGGTCGAGCGCGGACCTGCCCCGTCGAGCCGGCGCACGAGCAGCCACGCCAGCAGGAACGGGCCGGCATAGCGCAGCGGGAAGACGCCGAAGTAGTCGCCGAACGTGTAGCGGCTCGTCGTCGTGCCGCCGACGATGAAGAGGCTCGTCGCGAGGAACGGCAGGTACAGCAGGAGGGCGGTGACGCCGTTGCGCACGATCCGCCGCAGCAGCGCGTAGACCGCCAGCAGCGCGACGCCCGTGATCGCGCACATCGTCAGCGAGAAGACGAGGAACGACGTGCCGAACAGCGCCATCGATCCCGCCGTGACGTACGGCCACAGCGACCCGTACTGGGCCGTGAAGTTCGCCAGCGGCGTGCGGCCGTCGAGCACCGCGTACGTCTCGTCGAGCGTGAACTGCGCCGGGCCCCACTCGTGCGAGCTGGTGCCCATGATCGAGCTGTCGGTGTTGACCGCGTGCAGCAGCCACACGATCGTCAGCAGGACCGCGAGCAGGGCCGCGACGAGCCGGCGGCGGTCGGTCTCGCGCAGCGCCGCCGCCACGCGGTCGAGCCACGCCGGACGGCGCAGCACGGCGAACGCGCCGGCCGTCAGCGCGGCGGCGACGACGAGCGTCGCGGGCGTGAAGTAGCGCCAGCGGTGGAAGATCCCCGGCTGGTATATCGGCACTTCGTAGACGAGCCGCTGCTGCACGACGAGGCAGACGACCGCGAACGCGAGCGTCGCCGCCTGCGCCAGCGGCACCGCGAACGCGGCGACGCGCGGCGGCAGCGTCAGGCCGCGCCGCACCATCGCGACAAGCGCTCCGGCGAAAAGCAGCGGCGCCGTCAACGACAGCAGGTAGCGGCCCTGCTCGGTCGGCTCGGGGACGACGGCCCAGCGCAGTTCGCTCCAGAACGCGTAGTGCGCCCCGCCGGAGTGCAGCAGCCGCCCGAGCGGCGGGCCCAGCAGCGCGATCAGCGCGATCGCGAGCAGCGCGACGGGCACCGCCAGCAGCCAGGCGAGCGCTTCCGTCTCGATTGCGACGCGCGCGCCGCGGCGCGCGGGGCGCGCGGCGCCGACCCCCTCGACGACCCCCATGTGGCGACGCTAGCGGATGCGCGCTCGCGATGCCACATTACGGTGCGTCAGACCGCGACCCAGCGCTCCGGGTCGCCGGGCTCGCGCCGCGCGGCGCCGATCGCCTCGAGGTGCGCCAGGTAGCAGAGCGTCTCGGTCAGCAGCCAGGCGGCGGCGTGGACGGCGTCCGGGCCGTGGACGAGCGGGACGACCTCGTAGGCGGTCAGCGGCTCGCTCTCGATCGCGACCGCGGTCGCCGCGACGCGCTGGGCGACCAGCTCGCGGTTGGCCTCGATGTGCGCCTGCACGTCGGTGAAGGGCCGCGCGTGGCCGGCGAGGCACAGGCGCGGCGCCGGTCTGAGCGCCTCGACGGCGTCGAGCGAGCGCAGGAACTCGCCGACCGGGTCGGGCGTCCAGCTGTAGTCGTAGTACAGCGAGATGCGCCCGAGCAGGTGGTCGCCGGAGATCAGGATCCTGCGCTCGGCCTGGTAGAGGCAGACATGCGAGGGCGCGTGGCCGGGCGTCTCGATCACGCTCCACAGGCCGAGGTCGGTCTCGATCTCGATCCCGGGCAGCAGCGCGAGGTCGGGTTCGACGACGCGCGCTATGCCGGGCGTCTGTCCCTTCGCGACCTCCGCGTAGCGGCGCAGCACCAGTTCCGGCACGCCGCTTGTGCGCCCGACCTCGAGGCGCCGCGCGAGCGCCTGCTGCGGGTCCTTGATCGAGCGCGTCGCGTGCTGGTGGTTCGGGTGCATCCACAGCTCGCAGCCGGCGCGGTCGACGATCGGGCCGGCCTGGCCGTAGTGGTCGGAGTGCGCGTGCGTGCAGACGAGCAGGCGCACGTCCTCCAGCGCGAGGCCCACCATCGACATCGCGCGCTCGAGCTGCTCGAGCGAGCCCGGTTCGTGCATCCCGGTGTCGACGAGCACGATCCCGTCGCCGGCCCGGATCGCCCACGCGTTGCAGTGCGGGACGCCCGGCCAGGGGAGCGGAAGGCGCAGGCGCCAGAGGCCGCCGAGCACGCGCTCGCCGCGCCCCTGCTCACGCTTGCGACCGGATTCCGACATCGAGGCTCCACCTTAGCCGCGACGGCGGCGTAGGCTGGGCGGTCGACGCACCCGATGACGGAGGGTCATGCCGATGCCGAGAGCCGCCACGCCCGATCCCGCCACGACGGAGGAGGTCGCCCGACGCTACTTCGCTGCGGTCGCCGCGCGCGACGTCGACGCGATGGTCGCCTGCTGGCGCGCCGGCGGCGTCGACCGCCTGCACGGCCAGGCCGACCTCGTCGCGCCCGACGGCGTGCGCGCGTGGTTCGAGGAGATGTTCGCGGCGGTTCCGGATGCTGTGTTCGAGGTCGTTCAGACGACGACCGAGGCCGACCGCTGCGCCGTCCGCTGGCATCTGACGGGCACGTTCGCCGGCCCCGGCACGTGGCAGGGCTTCCTGCCAACCGGCGGCCGGCTCGACCTGGTGGGCTGCGACGTCGTGCAGGTCGCCGACGGGCTCGTCGTCGGCAACGACGCATACATCGACGGCATGACGATCGCGCGGCAGCTCGGCGCGCTGCCGCCGCGCGAATCGGGCGCAGAGCGCGGCCTGACGGCGCTGACGAACCTGCGCACGCGGCTCGCGCGGCGCTTCGCCGCCGGCGACGCGGAGCCGATCGCCGACGGCGTGTGGGTCGTGCGCGGCGGCTTCCCGAGACGTCTGATGAACGTCTACTTCGTGCGCGACGGCGACGGCGTGGTGATGTTCGACGCGGGCGTGCAGTCGATGACGCCGGCGCTGGCGCAGATCGGCGCCCAGCTCGGCGGCATCACGCGCATCGTGCTCGGGCACGGCCACGCCGATCACCGCGGCGCGGCGCCCGGCCTCGGCGCGCCGGTGTGGTGCCATCCCGACGAGGTCGCGGACGCGGAGGGCGACGGCGGCAGCCACTACTTCGACCTCACGCAGCTCGACGTCCACGGCCGGCTGCTGCTCAGACGACTGCTGCCGATCTGGGACGGTGGGCCGGTGTCGATCGCCGGGACCGTGTCCGAGGGCGACGAGGTCGCCGGCTTCCGCGTCGTGCACCTGCCCGGCCACGCGCCGGGCCTGATCGGGCTGTGGCGCGAGTCGGACCGGCTCGCGCTCGTGAGCGACTGCTTCTACACGCTCGACCCGCAGACCGCGATCCCCGGCGCCGCGCGCGTGCCCCACCGCGCCTTCAACAAGGACACCGAGCAGGCACGCGCCTCGATCCGCAAGCTCGCCGCCCTCGCCCCCGCGACCGCCTGGTGCGGCCACGTCGAGCCGCTGCGCGGCGACGTCGCGGGGCAGTTGGAGCACGCGGCGGCGACGACCTGACGCCGCGCGCGCCGCGCAGCGCGGCAGACTGTCCGGGCATGGGCCGACGCAGCCGACAGCGCAGAGGCCGCGACGAGCTGGTCGCGCCGACGACGGACTACACCGATCCCGAGGGGAACGTGCTGATGCTGCGCGGGTCGATGACACCTGCGACGCGGCACGAATACTCCGACGTGCTCGCGGGCAGCGCAGGCGCTCCGGCCGCGACGCGCGAGGACGCGTGGCAGCGCGGCGTCGAGTTCCTGTTCGAGCGGCTGGCGGTGCGCTGGGTCGTGGCGGACGTGCCGATCGAGCGGCAGAAGGAGCTGCTGGCGCGCTTCCGCTTCGCCTCGCAGGACGAGCGCGCGTGGATCCGCTCCGCGTTGCGCGAGCACCTCGCCGAGTGGTTCCCAGACGTGGAGGCGCCGTGACCGGCGGCGGCTGGCGCGACGAGGACACCGAGCGCTTCGCGGCGCTGCTGTGCGACTACTGCCTCGACGTGCAGCCGGGCTGGCAGGTGCTCGTGCGCTCGACGACGCTCGCTGCGCCGCTGCTGCGTGCGCTGCACGCGGCGATCCTCGCGCGCGACGCGTGGCCGCTGCTGCGCGCCGAGCTGCCGGGCGTGGAGGAGGACTTCTACGCGCTCGCGCGCGAGCGGCACCTCGACTCGTTCGGCTCGATCGCGGAGGCGGAGGCCGCGCAGGCCGACGCGTTCCTGACGATCCAGGCGCCCGAGAACACGCGCGCGCTGGCGGATGCGGACCCGCAGCGGATGGCGCGGGTCGCCCGCTCGCGTGCGCCGCTGGGCGAGCTGCGGCTGGCGAAGCGCTGGTGCGGGACGCTGTGGCCGACGCCGGCCGGCGCGCAGCAGGCGGGCATGGCCGACGACGCGTTCGCGGCGTTCGTGCGCGGCGCGCTGTTCCTCGACCGCGACGACCCGGCGGCGGCGTGGCGCGAGCTGGGCGCCTTCCAGGCCGCGCTGATCGAGCGGCTGCGCGGCGCGCGCGAGCTGCGGATCGAGGCCGAGGGGACCGACCTCACGCTGCGCGTCGACGACCGCATCTGGGTCAACAGCGACGGCAAGCGCAACATGCCGAGCGGCGAGGTCTTCACCGGGCCGATCGAGGACTCGGCGACCGGCGTGGTGCGCTTCACGGTGCCGTCCTCTCCGCGCGGCGTCGCCGTCGAGGACGTCGAGCTGACGTTCCGCGACGGCGAGGTCGTGGGCGCGCGGGCGGAGCGCGGCGGCGAGTACCTGGAGCGCACGCTCGCGACCGACCCCGGCGCCCGCCGCCTCGGCGAGATCGGCATCGGCACCAACCGCGGTATCGACCGCCCGATCGGCGCGATCCTGTTCGACGAGAAGATCGGCGGCACCGTCCACCTCGCGCTCGGCCGCTCCTACCCCGAGACGGGCGGGGTGAACGAGAGCGCCGTCCACTGGGACCTGATCTGCGACCTGCGCACGGGCGGGCGGCTGACGGCCGACGGCGAGGTCGTCCAGGAGGGCGGGGCGTTCCGTCACTGACACCGTCGCACGAGCGCGAACGACGGTTCACATGTCACACCGCTTCCTGTAAGATCAGGTTGCCTCGCTTGCGTCGGTGACGTCGCGAGTTCATACCGGCCCGACCCGCGACGATCGACCCGCGCACGCGCCATGCGCACGTGTCCTCTGACACCCGCGCGAGCCGAAAGGGGGACGGCTCCAAGCACAGGGCTGGCATAGCTGCAACACGAGGTCACCATCATGAAAATGTGCAAGCTCCTGCTGGCCCTGCTCGTTGCCACCGTCGCCCTCGGCGCCTGCGTCGACGGCGCATCGGCGAACAGGCTGAGCGTCAGCAGCAGGACGTTCAGAGCGGTCTTCGGCGAACCCGTGGGGGAAACCCCGCCCCACATCATCGCGTGCGCCGCGACGCTCGAAGGATCGTTTCACTCGAGCACGATAGTCAAGACGGCGGGCATGCTAATGGGCTACATAACGAGGGCGGCGATCAGAGAAGAAACATGCAGGGGCGGCCACATGAGGGCGCTAAGGGAAACGCTGCCATGGCACCTGCAGTACGAAGGTTTCAGTGGCCTGCTACCCAGCATAACCGCCATAGCGGCAAAGGCTGTCGGGATGGCCATCCTAGCTGAATTCGCACTCTTCCCAGGAAGCAGTTGCCTAATAAGAACGACCGCCGAAGAACCGGAGCACATCATCTTCCCGCGCGAAGCGGGCGGCGGACTGTCATTCAGATTCGACGAAACGAGGTTTATAAGGACGACCGGCCTGTGCCCCGAAACGCTCCTCGGACTGTTCGGAACGACGGGTCTCACGGTTCAAGGAAGCACGACGGCCGTCACGCTGAGGCTAATATAATTCAGTGCGACTCCGCGCCCCCAGCGACGAAGCGGGGGCGCGGACGCCTGCTGCCGGTGCGAGGATGCCGGGCATGACGACGTGCGTCCTGTGGTCCGGCGGCAAGGACTGCTTCGCAGCGGCCCTGCGCAGCGGAGCGCTGGCTGACACGCGGACGCGACTGGTGACGTTCGTGCCGGCCGGGGAGCGGCCGGCGTTCCGCTGCCATCCGCTCGGGGTGATGCGGCGGCAGGCGGCGGGGCTGGGCCTGCGGCACGAGCTGACGTCGGTGGCGCGCGAGGAGTGGGAGGCGTCATACCGGCGGGCGTTCGCGCGGCTTGCGGGCGAGGGCATCGAGCGTGTCGTCACGGGTGACATCACGCCGGAGGAGTGGCCGTGGCTCGGCGAGGCGTGCGCGGCGACGGGGCTTGCGCTGGAGACGCCGCTGGCGACAGCCTCAGACGACGACGCGGGCGCGCTGCTCGACTTCCTCGCGCAGGAGGGCGTGGAGGCGACGGTCGCGGGCGTGCGGGCGGAGCACTACCGCGCAACGCTCCTCGGCCGGCCGGTCGGGCGCGCGCTGCTGCGCGAGCACGGGCTCGACGACCCCGCGACCTTCCACCCCTGCGGCGAGCGCGGCGAGTATCACACGGTCGTCACGGCGTTCCGCGGCATGCGCTTCGTGGAGGAGGACCCGGCGGCGCTCGCGCACGTCGAGCGCGACGGCATCTGGGCGCTCGACTGGCCACCGAGCTACACGTCCGATTTCCACTAGTCGGCGACCGGGGAGAGCGCCATCATCCATGGCGTGGTCGAGGACTTCGAACAGCGATACCGCGCCGTCCGCTCCAAGGACGCGCGCTTCGACGGCTGGTTCGTGACCGCCGTCACCTCGACCGGCATCTACTGCCGGCCGAGCTGTCCGGCGATCACGCCGAAGCGCGCGAACGTGCGCTTCCTGCCGAGCGCCGCGGCCGCGCAGCGCGCCGGCTTCCGCGCCTGCAAGCGCTGCCGCCCCGACGCCTCCCCCGGCTCGCCGGAGTGGAACGTGCGCGCCGACGCGGTCGGCCGCGCGATGCGGCTGATCCGCGACGGCGCCGTCGAGCGCGAGGGCGTGACCGGCCTCGCGCGGCGGCTCGGCTTCAGCGAGCGCCACCTGCACCGCCAGCTCGTCACCGAGCTGGGCGCCGGCCCGCTCGCGCTCGCCCGCGCGCAGCGTGCCCAGACCGCCCGCATGCTGATCGAGACGACGGCGCTGCCATTCACCGACGTCGCGTTCGCGGCCGGCTTCCCCAGCATCCGCCAGTTCAACGAGACGATCCGCGAGGTGTTCGCGACGACGCCGACGGAGCTGCGGCAGGGGGCGCGCCGCAACGGCCATGCGGAGCATGCAGCGGGACTGACCCTGCGCCTGCGCCACCGCGCCCCGCTCGACGCGGCCGGCCTGCTCGCGTTCCTCGGCGTGCGCGCGGTGCCCGGCGTCGAGGCGTGGGATCCGGCCGGCGGCGGGACCTACCGGCGCGTGCTCGCGCTGCCGTACGGACCGGGCGTCGCGGCGCTCGCACCGAGCGAGGCGGGCGACCACGTCCGCTGCGAGCTGCGTTTGAGCGACCTGCGCGACCTCGCCGCCGCCGTGCAGCGCTGCCGCCGCCTGCTCGACCTCGACGCCGACCCCGTCGCGGTCGACGTGGCGCTCGCCGCCGACCCGCTGCTCGCGCCGCTCGTGGCGCGAACGCCCGGCCGCCGCGTCCCCGGCGCGGTCGACGGCGCCGAGCTGGCCGTTCGCGCCGTGCTCGGCCAGCAGGTGTCGGTCGCGGGCGCGCGCACGCTCGCCGGCCGGCTGACGGCCGTGCTCGGGGAGCCGCTGCCGGACGGGCTCGCGGACGAGCAGCTCACGCACGCCTTCCCGGCCGCCGCCGCGCTCGCCGCCGCCGACCCGGCGGAGCTGCCGCTGACGCGCGCCCGCGCGCATGCGCTCACGACGCTCTGCCGCGCGCTCGCGGACGGCTCGCTCACGCTCGACCCCGGCGCCGACCGCGACGCCACGCGGGAGCGACTGCTGACGCTGCCGGGCATCGGCCCGTGGACGGCGGACTACGTCGCGATGCGCGCGCTCGGCGACCCCGATGCCTTCCCCGCCACCGACCTCGGCGTGCGCAAGGCGCTCGAGCGCCTCGCCGGCGACGCCGACCCCGACCGCTGGCGCCCCTGGCGCGCCTACGCCGTCCAACACCTGTGGGCCAGTCTCTCCGAAGGAGGAACCTGATGCCGACGTACACCGCCACGATCCCCACTCCCCCCGGCCCGTTCACGATCGTCGCCTCCGACGAGGCGGTGCTCGCGAGCGGCTGGACCGACGACCCCGAGCGGCTGCGCGCGATGATCGGTGCGGAGCTGCGGCCCGCCGGCGAACTGCGCGCGAAGCGCGACCTCGGGCCGTTCACCCGCGCCGTGAAGGACTACGTCGCCGGCGGCCTGACGGCGATCGACCCGGTCCCCGTCAGCGTGTCCTCGACGCCGTTCCACGAGCGCGCGTGGGCCGAGCTGCGCCTGATCCCGGCCGGCGCGCCCGAGACGTACGGCCAGCTCGCGGCGAGATGCGAGAGCCCGGCCGCCGTGCGCGCGGCCGGCACCGCGTGCGGCCGCAACCCCGCGGCGCTGTTCGTCCCCTGCCACCGGATCGTGCGCACCGGCGGCGGGCTCGGCGGCTTCGGCTACGGGCTGCCGGTCAAGCGGTGGCTGCTCGACCACGAGTCGGGCACCAGCCAGCTGCGCGGCACCGGCGCCCAGCCGGCGTAGAGCGCGGACCAGTAGCGGTTGCCCGCAAGGCGCGTGACCATCACGCGCGCGAGCGCGGAGATCATGCGCCCGCCGCCGAGCGAGATGCCGACGTGCCCGTAGCCGTGGTTCGTCGGGTCGGGGCGGAAGTACACGAGCGCACCGCGCGGCGCCGCCCCGCGGCGCAGGCCGATCGCCCGCGCCGCGTCCCAGGCGGTCTCGTAGAGGCCGCCGGTGCCGAATGCGTTTTCGACGAAGCGCTCGCAGTACCAGGCGTAGCGGGCGCTGCCGTCGAGCCGCTCGGCCCACGCGATCGCGCGCGCGGCTGGGGTGCGCGAGGGCGCGGCAACCCCGTGCGCGCGCGGTGCCGCGGCGGCAAGCAACGCGACCGACATCACGACGACGCATACGCGCGCGAGCGCGCGGGACCTCCAAGGCACGAGCACGACGCCTCCCGACGAGTGTTCAGGCGCGACCTACCCGATCTTCGCGCATTCATCCGGTGCATCGTGTGAACGAGCGGCTGCGCGCCCATCAGGGCAGGCGCCTGGTATCCATGCGCACATGACGCTCGTCGACGAGATCCGCGAGGCATGCGCATGGGTCGCCGAGCGGACGACGCACGTGCGGATCGAGCGGGACGCGATCCCGGCGTACGCGGCGGCGCTGCCGGACTGGCGGGCGCCGACCGAGGAGGAGCGGCTGCTCGACGGGCCGCCGGAGCTGCTCGCCGCCTTCCACCTGACGCTCGACGCGATCAACTTCGGCTCCGGCTGGTTCCCGACGCTGCGCAAGCGCGACGGGCGCTCGGGCTACTGGACGGTCGCGCTCGGGCTGCGCAACCGCTTCGCCGCGCAGGGCGCTTGGAGCGCGGCCGAGCTGCGGGAGGTCGGCGCCGCCGAACTCGCCGCGACGCTCGGGCAGGAGCCCGGGCACGAGCTGATGGACCTGTTCGCGCGCTCGCTGAACGACCTCGGCGCGCGCGTCGCCGAGGCTCACGGCAGCAGCTTCCTGGCGGTCGCGCAGGCGGCCGGCGGCTCGGCGGTCGCGCTCGCCGAGCTACTCGCGGGCTGGGACTGCTTCGCCGACGCGTCGACTTACGACGGCCGCCGCGTCCCCTTCTGCAAGCGCGCGCAGCTCGCCGCGGCCGACCTGCACCACGCCGGCGTCGCGGACTTCTCAGCCGACCTCCACCGCCTGACGCTGTTCGCCGACAACCTCGTCCCGCACGTGCTGCGACTCGACGGGATCCTCGCGTTCGACCCGGCCTTCGCCGCCCGCATCGAGGCCGGTGAGCTGATCGAGCACGACAGCCCCGAGGAGGTCGAGATGCGCGCCTGCGCCGTTCACGCCGCCGAGCTGATCGTCGCCGCCCGCCCCGACCTCACCGCCCAGCAGGTCGACCACCTGCTGTGGACGAAGGGCGGCGGCGCACGCTACAAGGCCGTCCCCCGGCCGCGCAGCCGCTGCACGGCGTACTGAACCGAGGCGTCAGTCGCGCGCGGTCAGCCAGTCGAGCTGGACCTCGGCGCTCTCGCGCGTGTCGGTGAAGACGACGTAGGCGATCGGCGGGCCGCCGAGGAACGCCATCCCCTCGGCGCTGCCGACGTAGACGGCCGGACGGGCCGCGCCCTCGGGCCCCTGGACCCACAGTCTCTGGCCCTCGTGGAACGGATCGTGCTGGTGCCGCATGCGGTCGTACGCTACAGCGCGGCGTGCGCCTCGTCACCTGGAACGTCAACTCCCTCAGACAGCGGCTCCCGCGCGTGCTCGAATTCGTCGAGGAGCACGCGCCCGACGTCATCTGCCTGCAGGAGACGAAGTCGGAGGCGGCGGCGTTCCCGCACGACGAGCTGGCGGCCGCCGGCTACCGCGCGGCCGACCACAGCGGCGGCCGCTGGGCGGGCGTCGCGGTGCTCGCGCGCGAGCCGCTCGCGCCGGAGGACCCGACCCTCGGCCTGCCCGGCGAGCCGGCGCCCGACGAGTGCCGCTGGGTCGAGGCGACCGTCGGCGGCGTGCGCGTCGTCAGCACCTACGTCCCGAACGGCCGCGTGGTCGACAGCGAGTGGTACGCACAGAAGCTCGACTTCCTCGCCGCGGCGGCCGAGCGGGTGCGGCAGATCCGCGCCGCCGGCACCCCGCTCGTCGTCGCCGGCGACATGAACGTCGCCCCCGCCGACCTCGACGTCTACGACCCCGCCGCCTTCGCCCACGAGACGCACGTCACGCCGCCCGAGCGCGCCGCGCTCGCCGCCGTCGCCGAGGCGGACGACCTGTACGACGCGTTCCGCCGCCTGCACCCCGACGAGCAGCAGTTCACGTGGTGGGACTACCGCGCCGGCCACTTCCACAAGGGCCTCGGCCTGCGCATCGACCACGCGCTCGTGAGCGAGGAGCTGGCCGCGCGGCTCGTGCGCGCCGGCATCGAGCGCCCCTACCGCAAGGGCCCGAGACCGTCCGACCACGCCCCGCTCGTGGTCGAGTGGGCCGATTGAGCGCCCCTGCATCGAACCGTGCGGGCGACGTGGACGCCCCGACCGGGGGGGCGTTCACAGCTCGGGCAGAACGCCCGCCGCACACCCGCGCTACGGTGCGCGGCGTGCGTCGAACCAAGATCGTTGCCACTATCGGCCCCGCCTGCCGGGACCCCGAGACGCTCGTTCGCATGGTCGAGGCGGGTCTCGACGTCGCGCGCCTCAACTTCTCCCACGGCACCCGCGAGGAGCACGCCGAGAACGTACGGCGGGTGCGCGAGGCGTCCAGACGAGCCGGGCGCCAGGTCGCGATCCTGCAGGACCTGCCGGGGCCGAAGCTGCGCATCGGCCCTCTGCGCGACGACCTGATCGACCTGCGTCCGGGCGACCACCTGGTGCTCGCCTGCGGACACGACGAGCCGGGCGACGCGGAGCGCATCTCCGTCAGTTGGGTCGGCCTGCCGGCCGCGGTCGAGGCGAACGACGTCATCTACCTCGCCGACGGCCGCATCCGCCTGCGCGTGCAGTCTGTGCGCGACGACGAGGTCGACACGACCGTCGAGATCGGCGGCGCGCTCGCCTCGCGCCAGGGGCTCAACCTGCCCGGCTCCACGCGCGGCCTGCCCGCGGTGCCGCACGAGGATCTCGAGCTGCTGCGCTTCGGCGAGTCGATCGGCGTGGACCTCGTCGCGCTCTCGTTCGTGCGCGAGCCGAGCGACATCACGGAGGTGCGCAAGCACACGCGCATCCCGCTGATCGCGAAGATCGAGAAGCCGCAGGCGGTCGAGCAGGCGGAGGAGATCATCCGCGCGGCCGACTGCGTGATGGTCGCGCGCGGCGACCTCGGCATCGAGCTGCCGATCGAGGACGTGCCGGTCGTGCAGAAGCAGTTGCTGCGGCTCGCCGGCCAGCTCGCGCGCCCCGCCATCACCGCGACGCAGATGCTCGACTCGATGGTCGCCTCCTCGCGCCCGACGCGCGCCGAGGTGACCGACGTCGCGAACGCGATCCTCGACGGCACCGACGCCGTGATGCTGTCGCAGGAGACCGCCGTCGGCGCGCACCCGGTCGAGGCGGTCGCGATGCTCGCCTCGATCGCCCTGCGCACCGAGCGCGAGCTCCCGTACGAGCGCTGGAACGAGCAGCGCGTCAGCCGCGACGCGCGCGACCCCGCCTACACGGTCGCGCACAGCGCCTGCGAGGCGGCGCGCGACCTCGACCTCGCCGCGCTGCTCGTGCCGACGCTGTCGGGCCGCTCCGCGCGGCTGATCTCGGCGCACCGGCCGAACGTGCCGATCTACGCGCTCTCGCCGGGGAGGGAGACGGTCCGCCGCTGCGCGCTGATGTGGGGCGTCGAGGCCGCCTCGATGCGCCGCTGCGAGATCACCGAGGAGCTGATCCGCGACGCCGCCGTGCGCGCCGTCGAGCTCGGCTGGGTCAGACGCGGCGACCGCGTCGGCATCACGGCCGGGCTTCCGAGCGGCCGTCCGGGGACGACGTCGCTGTTCCAGATCCAGACCGTGTGAGCGCGCGGCGGGCTCTGACGTCGCGCAGCGCGACGACCGCGCCGCCGACCGCCATCACGAGCAGCACCGCATACGCCGCGATCGCCGCCGGCGAGTCGAGCTTCGAGAGGCTGCCGCCGAGCGCGGTGTAGGCGAACGCGCGCGGCGCGCAGCCGATCGCGGTCGCGGCGGCGAACGTCGCCAGCCGCACGCGCGTGAGCCCCGCCGCGTAGTTGACGACGTTGTACGGGATCCCCGGCAGGATCCGCGCGTACAGCACCGACAGGAAGCCGCGCTGCGCGATGAAGTCCTGCAGCACGCGCACGCGCCGGCCCGACAGCTCGTCGACCGCGCGCGCGCCGAAGCGGCGCGACACGAGGAAGGCCAGGCTGGCGCCGAGCGTCGCGGCGACGATCGACAGCGGCGTCCCGAGCGCCGTGCCGAACAGCAGGCCGCTTGCGCCCGCGAGCAGCGGCCCGGGGAACATCGCGACCGTCAGCAGCGAGGAGACGAGCACGAACACGATCGGCGCCAGCGCGCCGGAGCCGTGCACCGCGTCGCGCACGCGGTCGGCCGACAGGCTGCCGCTCAGCGCGACGGCCGCGAACAGCGCGCCGACGAGCGCCGCCAGCAGCGCGAGGCGCAGCAGCGCAGAGCGCCGCTCATGCCGCGACGCGGCCGTAGAACTCCTCCTCCAGCCGTCCCAGCTCCGTCACGGCCGGGTCGCCGTACATCCACTCGCGCGCGATGCGGTGCCAGTTCGCTCTCGCCCGGATCTGCCCGAGCACGGCGAGCGTCAGCATCTCCATGCGGCGGCCGAACAGGTGCTCGGGCCGGATGTCCTGGTGGCGCATCTCGCGGAAGTGCGAGGAGCGCATGTCGGACGACTCGATCATCACGTGCGTGGCGAACTCGGGCGTGAGCTGCAGGTCCCGGTCGGTCGTGTACCAGCCGATCGTGTCCTCGATGTAGGCCATCACCGTCTCCGGCGCGATCCGGTCGGGCTGCGGCAGGAAGCCGAGCCGCGCCAGCAGCGCGTGCACGCCCTCGGCGTCGCCCTCGCTGACGGCGCGCTGACACGCCAGCTCGTTCTCGACGTCCTGCGCGTCCATCCGCTTGAACAGGCCGAAGTCGAGGAACGCGACTCTGCCGTCGTCCTGCAGCAGGAAGTTGCCGGGATGCGGGTCGCCGGAGAACTGGTGGTGGCGGTAGAGGCAGCCCATGAAGAAGCGGAAGATGATCTCCCCGAGCCGGTCGCGGTCGGCCTGCGGATAGCCCTTGAGCTGCTCGAAGCCGGTCCCCTCGACGAACTCGCTGACGATCACGCGCTCGCGCGAGAGGCGCGTCACGACATCGGGCACGACGATGAACGGGTGCCCGCGGAAGATGCGCGCGAGCGAGCGCTGGTTCTGCGCCTCCAGCTCGTAGTCGAGCTCCTCGTCGATCCGCAGCCGGATCTCCTCGGTGATGGCCTTGACGTCGAGGCCCGGCGTCATCCGCTTGACGACGCGCATGATCAGGCCGAGGTTCGACATGTCCGCGCGCACGGCGGCAGCGACGCCCGGGTACTGGACCTTGACCGCCACGTCGCGGCCGTCGTGCAGCGTCGCGCGGTAGACCTGCCCGATCGAGGCGGCGGCGATCGGCTCTTCGTCGAAGGAGGCGAAGACCTCGCCGAGCTCGTCGTCGAGCTCCTCCTCGATCACCTTGCGCATGTCCTTGAAGCCGACCTTCGGCGCCGCGTCGCGCAGCTCCGCAAGCTTGCGCTGGAACTCCTCGCGGTGCTCCTCCGGCACGAGCCCGACGTCGAGGAACGACAGCACCTGGCCGAGCTTCATCGCCGCGCCCTTCATCGTCCCGAGCGCGGTGACGATCTGCTCGGCCGCCTCGAGGTGGCGGCGTTCGAGCGCCGCCTGCGCGCCGTCTCTCGAGCGCGTCACGTTCGCCGCGCGCGTGCCGGCCTGCCGCACGGCCTGCCCGGCGGCAAGTCTCCCCAGCGTCGCGGTGCGGCGCACGCGTGAGGTGGGGATTCTGTCGCGCGCCATCGCCCGACAGATCCTAGGGCGCGTGCGAAGCGGGCCGCGCTACCCGCGCTCGACCTTCGAGCCCGGCACGATGTCGTCGGAGCCGTCGGGCCAGCGCACCCACGCCTTGTGGCCGCCGTCGTAGTCGTCGCCGAGCAGCACCAGCGTCGCCGGCTCGCCGAGCGCCGTGCACGGCTCGGCGCCCTCGGCGTCGAGCCCGCGCCAGACGCGCACGAACGCGTTGCGCTCCAGCTCGTCGCCGACGGTCGTCGGGTCGGTGTGGCCCGGGTGGACGGGGATGTCCGGCGGCAGCGTGAGCAGCTTGTCCATGATCGAGGACTTGAGGTCCGCGTAGGTCGTGTGGCCGGGCGCGCGCACGCCGCCGACCGAGCCCTTGAAGAGCGTGTCGCCGGTGAACAGCGCCTGCTCGGCGCCGTGACTGACGAGCAGCGAGACCATCCCGGCCGTGTGGCCCGGCGTGTGCAGCGGCTCGATCCGCAGGCCGCCTGCGAGGATCGGCTCGCCGGGCACGATCTCGCCCGTCGCCTGCGGGACCAGCTCGCGCTCGAGCGCGTGGATCAGCACCGGCGTGCCGGGGAGGCGCTCGAGCGTCTCGTCGAGCGCGCACACGTGGTCGTAGTGGTGATGCGTCAGCAGCACGTGCGTGAGCGTCAGGTCGTCGCGCTCGAGCGCGTCGAGCAGCGGGCCCATCGGGCCGCCCGCATCGATCAGCACGGCCGAGCCGCCGGGCTCGTCGGCGACGAGGTACGTGTTCGTGAGAAAGCCGTCGGACATCGAGCGTTCGAGGATCATGCGGCGAGCTTACCCAGGCGGCGTGGGAAGATCAGCGCGTGCGACGAGCAGGAGCGATCCTCGCGGCGCTCGCGATCTGCGCGGGGCTGCTCCCCGCGGCCGCGGCGGCCAGCCCCGCCGGCGACCAGGCGCTCGCGCTCAGATTCCGCCCGCGCCTGCTGTTCGACGCGAAGGAGCGCTGGCGCCCGATCGACGTCGACCGCTTCCTGCGCGAGCCGGGCGACCAGGCCTGCCCGCCGCCGACCCCGTCCCCGCCCACCCCGTGCGTCCCCTTCACGAGCGTCGCGCAGCTCACGCCCGCGGTCGCCTACCTCGACATGCACGGCACGCACGACGATGGCTCCGACGCGGTCCCGCCCGACCTCGCGACCTGCGCCAAGACGCTGCCGACGCTGCGCGAGTGCGACGGCGGCGGCCGCTCCGTGATCTACGCGCACGTCGTCCGCCGGGGCGCGCGCGTGGCGATCGACTACTGGTGGTTCCTGCGCTACAACGCCTACTCGCTGGACGAGCACGAGTCCGACTGGGAGGGCGTGACGGTGATCGTCAACCGCGCGGGCACGCACGTGCTGGAGGTGCACTTCGCCGCGCACAGCGACTCGTGGCGCTACGACCCCGGCGTGCCGAGCATCGCCGGCGGGCGCGTGAAGGTCTACCTCGCCGCCGGCGACCACGCGGCCTATCCGCGCCGCTGCACGCGCCGCTGCCGTCAGAACGACGCGACGCTGCCGGAGGCGAACTTCGGCGGCGAGGTCGCGTGGATCGGCAACTCCGCCGCCGGCTGCCGCCGCCGCTGCGTGCGGCTCATGCCGACGACGGCCGGCGGCGCGCCGGCCTCGTGGGACGCATGGGACGGCCGCTGGGGCGTGCCGACCTCACCCGCCTTCGCGCCGCCCGAGACGCCCGCCTTCCAGGCCCGCTACCGGAACCCGTTCGCGGCGAAGCACAGCGGCCGCCATGATTTCCAGATCGGCTGACACGACACCCGGGAGCGCGCCATGCCCTTGATCCACACCTGCTACCGCATCCTCGAGATCGACCGTTCGGTCGCCTTCTACAAGGCGCTCGGCTTCAGAGAGGTCGCGCGCCTGCCGATCCGCGACGAGGCGATCAACGTCTTCATGAACATGCCCGGCGACGGCGACATGCCGCGCCTGGAGCTGACGTACAACATCGGCCGCGAGGAGCCCTACGAGATCGGCACCGGCTACGGCCACATCGCGATCACCGCCGACGACCTCGACGGCACGCTCGCACGCCTCGCCGCGCAGGGGATCGAGCCGGAGAAGCCGCCGTACTCGGTGCGCGAGGGCGGATCACGGCTCTGTTTCGTTCGCGACCCCGACGGTTACCGCATCGAGATCATCGAGCGGGCGGCGGGCTGACCGCGCATCGGGACGACCGGTGCGTGGCATACTTGTGGCATGGCCCGCACACGCCTCAGCACCACCGTCAACGCAGACCTCCTCGACACCGCACGGAGCCTGCGCGCCGACATCACCGATGCCCGTCTCGTCGACGAGGCACTCGCAGCGCTGCTCTCCCTCCACCGCGCCGCCGAGGTTGACGCGGGCTACGCCGCCTACGACGCCCACCCGCTCGACGAGCCCGACGCGTGGGGCGACCTCGCGTCGTTCCGCCGGGCCGCCGCAGCTTCGTGACCGCCCTACCAGCCCGCGGCGAGGCGTGGTGGTGCGAGCTGCCCGAGATCGGCCGCCGGCCAGTGATCGTCCTGTCACGCGACGCCGCGATCCCACGGCTGCGGCGAACCCTGATCGCACCATGCACGACCACCATCCGCGGGCTGCCCAGCGAGGTCGTCCTCGAACCCGCCGTGGATCCCGTTCCGCGGCGCTCCGCCGTCAACCTCGACTCGGTCGAGAGCGTCGCGCTCGCCACCCTCACCGATCGTCTCGGCCGCCTCGCGGACGCGCGTATGCGGGAGATCTGCGAGGCGCTCGGCGTCGCGGTCGACTGCCGGCACTGATCTGAGGAATCGCGTTGGTCATGGAAGCCACTATGCCGTTCGGGCGGTACCCTGGGGCCGGATGGCCGACACGAGCAAGATCGCCAAGAACCTCGAGCGCTTCGCGCAGGCGATCGCGGCGCATGACCGCGAGAACCCGACGCACACGGCGTTCGGCATCGGCTTGGCGCCCTTCGACCTCGAGCGGCTGGGCCTGGACGAGGGCGAGGAGATCCTCCCCGGCATCGTGATCCAGGCCGACAACGGCGTCACCGGGAACTTCCGCGTGCTCTGCGACGGCCAGCACGACGAGGAGCGCGAGGCGGCCGAGGAGGAGGTCGTCGAGGCCTACGCGACGACGACGGTCGGCGGAGAGCGGTCCGGCGACCTGGAGCGGCGCTCCTTCTGAGCGTTCGGGGCCGGCCCGCAACGGGCTCGCACACTCGGGCCGCGCGCCCGAGCGGCCCGGCCGGCGGCTCAGTCCTCGCCGAGCCCGGCCGGCAGCTCGAAGCACATCACGACCGCCGCGCAGCGGTGGTCGGGCTGCTCACCGCCGGCGATGCGCGACGCGCTCGCGCGGGCTATCCGCTCGACCGTCGCGTCCCAATCGGCGAGCGCGCCCTTCAGCTCCTCGCGGCCGCGCGCGTCGAGCGCGAGCGCGTGCAGATCGGCGTGCGCCGCGACCGCGTCGAAGCCGCCGCGCGCCAGCGCCGCCTGCCCCGCACGCGCGACGACGATCGCCTCCCCGGCGAGCCCGGCGGCCGGATGCGCGGCGACGCCGGCGTCCGCCTCGTCCAGCACCTGGCGGGCGCGGTAGTGGTGCTCGACCGCGCCGCGGCGCTGCGTCCGTCTCGCCAGCTCGATGAAGCCGAGCGCCTCGAGGCGCCGGACGTGGTAGCCGACCGTGCCGAGCGCGACGCCCAGCTCGGCCGACAGCTCGACGGGGCTCGCCAGCTCGCGGTCGCGCAGCACGTTGAGGATTCGCACGCGCGTGGGATGCCCCAGCGCCTTGACGACGCGCGCGTCGACCGGATCGGCGTCGAACTGGGCGGCCACGCTCAGCCCCCCTGGCTCCGGGCGATGATGAGCGACCCTGGCGGGCTCGAGACCCGCCAGGGTCGCTGTTCAGCTCGCATCGCCGTTCCCACCCGTAGCTAGCGACGGTCGACCGACGCGGGAGGCGCGGCCAGGCCAGCAACTCCGTGCGCCGGGATGGGGGTGCGCACGGATCGTCCCGGGGTTCGTCGGGGGAGTGACGAGGACCGGGTTGGGGGATCGGAGGGGAACGGCGACCGCGAGACTGTCATCGCGCGCAATGCTTGGCGCAACGGCGCGCCTGGTCAAGGCTACGGGGAAAAGTTCCGAACTGAATAGAGTGCGCCAATTGACACATATATAGAGCGATCTGCGCGCTGCGGCTTGTCGTCTGCGACGGCCGCGCGAAGCGGGCGCTACGTTCGCTGCGCGATGTCCCTCAAGCATGCCGTCCTCGCGCTGATCGTCGAACGGCGCGGCTACGGATACGAGCTGGTCCAGCGCTTCGAGGAGCGCGTCGGGCCCGGCTGGCGACTGAACCCGAGCGCGGTCTACCCGGCGCTCGACCAGCTCGAGCGCGGCGGGCTGGCGACGAGCGCGGTCCACCGCGGCGGGACACACCGCAGCCCGCGCGTGGTCTACGCGCCGACGGCGGCCGGAGTCGCCGCGCTCGACGCGTGGCTGCGCACGACCGGCGCGCCGCCCGAGCCGGTGCGCGCCGACCTCCACCTGCGGATCGCGTTCGCGCGCGAGGAGCACCGCGCGGCGCTCGCGGCGCAGCTCGCCGCCGACGAACGCGCGTGCGAGGAGCTGCTGGCCTGCTACCCGCGGCCGCACGCCGGTGACGGCGCCGAGCTGCTCGACGACGCCGTCGTCACGCGCCTGCGCGCCGAGCTGGTGTGGCTTGCGCGCGCACGCGCGAGCGTCGAGAGCTGAGGCGGCGCGCGGTCAGGCGGCCGGCGCCGGCATTCCCGCCCGCTCGGCGATGCGCGCGGCGAGCGCCGCGATCGTCGGGCACGGGATCCCGTGGCGCGCCCCGGCGCGCAGGACGGCGCCCGCGATCGCGTCCAGCTCGGGCTCGCGGCCGGCAGCGACGTCGCGCTGCATCGAGGTGCCGAAGTCGTCGTGGATCACCTCGAACTCGCCGAACACGACGGCCGGGTCGATGTCGGCCCCCTCCGCCCGCGCGACGGCGGCTCCCTCCTGCACGCACGCCGTCAGCTCGGCCCAGCGCTGCGGGTCGGAGCGGATCGCGCCGAACGGCGCGTCGTACGCCGCGGTCATGCACGCGAGCGTGTTGAGGCGCACGAGCTTGCCCCACAGGATCCGCGCCTCGCTCTTGTCGTCGGACACGCGGTTCTCCACCCCTGCCTGCGTCAGCAGCTCCGCGAACGCGCCGAGCGCCGGGCGCAGCGCGGCGTCGTCGCTCGTCAGCTCGACGAACAGGAATCTGCTGCCCTGCACGACGCGTCCGGGGGCCGGGCGGTCGGCCTGCACGCGGATCGTGCCGGCGGCGACGCACGCGCCGAAGCGCTCGCGCAGCAGCGCCATGTGGTCGAAGCCGTTGAGCAGCGGGACGACGAGCGCGGGCGCGTCTGCGTCGACGCGCTCCAGCGCCTGCTCCAGCGCCGCCGCCTTCGTCGCGACGATCAGCGCGTCGACCGGCTGATCGAGCCGCGCGACGGCGGTGGGCCGGGCGGTGAAGTCGCCGAGCACGACGCTCTGCAGCTCGATCCCGTCGCGCGCGATCGCCGTGACCGTCGCCTCGCGCGCGACGACGGTCACGTCCGCGCCTGTGCGCGTGAGCGCCGCCGCCAGCAGGCCGCCAACGCCGCCAGGGCCAAGGATCGCGATCCGCTGCGCCATCGCCGGCAGGCTAGATCAACACGCCCGGATTCAGCAGGCCGGCCGGGTCGACGGCGGCCTTCGCCCCACGCAGCGCAGCGGCGAACGGCTCCGGGCGCTGCGCGTCATACCACGGGCGGTGGTCGCGGCCGACGGCGTGGTGGTGGGTGATCGTGCCGCCGCCGGCGATGATCGCGCCGGCCGCCGCCTGCTTGATCGCATCCCACTGCGCGACCTCCTCGCCGCGCCGCGCCGGGGCGACGACGGTGAAGTACGGCGCCGCGCCGTCCGGATAGGCGTGCGTGACGCGGCACGTGACGATCCCCTCGTGGCCGCAGACCTCGCGCACCGCCGCGCGCGTGGCCGCCTTCACGTCCTCGACGAAGGCGCCGAAGCGCTCCCACACGATCGCCGTCTCGAACGTCTCGCTCAGCACGCCCATCGCGACGAACACGTCGCGCAGGTACGGCGCGCGCAGGAACGCCTCGCGCCAGGCTCCCGATGCACCGCCGCGGGCGCCCTCGGCGCGCTCCTTCCAACTGCCGCCGTGCTCCCGGCAGATCGCGAGCGCCGCGTCCATCCGCTCCTCGACGGGCGCCCCGCTCGACTCGAAGCCGAGCACGAGCAGCGCGCACGAGCCGTCGCCGGCAAACGTCAGCGCCGCCTCGCGCGCGTCCACCAGACGGCAGTTCGACGGCGCCAGCCCCGCCTGCACGACCGCCCGCACGGCCGCCGCGCCGGCGGCGAAGTCGGCGAAGCGCACGGCGCGGCCGGCGCGCTCGGTCGGCTTCGGCCGCACGCGCACCCACGCCTCCGTGATCACGCCGAGCGTCCCCTCGCTGCCGAGCAGCAGCCGGTCGGGGCTGGGGCCGGCGCCGGAGCCCGGCAGCCGCCGCGACTCCCACACGCCGACCGGCGTGATCGCCCGCACCGACTCGACGAGGTCGTCGATGTGCGTCTCGCCCGTCGCGAAGTGCCCGCCGGCGCGCGTCGCAATCCAGCCGCCGAGCGTCGAGAGCTGGAACGACTGCGGGAAGTGGCGCAGCGTCAGCCCGTGCGGCGCGAGCTGCTGCTCCAGCGCCGGGCCGAGCGCACCGGCCTGGATGCGCGCGGCGCCGGAGACGGCGTCGACCTCGAGCACGCGGTCGAGCGCGCCGAGGTCCAGCGCGACCGCCCCCGCGTACGCGTCGCCGACGCGCGCCTCGACACCGCCGACGACGCTCGTGCCGCCGCCGAACGGGATCACCGCCGCGCCGACGCCGGCCGCCCATTCGAGCACGCGCTCGACGCCGGCCTCCTCGCGCGGGCGCGCGACGACGTCGGGCGCGTGGTCGATCCGTCCGCGGAAGCCGCGCACGACGTCGCGGTAGGCACGGCCGTAGGCGTGCCGCACGCGCGCGTCGCGGTCGCTGGTGCAGATCTCAGCGAGCGCGCCCGGCGGAGGCGGCAGCCGCGAGGCCGGCAGCTCGATCGCGGCCAGCTCCACCGGCCGCTCGGGCGCCACGTCGCCGAAGCCGAGGTGCTGCGCGAGCCCGCCCGCCGCCTCGCGCACCTGCTCGTGCGAGAGCGCCTCGTCCGCCCACCCCCAGCCCCAGTGGTTGCGCGGTCGTGTCGTCATGAGCGCCAGGCTACGACCACGGTCCGCCGCTCGCGCCAGATGTAGCCTGTCATTCATGTCCTCGACGCACGGCCTGCTGCTCGCCCGCGGTCCCTGGTCGCCCGCGCAGGTGACGGCGGCGTGGCGGGAGGAGCCGTTCGAGCCCGACGCGACCGCCACCGAGGCGGCCGACGCGGCGCTCGCCGCGCTGCGCGAGCGCGGCTCGCCGAGCCACGACGGGCTCGCGGCGCGGATGGCCGGCTACGAGCAGCACGCCGAGGGGCTGCGGCTCGAGCTGCAGCCGGCGCGCTGGGCGCTGCGCCTGGTCGGCAACGAGGCGGCCCGCAGCATCAGCGTCCTGTGCGTCGTGCGCGACGCCGACGGCCGCTGGCTGGCCGGCCGTCGCGCGCCGTGGCTCGCCTCGTGGACCGGCCGCTGGACGCTCGGTGCGGCCGGCGCCGTCGAGGTCGGCGAGCAGCCGGTCGACGCGATGGTGCGCGAGCTGGAGGAGGAGTGGTCGCTGACGCCCGCGCAGCTGTCGGTCGAGGCGCTCGCGGGCACGCCGAACGGGCTCGTGTTCCTCGTCGGCCTGGCGTGGCTCGCGCCGGGCGCCGTTGCGGTGCCGGACGACGAGCACGACGCGCACGCGTGGTGGCCGGCCGACGTCGAGCAGTGGCCGGACGAGGCCGACGAGATCGTGCGGCGGATGGCCGCGCTGCTGGCCTGATGGCCGGGCGCGGCTTCCCCTCGTTCCGCCTGCTGGAGGCGCTCTCCTTCACCGCCTCGGCGATCTTCGCCGGCCTGCTCCTCTTCTGGCTCGGGCCGAGTGCGCCGGCCGCGACGATGGTGCTCGGCTGGTGCCACGGACTGCTGTGGATCGGCCTCTCGGCGCTGTGCCTGATCGCCGTGCGCAGAGGAACGATTCCGTTCTGGTTGGCGGTCACAGTCGCTGTCGTAGGCGGCGTCGGCCCATTCGCCGGGACGCTCGGCTTTCTGGTGGAGAGCCACCGCCGCAAGCAGGTGCACGCGGCCGCGTAGTGAAAGTCCGTCGCGAACGCAAATCGCTATTGTCAGGCGACAGGATGTCAGTGGACACGACGACCCAGGTCGTGATGCCCCAGATGGGTGATTCCGTCACCGAGGGCACGATTCTGGAGTGGCACAAAAACGAGGGGGACAGCGTCGAGGCGGACGAGACGCTGGTCGAGATCTCGACCGACAAGGTCGACGCCGAGGTGCCCGCGGGCGTCTCCGGCACGGTCGTCCGGATCCTCGCCGCCGAGGGCGACACGGTCGCGGTCGGCAGCGTGCTGGCGGAGATCAGCGCCAACGGCGACGCGCCCGCTCAAGCGGCGACCGCCGCATCCGATGACGCGGGTGAGACGCAGATGCTCGAGATCGTCATGCCGCAGATGGGCGAGTCCGTCACCGAGGGCGTCGTGCTCGAGTGGCACAAGGCCGCCGGCGACGCGATCGCAGCCGACGAGACGCTGATCGAGATCTCGACCGACAAGGTCGACGCCGAGGTGCCCGCGCCCGCGAGCGGCACCGTCACCGAACTGCTTGTCGAGCCGGGCGACACCGTCACGGTCGGACAGGTGCTCGCGCGCATGGAGGCCGGCGCCGACGCCACGGCGAGCGCCTCCGCCGCACCCGCTGCTCCCGCCTCCAACGGCGCCGCGGCCACGACCCCCGCGCCCGTCAACGGCGACGCGAACGCCTCGCCCGTCGCACGCCGCGCGGCCGCCGCTCACGGGGTGCCGCTCGAAGCCGTCGCAGGCTCCGGCCCCGGCGGCCGGATCGTGAAGGACGACGTGCTCGCGGCCGCCAACGGAACCGCCGCGCCCAAGGCCGCCAAGCCCGCCGGCGCCACGCTGCTCAAGGGCGGCGCCGGGATGCTCGCGAGATACATGGACGACAGCCGCTCGATCCCGACGGCCACGTCCTTCCGCACGCTCACCGTGACGGTCCTCGAGGCGCGGCGCAAGCAGCTCAAGGAGGCCGGCCTGAAGGTCTCCTTCACGCACCTGATCGCCTACGCGATCGCCAAGGCCGGCGAGCAGATGCCGGTGATGGCGCACCACTTCGCCGAGATCGACGGCAAGCCGCACCGCGTCGACGACGGCAGCGTGAACCTGGGCCTCGCGGTCGACGTCGAGAAGAAGGACGGCTCGCGCACGCTGATGGTGCCGGTCATCAGAGGTGCGAACGCGCTCGACTTCAAGGGCTTCCTCGCCGCCTACGACGCGCTCGTCGACAAGGCCCGCACGAACACGCTCACCGCGGACGACCTCACCGGCGGCAATGTCACGCTCACCAACCCGGGCGGGATCGGCACCGTCGCCTCCGTGCCGCGGCTGATGGTCAGCCAGGGCACGATCGTCGCGACCGGCTCGATCGCCTACCCCGTCGGCCTGGGAGCGATCGGCGCGCAGATCGGCGCCGAGAAGGTGATGTCGATGACGTCGACGTACGACCATCGCATCATCCAGGGGGCGGAGTCGGGCCGCTTCCTGCAGTTGATCGAGCGGTACCTGCAGGGCGAGAACGACTTCTACGAGGGCGTCTTCCAGGCACTCGGCGTCGCGCTCCCGACGCTGCCGCCCGCGCCCACGCCGCAGCTCGCCGCCGCCCCTTCCACTGCGCAGCCCGCGGGCGGGCGGGACGCGGCCCCACCGAGCGAGGAGCTGCTGCAGGCCGTGCAGGCGGCCGACTCGGTGCTGAAGGCCTTCCGCATGCACGGCCACCTCGCCGCGCGCCTCGACCCGCTCGGCTCCGACCCCGTCGGCGACCCGGCGCTCGACCCCGCGACGCTGGACCTGACGCCCGAGCTGATGGCGCAGATCCCCGCGCACATCCTGCGGATCGGCGTGCCGGGCAGGACCTTCGCCGACGCGCTCCCGCACCTGAGAGAGACCTACTGCGGCACGATCGCCTACGAGATCGAGCACATCTCCAGCCACCGCCAGCGCGTGTGGCTGCGCGAGAAGATCGAGACGGGGGCGTTCCGCCAGCCGCTCACGAGCGACGAGCGCAAGGCGCTGCTCAAGCGCCTGATCGAGGTCGACGCGCTCGAGCGCTTCATGCACAAGGCCTACCTCGGCCAGAAGCAGTTCTCGATCGAGGGCCTCGACATGACGGTCCCGATGATCGACGAGGTCGTGCGCCTCGCCGGCGCCAACGGCGGCCGCGAGGTCGTCATCGGCATGGCGCACCGCGGCCGGCTCAACGTGCTCGCGCACAACCTCGGCCGCTCCTACGGCTCGATCTTCGCCGAGTTCGAGGGCCAGACGACGCTCGACGTGATCACCTCGATCCCGCAGGGCGGCACCGGCGACGTCAAGTACCACCATGGCGCCCGCGGCACGCAGGAGCTGCCCGGCGGCGGCTCGCTGATCGTGCGCCTGGAGTCCAACCCGAGCCACCTCGAGTTCGTCGGCCCCGTCGGGATCGGCGCCACGCGCGCCGCGCAGACGACGCGCCAGGGCCCGCACGCGGCGCAGGACACGAACGCCGCGCTGCCGATCATCCTGCACGGCGACGCCGCCTTCCCCGGCCAGGGCGTCGTGGCGGAGACGTTCAACCTGCAGGCGCTCGACGGCTACACCGTCGGCGGCACCGTCCACCTGATCCAGAACAACCAGGTCGGCTTCACGACAGACCCCGACGACGCGCGCTCCACGCGCTGGGCGTCGGACCTCGCGAAGGGCTTCGACGTGCCGATCATCCACGTCAACGCCGACGACATGCCCGCCTGCATCTCGGCCGCGCGACTCGCGCACGCCTACCGCCAGGAGTTCGGCCACGACGTCGTCATCGACCTGATCGGCTACCGCCGCTTCGGCCACAACGAGGCCGACGAGCCTGCGTACACGCAACCCGAGATGTACGCGAAGATCAGAGATCATCCGACCCCGCCCTCGATCTACGCGCGCCAGCTGATCGACGCCCGCGTCGTGACGCAGAACGAAGTCGACGCGCTGACCGACGCGGTCTGGCAGCAGCTCAGCGAGCAGCACCAGCAGCTCAAGGCGCGCCTGTCGGCGGCCACCGCGGTCGAGCAGGGCACCGGCGAGTACCAGCTCGACCGCACGCCCTCGCCGGACGTCGCGACCGCGGTCGACGCCGAGCGCCTGCGCGAGCTCAACGAGTCGCTGCTGCGCGTGCCCGAGGGCTTCACCGTCCATCCCAAGCTCAAGCGCCCCCTCGAGCAGCGGCGCGAGGCGATGGGAACCGAGGGCGGCATCACCTGGGCCCACGCCGAGCAGCTCGCGTTCGCCTCGCTGCTGACGGAGGGCACGCCCGTGCGCCTCACCGGCCAGGACGCCGAGCGCGGCACGTTCAGCCAGCGCCACCTCGTCCTGCACGACCCGAAGACCGGACAGGAGTACTGCCCGATCCAGCATCTGCCGAACGCGCTCGCGCCGATGGAGCTGCACAACAGCCCGCTGTCGGAGACGGCGGCGCTCGGCTTCGAGTACGGCTACTCGCAGGAGGGCCCGGAGACGCTCGTGCTGTGGGAGGCGCAGTTCGGCGACTTCGTCAACAGTGCGCAGGTGATCATCGACCAGTTCATCATCTCCGGCCTGGCGAAGTGGGGCCAGTCGACGCGCCTGACGCTGCTGCTCCCCCACGCCTACGAGGGCTCGGGCCCGGAGCACTCCTCCGCGCGCCTGGAGCGCTGGCTGCAGCTCGCCGCCGAGGGCAACATCCGCGTCGCCTACCCCACGACGCCGGCGCAGTACTTCCACCTGCTGCGGCGCCAGGCGAAGATCGCCAAGCAGCGCCCGCTGATCGTGATGACGCCGAAGTCGCTGCTGCGCCTGCCGCAGGCGACGAACCGCATCGAGCACCTGTCCGACACGCAGTTCTACCCGGTGCTCGCCGAGCCGCGTGTCGACAACGACAAGGTCACGCGCCTGATCCTGTGCAGCGGAAAGGTCTACTACGACCTCGTCGGCGACGAGCTGCGCCAGGGCAACGAGGGCGTCGCGATCGGCCGCGTCGAGCTGCTCTACCCCTTCCCACAGGGCCAGCTCCTCGAGCTGGTCGGCAGCTACCCGAACCTCAGAGAAGTCGTCTGGCTGCAGGAGGAGCCGCGCAACATGGGCGCCCGCGCGCACATGTCCCCGCGGCTGATGCAGATCCTCCCGCGCGAGCTGAAGTTCGGCTACATCGGCCGCCCCGAGCGCGCCTCGACGGCCGAGGGCTACCCGGCCGCGCACGCGCAGGAGCAGCGCCGCATCGTCACGACCGCGCTGGATCTCTCGCGGCCTGTGGGCATGTACCCGGTGAAGCTGCCGGGTGAGCGGTAGCCACCGCGAAGCACTGATTCTCGACCGCGTGCGCGCCACGCCGGAGGGCTTCGTGCGCAGCTATGGCGACGTCTCGCCGGGGGCTCCGCGGGTCGCGGGCGCGGTGCTGTCGGAGTGCGACGACCCGTCGGTGCCGTGGCACCGGATCGTGCGCGCGGACGGCTCGCTCGCGAAGGGCGCGCGGCAGCGGGCGCTGCTGGAGGCGGAGGGCGTGCCGTTCAGGGGCGAGCGCGTCGACATGCGCGCGGCGCGGCTGCCCGAGTAGCGTTCGCGGCCGCATGTGGCTCCAGCGCGAGATCCGCCTCGAGGCCCGCCCGCGCGGCTTCCACCTCGTGACGCGCGAGGTCGTGAGCGCGCTGCCGGAGCTGGCCTCGCTGCGCGTCGGCCTGCTGCACGTGCACATCCTCCACACGTCCGCGTCGCTGACGCTGAACGAGAACGCGAGCCCCGACGTGCGGCGCGACTTCGAGAGCTGGTTCAACCGCGCCGTGCCCGAGCGCGCGGCCTACTGGACGCACACGCTCGAGGGCGACGACGACACGACACTCGCACGCTCGCATTGAAGGTTCCACGCGTCCCTCCTCGGCCCCTCGCTCACACTGCCGATCGCCGGCGGCCGGCTCGCGCTCGGCACGTGGCAGGGGATCTACGTGTGCGAGCACCGCGACGCCGGCGGCGCGCGCCGGCTCGTCGCGACCGTCTGGGGCGAGGGCGAGGGCTGACCGCGCCTACGCGGCGCTCTCGGCCTCGGCTTCCGCCTCGGCGAACAGCTCGCGCAGCGGAATGCCGAGGACGGCGGCGAGCGCGAGCAGGACGCTCATGCGCGGGTCGGCCTCGCCGCGTTCGATGCGTCCGAGCTGATCGGGGCTGATGCCGGCGGCGTGCGCCAGGGCCACGCGCGAGACGCCCTGGAGCTCGCGCCGCACGCGCAGCACGGCGACGACCCGCTGCATCGTCTCGCGGCTGGCCGCGCCGAATCCGCCGGCGCCGGGCACGTCAGCCGGCTCCGCCTCCTCCGGCGCGAGCCCCCAGCGCCACAGCGCCTGCGAGGTCGCGGAGCGGTCGCAGAGGCGGTAATGGTGCTGGACCGCGCCGCGATGGTGCGTGCGCCGCACGATGCGGATCAGCCTCAGGTCGCGCAGCCGGCGCACGTGGTGGCTGGCGACGCCGAGCGGGATCTCGAGCGTTGCCGCGAAGCCGCTCGGGGTGCCCGGCTCCTGCTCGAGCAGCGCGCGCAGGATCTCGACGCGCACCGGGTGCGCGAGCGCGCGCGACCAACCGAGGTCGGCGCGCGAGCGCCCGCCGGTGGCCGGCAGCGGCCACGGTGTCCGACGCGCGGTCACGGCGCCGGCTGCCCGCTGGCGTGACGGCGCAGCTCGCCGGCGAGCGCCGCGAGCTGCTCGGGTGAGCATTCGGCCAAGCGCGCACCGGGCTCGGCGCCCGCCTCGGCGGCGACGAGCGCGACGACGGCGGGGTCGGCGCCGCGGAAGCGGCCGAGCAGCATCTCGACCGTCAGCGCTCCCCACGCCGAGACGACGTCGCCCGCGGCCAGCGAGGCGGCGAGCGCGCTCCAGCCGTGCGGGACGTCGAGCAGGCGCGCCGCGAGCAGCAGCCGGCGTGGGTCGACGATCCCGTTGGCGAGGTCCTCGGCGGCAGCGGCGCGCACGGCCTCGTAGCCGGCGACGACCGCGTCGCCCGGCAGGCGCGCCGCCAGCAGCTCGAGCTGCTCGGCGATCTCGACACCTTCGGTAAGCGCCTCGGCGACGCGCCGCACCTCGCCCGCGTCCAGTTCGATCGTCGCATCAGCCGCCATCCCGACATGCGCGTGCGGCCCGACGAGCGCGATGCCGTCCAGCAGCAGCTCCTCGGCGCGGCGGACCAGCTCGGAGATCTGCACCAGCGCCCAGCCGTCCCGGCCGGCGTCGCTCGGCTGCTCGCCCACGGTGCTCATCGAAGGGGACGCCTCGGGCCCCGGCCGAGATGGGGGGTCGGAGCCGGGACCCGGAGGCGTCCTGCGCACCCATCGCCGCCGTCGGCGCCCATGGACGCCACGGCGTAGGGCGGGGTGCTTGCCCGCGCCGCGCGCATTTCGACACACACCGCGAGCGATCGGACGCGACGACCACGGACCCCGTCGCAGAGGGCCCTCGGGGGAAGAGCCGTGCGGTTCGAAGCCTTGTGCGCAGTCATCACCGAAGCGTCGCGGTGGCCGAGTTCGCTCGGAGCCGGGACGACAAGGACGCTACGTCCGCGCGCCGACCCCGGTCAACCCCCTTTCCGTAAATAGTTAGCGCTAGGGGTCAGGCGTCGCCCAGCCGCTGAACTGCCCGCATCGCCCGCATGATCGGCATCTGGATCCGCGGCAGCGAGCCGGCTGCCCGCGCGATCCGCTCCGAGGCCGCGCGCAGCTCGGGGCCGCGCGCACTCGCTTTCGACAGGTACATCGAGACCATCCCAGCGGCGATCAGCGCATGCCGCTCCCCGTTGCGCAGGCGGCGGGCGCCGTCGACCGAGCGGTACACGATCTCGCACAGCCGCTCGACCATCTCGGCCGGGTTGTCGTAGTGCTCGACGTAGGAGTGGTTGCCCTCCTCGCGGTCGGAGCGCTGGTCCACGAACGCGTCGAGCAGCGTGCTGGCCGCGCAGACCCACGGGAAGTAGACCGCCTCCGCCTCCACGACGTCGTCCTCGCGCAGGTGCGGATCGGCGGCGAGGGCGAGGAGGGCGAGCGTCGAGAGCGACGAGCAGGACGCTGCCGTCCATTCGAACCACGCCAGCTCGTGACGGCCGGGGAACTCGCGCGCCGCCCATGCCGCGAGCGCCGCGTTCCGGCGCTCCGGCTGCGACTCGTGGTTGGGGCTCTGGACCGCCATGCGGCCGGCAGATTCGATCGCTCGGGCGCGCACATGCTCGTATCCCGGTAGCTCCGCACAGCCGCGGCGGGTCGTCTCGACGAGCCGCCGGAGGTAGCCGCCGTCCTCTCGCCACGGGTGATGGCGGTAATGATCGGAGATGGGCCCGCCGGGATCGAGCGCCTCGACGAGCGCGCGATGCAGTTGATCGCCGTTCGCCCGCTGTTCGTCGCACGGATGCTCGCTGAGCGTGTCGAGGTAGTCGAGCGCGGTCTGATAAGCGACGAGCGCGCTGAGGAGCGCCGGATCGCGGTGGCTTGGCAGGACAGCGTAGAGCGCAGCGCCCTCCGTGTTGAGCCGCGACGTGGCCAGGTTCGCGAGCGCGTCCGCCCGCAGCCGCGCACTCGGGATCGCCGCGGCGAAGCCCCGCCATTCCGCCACCTCCGCTGCGACCGTGGGGATGACCCATTGGAGTTCGCGCGCTGCTACCGACAGCAGCGCAAGAGCCTGCGAGCGACCGAGGGGCGTCGGATTCCCGCGCCGGGATACGAGATCCCCCTTGTTACGACGTCAATCTTGGAACGCGGCCTCGACCGGAACGCGAGCCGCGAAGTAGCCGGGCAACACCACGATCACCGAGGCGACCGCACTCACCAGGGCGAAGCTCGCGAGCGCGACGCCGAAGCCGACCGACGTTGCCACCGGAAAGCCGGTCACCGAGTTGAGCGCGCGGTCGAGCAGCTGCGCGCCGAAGATGCCGTATGCCGCGCCGACCGTGCATCCGACGCCCAGCAGCAGCGCGGTCTCGAGGATCAGCGCCCGCCACAGCTGGCGATGGTCGATCCCGGTCAGCTTGAGGTCCGCCATGCGGCGGCGACGCTGCCAGATCATCCCGCCCATCGCGGCGCCGATGGCCAGCGTCGCCGCCGCCAGCATCAACGTCGCGATCTGGGACAGGCGTGCAAGGCCGGCACGCGTGGTCGCACGATGACGCTGCTCGCGCTCCGCGACGGTCTCGACGGTGAGCGCGGAGGCCGGACCGAGTGCGCGCTCGACGAGGCGCTGGCCGACAGCCGGCGTCACCCCGGTGAGGCGCACCTGCAACGCGCTCGCGTCGCTGCTGCCCCAGGCCTGCGCGAAGTCGTCCGCGTTGACGATCACCGCACCAGGCGACCACCCGAAGTTGGTGGTGATCGCAGCGACACGCAAGCGCACCGGTCGCGGAGCGTCGAGCGCGAACGCGTCGCCGACGTGCAGATGGCGCTCGCGCGCAAGCACCTCGGAGACGACGGCCCAACCCCCGGCATTCAGCCGCGCCTCGGCTTGGGCGAGGCTTCCTGCGATGACCTCGTGCGGCGGGATCATCCCCTCCGAACCGCGCGGCGGCGCCATCACCCAGACACGCCGGTCCCCGATGTCGAGCAGCGCGCCGCGGTAGATGCGCACCGCGGCCACATGCGGCGTCGCCGCGATCGCCGGGAGCGCCGCGGGCGGGAACGGAACCGTCGCCAGCGCGTTCGCCTGCCCGGCTGCCGACACCCACAGGTCGGTCACCGCGCTCAGCTCGTGCGACGCCGTGTCGAGCGCGCGCTGCAGATCGCGATGGGCGCTCTCGATCGCGGTGCTCCCGAACACGGCGATCGCCGCGATCGCCGCAATCGCCACCGACCGGCTCCCGGCCGACTGCAGCTCGCCGACCGCGATCGGAGGCACCACGCTCGCGACGTGCCGGCGCAGGCGATCGAGCAGCGCGAGCGTTCCGGTGAGGATCGCCGGCAGCAGCGCCAGCATCGACGCGACGAGGGCAGCGACGCCGAGCAACGCCGCCGAGGGCGCGACGACGAGCACGAACGTGGCGAGCGCGAGGCCGGCGGCGCCGACCACCGGCCAGGCGCGCGATCGCAGCACGCTCCCCTTCGCCGTGGCGTCGAGCACGCCGTCGTCGACCGCGTCCATCGCCGGGGCGCGGAATGCGGCGACGAGCGGGCTGAGCGTCGCGAGGACGGCGGCGGCGATGCCCGTGGCGAACGCGAGCAGGATCGCGACGACAGACACCGTCCGGGCATTCCCGACCGGGAACGCGATCGCCAGGTACCCCGGAGACGGCTGGAACACATGACGCGAGAGCTGGTCGCCGAGCGCGATGCCCACCAGCGACGCCCCGACGCCGAGGACGAACGCGTCGAACAGCAGCACCTCGAGCACGCCCCAGAAGCCATAGCCTGACATGCGCAGCTCGGCGATCACCGCACGGCGCTCACGCGCCATCAGCAGCATCGCATTGAAGGCGAGCAGGAACCCGACGAGCGCGCTGATGCTTGCGAACAGCGCGGTCGACTGGTCATTCGGCGTGGCCGCCTGGGCGAACAGCCGGCGGTCGTAGTCGGCACCGCCGACGGTCAGCCGCCCCGCCGCGACGTGTTGCAGCGACCGCCTCGCAAGTTCGGTCTGCCCGGGCTGTGGAGCGACGTAGAGACGCGAGATGCGACCCGGCGCTCCGGCCAGCTCCTGCGCGTAGCCGAGCGGCGCGAACATCACCGGACTGTCCGCGAGCGGTCCCACGTCGCGCCCGCTCACCACCGCACCGACAGGCACCTGTATGGATCGCCCCGCGATCTGCACGGTGATCGTGTCGCCGAACCGCACGCCGAGCGTCTGCGCGAGCGACAACGGCAACACGACGGCGTGCAGCCGGTCGAGGCTGCCGCTCCTGTAGCCGCTCAGCAGCTCTCCCCCGAGACGCGCCAGGCGCTGATCGGCCGCGAGCAGGTAGACCGATCGGGACTGGCCGCCGGCGACGACGTTCGCCTGGGCCACCAGCATGGGTGCGACCGCGCGCACTCCGGGACTGCGTTCCACCTCCCCCACCAGCCGCTCGTCGAAGCCCTGCGGGCCGCGCGCGACGAGCTGGAGCTGCGCGTGGCCGACGAGGCCCTGCGTGAGCTGGGCGATCGACGCGCTGAGGCTGCGGTTGGAGACCTGGACCGCGAACAGCAGCGCGACGCCGACCGCGATCCCCGTGAGTGCGAGCAACTCCTGCACCGCGCGTGCGCGCACGCGGCGACGGTAGAACCACAGCAGGTTGCGGAGGCTCACTGCGGCTGGAGCGTGGCCGGAGGATCCCCCTGCAGGTCCGGTGCGTAGTCGACCAGCCGGCCGTCGCGCAGCGCGAGCGCGCGATCGGCGACGGCGGCCGCCTGCGGGTCGTGCGTGACCAGCAGGACGGCGGTGTCGCGTTCGCGGCACAGCTCGCGCAGCAGCGCGAGCACTTCGGCGCCGCGGCGCGTGTCGAGGTTGCCGGTCGGCTCGTCCGCCAGCAGCAGCCCGGGCTCGGTCGACAGCGCCTTCGCGATCGCGACGCGCTGGCGCTCGCCCATCGACAGCGTGCTCATGCGTCGCTCCGCGCGCTCGTCGAGCCCGAGCCGCTCCAGCAGCGGCGTCATCCGCTGCTGCGCCTCGCGCACGCCCATGCCGGTGCCGACGAGCTTCAGCGACGCGTTGTCGATCGCCGTGAGCCCCGCGATCATGTGGAACGTCTGCAGCACGAAGCCGACGTCGCGCAGGCGGTAGCGGGCCGCCTCGCGGTCGGACAGGCGGCCGACGTCGCGGCCCGCGACGCGCACCTCGCCGCTGTCGGGCGACATCACGGCCGCGATCAGCTTCAGCAGCGTCGTCTTGCCGGAGCCGCTCGGGCCGTACAGCGCGACCAGCTCGCCGCGCTCGACGATCAGCGACACGTCGTCGACGGCGCGCACCGGTTCTCCGCCGGCGACGTGGTAGTGCTTGACGAGGCGCCGGATCTCGAGCATCACGCCCGCCCGTCACGCCGCTGGGGAAACGCGATCACCTCGCCGCTGGCCCTGCGCGCCGCCTGGATCAGCTCGCCGTCGCCGAGCGACATCACGCGGTGCGAGCGCAGCGCGTCCGGGACCTCGGGGACGGTCGCCAGCACGGCCATGTGCTGCTCCTCGGCGATCGCGCGCAGCAGCCCGAGGACCGTTTCGCGCTCCTCGATCCCGAGTCCGCTCGTCGGGTCGTCGGCGAGCAGCAGCGCCGGGTCGCGGACGAGCGCGTGGGCGATCGTCACCAGCGTGCGCTCCGCGTCGGACAGCTCGTGCCAGCGCGCACTCGCGAGGTCGCCCGCGCCGACCCGCTTGAGCGCGCGCGTCGCGCGGCGTTCCGCCTCCTCCGCGGCGACGACTCTCAGCAGCGGCAGCGCGACGTGGTCGAGCATCCGCATGCCGGAGGCGAACGGCCCCTGGCGGCCGACCCAGCCGATGTGCGGATGGATGCCGGTGAGGCGCCGGAAGCGGCCGGACCCGAGCTCGCGCCCCTCGAAGCGCACACGACCTGAGTCGGGCGCTTCGATCCCCGCCGCGATCCGCAGCAGCGTCGTCTTGCCGGCGGCGCGCTGTCCGAAGATCGCGACCAGCTCGCCGGGCTCGACCTCCAGCGAGACCGCGTCGAGCACCACGATCTCGTGGCGCCCGCGCCAGTGGCTCTTGCTGACCCGCTCGAGCGCGAGCAGCGTCATCGTGGTTCAGGCTCGGAGGACGGCGCCGCCGGCACAGGTCCCAGCCTGCCCTCGTGGCGCTGGATCGCCCGCTTCATCGCGGCGCGGATCTGCTGCACCGCCTCGATGCGGACGGCGAGCTGCGCGGCCTCCGTACGCCGCAGCCACGCCTGGCCGATCTCGCGCCACTCGACGTCCTGGCGGCGCAGGTCCTCGACGGGCCCTCCCTGCTCCCCGAGCTCGGTCATCCGCTCGAGGCACGCGCTCTCCAGCTCGCGCGCCAGCTCGACGAGCCACGGCAGGTCCTCGGGGCTGGCGAACGCGACCTTCAGCCAGAAGGGGTCGCGCTGCGGCGCGAGGTCGGTCGGCGCGCGCACCCAGGCGCGGAACTCGTCGTGTCCCATCTCGGTCGCCTCGTACCAGACGACGCCGCGGTGGGCGGAGACGACAGCGCCGTCGGCACTCGCCTCACGGGCGCGGATCATGCCTTCGGCGCGCAGCGATCTGAGCGCCGGGTAGACCGCGGTCTCCGACGGACGCCAGCCTTCGATGCGCTGCTCGAGGCGCTGGATCAGCTCGTAGCCGTAACCCGGCCGCTCGATCACCAGCCCCAGCACGGCGTGCTTCACCGACATGGCAGCTCTCCTCCGTCCCCAACGATTGAACCCAACCGTACACAAAAGTCACATGTGTGCGCTAGAGGGTAGACAGAAACCGGTGCGTCATGCTATGCGCGCACGGGTAGTCGAAGTCGGGGCCGTCACCTCGGCTGCGGCTGCGGCGGGTCAGCCGAACAGCGTCAGGTCGGGCTCGCGCTCGCCGCGCAGCACGGCGAGGTCGACCTCGACGCACGCGATCCCGCGACTCTCCGCAAGCACGCGTGCCTGCGGCTTGATCTGCTGAGCCGCGAGCACGCCGCGGCAGTCGGCCATCGCCGGGTCGAGGCGGATGCGCACGAGGTAGCGCGAGAGCTGCTCGACGGCGTCGATCGTGCCGATGCGCTTGATCTCGACGGCGATCCAGCCGTCCGCCTCGTCGCGGCACATCAGGTCGACCGGGCCGATGTCGGTCGCCCACTCGCGCCGCACGAGCCGGAAGCCCTCACCGCACCACTGCGGCTGCTCGGCGAGCAGCTCCTGCAGGTGCGCCTCGACGCCGTCCTTCTCCAGCGCCGCGGCCTCACCCATGTCATGCGTCACGTCGGACAGCACCTCCGCGATGCGGATGTCGAGGCGATCCTCGGTGTCACCTGCATGCTTGCGCACGACGATGTGACTGTCAGACTCCTCGATCACCGTTGGCGGAGTCATCCAGTTGCTCGGCTTGAAGCCGCCGTGGTCGGCATGCACCATCACCGACCCGTCCGACTTGACCATGATCAGCCGCAGCGCCTCCGGCAGGAGCGCATCGAGACGGCCCGTGTAGCGGACCTCGCAGCGGGCTACGATCAGGCGCACGGCCGGCAGAGTAGGGCGTCCAGCGGACATCCGGATCGTTCAGGCGACGGCGACCGGCGGGGGCCGACTCGCGCGACTGGCGCGGTGCCCTCACTGACCAGGCAGGTGAAAGAAGAGGACAGTCAGGGTTGCGGTCCGGCTAGCGTCGTCGGGCCAACGGATGCGGCAGCGCAGCTCCGTGTCGTACTCGTTGGGCGCCCAGCCGTCGAACTCGCGACGCGCAGCGAGCGTCTCACGGGCCTTGATGACAATTGCGGCCGGATCACGTGCGGCGACAAAGAAGATCAGCGCGAGCCGGCTGTCGCGCCAAGTGCTGTAGCCATAGAGCTGGTCGAGAGCGCGCCCCAGGTCTTTGACGCCGGACCACCATTTGCACTCGCCGATGAACGCGTTGTTGTCTTGGACCCGCAGGAGCAGGTCAGTCTTGCCGCTCTTGTTGAAGACCTCGGCGCCCGCCTGGCCGCGATACTGCGCGTTGAGGGCAACCAGGAGATGGTCTCGCAGACGCTCCTCGGGCCGCCCGGCGAAATCGGCTGGCGTCCGTTCCATCGCCTTACCCATCGGTCGAATCACATCCAAGATCTCGTCGTAGAACCGCCCGAGGATGGGACCGCTGGGCGGTTCGGGCTTCGGCGTCAGCGTGCTGATCGCGACGCGGCGCTCGATCTCTGGCAGCGAGAACGGCTTGGGCGCGTCCTCGCGGCGACGGACCGGCACGGTGAGACCCGACAGGAACACGCTGTGGCGAACCAGCTCGCAGCGGCGCTCTTCGATCGCCGCTGCGGCGAAGGTTCCCAGCCCGGCGTTGTGATGCTCCACTTCAGCGGCGATCTTTGCCGCACCGTCACGAATGTGTCCGGCCACTTCGTTGATCTCCCGGTCCAACTCGCTTGTTCCGCGTGCCAGCGGCCATTCCCAGCGGCGGTACACCACACCATCCTCAAGCGTCGCATCGACGACCGGAGTGCCACCAGCCGGACTACTACGTAGCAACTCGGCGTCACCCTCGACCGGGATGACCAGCCGGACTTCACGGCCCGGACGAAGTATTGGCCCACCCCACTCGCTCGCCGTGAAGGTCACGCCCGGCATGCCCGTAGCGTCAACCTCTCGCTCGCCAAGATCATCTACCCGCATCCGCTCCATCACGGCCACGGGCGCCACGCGAGCATGCTTCTCAGCAAGATGTGCCGCCCATTGTCTCGCGTCCGCGTCGCGCACGTAGCTCTCCGGTTCCGCACGCACCGCCGCGATGATCTGATGCTCGCCTACGGCCAACACACCGGCAAGCGAGCGGCGGGGATCAAAGAACGGACGGTTCATGCCGCAACGGCGTACGAGACGTGATCCGCGCGGATGGCTGCACCGAGACGCACCCGTAAACCCTACGAAGCAGTCCGGATGCGGGCCGACCAGACGCCCGTCACGCCGCGCGGCGCGCCAGCACGTCCAGCACGACGACCCGATCCGGGGCGCGCAAGGCAGAGCTGGCGGCGGCGAGCAGGGCCTCGCGGTCGAGGCCGTAGCGGTCGGCCGTGATCACAAGCGGCTCCTCGATCCCGAGATCGGGATGGGCGAGCTCGATCGCGACAGCGCGACCGTCGAGGACGGACACGACGGCGCGGGGGTGCGGCTCCTCGTCGCCGTCGACGCGGTCGACGTCCTGGAGGTAGATGGCGACGAGGTCGGCCTTGCTGTCGAAGTCGGCACGCACGTCAGTCCCTCCTCTCGTGGATCGTGATGACGTAGGTCGGATCGTCTTGGGCGATCACGACACGGTAGAGCTGGCCGCGCACATGGGCGTAGTACCGCGGATTTCCCTTCGCGTCAACGTCAGCTCTCTCGGGAGCAGCAACGATGCGCTCCACCTCTGCCAGCGCCAAGCCGCTCCACCGTGCCTTGTTCTTCGCATGCCGGCTGAAGCGCATTGCTCGGAGGATGGTTCGCCGAGCCCAGAGCGTCTACCCGATATGCCTTGGATCTCTTGCACCGGCGGCGGAGGCTGCTCTACCATGGGTGTGCTGGCACGACGCTTTGGGGGAGTTGCGCGTTATCCGGTTTAATGCGCGGTGTCGTGCCCGACTGCACCGTGATCGCCACCGCTGACATCGAGAGCCGCCTCGCGGCCGCTGCTGCGCGAAGACGCGCGTTCGTCGTGTCTCGAAGACGCACGTTCGTCGCGTCCAACTCGCGATGACCCGCGCGACGCTCGCCTCCGGAGGCCGCTGAGGCCCGAGCGAGCGTCATCCGCACAGTTCGCACGTCAGCTTTCGACTCCAGGAGATCACCGAACGCCATGTCCGCCACCGCTTCCAGCACCACATCCGTCGCCACCCCCGCGCCGCTGATCTGGCCCGAGCGCGACGTCCACTCGCTCACGTCCGTGGACCTCGACCCGGCCCTGCCGAAGAACGTCGAGGCGCTGCTGCCGCAGCTGCGCCAGCTCGCCGCGCTCGGCGACGCGCTGCGCGCGCTGCAGACGCTCGACGGGTCGTTCGTGCACGAGGCGCACGCCCGCGCGCTCTCGCAGGGCTCGGCCAAGCTGATGGAGGAGATCGCCGACTCCGACGCCGTCTCCGAGGCGCAGCGGGACATGCTGCGCCGCCGCGCCGCCGCGCTCGCCGAACTGCGCCACGACACGGGGATCTCGCACGACGAAGCCGCGCTCACGACGCCGCAGAACCTCACCGTGATCGCCGGCCCGATGTGCACCTTCCGCAACAAGACGCGCACGCCGCTGCACTCGGTCGTCGCGTGCACCGCGCACGAGCAGGGGGATCGGCTGATCGCCGCGCTCGACGCCTCCTCCGGCGCCGTCCTGCAGGAGGTCAACGGCTACTGCGGCACGCCCGACGTGACGGTCGGCGGGATCTTCGCGATGCAGGTCACCGACCTGATCGCGATGGGCGGCGAGAGCAACGCCTTCCCGAAGCACTTCGCCTACTTCCTGCCGGAGGACGAGGGCGCCGGCTACGGCGAGGTGTTCAACAAGACGATCCTCTTCCGCAACGTCTACGGGCTGCGCTACGAGCACATCTCCAAGCCGCTCGGCGACGCGCTGCTGAAGGGCTACCGGCCGAACCCCAGCGTCGACGTCCGCAACGTCCTGATCACCTGGATGCGCGGCCACGACATCGCGCACGCGGTCACAACCCCGCGCGTCGGCCGAGTGGAGCCGCAGGACGTCGGACACGAGCCGTGGTACGCGCTGCAGGAGGCGATAGCCGACGCATACGGCAGCGCGATGGCGTTCACCGACACGTGGCTGGAACTCGCCGGCTGCTCGCTCGACGACATGGTCGCCGTCTACCTCGCCGAGGCGCTGCACTACCTGCGCCGCCACCCGCGCAACTGGGGGGACGCCGGCGCGGCCTCGGTCGAGCTGAGCTTCCTCGCCACCCACGGCGCGATCGACGTCCACCGCGACGGCACCATCTCGTGGGACACCGAGCGCGTCGTGGAGGGCGTCCACAGGCTCTGCACGACGCTCGAGCGCGACGTCGTCTCCGCGCCGGAAAGCGCCGCCGTCCAGCGCGTGCTCGACACCTATGGCTGGCGCGAGGACAGCGTCCTGGCGCCGACGCTGCGCAAGATCCGCGAAGAGCTCGGCGGCGTGCCGACCTCGTTGGCGTACCTGTAGGGGCTGCGGACGGGCGGGGCGGCGCACCGCTCAAGCGCTCGCCGCGCTCGCGGCGTGCGCCGATGGCATCGAGGGGAGGGAGCGGCTGCGCGATCGTGGTCGGCTCCCCTCCAGCCCGCTCCACTTTCAAGTCTGGTCGTTTATGGCCGCTATACGGGCACAGATGACCAGAGTTAATTTCGGTGCATGCGAGACCGGGGACCACCCCCGGCCGAGAGCCGCCCGAACCGGCGGCGCGACCGCTCCCTGCTCACCCCCTCCCCAGCCAAGCAGCCCACGCGCGGCGGGGCAGACGGTCTGAGCGGAGCGCCGCCCCGGCCGCGTCAGGCCGAGACCGGCAGCGGCTCGAGCGAGAACATGCCGACCGTCTCCTCCAGCTCGCGTATGCGCTCGTAGTCGCGGCGCAGCACGTTGCGGTCGGGGTGTATGAAGTAGATGATCCCGGGGCAGGAGAAGAGGTCGATCGTGGGGGTGATCGTGTCGCCCGGACCGGCCATCGAGATCGTGCCGGCGAAGGACTTGAGCTGCTCGACCTCCTTCATGCCCGCCTCGGCGACGATGCGGCCCTCCTGGTGGGAGATCAGCATCACGCAGTAGGAGGCGGCTCTCAGCGTGTAGCCCTCGGCGGCGCGCCGGGCGACGGAGGGCGGGTCGAGGTAGGCGTCGACGGTCACAGTGACGTGACTCGGCGTGCAGCGGTCCATGATGTCGTCGCGCACGGACCCGTGCATGCGCGCGCCGCACTCGACGAGCACCGGACCGGTGTCGGTCAGCATCACCTCGGTGTGCGCCGGCCCGTACCTGACGCCCAGCGCGTCGAGCACCGAATGCACGTACGGGATCACCTGGTCCTGCTGCTCGCCTCTCGGGTCGAGCAGCTCCTCGTAGTCGTAGACGAACGCCGCGCCGACGCGCCGCTTGTTGTCGCGCCAGCACTCGGAGACATGGTGGATGCCGTCCCAGCTGATCGAGTCGGTGAACAGCTGCGTGCCGCGCAGCAGCTCCTGCACGAGCAGCTGCTCGTTGGCGCCGTGCAGCGCGTTGGGTTTGCCGATCGTCTCGGCGAAGGCGGCGCGGATCGCGTCCGGCGTCTCGCACAGGACGACGCCGTCGGTGCCGGCGCTGTCGACCGGCTTCACGACGACCGGCCAGTCGGCACGCGCGGCCGCCCAGGCGACCGCGTCGTCCGCGGAGCCGGTCTTGCACTCCTCGATCGCGCGCACGCCGGCGGCGCGCAGCGCCTGCGCCATCAGGTGCTTGTCGCGGCGCGCGGCGCTCAGCGCGGTGCCATTCGACGGCAGGCCGAGGCGCTCGCTCAGGGCGTCCGACACCAGCACGCCCGGCTCGGAGCCGACGACGACGAACGCCGGGTCGAAACGCGCGACCTGCTCGGCCGTCGCGGCGATGTCGCCCGCATGGATCACGTTCGCGACGAAGTCGTCGCGCTGCAGCGCACGCAGGTAGAAGTCCGGCGGCTGCGGCGAGGACTGCACGTGCACGACGTCGAGCCCCGCGGCGTGGAAGCGCGGGGCGAGTCTCGCGCCCGTGGAGTAGGCGTCGACGACGACGGCGGTGCGTCTGCTCATGCGCGGGCCACCAGCACGAGCCGGTCCGTCGGCTGCTTCGGGTGACCGTCGAAGCCGCCGTACCGCTGCACGTCGCGGAAGCCGGCGTCCGACACCATCGCCGCCAGCTCGCCGGCCTCGTACAGGCGCGTGTCGATGTCGAGCGTCTGGCCGTCGGCGGCGGTGTATCTGACGTGCAGCACGTGCGTCTCGGGATCGCACCAGAGGTGCTCGTGGACGCCGTCGTCCTCCCGGTCGACGACGGTCCCGAGCGGCCCGAGCCGCGCCTGCGAGCGCTCGATGTCGCTCAGCTCCATCACCAGCGCGCCGCCCGGCTTCAACGCGTCATGCCACGTGCTCAACACGGCCGCGTCGTCCTCGACCGTCGCGCCGTAGCCGAACGACGAGTAGACGTTGACGATCGCGTCGAAGCGCTCGACCTCGCCGGGCAACGGCTGCGTGAGGTCATGCACGAGGTACGACGGACCGGGGTTGCGCGTGCGCGCCTCTTCGATCACCGCGGGCGAGATGTCGACGCCGACCGCGTCGAAGCCCATCTCCTGCAGCACGCCGACCGTGCGCCCGAAGCCGCAGCCGGCGTCGAGGATCCGCGCGCCGGGCTCCAGCCCGGCGAGCGCGACGATCTGTTCGCACTCGGTGCGCGTCTCCTCGTAGCGCCCGAGCTGGTCGGACATCGCGATGAACGCCGGGCCCATCGCGTCGACGTCGTTGAGGTTCCCCACGTCCCCCGTCCCCCCTTGCGTCACGCCTGCGCCACCAGCACGAGCCGGTCGGCGGGCGCCTTGACCTTGCCGGTGAAGTCGCCGTACGCGGAGATGTCGGTGAAGCCGACCTGCTCGAACATGCTCACGAGGTCTTCCTGCTCGTACATCCGAATCCGCGAGTCGACGACGTCGCCATCGAGCTCGTAGCGCACGTGCAACTCGCCCGTCGCGAAGCTGACGGTGAGCGTTTCCTTCACCCCGTTCGTCCAGCGCACGACCGGCTCGGCGTCGCTTCTCAAGCGGTGCCGCGAGCGCTCCAGGTCGGACAGCTGCATCACGATCGAGCCGCCCGGCCGCAGCGCGCGGTGCAGGCAGGCGAGCATCTCCATGTCTTCCGAGACGGTGACGCCGTAGCCGAACGACGAGTAGACGTTGACGAGCGCGTCGAACGGCCCGACGTCCGCGGGCAGCGGCTGCGTGAGGTCGTGCACGAGGTAGCGCGGGCCGGAGCGGCGCCGCTCCGCCTCCGCTATCGCCGCCGGAGAGATGTCGATCCCGACCGCTTCGACGCCGTGCCGCGAGAGCGCTTCGGCGAAGCGGCCGAAGCCGCAGGCGGCGTCGAGCACGAGGTCGCCCTCCTGCAGGCCGAGCAGCTCGATCACCTGCTCCGCCTCGGCTTCCGTCTCCTCGTAGCCGCCGAGCCGCTCGGCGACGCGCATGTACGCGGGGCCGTACGTGTCGACGTCGTTGAGGACGCGCTCGTCGGTGGTGGTCGCTGTGCCCTGGGGGGGATTCATGGCGTCGCGGCTCCTGTGGTCGTCTCGGCCCGTCGCAGCGTCTCGGCGCGGGCGGCGTCGGCGCCGGCGCGCACGAGCCCGAGCGCGCCGAGCCCGCTGACAAGGATCGCACGCATCACGCGCCCCACGCGGGGATCGTGCTCGCCGTCGAGGTACCAGCCGCTGAGATGGCCGACATAGCGGACGTACTTCAGCAGGTCGAGGTCCTCCAGGGCGACCGCGAGGTTGCGGCGATGGACCTGCGACTGCAGGACGATGTGGCGGTAGGCCGGGTCCTCGGGCGCGGGGTCGGGCGCGCCGTCGTTCGCGGTGTCCCACGCCTTGCTCCATGCGAGCGCGATGCGCCAGCCGGTGTTGTGGTCGGGATCGAGGAAGTGGTCGACGCTCGGCATCACGAGCCCCTTGTGAACGGGCTTGTCGAGGCAGTAGCCGAGCACCGCGATCGCGACGAGGTCGTCGGCGGAGACGAGCGGCTCGCCCTCGCGCGCGAGCGCGCGCACCTCGGGCCGCGCCGCCAGCTCGTCCAGCAGCCGGTCGACGAGCTGCGCGGTGCCCTTCGAGCTGCTCAGCTCGCCGTCGACCTCGGAGGAGACCATCCCGTGCACGATGTGCAGGCTCGGCAGCACGCGCAGGTCCGGCTCGAGTCTCGTCAGCAGCTCCTCGGCGTGGATCACGTGCGCCTTCCACTCGTCGCCGGAGAGATGGATCAGATCCGTGCCCTGCTCGGCGATCATCAGGTCGCGCCACATCGCGACGACGCGCAGGTGGTGGGTGGGGAAGCCGTCGGCGCGCGTGAGCGGCATCACCGGGTAGGAGTCGTCGCCCGTCAGGTAGGCGATCGTGCCGCGGTCCTCCCTGACGAACACGCCGCGCTCGATGCCGAGCTGCGCGACCTGCTTGCTCGTCTGCGTGCGCTGCGAGTCGTAGATGATCCGCTCGAAGCGGAGGCCGAGGCGCGCGAGCGTCTCGTTCTGCCCGTCGACCGCCCAATCGCGCACAGTGCGCCACAGCGCGAGCGCCTCCGGGTCCTCGCGCTCGACGCCGCTCAGCAGCTGCTGGGCGAGGTCGTCGCGTTCGTCGAGGTCGCGCGCGACGGGGGCGTCGGCGTCGTGGACGTCGGCCGGCGGGCCCTCCTCGCGCGCATAGCGCGCGTACAGCTCGCCGACGAACTGGTCGCCCTTGACGCCCGCCTCCTCAGGCGTCTGCGGCGCGGCGTAGCGCTGGTAGCCGGCCATCGCCTCGCCCATCGAGCGGCCCGCGTCGCCGATGTGCGACTGGCGCTCGGCGTGCGCGCCGGCCGCGCGCAGCGCCATCGTGACCGCCTGGCCGAGCGCGATGTTGCGCAGGTGGCCGACGTGCAGCGCCTTCGTCGCGTTCGGGTCGCAGAAGTCGACTATCGCCCTCGTCCCCCCGCGCAGGTCATCGGTCTCCATGCCGGTGAAGCGGCCCGCCTCCAGGCCGGCGCCCGTCGCGGCGATCCGCTCGTCGGCGAAGCGCATCAGGAAGCGCTGGCCCTGCTGCTCGACGGAGGCGATCGCGGGGTCCGCGGTCAGCGCCTCCTGCGCATGAGGCGCGGCATCCGCCTGGAGCGCGATCGCGCTGACGTCGGCGTCCTGGTTCGCTCTCAGGATCGGCACGACGCGGAACGCGGCCGGGTCGACGGCGCGCAGCGTCGCCTCGACGGCGTCGAGCAGGTTGTCCGTCTGCAGCGGTGCGGCCTCATCCATCCGTGTGCTCCCCCCCGAGCGAGTCAGCACGCGAGACGGGGCTCGAACCCGCAACCATCGGCTTAGAAGGCCGGTGCTCTACCAATTGAGCTACTCGCGCATATGCGTGGCGGCTCCGCCGGACGGAGACCCCCAAGCCCTGCGGGAGTCTAGACCAGACCGGCTCCGCAGGGCGGGGGGACGCGCCGCTCACGAGGCCACGCTCTCCGCCGGCAGCACGCGCGGCGCGCGCTCGCGCAGCGCGCCCAGCAGCGACAGCACCTCGGGGTCGCGCGCGAAGCCGAGTGCGTGCTCGCAGGCCTCGATCGCGTCGGTCACGCGGTCCGTGCGCGCAAGCGCGTGCGCGTAGCGCGACCAGGCGGTCGGCGACTCGGGCGCGAGCAGCGTCGCCGCCTCGCAGGCGGTCACCTCTGCGCCGACGTCGCCCGACAGCTGGTGCACGAGCGCGAGATCGAGCAGGCCCTCGACCGTCGGCGCGAGGCCGCGCGCGTGCTCCAGCGCCTCCTGCGCGCCGCGCCGGTCTCCGAGCCGCAGTCGCAGCCGGCCGAGGCGTTCCCACGCGGAGGCGTCGGTCGGCGCGGTCGCGGTCTCGCGCAGGGCGGAGTCGCGCGCGAGGTCGTAGGCGCGCATGTCCTCGTAGATGCGGGCGGCGAAGCGGTGCGGCGTCGGGCGGTCGGGCTCGGCCCGCGCCCAGTCGCGCACGGCGCGGGCCGCCGCCGGCAGGTTGCCGGACTGCCAGAAAGCGACCGTGAGCTGGCGCAGCACGACCGGGTTGCGCGGATCGGCGTCGCGCGCGTAGATGAGGCGCTGCGCGGCGAGCGCCGGATCGCCCTCTGCGAGCGCGTGGCGGGCGGCCGTCATGAAGCGCTCGACGCGATCGGCCGCCGGGTCGGGCTTGGAGAAGTCGACGAAGTGCAGCGTTCCGGCGGGGATCGTGCGGATGCCGTGCTGGAACTTGACGCGCGCCCACTGCTGCGTGTCGTCGCCCTCGCCGGAGAAGTAGATCCCGGTGACCGAGCCGACGCCCCACTCGGGGTAGGCGTTGCAGCGCGCGTAGCGGTGCACGACCGAGTGGTCGGGCATGCGCGAGCCGAACGGGTCGTGTCTGGCCTGCTCCTCCTGCGCCTCGCGCTGGCGCTGCTGCTCGGCGTAGGCGCGCGCCCCTTCCTCGGCGCGGCGCTTGCGGGCGGCCGCGGCGGCGACCTTGACGGCGTTGCCGGAGACCTTGCCGCCGCGCGAGGTCTCGGCGAGCTGCTCGAGCTGGTCGGCCGCCTCGTTGATCGCCTGCAGGTGGCGCTGGTGCTCGTGCTGGCGCCCGGGCGTGGCGATGTCCGGATGCCAGCGCTTCGCCATCTTGCGGCGCGCCAGCTGCACCGCCCGCTTGTCGAAGGGCGGCTCGAGCTCCAGCAGCAGGATCCCCTGCTCGATGTCGAACACCGTCGGCATGACCGTCTGAGGGTAGCGATGGCGGCGAGGCCGGGGTGGCTATCCTCCGCGGTCGATGTCGGCCCAGTACATCTTCACGATGCACCGCCTGTCGCGGTCGTTCCCGCCCGACAAGGAGGTGCTGAGAGAGGTCTCGCTGTCCTTCTATCCGGGCGCGAAGATCGGCGTGCTGGGCTACAACGGCGCCGGCAAGTCGACGCTGCTGCGGATCATGGCGGGGACCGACACGGAGTACCGCGGCACGGCGCAGCTCGCGCCCGGCGCAAGCGTCGGGATGCTCGAGCAGGAGCCGCATCTGGATCCGGCCAAGGACGTGCGCGGCAACGTCGAGGACGGCGTCGCCGAGCTGCGCGGCCTGCTCGACCGCTTCAACGAGCTGTCGATGAACTACTCGGACGAGACCGCGGACGAGTTCGCCCGCCTGCAGGAGCAGATCGACGCGGCCGACGCGTGGAACCTCGACACGATGCTCGACACGGCGATGGACGCGCTGCGGCTGCCGCCGGGCGACGCGGATGTGACGAAGCTCTCGGGCGGCGAGCGGCGTCGGGTCGCTTTGTGCCGCCTGCTGTTGCGCGCGCCCGACCTGCTGCTGCTCGACGAGCCGACGAACCACCTCGACGCCGAGTCGGTCGCGTGGCTGGAGACCCATCTGAGCGAGTACAGAGGGACGATCGTCGCGATCACCCACGACCGCTACTTCCTCGACAACGTCGCCGGCTGGATCCTCGAGCTGGACCGCGGGCGCGGGATCCCCTACGAGGGCAACTACAGCGGCTGGCTGATCCAGAAGCAGGAGCGCCTCGAGCAGGAGGAGCGCTCGGACAAGACGCGCAGACGCACGATCGCCAAGGAGCTGGAGTGGGTGCGGATGAACGCATCCGCCCGCCGCGCGAAGCCGAAGGCGCGGCTGAACGCCTACGAGCAGCTCCTCGCCGAGGAGCGCAACGTCAAGCTCGACGAGGTGCAGATCCACATCCCCGCCGGCCCGCGGCTCGGCGAGGTCGTGATCGAGGCCGAGGGACTGCGCAAGGGCTACGGCGAGAAGCTGCTGATCGAGGACCTCACGTTCAAGCTGCCGCGCTCCGGCATCGTCGGCGTGATCGGCCCCAACGGCGCCGGCAAGACGACGCTGTTCCGCATGCTGACCGGGCAGGAGCAGCCGGACGCGGGGTCGTTGAAGCTCGGCGAGACGGTCGACCTGGCCTACGTCGACCAGTCGCGCGACGCTTTGGATCCCGACAAGTCCGTGTGGGAGGAGATCTCCGGCGGCGACGACCAGATCATGGTCGGCGAGCGCAAGATGTCCTCGCGCGCGTACGTGAGCGGCTTCAACTTCAAGGGCACCGACCAGCAGACGAAGGTCGGCAAGCTGTCGGGCGGCGAGCGCAACCGCGTGCACCTCGCGAAGCTGCTGCGCAGCGGAGGCAACGTGCTGCTGCTCGACGAGCCGACCAACGACCTCGACGTCGACACGCTGCGCGCGCTGGAGGATGCCCTGCTTGCGTTCCCCGGCTGCGCGGTCGTGATCTCCCACGATCGTTGGTTCCTCGATCGCATCGCGACGCACGTGCTCGCGTTCGAGGGCGACTCGCAGGTGCGCTGGTTCGAGGGGAACTTCGACGCCTACGAGGAAGAGCGTCACTCCCGTCTTGGCGCTGACGCGGACCGCCCGCACCGCATCCAGTACAAGAGACTCGTTCGATCGTAAGCCGGAGCGCCGGCGCGGGCGGCGGACCGCCCGCGCCTCGGCTTCCTCTACGGCTGGTTGACGTTCGCGCCCGAGCCGCGCGCGAGCCGCTGCGTGCCGATCGAGTCGAACTTGGCGGCGAAGCTGCCGCTCGCGGTGCCGGTCGCGCTGGTGCTCGTATGCGTGCCGACCGCTCTGAACAGCAGCGTGCCGGCCAGGAACGGCGAGGCGCCCTTGCCCTTCGCGCTCGACGCGTCCTTGGCGATGCTCAGCGCGGAGGCCGGCGCCGTCTCGCTGATCGTGTGCTGCAGGATCCAGTTGCCGGCAGCGCTCTGCTGCGTCAGCGACGCGCTCTCCATCACCTTGCCCTTGCCGAATCTGACGAACGTCGCTTGCAGCCTGCCGAGCTTGCCGGCTCCGAGTGTCGAGAGGCCGGGTCCGCCGAAGCCGCCGCCCCCGGAGCCGCAGAAGAAGGAGCCCGACTGGCTGAGCGCGGCCTTGAAGCTCGTGCGTCTGAACGTCTTGAAGAAGCGCTTGTCGAGCTTGGCCGTGAGCGTGCCTCTGAGCGTTCCGCTGCGCGACAGCGTTGCTCTACCGGTGCACCCGGGCGGCAGGGATCTCTTCGCCGGGCCGCTCGCGGTGAACGTCAGCGCGACTCTGCCGTGCGAGCCCCACGAGGCGACGATCTGCGCCGTCGAGAGGTCGGGCGCGGCGGTGTAGCTGACGCCGGCCAAGCCGTAGTTGCGAAGCGTGTGGGTCTGGGTTGCGCCGTGCGACGTGCGGACGAAGTCCAGCTCGCCGCCGCCGAACGACGTAGCGGTGAAGGTGACCGCGTAATGCTTGACGCTGCCGAGCGTGGCGCTGAGCATCGGCGGTACGGTCACGGCGCCGGCCGTCGCGGGCAGCGCCAGCGCGAGCAGTGCGGCGGGGAGTGCACAGGCGCTGAGCCTGGTGAGGAGACGCATGCGGTTCGATTCCTTCCCTCGTGGATCGGCGACGCAGTCAACCGCACCACGCGGCGCGTTGGCAAGCGGGACGGGCCGGTCGGCGCATCCGCGCGCGGGCGCGACCCGCGCACTGCGCTTGTGCACCGCGCTAGGGTCCGGTGCATGGGAGATGTCTCGAAGGCCGTGCTGATCACGGGCTGCTCGTCGGGCATCGGGCGGGCGACGGCGCGGCGGCTGGCCGCCGCCGGCTGGACCGTCTACGCGACCGCACGGCGCGTCGAGTCGATCGCCGACCTCGAGGCGGCCGGCTGCCGCACGCTCGCGCTGGACGTGACCGACGAGGACTCGATGGTCGCCGCCGTGCGCGCTGTGGAGGACACGCACGGCGCGGTCGGCGTGCTGATCAACAACGCCGGCTACTCGCAGAGCGGCGCGATCGAGACGGTGCCGCTGGAGGCGGTGCGCCGCCAGTTCGAGACGAACGTCTTCGGCCTGGCGCGGCTGACGCAGCTCGTGCTGCCGAAGATGCGCGACCAGCGCTGGGGCAAGGTCGTCAACCTCGGGTCGATGGGCGGCAAGCTCGTGTTCCCCGGCGGCGGCTGGTATCACGCAACCAAGTTCGCGCTCGAGGCCGTCAGCGACGCGCTCCGCTTCGAGGTGCGCGGCTTCGGGATCGACGTGATCCTGCTCGAGCCGGGCCTGATCACGACCGAGTTCGGCAACGCGGCCGCCGCGAGCATGACGCAGGTCGACAGCTCGCCGGCGGCCGCCGACGGCGACCCCTACGCGACGTTCAACGCGACCGTCGGCTCCGTCACCCAGGACGCCTACACCGGCCCGATGCGCCTCCTCGGCGCCGGCCCGGACAAGGTCGCGAAGGTGATCGAGAAGTCGATCACCAAGCGCCGCGCCCCCACCCGCGTGACGATCACCCCCTCCGCCAAGCTCTCGATCCCCTCGCGCCGGCTGATGCCCGACCGCATGTGGGACGCGATGATGCGCGCGCAGTTTCCGACGCCCGAGTAGCCCCCGACGCCCGCTCCGCTGTGTTAGGTTGGGTGCGATCTCACGCGCCTGGATCATCGCCTGGGTGCGTCGGCACCGATGCCGTGTTCGGCGCTTGCTCGGACGTGACATCCCAGGCCGCCGTTCGTACGTGGCACCGGTGACCGGAGGCGCGTACCCGATAGGCACGCCTGCGGCGTGCCACGACCGAAAGAGGCCAACCGCTCACCCTGCTGGCCAACCCATGTCGAGCAACTCGCCTTCTAGGAGGAGATGACTATGCCCACACGCAGCACCGTGCTGCTTGCGGCCCTCACGTCCGCAATCATCCTCGCTGCCGCTGCTGGAACCGGGTCCGCAAACCGCCTTTCGTTCAGCTCAACCACCTTCAGAGCGGTGTGGAGGCCCCTCACTTTCAGCGAATCGCTCTTTGCGCCTGCCAGATGCCCGGTCACGCTCGAAGGCAGGTTCAACTCAGCAACCATCAACAAGACTACCGCCGCTCCAATCGGCCAGGTGACAAGGACAGCCGTGGGCGCGTGCGAAGAAAATGCGGCGACAGCGCTCACCGAAACGCTTCCCTGGGACCTTACCTATCAAAATTTCTCGGGCACGCTACCCGTGATAGGAACAATCAGGGTGTACCTCCTTGGCGCCGCCTTTAGATTCAGGTCCGGAATAAGCACGTGCACAGCAACGACTGAAGTCTTGCACCCAGCACAGCTCATAACCGAAATACAAAGAGAAATGGGCGGAGCCCTTCATCTCATAAACCTCAGAGCCGACCCATCGAAGTTCATACCCTGCGCCGGGTTCGAACACGGCAAATTCGAAGGCACCGGAACCATCACGGTTGAAAACAGGGCTACGCTCATCGGAATCTCACTAATATAAGACCCGCTCGACGGACTGGCTCGCCGGCATTCCGCTCACTGGTCGAACCTAGCGCCGTGCTCGACCGCGCGGCGCTAGCAGGTCCCTCCAGCGCATGAACGACGATCCGCCCCGAGCCGCAGCGCGAACGCCGCGATCAACCTCGCCGCGTTATCGATGTCGTCGAGCTGAGCCAGCTCGACAGGCGAGTGCCCGTAGCGCAGGGGCACTGACGCCGCGACCGCGGCCACGTCCCCCACCCCACCGCCCGGCCTTGTGGCCGCGTACATCGCCCCTCCCGATCTGCTACCAACCAGCCAGTTGGTCATCCGCCTTTCAGTGCGTTAGACTGACCGCGGCGGGCCTGCCACGCACGATCATCAAATCAGGGGGAGACGACTAATGATCGCCTACAGCAAGCTCCTGCTCGCTGGCCTCTGCGTGACATTCCTGCTCGCAGCAGCCGTCAGCACAGCATCCGCCAACCACCTCAGCGTCAACGAACAAAGGCACAGGCTGACGTGGAGGGAACTTCAGTTCGTCGCGAGCGCCGGTAGCACGCTCACATGCGAAGTCACTCTTGAAGGCAGCTTCCACAGCAGAACGATCCGCAAGATCCCGAACACCCTAATCGGCCACATCAACAAGGCTAGCGTCGGCGCGTGCGCAGGCGGCAGCGCGACAATCCACATCGAATCGCTCCCGTGGCACGAGCAATACAACAGCTTCACCGGAACCCTACCGAACATAACAAGCGTCAAGCTCGCTCTCGTTGGTGCGCGCTACAGAATAAGGAACTCCATCGAAACATGCGAGGCCGGCACCACCCAAGCAGAACCCGGCTTCGGCAACATCGAACTCGGCACCAGAGGCGAAGCAACCGGCCTCGTAGCCAGCGGCACCATAAACCTCAGAGGCGGCTTCCTCTGCGGCTTCGCCACCGGCAGCTTCGCCGGCAGGGCCACCGTGAAGACCACCGGCGGCGGCACTGTCTTTCTCACCCTAATCGGTGGATCTGGATCCAGACCCGCCAGGTTGACGCCCTCGCCAGTCGAATTCGGCAGAGTCGCACCAGAAGAACTCGCGCGCAGAACAGTAACGATCACCGCCGGCACCAGCACGATCACGATCAACAGGATCAGTGTCGTCAGCGGCAATTACTTCGGGATAACCGATCCGAACAGATGCGTCGGCACAAGCCTGATCGAAGAAACCACATGCACGTTTAGGGTCATCTTCGAAGCACCGGGCGAAGCCGAAAGGGTGCTCTCCGACACCGTCAGTGTGGAAACGACCGAAAGCACCCTGGTAGACACCGTCAGAGGCTCAACCTGAGCCACAGCCGCGACCGACTGCGACGCGCTCCGGCGCGTCGCAGTCTCAGGGCACGACCGGCATGTCCGCGGCGAGTCGCAGCGCGAAGGCGGCAATCAGCTTTGCCGCGCTCTCGATGTCGTCGGGCTGAGCCAGCTCGACGGGCGAGTGCATGTAGCGCAGGGGCACTGACGCCGCGACCGCGGCCACGTCCCCCACCCCACCGCCCGGTCTTGTGGCCGCGTGCATCCCCTTCTATCTTCTACCAACCAGCCAGTTGGTTTTCCGCCTTTCAGTGCGTTAGACTGCTCGTGGCGGGCCTGCCACGCACGATCATCAAATCAGGGGGACGACTAATGATCGCCTACAGCAAGCTCCTGCTTGCCGGCCTCTGCGCGACATTCCTGCTCGCAGCAGCCGTCAACACCGCATCCGCCAACCAGCTCAGCGTCAACGAACAAAGGCACAGAACAGTCTGGAGCGCACTCCAATTCAACGCCAGCGCCGGCGGCAACGTCACGTGCGCCGTCACACTCGAAGGCAGCTTCCACAGCAGGACGATACACAAGCTCGAAGGCACCCTAATCGGCCACGTCAACAGGGCCAGCATCGGAACCTGCTCAGGCGGCAGCGCGACAGCTCACTCGGAAACGCTTCCGTGGCGCGAGCAGTACAATAGCTTCACCGGAACCCTACCGAGCATAACAACCGTCAAGATCGGTCTCATCGGCGCCCGCTTCCGAATAAGGAACTTCATCGAAGCATGCGACGCTGGCACCACCCAAGCAGAACCCGGCTTCGGAACGATCGAACTCGCCAGAGGCGAAGCAACTGGCGTCGTAGCCAGCGGCACCATAGGGCTCAGAGAAAGCTTCCTCTGCTTCTTCGGCACCGGAACCTTCGCGGGCAGGGGCACCGTGAAGACAGCCGGCGGCGGCACTGTGTTTCTCACCCTAATTGGGGGATCTGGATCCAGACCCGGCAGGCTGACGCCCTCACCAATTGAATTCGGCAGAGTCGCACCAGAAGAACTCGCGCGCAGAACAGTAACGATCACCGCCGGCATCAGCACGATCACGATCAACAGGATCAGTGTCGTCAGCGGCAACTACTTTACAATAACCGACCCGAACAGATGCGTCGGCACAAGGCTGACCGAAGAAACCACATGCACGTTTAGGGTCATCTTCGAAGCACCGGGCGAAGCCGAAAGAGTGCTCTCCGACACCGTCAGTGTGGAAACGACCGAAAGCACCCTGGTAGACACCGTCAGAGGCTCGACCTGAGCCCCTGCCACGACCCGACTGCGACGCGCGCTTCGGTGCGTCGCAGTCCTCAGCGCACGAACGACGTATCCGCCGCCAGCCGCAGCGCGAACGCAGCGATCAACTTCGCCGCGTTCTCGATGTCGTCGAGCTGGGCCAGCTCGACAGGCGAGTGCATGTAGCGCAGCGGGACGGACACCAAAGCCGTAGGGATGCCGGCGCGACTCAGGTGGATCGCGTCGGCATCCGTCCCCGTCGAGCGACCGGCGGCGGCGACGGTGAAGGGGATCCCCTCGGCCTCGGCGGCCTCGTGGAGCAGCTCGAACACGCGCGGGTGGATCGTCGAGCCACGCGTCAGCGACGGGCCCGACCCGAGCGGGTGTCTCGTCAGCTCGCCCAGCGTCACGCCCGGCTGGTCGGTCGCGAACGTCACGTCGACCGCCACCGCCACGTCCGGCGCCAGCGAGAAGGCCGTCGTGCGCGAGCCGGCGAACGTGATCTCCTCCTGCACCGCCGCGACCGCCGCCACATCCCCCACCGCGCCACCCGCCGCGGCCACGAGCCGCGCCGCCTCCAGCGCGACGTAGCAGCCGATGCGGTTGTCCATCGCGCGCGAGGCGAGCCGCCCGTGGGGCAGCTCGACCGGCTCGCCGGCGATCACCGCGACGTCGCCGATCCGCACCATCGCGCGCGCGTCGTCGCCGTCTCTCGCGCCGATGTCGATGTGCAGGTCCTTCAGCTCGGGGACGCGCTTGCGATCCTCGTCCTTCATCAGGTGGATCGGCTTCTTGCCGATCACGCCGGGGATCCGGCCGTCGCGCGTGAGCAGCGTCACGCGCTGGCCGACGAGGATGATCGGATCCCAGCCGCCGACCGAGCCGAAGCGCAGGAAGCCTTCGTCGTCGATGTGCGAGACGTGCACGCCGATCTCGTCGATGTGCCCGACGATCGCCAGCAGCGGGCCGTCGCCGGTCCCTCTCACGCGTGCGACGGACGAGCCGAGGTCGTCGGCGCTCACGTCGGCGAACGCGGACGCCGCCGAGCGCCACGCAGCGGCCGCGTCGCCCTCGTAGCCGGAGGGCCCGGGCGTCGTCAGCAGCGTCTGCAGGAGCGGCGGCGTCGGCATCGGCGCGAAGCCTAGCGGGCGCCCGTCAGCCCGCGCGGCCATGCGTCGGCGAACGGAGAACGCTCCCGCTGCGGCGCAGCCGCGGCTGCCGCGACCGACGCCACGGCGGCGCTCGACGCGCCTCTCCAGCCCAGCGCCCGCGCCGACAGTCTGATCGTCACCCCGCCGAGCACGCCCGACACGCCTCTCGACGACACCGTCAGGCGTCCGCGCGCAGCGGCCCGGCCGCCGACCGTCAGCGTGAAGCGCGTCCCTCTCGACGGCACGAGCCCGCTGACCGTCACGCCCGGCACGTACGCGTAGGACCGCAGCCGCAGCCCGCGGCCGCCGGATTCCAGCGTCGCGCTGCCGGCGCGCAGGCCGCCGAACGGCTGCGCCTGCCCGTTCGTCATCACGATCTGCTCGATCAGCTGCTCGCTCGCGTCGTCGAGCGTTCTCAGGACCGCGGTGACCGTCCGGCCGGGCGTCCCGCGAACGTGCCCGGCGCCGCGCACGTCGGCGAGCCGGCGCGGGGCGGGCTGCAGCGCGGCGGCGACCGGCGGATGGAAGCGGCAGTCGCCCGGCACCAGGCCGCCGACGAACGCCGCGACCGCACGCTGCGCGCAGTCGGTCGGATCGGAGAACAGCACGCCGTGCCCGGCGTCCGGCACCTCGACGAGGTGCGCGCTCGGCAGCTGGGCGGCCAGCGCGACGGCGTCGACCCGCGGGGTGCGCAGGTCCTCGTCGCCGGACAGGATCAGCGTGGGCGTCGGCGGCAGCGCCGGCTGCGGCTGGGCGATCGGCGCCTCCGGCCAGCCGCGGCAGATGTCGGCGAGACCGAGCGCGAGCGCGCTCGTGCGGTCGAACGGCGCGAACGCGCTGTTCGCGATCGCCGCGGCGGCGGCGTTCTCCGCCGCGTGGCGCTGCTGGAGCGGCGTGCCCGCCGGCCACGGCACCATCCCGTCCTCGCACGTCGTCGCGATGTACACGGCGTCGCTGTCCGAGCTGCCGGAGGATCCTGCGCCCGCGTTGCCGGCCAGCCGCAGCAGCGGCGCCGCGTCCCCCGTCAGCGCGCTGTGCAGGGCCGCGGGCAGCTGCGCGCGCAGGTAGCGGTCGAAGTCGCCGGCGAGCAGCAGCCCGAGCAGGTCGGACTCGGAGATGCCGGCCCTGGCCGCATGCCCGCTGCCGTCGATCGCGGAGCCGCGCAGCGGCGCGCTCGCGAGCCGCCGCGCGAGCGCCGCGGCGTCGGCGCCCGGGTCGCGCGTGAAGCGGCAGGCGCCGTCGCAGACCGTCCGCAGCACGCGCGGGACGGACGTCAGCGTGCTGCGCTGGAACGGGTCGATCCCCGCCGGCGGCACGACCGAGTCGAGCACGAGCCGATCGACGTGCTGCGGGTACGCGGCCGCGTACTCGAGCGCGACCTTCGTCCCGTACGAGGTCCCCCACAGGATCAGCTTGTCGACGCCGAGCGCCGCGCGCACCGCCTCGACGTCGGCGACCGAGGCGGCCGTCGTGTAGTCCGTGCGCCCGGGACCCAGCTCGTTCGCGCAGTCCTCGACTGCGCCCGCGAGCGTGCCTGCGCCGCTCGACAGCGACGCGCAGCTCAGCAGGCCCGATCCGCCGGTGCCGCGCTGGTCGAACGTGACGAGCTCGCGCGTGCGCAGCAGCGGCTTCAGCACGTCCGCGAACGAGCTGAGCAGCGGTGTGGCGGCCTGCCCCGGCCCGCCCGCGAGCGCGAGCACGGTGGCCTGCGGCGCACCGCCGCCGCTCGGCGGCAGCGCCTCGACGCGCAGCGAGACGGTGCCCGACAGCGCTCCGGCGCGGTCGAGCGGCACCGTCACGCGCCCGCACAGCGTGGGGTCGGTCGAGACGGTGGAGCAGCGGCCGAGGACGCCGGCCGAGGCGCTCGCCGCCGCCGAGAGCAGCAGGCATGCGACGAGCGCGGCGAGGATCAGCTGACGGGCACGCACCACGACTACTGTGACAGGCCGTAGTCGTGGGCGCGCCCGGCGCCGTCAGCCTTGCGCCACGCCCGCCAGCAGCTCGCGCAGGACGTACGGCAGGATGCCGCCGTTGCGGTAGTAGCGCTGCTCCTTCGGTGTGTCGATCCGCACAGTGACGGTGAACTGCTTGTCGTCGGCGTGGACGGTCAGCTCGCGCGGGACGTCGTCGCCGCCCGCGATGCCGGAGATCGAGAAGACCTCGTGGCCGGTGAGGCCGAGCGAGGCGGCCGACTCGCCGTCCTTGAGCTGCAGCGGCAGGACGCCCATGCCGACGAGGTTCGAGCGGTGGATGCGCTCGAAGCTCTCCGCGATCACCGCGCGCACGCCGAGCAGCGCCGTGCCCTTCGCGGCCCAGTCGCGCGAGGAGCCGGAGCCGTACTCCTTGCCGCCGAGCACGACCAGCGGCGTCCCGGACTCGGCGTACTTCATCGCCGCGTCGTAGATCGCCAGCTGCTCGGGCTCCCCCTCCCCGCCGAGGAACAGCGTCACGCCGCCCTCGGTGCCCGGGGCCAGGAGGTTTCTCAGGCGGATGTTCGCGAACGTGCCGCGCATCATCACCTCGTGGTTGCCGCGCCGCGCGCCATAGGAGTTGAAGTCCTTGCGCTCCACCCCATGCTCCTGCAGGTAGCGACCGGCCGGCGAGTCCGGCTTGATCGCGCCCGCGGGCGAGATGTGGTCGGTCGTGACGCTGTCGCCGAGCAGCGCGAGCACGCGCGCGCCCTCGATGTCGCCCACCGGCGCGGGCTCGCGCGGCAGGTTGACGAAGTACGGCGGGTTCTGCACGTAGGTCGAGGAGTCGTCCCACGCGAAGCGATCGCCGGTCGGCGTCTCCAGCCCGCGCCAGCGCTCGTCGCCCGCGTACACGCCGTCGTAGGACTTCACGAACATGTCGGACTGAACCGCCTGCTCGATCGTCCGCGCGACCTCCTCGGCCGAGGGCCAGATGTCGCGCAGGTAGACCGGCTCGCCGTCCGCGTCCTCCCCCAGCGGGTCGTTCTGCAGGTCGACGTCCATCGAGCCCGCAAGCGCGTACGCGACGACCAAAGGCGGCGACGCCAGATAGTTCATCTTCACGTCGGGGTTGATGCGGCCCTCGAAGTTGCGGTTGCCCGACAGCACCGAGCAGACCGCCAGATCGGCCTCGTTCACCACCGCCGAGATCTCCTCGGGCAGCGGCCCCGAGTTGCCGATGCACGTTGTGCAGCCGTAGCCGACGAGGTTGAAGCCGAGCGCGTCGAGGTCGCCCGTCAGCCCCGCCCGCTCGTAGTACTCGGTCACGACCTTCGAGCCGGGCGCGAGCGACGTCTTGACCCACGGCTTCGTTCTCAAGCCCCGCGCGACCGCGTTGCGCGCGAGCAGCCCGGCGCCGAGCATCACGGACGGGTTCGACGTGTTCGTGCAGCTCGTGATCGCGGCGATCACGACGCGCCCGTGGTCGAGCGTCGTCTCGGTGCCGTCGGCGAGCGTGACGGGGACGGGTGTGCTTTTCGCCAGGGTCCCGGCGCTGCTGCGGGCGGGTCCTGTCGCGGGGGAAGCTCTTTCCGCGGGCGGGGCCGCGGAAAGACTTGCCCCCGCGCCACCCGCCCGATCGGCGTGCGGGTCGCGGGCGCCGTCGCCGTTGGAGGGCTCCTGACTGGCGGTCGGGTCGCTGGCGGGGAAGCTGCCAGCGAGTGCGTCGTCGTCCTCGTCGTTGTCCGGGAGGTAGCCGGCAAATGCCTCACGGAATGCGCTCTGGGCGTCCGTCAGCGCGATGCGGTCCTGCGGGCGCTTCGGGCCGGCGATGCTCGGCACCACCTCGCCGAGGTCGAGCGACAGCGTCTCGCTGTACGTCGGCTCCTCGGACTGCTCGTCGTGCCACAGCCCCTGCGCTCTCGCGTACGCCTCCACCAGAGCGATCTGCTCCGGCGCGCGGCCGGTGAACTCCATGTAGCGCAGCGTCTCCGCGTCGATCGGGAAGATCGCGCAGGTCGAGCCGAACTCCGGCGACATGTTGCCGATCGTCGCGCGGTCGGCGAGCGGCAGACGCGAGACGCCCGCGCCGTAGAACTCGACGAACTTGCCGACGACGCCGTGTCTGCGCAGCAGCTCCGTGACGGTGAGGACGAGGTCGGTGGCGGTCGCGCCCTCGCGCAGCTCGCCCGTCAGCTTGAAGCCGATCACCTGCGGGATCAGCATCGACATCGGCTGGCCGAGCATCGCCGCCTCGGCCTCGATGCCGCCGACGCCCCAGCCGAGCACGCCGAGGCCGTTCACCATCGTCGTGTGCGAGTCGGTGCCCACCAGGGTGTCCGGGTACGCCTGACCCAGCGCGTCGTTCACGAATACAACCCGCGACAGGTACTCCAGGTTCACCTGGTGCACGATGCCCGTGTCCGGCGGGACGACCTTGAAGCCCTCGAACGCGCCCTGGCCCCAGCGCAGGAACGCGTAGCGCTCCTGGTTGCGCTCGAACTCCAGCTTGGCGTTCGCGTCGAACGCGTAGCGCGTGCCGAACTCGTCGACCTGCACCGAGTGGTCGATCACCAGCTCGGCCGGCACGAGCGGGTTGATCTTCGCCGGGTCACCGCCCATCGCGGCCATCGCGTCGCGCATCGCGGCGAGGTCGACGACGGCGGGCACGCCCGTGAAGTCCTGCATCACGACGCGCGCGGGCGTGAACGCGATCTCCTTGCTGGGCTGCGCCTTCGCGTCCCAGCGCGCGAGCGCGACGACGTCGTCGGCGCGGATCGTCTCGCCGTCCTCGTTGCGGAGCAGGTTCTCGAGCAGGATCTTCAGCGAGAAGGGCAGCCGTGCGACGTCGTGCTGCGCCTGGAGCGCGTCGAGCCGGAAGATCTCGTACTGACGATCTCCGACCGACAGCGTCGTCTTCGCATCGAAGCTGTTGGTTGACATGAGAATCTCCTGGTTTCACAGCGTCCCCGCCTGCGTGCAGGCGAAGACGGGTTAGGTCTGCTTTTGAACCAAGGAGTCTGTCACTCGTCGTGGTCGCACGGCGAGCGACGGCGGCGCCTCAGCGCGCGCGGCCGCGCTTTCGCCGCCTGCGCTCGTCCGCGCTGAGCCTGCGGGTTCTGCGCGCGGCGCGCGTGGCGCTGCCGCCGCGGCCGCCGCCCAGCTCGCCGTCGGACGTGCGCACACGCCCGGCCGTCACGCGGCGGGCATCGCGGGCGATCACGAACCAGATGCCGCCGATCAGCGCGACGACGCCGAGCGCGACGAGCAGGACTTGGCTGCCGCTGATCGATCCGGCGTCCGCCGTGGTCTGCGACGCGGGCGTCTGAGCGGGCTGCTGCTGTTGCTGCTGTGCCGGGGCGGGCGCTTCCTGCGGCGCGGTCCCGAGCAGCGACTGCCCGGCGGCCTGCGCCTGCTGTGCCTGCTGCCGCGCGAGCGCGGCAGCTCCGCCTTCCCCTCTGGACGCTCCCAGCGCCGCCGCGGGCATCGCGGCCAGCGCCGCGACGACCACCAACGCGACGATGCGAGCCATGCCCCGACATTAGCGGTCGGCGCGCGGCGCGCGTGACAGTTACGACGCGGCGGCTGTCTCCCGCTCGTTCTCCGGCGGCGCGTCCCTGTACGGGTACGGGTTCTTCTCCTCGTTCCCGTGGTCCTCCTCGTGGTACACGCTCTCGGCGTTGACCGCCCAGATGTCGTGCCCCGCTCCGTCGCAGAGGTTCTCGACCGCTCGCATCGCCGTCAGCATCGAGTGGTCGGAGTTGTTGTAGCGGTGCAGGCCGTTGCGCCCGACCTGGATGAAGTTCGGCGTCGTGTCGAGCCACGTGCGGATCGTCTGGATGCGCTCGGCGTAGTGCTCGTCGTAGACCGGGTAGGCCTTGTGGACGCGGACCGCGAAGCCGCGCTTGACGCGCGAGGCGTCGCACAGGCCGGTCTGCGCGAGCTCCTTCGTGGCGAGCTTGACGAGGTCCTCGTCGTCCATGCTCCACAGCTCGTCGCCGGCGAAGCAGAAGTACTCCATGCCGATCGACGCCTCGGTGTCGTTCGGCACCATCCACGGACTCCAGGAGCGGAAGTTCTGGATGCGACCGACCTCGACATCCGGCTCGTGGATGTAGATCCAGTTGTCGGGGAACAGGTCGGCGCCCTCGATCACGAGCGATACGGTGAGGAAGTCGCGGTAGCGCAGGTTGCGCCCGGCGTCGCGCACGTCGACCGGCAGCTCCGGGTCGGCGATTCTCGTCGTGAGCGAGAGCGGCAGCGAGGAGATCACGCCGCGGCACTCGATCGTCTCGCCGCCGGCGACGACGCGGACCGCTTGCTGACCCTCGAAGACGACCTTCGTGACGGGCGCGTTCATGCGCACCTCGCCGCCTCTGGCCTCGATGTCGACCTTCATTCTCTCCCACATCTGGCCGGGGCCGAATCTGGGGTAGTGGAACTCGTCGATCAGCGATCTGATCTTGTTGCCCTTGTTGCCGAGGAAGGCGGCCTTCGCGGCGGAGAAGAACGACAGGCCCTTGATCCGCTGCGCGGCCCAGTCGGCGCGCAGCTCGGTGCACGGCACGCCCCACACCTTCTCGGTGTAGGTCTTGAAGAACTGGTTGAAGAGGTACTTGCCGAAGCGGTTGGAGACCCACTGCTCGAGCGTGTCCTCGCGCTGGTTGGGGCGCAGCTTCATCTTCGTCGCGGCCCACAGGTAGGACGTGCCGGCCTTGATCAGGTTGACCGGGCCGAGCTTCTTGATCACGTCCATGCCCTCGAGCGGATACGCGAGGTACTTGCGGTGCCAGTAGATGCGCGAGAGGCGCGGACGCAGCAGGAACTCGCCTCTCATGATCTCGTGCCAGAGGTCGTCGACCTCTCTCACCTTCGTGAAGAAGCGGTGGCCGCCGAGGTCGAAGCGGTAGCCGTCGCGCACCTCGGTGCGCGCGATGCCGCCGACCTGGTCGGTCGACTCCAGCACGATCACGCGCTCGCCCCGCTTGGCGAGCAGGTAGCCGGCGGTGAGGCCCGCGGGGCCGCCGCCGAGCACGACGAACGGGCGGGCGTCCCGGGGGTTGGAGGTCTCGTTCTCAGTCATGGGCGTGAAGGAAGCCTTCGTGTCAGGGAAGTTGCGGGGACGACGTCTTCTCGTACAACGCGGCGCTGTCGCCGACCGTCGAGGCGCCGCGGTAGAACTGCGGCGCGACCTGGACCTGCCGCAGCGTCGGGTCGCCAGCAAGGATCGCACCCCACTGGGCCGAGCGGCGCCGCACGAGCTGCGTCCACGGCGCTCTCCAGTTGTCGACGCCGTCCGTGATCGGCCGCACGAACAGGACCTTCTGGCCGGGCCGCAGCTTAGCAAGCAGCGGCGGGAGCACTCTCTCGGGCTGGGCCGCTTCGAGCTTGCTGAGCGCGTCGGCCCAGTCGAGGTAGCGCGGGTCCGACACGGCGCCGATCGTCTGCGCGTAGTGCAGCCCGGCGGGCATGTAGTACCAGACCAGCGGCGTCTGCTCGGGCTGGCCGACGAGCACCAGGTCGCCCGGCTTCATCTGCGCGCCGACCTCCGCGCCGATGTCGCGCACGTCGCTCTTGTAGCCGTCGACGTACTGCGTCGGCTTGACCCAGAAGACGCACGCGAGCGCGAGCGCGACGAGCCCGAGCTTGCCCGCGCGCGCGAGCCCCAGCGCGAGCAGCAGCACCAGCGGGCCGACGATCGCCGCGAAGTAGCGCGAGGCCCACGCCGGAGAGATCTGCGACAGCAGCCAGGCGAGCCCGAGCGTCACGATCGGGATCGCGAGCAGCACCCACACCGACAGCCGCTCGCGATCGCCGCGCGCGCGCTTGGCGGCCAGCAGCGTGGCGATCCCGAAGCCGGCGACGAGCACCACCGCGACGGCCGGGCCGAAGCCGCCGAGCACGTCTCTCGCGATCTGGACCGGCACGCCGAAGCGCGGCTTGTTGGCCCACGGAGCGCCGGTGTGGGCGGTCTGGTAGAGCACCGTCGGGACCCACGGCAGGTACAGGACGACGGCCGCGCCGAAGCCGAGCAGGCCGTCGATCAGCAGCGCCCGGCGCTGCTCGCGCGCGGCCAGCCACCACAGCAGGCCGAGCGCGAGGAACGCGCCGACGCCGAAGAAGATCCCCCAGCTGTGCGTGTAGACCATCAGCGCCAGGCCGACCGCGAACGCCGGCAGGTAGCCGCGGCGGCGGTAGACGAACGCGTGCAGGAAGAAAGCGCTCGTCAACAGCGCCAGCAGCGCCATCAGCGAGTACATCCGCGCCTCCTCGCCGTAGGCGGTGAGGAACGGCATCAGCGCGCAGAGGACGGCGCCGACGTAGCCGGCGCGCTTGCTCCAGAGGCTCCAGCCGGCCCACATGGCGGCGGGGATCGTCAGCAGCGAGGCGGTCAGCGAGAGCCAGTGCACGGCCGTCTCGCTGCGGCCGAAGGCGTCCATCCACTCGTGCAGCAGCAGGTAGTAGAGCGGCGGCGAGCCGTCCTGTCTCAGGACGCCCGGGATCGCCGTCAGCGCGTGCGAGGAGATCCCGACCGACAGCCCCTCGTCCATCCAGAAGGAGCCGCCGATCGCGCGCGTACGCACGTACGCGGACAACACGACGAGCACGACGAGCGTCGCACCGGCGAGCAGCGCGTCGGACGCGCGCAACCGCTCGAAGCGCCGGGAGGAGGAGACCGCGACCGTTGCCATTGCGCGTCCGAAGGCTAGCGAGGCGCTAGGCGCCCGGCGTCTTGCAGGTCGAGAACAGGGTCGTGGTGCGGACCGTCGCGACCGGCGCGTAGCCGGGCGGGTACGGCTTCTGCGGCTGCGGCTTGAGGCTCAGCTTGTTGGTCGTGCGCGCGGCGACGAGCTCGCCTCTCGGCGCCGGCACGAGGCCGACCGAGAGCGTGTGCTCGTCGAGGTACCAGGCGACCATCGGGACGGAGAACTTGCCCGCCGTCGCCGGACCGCAGGCCTTGAAGGCGCTCGCGCCGCCGGCCTTGGCGAGCGCGTCGCGCAGGTCGAAGCGCAGCTCCGCCTGGTAGCGCAGCGCCTTGTCGAGCGCGCCGAAGTTCTTGAAGCGCGGCGCGGCCCAGTGGACCGTCGCGAGCGCGAGCACCGCGAACGCGGCCGTGCCGGCGGCGAGCGCGAGACCTCTGCGGGTGGGGCCGAAGACGCGCGCCACGAGTGCGCCCGCGTACTGCACCACGCGCCCGAAGCCGACGCCGCCGATCACCGCCAGCATCGACGTGCCGAGGATGATGTAGCGCGGGTTGCCCGAGAAGCCGGCCTGCGTCATCGCCGCGATCAGCAGGATCCAGGCGATCGCCAGCAGCCCGATCGCGAGCACCGCGCCCTGGCGCCGGCGGCGGACCCAGTCGATCGCGGCCAGCACGAGCGCGAACGCGGCAGCCGCCTTGACGGGCGTGATCACGAGCGGCCACGTCTGCTGGATCACCTTCACGAACGGGTGCTTGGCGAACGCCGCGCTGTTCGAGTTCGGCTGCTGCGCGCGGTCGGCGGCGCGCCAGATGTTGCCCGAGCCCCACAGCTCCGGCAGGAACCACAGCAGTGGGATCAGCACGAAGCCGGTGACGACGAGCCACAGCGCCTTGCGGTCGACCAGCAGCAGCCACAGCCCGTAGAGGCCGAGGAACGGCCACACCTCGGGGCGCAGCAGCGCGGCAAAGAACCCGAGCACGAACGCCTGGCGGTAGCGGCCGTCGAGATGGCGCTCGATCCCCCACAGCACGGATGCGACGAGCAGGCCCTCGGAGTTGCCGAGCGACATCGTGCGCACGAACTGCGAGCTGATCACGAGCGCGACGGCGGCGACGAGGCCGGCGGCGACGGACGCGACGGTCCAGTTGCGGTCGGTCAGCCGCGCGCCGAGCCGGAAGGCGAGCAGCACCGCGAGGATCGCGCTGCCGCGCGCGACCGCCAGCCATAGGTCGGGCGCGGCGCTGCCGAACAGCGAGAAGGGGATCGTGAACAGCACCGGCAACGGCTTCCACGACGGGCCGCCGGTCGTCTGCAGGTCGATGTGGACGATCTCCCGGCCCCACACGATCCACGCCCACGGGTCGTACGTCGGCGTGCTCGGGTACAGCAGCGAGAGCGCGCCGAGCGCGAGCGCGGCCGCCGCCAGCAGCGCGTAGACGCGGCCGTTCGTCGCCGTCTCGCGGGCGGCCGCGGTCGCGGGCGTCAGGCGCGCGCGCAACTGCTCCAGCCAGGTGGACGCGTCGAGCTGGGCGGTCGAGGTCGCCATGCCTCAGGCGGCCACGGTGGCGGTCTCGGCGCTCGCCGCAGCGCGCGCGGCGCGGATGCGCGAGAGCCCGCCGTAGCGGATCGCGAGCAGGCCGAAGCCGACGATCGTGATGGGGATGAAGAGGACGAAGCGCAACAGCAGCAGGTACGACAGGACGGAGGACTTCGCGGCCGAGCTGACCGCGTCCACGGCGAAGATGACCGCCGCATCGTACGTGCCGATGTACCCGGGTGCGGCCGGGATCAGTGCGGCGGCGTTCGTGAACGCGACGACGGCGAGCCCATCGCGCAGGCTCAGGCCGATCCCGACCGCGTGACCGACGGCCATGTACACGGTCGCCTCGACACACCAGATCGCCAGCGAGACGAGCAGCAGCACGAGCCCGAAGCGGCTCAGCAGCTGCCGGCTGGGCGCCGCCATCGGCGCGAGCGCGCGCAGCACGAACACGAGCCGCTCGCGGTAGCGGACGAACGCGACGACGGCCCCGAGCACGAGCAGGAGGAGCAGCGCGCCGCCGGCCAGCAGCAGCGTCCCGCTCGGCGTCGGCAGTCTGCGCAGCAGGCCGGCCGCGAGCACCACGAGGATCACGCCGAGCGCGACCGCGTCGAGCACGCGCTCGGCGAGGATCGTGCCGAGGATGGTGCGCTTGGTCGCCGTCACTCTGCCGCCGAGCAGAAACGTGCGCAGCAGCTCGCCGCCGCGCGCCGGCAGCACGTTGTTGCCCATGTAGCCGACCGGCACGAGCGCGTAGGCGTCGCCGCGCGTGGCGTCGGCGACCTCCGAGCGATGCAGGATCCGCAGCCAGCGCTCGCCGCGCATCAGCGTCGCGACCGCGTACAGCGCGAGCGCGCCGACGAGCGCCATGATCCCCCCGAACGAGTGGGGGAACGCCGGCGCTCTCTGCTTCGACGCCCACCACACGACGCCGGCGATCGGCACGAGCCAGACGACGAGCAGCAGCAGGCGCTTCGTGCGGGCGGACACGCGTGGTCCCTCGCTCAGAGGGTCGATTCCACGAGCTTCGTGGATGCGAGGGAATCGGCCATCAATATCTGATGCCCTGCGCCTGAAGGCAGGACTCGATCGCTCTGAGCTCGCTGTCGGGCAGCCGGCCGACCGTCAGCAGGTGCGGGCCGATCGACTCGGCCCCGGGATCCGCGTTGCTGAGCTGGATGCCCTCGGCCGCGGCGGGCGTGGCGGCGAACGTCACGTACGCGCCGCTGGTCGCCGGAAGGATGTCGAGTCTGTCGTCCTGCTTGGCGTCCTTCTGGGCACCGATGTGCTTGCCGAGGATGCAGTCGAGCGGCGCGTCGCGCGGGTCGAAGGCGGCCGCCTCTCTGCCCGCGGGTATCGCTCCGCCGGTGGACGCGTGGTTGCCGCCGCCGACGGTCGAGCCGCCGCTGCCGCAGCCGCTCGCGAGCAGCGCGACGAACAGGACGGCGAGCAGCGCCGTGGCCGGGGGGAGATGCCGAGACCGCATCGACCCACAGGCTAGAGGATCGTGGGGCTGGCACGGTCTAGACTCGCCCCCCGATGACACCGCTGTTCGCCCTCGCCGGTCCGCTGCCGAAGGCCGGCGCCGTGCTCGCGGTGCTGCTCGCGGCCGGCGCGCTGCTCGCGGGCGACCCGCGGCGGCGCGCGCTCGCGATGGCCGGGGCGCTGGTGCTCGCGCCCGTGCTGCTGCTGGCGGACATCTGGCACTCGCCGCAGCTCGCGGTCGCGCGGCACCATCCGCTGCCGGCCCTGGTGGCCGGCGTCGTCGCGCTCGGCGCGGTCGCGGCGCTCGCGCTGCTGATGGCGCGGCGGCCGCTCGTGCTGCCGCTGCTGGTGGTGGTCGCGCTGCCGTTCCGCGTCCCGATCCAGGTCGGCGGGACGACCTCGAACCTGCTCGTCCCGCTTTACCTCGTGATCGCTGCGGGGGCGCTGGGAACGATCGTCGCGGGGCTGCGCCCTCCGGTCACCGCAAGCGGCGACCCGCCGGCGCCGGGCTGGCTCGAGCGAATGCTCGCCCTGTCGGTCGCGCTGTACGGGCTCCAGGCGACCTACTCGACCGACTTCGACAAGGCGCTCCAGCAGATCGCGTTCTTCATTGTGCCGTTCGCGCTGCTGTTCGTGCTGCTCGCGCAGATCGACTGGACGCCGCGGCTGCTGCGGGTGTGCCTCGGCGTGCTCGTCGGTCTCGCGCTCGTGTTCTGCGGGATCGGCTACGTCGAGTACGCGACGAAGCACATCTTCCTCAACCCGAAGCTGCTCGCCTCGAACGACCTGCACGCGTACTTCCGCACGAACTCGGTCTTCTTCGACCCGAACATCTACGGCCGCTTCCTCGTCGTGGCGATGCTGGCGGTGGCGGCGACGATGCTCCAGACCGCGCGCGCGAAGATCGTGTGGATCGGCGCCGCCGTGCTCGCGGCGCTGTGGGCCGGGCTCGTGCTGACGCTGTCGCAGTCGTCGCTCGGCGCGCTGCTCGTCGGCCTCGCGACGCTCGCGGTGCTGCGCTGGGGGGCGAAGCGGGTGCTGCTGCCGGCGGGGGCGGTCGTGGCCGTGGCGCTGGTCGCGGTGCTGGTGACGCCGCACACGTTCGGCGTGAACCTGCACGACCTCAACGGCTCCTCCAGCGGCCGCTCGCAGCTCGTCAGCGGCGGCGGCGCGCTGTTCGCCGCGCGGCCGATCGAGGGCTACGGCAGCGGCTCGTTCATCGTCCAGTACCGCCGCCACGAGGGCCGGCACCTGTCGGCCGACGCGGCAACCGCCTCCCACACGATCCCCATCACGATCGCCGCCGAGCAGGGCGTGATCGGGCTGCTCGCCTACCTCGCGCTGCTGGCGGCGGCGCTGGCGCGGCTGCTGTCGCGCAGCGCGGGCTCGTCCGTCGCGCGCTCCTTCGCCGCGGCGGCGTTCCTCGCACTGCTGTTCCACACGCTCGTCTACGCAGCGTTCCTCGAGGACCCGCTGACGTGGGCGCTGCTGGGGCTCGGGACGGCTTTGGCCGCGGCGGTCGCGCCGCGGCCTGCGCCCGCCGCCGCCTCCTCCGCTCCCGCGCGCGAGCCGACCGCGGCGGAACGGTCGGCGGCGCGGCAGCTGGGCACGGCGTAGGGGCGTTCCGCCCGAGCGCGCGCCGGGCACGCCGCGCCGTCGGTGGGCATCGAGGGGGAGGGAGCGGTCGCGCCACCGCCCCATTCTCCGAGCTGTGTGCCTTAGGGCCGGTATACGCGACCCTAAGGCACACACGTAGATCCGGTGCATGCGGAAGCGGGGATCCGGCGGCGCGGAGCGCAAGAACCAAACCGGCGTGTCCGCTTCACCGATTCCATAGCGTCTGACAGATCGTGCGCACGCGCCCCCGCATCGGCCGCATCGTTCTCACCGCGGTCCTCGCGCTCGCCGCGCTCGTCGTCGTCCTCAACTGGACGTGGGGACGCATCCCCGACCAGCCGCCGATGACCGGGCGGATCGTGCGCGTCGGCAGCACGAACGTGCGCGTGCTGGAGCGGCCGGGGACGGGCCCGGCGGTCGTCCTGATCCACGGGCTGCCCGGGACGGCGCAGGACTTCGACCTCGTCACCGCGAGGCTGCCCGGCGTCCACACGGTCGCGTACGACCGGCCGGGCTTCGGCTACAGCAGCGGCGGCTACCACTCGTTCGCCGACCAGATCGCGACGCTCCACGCACTGCTCGCCCAGATGGGGATCGCCCGGCCGGTGCTCGTCGGGCACTCGTACGGCGGCACGCTCGCGCTCGCCTACGCCGAGCGCTACCCGCAGGACGTGCGCGGGCTCGTGCTGGTCGACGCAGCGGCTGGTGGCACCCACTCGACGTTCGTGAAGCGCGCCCAGTCGCACCTGGTTCAGGTGCTCTCGTGGCCGGTCGTGCAGCCGATCGCCGACGCGACCTTCTCGCAGCTGCTGCGGACCGCCTCCGCGAAGATGACCGACGCCGCCGCATTCGACCCGAAGCCCGTGAGTCCCGCGCACGAGCAGCGCGTGCTCGCGATCAACATGCAGCACAGCGACCTCGACGCCTACGCCGGCGAGCAGCTCCACGCCGACGGCGCCATCGCAGGCGTCGACAAGCAGCTCGCTGCGATCGCGACGCCCGCGATCGTGATCGAGGGCGCGCACGACAGCTTCGTCACGCCCGTGCACGCCCGCCGCATCGCCGCGACGCTCCCGCACGCCCGCCTCGTGATGGTCAGCGGCGGCCACATGGCGCCGTACGACCACCCGGCCCTCGTCGCCGCTGCGGTGCGCGAGCTGCTGGCGCCGGCGCACTGACGAGCGCGGCTGGCGCCCGCCCACACGATCCGCGAGGATGCGCGCATGCAGACGCAGCGCTTCCTCGTCACGTGGGCGTTCAACGTCGCGGCGCTGTGGGTGGCGGACAAGCTGCTGTCCGGCGTGCACGTCAGCGGCAGCCGCCCGTGGCTCACGTTCGTGCTCGCGGGCCTGGTCTTCAGTCTGGCGAACCTGGTGGTGAAGCCGATCGTCGCGATCCTCGCGATCCCGCTGATCGTCCTGACGCTCGGGATCGCCTACTTCCTCGTCAACGTGCTGATGGTCTTCCTCACGAGCTGGGTCGTCGGCGACTTCCACGTCAACGGCTTCTGGAGCGGCGTCGGCGCGGCGATCGTCGTGTGGATCGTGAACGTGCTGCTGGACCGGCTCGAGCGGCGCATCGCCGCGGGCTGACGCCGGAACGGCCGCGACCGCGCTGGGGAGCGCGGTCGCGGGAGGGACCCGTGGGGGCTACGCGGCCTCGCGCAGCGCGGCGAGGGAGCTCTCGCGCGAGAGGCGTCTGAGCGCCTGCTCCTCGAGCTCGCGCGCACGCGTGGAGCTGAGGCCGAGGCGCTTGCCGACCTCGCTGAGCGTCTGTGGCGGCTCGCCGCCGGTGCCGAAGCGCAGGTGGATGACCGTCCGCTCCTTGTCGGGGAGCGTGGCGATCGCCTTCTGCACGGCCTCGTGACGCAGCGTGTCGGCGACCTCCTCGTGCGGGCTCGCCTCGTCGGTCGCGATCAGCGCGCCGAGCGACGTCTCGCCGTCGTCGCCGACGGGCAGGTCGAGGCTCGTCGGCTCGCGGTCGGCCTTCGCCGCCTCGATCACGAGCTCCAGCTCGAGGCCGGTCTCGGCGGAGATCTCCTCGTCGGTCGGCTCTCGGCCCAGCTTCGCCGTCAGCTCGCGTCGCGCGCGCGCGACCTTGCGGGCGCGCTGCCCGACGTGGACCGGGAGGCGGATCGTGCGACCGCTGTTCTCGAGCCCGCGCTGGATCGACTGGCGGATCCAGAGCGTCGCGTAGGTCGAGAAGCGGAAGCCCTTGCGCCAGTCGAACTTCTCGACGGCGCGGATCAGGCCGAGCGTGCCCTCCTGGACGAGGTCCCCCATCGAGAGGCCCTGGCCCTGGTAGCGGCGGGCGATCGACATCACGAGTCGCAGGTTGGAGTTGACCATCCGCTCCTTGGCGACGAGGTCGCCGCGCTCGATCTGCTTCGCGAGCTCGATCTCCTCTGCCGGCGTGAGCAGGGGCCAGTTGCGCGCCTCCCGCATCAAGAGCTGGAGGGCGTCGAAGGTGGTCTCCTCGGGGGCGATGGCCTGGGTGTCTATGGTCTTCGTGGCGATTCCTTTCATGTCAATACCTACTGGCACGCTAGGTATTGTACGCCAGGATCGTTGCTTCGTCAACAACTCTTTCCCGTATCGTCACAGGCGCAACCGCCCGATAACGACGCGTGTTCCCCGAGGACGGACAATCGACCCGATGACCTCCGCCACCCGCCCCCCGGAGCTGCCCGGCGAGCTGCCCGCCTTCGCGCGCGACTCCGCCCTCGTGGCCGACGCCTGGCGGCTCGCGCTCGAGGCCTACCGGGGCAGCGCCGTCAACGGCGACGGCACCAGAAATCCCGCTGCCGACGTCGAGCACCCCGCGATCACCGCCCGCCTGCTGTTCGACGCCGGCTGCGACGAGACGACGGTCGCGACGGCCGTCCTGCACGACGTGATCGAGGACACCGGCCTCGACGCCGCCGTGATCGAGCAGCGCTGCGGCGCCGAGGTCGCGCGGCGCGTGCTGGCGCTCACCGAGGACCCGCAGCTCGCCGCCTACGCCGAGCGCAAGCGCGAGCTGCGCGCGCGCGGCATCGCGGCCGGCAGAGAGGTCGCCGTGGTGATGGCGGCCGACAAGCTCGCGCGCGCCACGCGCGCCGCCGGCGGGCGGCTGCGCCCGGAGAAGCTGCGCCACTTCCAGTCCTCGCTCGCCGAGCTGCGCGAGGCCTACCCCGACCTGCCGCTGCTCGAGCCGCTGGCGAACGCGATCGAGCGGCTGCGCCCGACGACGAGCGAGGCCGCCGCGGCCGTCGGCGACCCCTCGCTCTACCTCAACCGCGAGCTGTCGTGGCTGGACTTCAACGAGCGCGTGCTGCAGCTCGTGGAGGACGCCACGCGGCCGCTGTTCGAGCGCGTGAAGTTCTGCGCGATCTACAGCTCCAACCTCGACGAGTTCTTCATGGTGCGCGTCGCCGGCGTGCACGACCAGGTCGACGCCGGCATCGACGCGACGAGCGCGGACGGGCTCCCGCCGGCCGAGCTGCTCGACCAGATCGGCGATCGCGCGCGCGCGCTGGGCGCACGGCAGGCGGATGCGTGGGAGCGCTCGCTGCTGCCGGCGCTCGCCGAGCACGGCATCCGCGTGGTCGAGCCGCCGGCGCTGAGCGAGGACGAGCGGGCGGCGCTCGACGACCGCTTCCGGCGCGAGGTCTTCCCCGCGCTCACGCCACTGGCGGTCGGCCCGGCGCAGCCGTTCCCCTACATCTCCAACCTGTCGCTCAGCCTCGGCGTGCTGGTGCGCGACCCGGCGACCGACCAGACGCGCTTCGCGCGCGTGAAGGTGCCGAAGGAGGGGTTGCCGCGCTTCATCGCGGTCGCCGACGGGCGCACGCTCGTGCCGATGGAGGCGGTCATCGCAGACCATCTCGACCACCTCTTTCGCGGAATGGAGATCGTCGCTCACACCGTCTTCCGCGTCACGCGCGACGCCGACTTCACCGTCTCCGACGAGGCCGACGACCTGCTCGAGGCGGTCGAGGCGCAGCTGCGGCGACGGCGCTTCGGCGAGGTCGTGCGGCTCGAGCTGTCGGCCGCCACCAACCCGGTGCTGAGAGCGCGGCTGATGAGCGAGCTGGAGGTCGGCGAGCGCGACGTCTACGAGGTCGCGGGGCTGCTCGACCCGGTCGACCTGTGGCAGATCGTCAAGCTGCCCGGCTTCCGCGACCTGCGCGAGGCGCCCTGGACGCCGCTCACGCCGCGCGAGTTCGAGCGCGACGGCAAGAAGACCGACCTGTTCGCGCTGATGCGCGAGCGAGACCTGCTCGTCCACCACCCGTACGAGACGTTCGGCACGGTCGAGCAGTTCGTCAACCAGGCGGTCAACGACCCCAACGTGCTCGCGATCAAGCAGACCGTGTACCGGACGAGCGACGACTCGCCGCTCGTGCCGGCGCTGATCCGCGCGGCCGAGCGCGGCAAGCAGGCGGTCTGCCTGGTGGAGCTGACGGCGCGCTTCGACGAGCGCGCGAACATCGGCTGGGCGCGCGCGCTGGAGCAGTCGGGCGTGCACGTCACGTACGGGATCCCGGCGCTCAAGACGCACGCGAAGGCGGTCCTCGTGGTGCGCCGCGAGGGCGACGGGGTGCGCCACTACGCGCACGTCGGCACCGGCAACTACCACCGCGGCACGGCCGACCTCTACACCGACTTCGGCCTCTTCACCTGCGACGAGCTGCTGACCGGCGAGATCGCCGAGCTGTTCAACCAGCTGACCGGCTACTCGCGCCCCGAGCACTACCGGCGCGTGCTCGTCGCGCCGCTGAACCTGCGCGAGCGGATCATCGGCGAGATCGACGCGACGATCGACGCGCACGAGGCGGGCAAGGACGCGCGCATCCGCATGAAGATGAACTCGCTCGTCGACGCGGCCTGCATCCGCGCGCTCTACCGCGCCTCGCAGGCGGGCGTGCCGATCGAGCTGAACGTGCGCGGCGCGTGCTGCCTGCGGCCGGGAGTGTCCGGCGTCTCCGAGAACATCCGGGTCGTGTCGATCGTCGGCCGCTTCCTCGAGCACTCGCGCATCTACGCCTTCCAGCGCGGCGAGCAGACGGCCATCTTCATCGGCTCCGCGGATCTGATGCCGCGCAACCTCGACTCGCGCGTGGAGCTCGTCGTGCCGGTGGACGACCCCGACGCGCGCTCAGAGCTGCTCGACACGCTCGAGCGCTGCCTCGCCGACACGGAGAACGCGTGGGACCTCGCCGCCGACGGCACGTGGACCCATCGCCGCGTGCCGTCCGGCGGGCAGCCGCGCGACGTGCAGGCGGAGCTGATGCGCGCGCACCTCGCGCGTGCGCAGCTCACCGAGGCGTGAGCTCCCGCCGCGCCGTCATCGACCTCGGCTCCAACAGCTTCCGGCTCGTCGTCTTCACGACCGGCGAGGGCGGCTGGTGGAAGCGCACCGACGAGCTGAGTGAGATCGTGCGCATCGGCGGCGACCTCGACGCCGACGGCGGGCTGTCGGAGGCGCGGATGGCGCACGCGCTGGAGACGCTGCGCGTGTTCGCCGCCTTCTGCGCGACGAGCGGCATCGGCCCGGACGCGATCGACGCGGTCGCGACGAGCGCGATCCGCGAGGCGCCCAACGGCGCCGCGTTCGTGCACCGCGCGCACCGCGCGACGGGCTTGCCGATCCGCGTCGTCGCCGGCGAGGAGGAGGCGCTCTACTCGTACGTCGCGGCGGCCAACTCGACGTCGCTGTCGGACGGGATCGTGCTCGACCTCGGCGGCGGCTCGCTGGAGCTGGTCGAGGTGCGCGACCGGCATCCGGAGGCAATCGCCTCGTGGCCGCTCGGAGCGGTGCGGGCGACGGAGCGCTACCTCCCCGGCGACGGCCCGGCGAAGGCCGGCGCGATCGCGAAGCTGCGAGAGCGGACGCTGCAGGCGCTGGAGGACGCGCCGTGGGTCGCGGGGGCCGGCCGGGCGGCGGCCGGCGGGACTCCGCCGCGGCTCGTCGGCCTCGGCGGCAGCGTTCGCAACCTCGCGATGGCCGCGATCCGTGCCGCGGAGCTGCCGCTCGACAGCGTGCAGGGGTTCGTGCTGAGCACGGAGACGCTCGACGCGCTGATCGAGGAGCTCGCGGCGCGGCCGGCCGAGGAGCGCGACCGCATGCCGGGCATCAAGCGCGGGCGCGGCGAGGTGATCCTCGCCGCCGCGGTCGTGCTGCGCGCAGTGGTGGAGGCGAGCGGCGCTGACGGGATCGAGGCGACGGAGGCCGGCCTGCGCGAGGGGATCTTCCTCAGCGGGCTGCTGGCGCCAACGGACCCGCCGCTGGTCGACGACGTGCGCGCGACGAGCGTGCGCAACCTCGCGCGCCAGCACGGCGTCGACCTCGTGCACGCCGAGCACATCGCCGGGCTCGCACATCAGCTGGTGGAGGCGCTGCCGGGCGCGGGCCTGCCGGAGCCGGGCGAGCCGGAGCTGGTGGAGGCGGCGGCGCTGCTGCACGACGTCGGCATGGCGGTCGACTACGACGACCACCACAAGCACTCGTCCTACCTGATCCTCGGCAGCGGGCTGCCCGGCTTCACGCCGCGCGAGGTCGCGCTGATCGCGCTGATGGCGCGCTATCACCGCAAGGGCACGCCGCAGCTCGGCGCGCTGGCGCCGCTGTGCCGCGACGGCGACGAGCAGCTCGTCCTGCGCGGGGCGGCGCTGCTGCGGATCGCCGAGCAGCTCGAGCGCAACCGCGACCAGGTCGTGCGCGCCGCGCGCCTGACACGCCCCTCGAAGGACGGCGACGTCGAGCTGGAGCTGGACGCCGTCGGCGACGACACCGTCGCCCGCTGGGGCGCCGAGCGCCAGGGCGAGCTGTTCGAGCGCGCGTTCGGGGCGCCGCTGCGGGTCGTGGCGCGGTAGCGCGGGAAGGTCTGCGCGGCGGCCGGCGTCCATGGGGGGAGTGACGCCAATTCCACCCCGAAGGAGCTGCGCCCGATGACCTCAGCCCACGTCCGTCCGCGGCTGCTCGCCGCCGCCCTGATCGCCGGCGCGGCCGCGCTCCTGCTCGCGTTCGCCGTCCCCGCCTTCGCCAAGCACAGCGTGCACGTGCACACCTCCCAGAACGCGACGCTGCACAAGCGCATCGTCGTGACCGCCTCCGGCCGCACGCTCTACACGCTGAGCGCCGAGACGCATGGGCGCTTCATCTGCACCCGCTCATGCCTCTCCACCTGGCACCCGCTCAAGGTCCCGGCCGGCGGGACGGTCGAGGGCGTCGCGAAGCTCGGCGTGATCAAGCGCCCCGACGGCAGCCGCCAGGCGACGTTCAACGGCCGCCCGCTCTACACGTTCATGGGCGACACGAAGAAGGGCCAGGCGAACGGCGAGGGCTTCAAGGACGTCGGCACGTGGCACGCGGCGGCGGTGTCGTCCAGCAAGGCGTCGCCGAGCACGCCGCCGGCCGGGGGCGGGTACTGAGCTGAGGTTGGGGGAGACGGACGGTGGGGGCCGTCCAGCGCGGAAGGTTGGAAAACCCGGCCAGCTTTCCAACCTTCCGCGCTAAGGTTGTGAAGTGGCCGAGACGTCCCAACCCGCGCGCGGACGGATCGAACAGCGCATCTGGAGACCGACGGTCGACCACGGCGCCGGTCGCCGGCATCGCGTCGCGCAGACGATCGAGTGCTTCGTCCCAGACCCGATCGCCGACTGGGATCCAACGCTGACGGCGTCGACCGCGGCGTTGATCGCGGAGGCCGATCTCGAGGTGTGGGACCTCAACCGCAATGCGCCCGGGGTCGACGGCCTCGACGCGCTCGCGCGTCAGCTGCTGCGCCAAGAGTCGGTCGGCTCGTCGCGGATCGAGGACATCGTGATCGGTCAGCGGCGGCTCGCGCGCGCCGCCGCCGGCGGCGGCGGCGGGAAGCGCGACGAGACGGCCCGCCTCGTGATCAACAACGTGCGCGCGATGGAGCAGGCGATCGCGCTCGCGACCGAGCAGCGGCCGTTCACGCGCGACGACGTCGTCGCGATCCACCGCGCGCTGTTCGAGGGGACGCACGACGAGTGGCTCGCGGGCGTGGTGCGCGAAGAGCAGAATTGGATCGGCGGCTCGGCCTACAGCCCGGCCGGCGCCGCCTTCGTGCCGCCGCCACCCGAGCACGTCGAGGCCCTGCTCGACGACCTCGCGACGTTCATGAACCGAACCGACCTGCCGGTGACGCTGCAGGCGGCGATCGCGCATGCGCAGTTCGAGACGATCCACCCGTTCCTCGACGGCAACGGGCGTGTCGGGCGCTGCCTGATCCACGTCGTCTTCCGGCGGCGGGACCTGGCGCGGGCCGTCGTGCCGCCGATCAGCCTCGTGCTCGCGACCCATGTCGACCTCTACATCGGCGGCCTCGTGGCGTACCGCTTCGGCGACCTGAAGGACTGGCTGCTGCCGTTCGCCGGCGCCACGGTGAAGGCCGTCGACAGCGCGCACGAGCTGGCGGCGAGCGTCGGGGCGCTGCACGAGGCCTGGCTGGAGCGCCTCGGCCAGCCGCGCAGCCACGCCAGCTCACGCGCGCTGCTGCACCAACTGGCGGCCGAGCCGGTGCTCACGGTCGCGCGTGCGGCCGAACTGACGGGCGTCAGCGAGACGGCCGCCGCGAGCGCGCTCGCCTCGCTCCAGCAGGCCGGCATCGTCACCCCGTCGCAGCAGCGCTGGGGCCGGCGCTGGGAGGCGCGCGAGCTGTTCGACCTGCTCGACGCGTTCGAGCGCGACGTCGCGACGCCGGGGCACACGAGCCGGCCGGCCCGCCCGGCGCCGCGCGCACCGGGCGACTGACCCAACCAACCCGCGCCTCGCCAGGCGGTGTCGAGTACGGTCGTCCCCGTGACGGCAGGGACGGGACGGCTGGGTGTGCCAGGAGGACGCCGAGGCCTGTGACGACGCAGGCCACACAGGTCGTCGCCGTCGACTGGTCCGGCCGCCTGAAGGGCGCGGAAGAGACGATCTGGGTCGCGCAGGTCGTGGACGGACGCCTCGTCGAGCTCGAGAACGGGCTCGGTCGCGAAGACGCGATCAAGCACGTAATCGAACTCGCGGCCGCGGCGCCGCGCACGATCGTCGGGCTCGACTTCGCCTTCTCGTTCCCGGCCTGGTACTGCCGGCGGCGGGACTGGAGCTCCGGACGCGACGTGTGGACCGAGATGCGCGCCCGGGGTGACCAGCTGCTCGCGTCCTGCGAGCCGCCCTTCTGGGGACGGTCCGGAACGACCGCGCAGCGCTTCGGCGAGCCGCTGCGCGCGACGGAGCGCTTGCTCGTGCCGCGACCGAAGAGCGTCTTCCAGATTGCGGGCGCAGGCACGGTCGGGACGGGCTCGATGCGCGGCATGCCGCACCTGCTCACGCTGGCGGGCGCCGGCTTTTCGATCTGGCCGTTCGAACCCGCCACCGGCGCGACCGTCGTCGAGATCTACCCGCGCCTGTTCGCGCCCGACACGATCAAGCGCCGGCATCTCGCGCGGCGCGAGCACCTGAAGCAGTGCTTCCCCGACCAGTGCGCCGTCCTGCGCGAGCGCGCGGCCGGCAGCGAGGACGCGTTCGACGCTGCGGTCTCCGCCCTCGTGATGGCCGAGCACCTCGCTGAGCTCGAACGCCTTCCCGCGGTGCCGGCGGACGCTCCCGAGCACATCGAGGGCGCCATCTGGCGACCGTCAGTGAGCACGGCGGCGTGAGCGCGCCGCCGGCGGGGCTCACGCTTCCATTCGTCTCGGAGGCCGACCCCGACACGCAGCAGGAGGGCAGCCTCGACCCGCTCGGGCTGGCCGCGCTTGCCGATCGGCTGGCGGACGAGATCGCGCCCGAGGTGACGGCGCGGATGGGGCGCGTGCGCTTCGCGACCGCGATCGCCGTCTGCTCGTGCGTGCTGGAGGAGCCGCTGGAGCTGACCGCAGCGGACGGCACACCGTCCTATCTCGCGTTCGAGTGGCTCGTCGTCGAGGCGATGGTGCGCCGGCCGCCGGGCAGCGGCACCGAGGCGGTGCCCGGCATCCAGAAGGCCCGCCGGCGGCTGCGCGGCGCGGGGGCGCACCTGGGCGCCTCCTCCTATCTGCTCGTGCCGAAGGTCTTCGGCTTCCACGGCATCTACAAGCGCCTCGCGCGCGATCTCGGCCTGGTCGACGACGCGCTCGCGCTGCTTCCGCGCGGCGAGGCGCTCGTCTCGACATGGGAGGCGGAGCAGGGCCTGCCGGGGTTCGTGCGCGGGACGGCCGGCAGCGTCGGCGGCCTGTTCGCCCGCAAGCTGCGCGACGAGGCGCGCCGCGCGCTCGACGACGGCGTCGTGCGGCTTCCCGTCTCCTCGCGCTACTGGTCGACGATCGCCGCCGCCTTCGCGCCGAGCGACGCGGGCGCACGCGAGCGACGGCAGCTGTGGGGCTGGCTGACGGACGACAGCAGGCCGCTGCGGCGCGAGCTGCTGCGGCTGCTCGCGCACGATCCCGATCCGGCGCGCTCCGAGCGCACGACGCTGGAGCGGCTGCGGGCGGAGCCCCTGAGCGCGGACCTGCGGTTGCGGCTGAAGGCGATCGACCACTTCGAGGCACTCGTGCGCTGCCTCGACGACGTCTTCCAACTGATCCGCGTGCAAACGACGCAGGCCGGCACGACGCGGATCCACGAGGCGTCCCTGGGGAACGAGCCGGTCGTGCGCGAGGCGGCGGAGCGGCTGCCGAGCCGCTTCGCGGCGACCGCGGCGGCGTTGGAGCCGCTCGACCGCAGCGGCGAGCTGGAAGGGCTCCTCGGGGTCTTCGCCGAGCCCGCCGACGCGTCCGAGCTGGTGCGCCGGATGCTCGACCGCCACGACGCCGTGCAGCGCGCGAAGGACAAACGCTCCTGGTTCGAGCGCGACGAGCGCGACGTCGCGATCCGGCCGATCGCGCAGCGTCACGAGGCCTTCGCGCCGCGCTCGGAGTACCTGCATCCGTACCGCTTCCGCGCGCTGTCCACGTTCGCTCGCGACCTGCGGCCGCCGGCCGCATGAGCGCCTCCAGCCGCAGGCTGCTCGACCACTGGGCGCCGCCCGACGGGGCCGGGCGGGCGCTCGGCTGCGTCGCGACGACGTTCACGCTCGAGCCGGACTTCTTCGAGTCGCAGTGCCTGGGACGCTTCCTGCGGCTCGACACGCGGCCCGGCGAGGGCTCGGAGCTGGCTGCGCTCGTGGAGCGCGAGGAGGCGCTCGCCGAGACGCACGTCGTCGTCCTCGCCGACCGCGGCTGCAACCCGGAAGGGCGCAGCCTGCGCTGGGACGTCGTCCCGGTGACGGCGCCGACGGGCGTCATGCACGCGAAGGTCGCGCTGCTCGTGTGGGAGCACCGCGTGCGCGTGCTCGTCGCCTCGGCCAACCTGACCGAGCGCAGCTACCGCGGCACGATCGAGCTCGCCGTCGCGCTCGACGTGATGCCGGGCTGCGAGCTGCCGCGCACGGTCGTCGCGGAGCTGCTGGAGCGCGTGCGGCGGATCGCGGAGCTGGGGCCCGGCTCGGGCAGCGAGCCCGGCCCGCGCAGTCGCGCACTCGAGCTCGTTGGACGCGCAGTTGCGCATGTCGACGGATGCGCGCTGCCCGAGCGCGCGCCACGCGGCGCGCCGCAGATCGCCATCGTGGGGACAGGACTCCCGGGCGACGCGGACGCGCTCGCGCAGCTCGAGGCGCTGATCGGCAGGCCACCCACGCGGGCGACCGTGATGTCGCCGTACTTCGACGTCGGCGCCGGCGCGAGCCGCGCCGCCCGGCGACTCGTCGAGCTGCTCGCAAGGCGCGGCGCGCGCGCCGAAGTCGTCGTACCGCTGGAGCAGCTCGACGGGCACGCGGTCGCGCGCGTGCCCGCCGCTCTGCAGGAGGCGTTCCCGCCGCGGATTCCACTGCGCCTGTGCGACGTCCGCCAGCCCGATGCGAACGAGCCGCGCGCGCTGCATGGAAAGCTCGTCCTGCTGGAGCACGCGAGGAGCTCCTGTGCGCTGGTCGGATCCGCCAACTTCAGCGCTCCCGGCCTCGGGATCGGGGGCGGCGGAAACGTCGAGGTCGGGATCGCAGTCCTCGCGCGCACGAGCACCCCCGCCGCCGAGGCGCTCGCCGAGCTCCCGCTCGCGGGCGAGCCGATCGCCCCGCAGGTCGAGCAGCAGGCGGCCGAGGATCCCGAGGAGCAGACCCCGCCGCTGCCGGCCGGCTTCGTGCAGGCGCTCGTGGACCCTCGGCGGCAGCTGCTGCGAGTCGAGCTGGACGCGGCGCGGCTGCCCGAGACGTGGTCGATCGCGACGCCCGACGGCGAGCTCGTGGCCGAGGCGGATCGCTGGCGCGAGGACGGAGCGTCGCGCTGGCTGGAGCGGCCCCTCGACGCGCTCGTCTTCGTCGTAGAGGTGCGCTGGCGAGACGGTGAGGCGACGCATCGCGTCGCGCTGCCGGTCAACGTGACGGACCCGGCGGGGCTGCCGCCGCCGGAGGAGCTGCGCGCGTTGCCGATCGCCGCGCTGTTGCATGCGCTCGCGTCCACGCGGCCGCTGCACGAGGCGGTCGCGGCCGCCGCGGAGCGCGCCGAGAGGACGGCACACGGCGACGTGCCGCTCGACGCGCTCGACCGCTTCGCGCCGAGCGGACAGTTGCTGCACCGCACGCGCGCCCTCTCGGCCGCGCTGACCGGCCTGCGCGACCGCATCGAGCGACCCGCCGCGAGCCTCGACGCAGTGCGCTGGCGCATCGAGGGCCCGTTCGGGCCGGTGGCGATCGCCGAGAAGCTCGTCGCGGAGCGGCGGAACGCGGCCCGCTCGCTGCCGGGCGAGACGTCGTTCCTGCTCGGCGAGATCGCGCTCACGCTGGCTGGCGTCGATCTCGGGCGCACGACGCGGCTGTGCCCCGAGCACCGACGGGCGGCCGAACTGCTCCTCGGCGAGGCGATCGAGGGGCTCGCGGCACTGTGCGACGCGGATGGGGACCCCGCGCTGCGGAGCTACATCGACGACGCGTTCGCGCGGGCGCGCGCATGAGCTGGCCGCTCTCGCCGCGCGTCGAGCTCGGCACGACGATCAAGGCGGTCGACGCGGCGCGCCAGCGCGAGACCGCCGCGGCGATCCTCAAACGCTTCGAGCGGCTGCCCGGGATCGTGCTCGCCGACGAGGTGGGGATGGGCAAGACGTTCGTGGCGCTCGCCGTCGCGGTCTCGGCGATCGAGGCGACCGACGGCCGCGCCCCGGTCGTCGTGATGGTGCCGCCGGCGGTGCGCGACAAGTGGCCGCGCGAGTGGCGCAAGTTCCACGCGGCCCTGCGCCCCGGCCGCGAGATCCGCGCGGCCGAGCCGGTCACCTCGGCGTCCGATTTCCTGAAGCTGCTCGACGACCCGCCCGAGCGGCGCGCCCAGCTTGTGTTCCTGACGCACGGCGCGCTCCACAACGCGCTCGCCGACCCCTACGTGAAGCTCGCGATCGTGCGCCGCGCGCTGAGCGCGCCGCGGCTCGCGCGCCAGCGCGCGGCGCTCCCCCGCTGGGCGAGCGCGCTGATCCCCTCGCTGCGGCTCGACGCGGACGCCTACGCCACGCTGCTGGCGGCGCCGCCGAGCCGCTGGCGGCGCGAGCTGAGGCGCCTCACGGGCACGGACCCGGGCGACGATCCGGTGCCGCGCGCCGTGCTCAACGCGCTCTCCGCCGTCAACCTGACGCCGCTGCGCGACGTGCTGGAGGAGCGCATGCCGCTGCGCGCGGGCCCGACGATCGAGGCGCGCCTGCATAGCGTCCGGCAGTCACTCGCGCACGAGGTCGCGACGATCTGGAAGGCCTGCATGACGCGGCTGGAGCTCGACCTGCCGCTGCTGATCCTCGACGAGGCGCACCACGCAAAGAACCCGTGGACCCGTCTGGCGAGACTGTTCGAGAACGAGGACGCCACCGCCCTACAGCGCGGCGCGTTCGGCGGCGTCTTCGAACGCATGCTGTTCCTGACCGCGACGCCGTTCCAGCTCGGGCACGACGAGCTGATCGAGGTGCTGCGGCGCTTCACGGGCGTGCGCTGGGACGACCTCGACCGCGACGCCTACGAGCGCGAGCTGGAGGAGCTGAAGCGCGCGCTTGACCGCATGCAGGCGTCCGCCCTGCGCCTCGACCGCGCCTGGGGCCGGCTCGGCGCGGACGAGCTGGCCGAAGCGCTGCCGGACCGCTGGTGGAGCAGACCGGACGACGCGTCGCTGCCGGACGCGCTGCGCGCCGTCGCGGCGACGTGGGTCGAGACGCGCGAGCGCACCCGCCGCGCGGAGGTCGCCCTGCGTCCGCACGTGATCCGGCACCTGCGCCCGGATCGCGACGAGCGCCGCGCGACGCTGTGCGGGCAGGCGATCATCGACGACGTGTCGGCCGACCGCGGGCTCGGCGTCGACGGGCCGGCCGTGCTGCCGTTCCTGCTCGCAGCGCGCGCGCAGGCGGTCGTGGCCCTCCACGGCGTTCAGGAGCACCGCCGCACGCGCGCGCTGTTCGCCGACGGCCTGGCCTCGTCGTTCGAGGCATACCGGCGCACGCGCACCGCCCGGGACGCGGCCGAGCTGCTCGACGACGCCGGCGACGGCGCGACGGACGAGCTGCCGGCGGAAGTGGCGTGGTACCTGGACCGGATCGAGCGCGCGCTGCCCGCCGACGGCGACGCCGGCTTCCTCGAGCACCCGAAGGTCGCCGCGACGGTGCGGCGCACGGTGGCGTTGTGGAAGGCGCGCGAGAAGGCCGTGATCTTCTGCTTCTTCAAGGCCACCGGGCGGGCGCTGCGCAGCCACGTCGCGCGTGCCATCGAGGCGGAGACCGTGGCCCTCGCCGCCGCGCCGATGCGGCTCGACGCACGCGCGTCCGAGGAGGTGCTGCGGCGGCTCGACGGCTTCCGCGAGCGGCTGTTCGACCCGCGCTCGCCGGCGCGCAGATTCGCGGAGGGGGAGCTGCGGGCGCTGCTGCGCGAGCAGCTCGCCGGCGACGAGCTGGAGCTCGCGGCGGAGCTGGCGCTGCGCTTCCTGCGCACGCGCTCGTTCCTCGTCCGCTACGCGGACCTGGCGGCCGCTCCGCTGCGCGCGATGGAAGCGGCGTTCGCGCGCACGGACGGCTCCGGGATGGCGTTCGCGGACGTCGTGCGCGCTTTCGGCCGCTTCGTCGCCACCCGTGAGGCGAGCGAGCGCGCGCGGTATCTCGACGTGCTAGGCGAGATCGCCGTCGGCGATATCGGCGTGCGCGACCTGGAGGAGGGCGCCGGCGACGGACGCGCCGCGAACGTGCGGCTCGTCAACGGCGAGGTCGATCACGCGGTGCGCGAGCGGGTCACGCTCGCGTTCAACACGCCGTTCTTCCCCGAGGTCCTGATCGCCAGCGCCGTGATGGCGGAGGGCGTCGACCTCCACCGCCACTGCCGCCACGCGATCCACCACGACCTCGACTGGAACCCGAGCGTGATCGAGCAGCGCACCGGCCGGCTCGACCGGATCGAGAGCAAGGCCGAGGCGACGCGGCAGCGCGTCGTCGTCTACGAGCCGTTCGTCGAGGGCGCTCAGGACGAGAAGCAGTTCCGCGTGATGAAGGACCGCGAGCGTTGGTTCAACGTGGTGATGGGCGAGCGCCTCACGCTCGACGAGTGGGCGACCGACCGCCTGGCCGAGCGCGTCGAGCTGCCCGATGAGGCGGCGCGTGAGCTGGGCATGGAGCTGGGCGTGGGCGGGCGGGCCCGGCGACCGCCCGACCCCCGCTGAGCGACCGGCCGCGCTACGCCGCGAGCGGCTCGGCGACCGGCGCGCCGACGGGCGCCGCGGCGGCGACGTCGGCCTCCCCCGCCGCCCGGCTCGCCGCCGCCATCTCCGCCTGGCGCGCGCGGCCAGGGACGAAGAGGGCGCAGATCGCGCCGAGCGCGAGCACGCCGGCGCCGACCCAGACGGCTTGGGTCATGCCGTCGGTGAAGGCCTGCGGTGAGGCGTAGGAGCCGGCGCCGGCGAACACGGTCGACAGCACCGAGACGCCGAGCGCGCCGCCGATCTCGCGGAACGTGTTCGTCGCGCCCGAGGCCTGGCCGGCCTCCTGCGGGCGAACCGAGCTGAGCACCGCGTTGGCCGCCGGCGCGAAGACCAAAGCCATGCCGGCGCCGGCCATCGCGAACGGGCCGACGAGCTGCGCGTACGGCACGTCCGGCGTCGAGACCAGCGCGAGCAGCGCCATCGCGCCGGCCTGCAGCGTCAGGCCGAGCGTCATCAGCGGCCGCGAGCCGATGCGGTCCGACAGGATTCCGGCGATCGGCGCGACGAGGATCGTGACGCCCGTCCACGGGAGCGTGCGCAGGCCGGCCTGCAGCGGCGAGTAGCCCTGCACCGTCTGGAAGAACTGCGCGAGCAGGAAGATCGAGCCGAACGTGCCGAAGAACATCGCCACGGTCACGCCGCTCGTGGCGCTGAACCCGCGCGAGCGGAAGAAGCGCATCGGCAGCATCGGCTCCGGCGCGCGCAGCTCCCACGCGACGAACACGGCGAGCAGCAGCAGGCCGGCGGTCGCCGAGCCGACCACGGTCGTGCTCGTCCAACCGAGGTCCTGCGCCTTGATGATCCCGAACACGAGCCCGAACAGGCCGCCCGCGGCGAGCAGCAGGCCGCGCACGTCGAGCCGGCGGCCGGGGCCGTGCGACTCGGTCAGCTGTGTGATCACGAGCGGCACGAGCACGATCCCGATCGGGACGTTGAGCCAGAAGATCCAGTGCCACGAGATGCCCTCGATGACCGCGCCGCCGGCGAGCGGCCCGAGCGCCACGCCCAACCCGCTGACGCCCGACCAGATCCCGAGCGCGAGCCCGCGCTTGCCGGCCGGGAAGGCCTCACTCAGCAGCGTGAGCGACAGCGGCATCACGAACGCGGCGCTTGCGCCCTGGAACCCGCGCGCCGCGATCAGCGCCTGGGCGCTCGGCGCCAGCGCGGCTGCGATCGAAGAAAGCGTGAACGCGCTCAGCCCGAACGCGAACACGCGCTTGCGGCCGAGCCGGTCGCCGAGCGCGGCGGCGGGCAGCAGCAGCACCGCGAACGCGAGCGTCTAAACATTTGGCTGCCTTTAGGCATGCCTAATAGCGCGAGCAATGCTCACGCTTCGACAATCACCGCCTCCAGTACGCCCTGTGTCGTCCACGCAGCGACCTCGAACCGGCCCCGCGGACGCGCCAAATCTAGCGCAAGTCGACAGTCGGTTTTCGGAAACTGGACGTTCGTTTCACGCCGCCAGATCTCCCGACCGAACGAGTAGGGCGACGAATTCTCCCCCGGCAGATGCACCACTGAGTGCGACTGCAGATCAATGCGCTCTCGGAGTCACATCCGCCCCGCGTCCGCTGAAGGGCAGCTCGAGCGCGAGGCGGCTGCGCTTCGCGGAGGCGCTCGTGGCGTCCTTGGGCAGCAGGGTGATCGAGGCTGCGACGGCGTCGTCGGTGGCGGAGCCGAACAGCGGCTGCTCGAGCTTTCCGGCGAGCTGGCCGAGCGATCCGCCGATGCCTCTCCAGGTCAGCCCGACGCTGCTGAGGAGAGTGGCGGCGCCAGCGACGATCACCCCGGAGTCGCTCGCGAAGATCATCAGCACGACGCCGAAGGCGAAGAGGAAGAGGATCAGCCCCGCGAGCCAGCGCATGCGGCAAATTGCTGCGACCGCGGCCGTCCGGAGGCGGCGCTCGAAGCCCTTGGCCACGTCGAGCCAGGCGTCCATGTCGAGCATGTCGGCGCCGCGCTTCTCGCCCGAGAGGAGTGCGCGCCACAGCTCGCCCTGGCGGCGCACGAGCTTCAGCGCGTCCTGGTCGGTGAGCGGCGCCTGGGGTGCCGCGGCGTCCGCCGGCGCGTCTCTGGCGGCCCACTCCGACCAGTCGCGCAGGGAGGCCGCGACGGCGTGGCCGGCGTGTGGCGGGAAGGCGCTGTTGAGGTCGTCGAGCCAGCCGAGCAGGTTCGCCACGCGGTAGCGGCCGAGCTGTCTTCTGAGGCTCGCGTCGTCGGTCGGCTTGCGGCAGGTGTCGGCGAGCGCGCGGCCGAGGCCGTAGGCCTTGCCGAGGCGGAAGTCGGCCGCCGTCAGGTGGCCGAGGATCTCGACGTGCACCGTGAGCACCGCGTCCGGCAGCGGGAGCGTCCCCGGTGTGCGCAGGCCGCTCAGGTCGATCACGCCGAAGCCGGCGCCGGCGAGCGGAGCGGCCAGGCGTGCGAGCGCCGCCTGCACCTGGTCGACGAGGATCTCGGCGCGCTTGGGGTCGTCGAGCGAGCTGAGGCCGGGAAGGTCGTCCGGCTGCTCGTCGTCGTCGCTTGCGCTCGTGCGAGCCGCGGGCCGGGGGCTGCTCCCGGGGCGGTACAGCTCGGCCATCTGCCAGCCGAGCGAGAAGGCGAGCGCCACGTTCGGGTCGGCTGTGGACGACGGCGCGGTCTTGGCCGCGCTGACGAGCGACTCGCCGAACGCCACGAGCGCGTCGGTCGGCGCCCCCGCCTTGCCGTCTGCCTCCGGGGGTCTCGCGCCTGCCGCCGCTCTGGCGTCGGGCTTCGCCGCGTCGCCGGCTGTCGGGTCGTGCCCTTCCATCGTCTCCGTCCTACGGCTGGCCGGCCGGATGGCCCTTGCGGTGCAGTTCCTGGGCGGCCGCGAGCAGGCCCGTCTGCAGGTCGGTGACCTGGTGCTGCTCGGCGGGGCGCAGCATCTCGGCCGGGGCCGTGAGCAGACGCCGCGTGCGCGCGGCGTGGCGGTCGGCGACCCACTGCACGAGCGCCTCGCGGTCGGGCGCGGGCCGCGGCGCGGACTCGGTCAGCAGCCCGCCGAGGTCGGCGGCGGCCGCCACGCGCTTGCCCATGTAGTGCGGGTGGCCCTCCTCCAGCCAGTGGCCCAACGCATCGGCGCCCGAGCGCTGCGCCAGCTCGGACGGGCAGAAGCGCGCGAGGATCGTCCTGGCGATCGACGCGTGGTCGAAGAGCGTGCTCGAGACCGACCGCGCCGCGACCCACGGCGAGACGACGATCGCCGGCACGCGCACGCCGTAGCGCGAGAACGTCCGCGGGTCGTCGTCGGGCGGGTGCTCCGGCGGCGGAACGTGGTCGTAGAAGCCGCCGTGCTCGTCGTAGACGATCAGCAGCAGCGTTCTCTCCCACTGCGGGCTCGTCGCCAGCGCGTTGTAGACGAGGAAGACGAGCTCCTGGCCCTCCTGCACGTCGGACGGCGGATGGTCGTCGTTGGGCGGCGTGCCGACGAGGTTCAGATCCTTGAAGTTCGGATCGATCCACGAGACCGCCGGCAGTCTCCCCCGCGCCGCGTCCTCGAGGAAGCTCGCCGCGTCCTCGTCGACGAACAACTCCTCCTCCGCACGCGCCTTGAACGCGAGCTTGAGCTTCTGCACGTACGCGAAGCGGTCGTGATGCCCGAGCAGGTACTCGTCGTCGACGCAGCGCAGCGTCCCGATGTCGTACGAGTACCAGCGCCACGACACGCCGGCCGCGTCGAGATGGCGCACGAACGACTTCTTCGCATACAACGGCGGCGGATGCTGCTTGTCGTCCAGGCTCCCGTCCGCGCTGCCCGCGACCGCGTACAGGCGGTTCGGCCACGTCGCGCCCGGCACCGAGCTGTGCCAGCGGTCGCAGACGCAGAAGTGCTCGGCGAGGTGGTCGTAGACCGGCAGGTCCTCGGCGTTGTAGTAGCCCATCGCGATGCCCGGATCCGGGTCCGCCACTCTGCTGCCCAGCAGCTTCTGCGCGTAGCTGGCCGCGAACCCGTCCATCGCGCCGCCGCCGATCTGCTCCCGCGTCGCGGCGCCCGAGTGGTCGAGGTCCCAGTGCCCGTCCGGCAGATGCGTCGCGAGCATCCGGCGGACCGGGTACTCCCGCCCGCCCGCCGTGTTCGCCATGCCCGCTCTGAGCCCGTCGACGTCCGCCCGACCGCCCTCCAGCGAGAGGTAGCCGAGCATGTGGTCAAACGACCGGTTCTCCAGCATCAGCACGACGACGTGCTCGATCTCCTGCAACCCACCCGCCACAGCAGCTCCCTTCACCCGGCACCCGAACCGGCCCCCGCCCCGTCTCGTGGCCTCAGCCGACCGAGCGCTGACTCGGATTCCTTATAGCCCACAACTCGGTCGGAAGGACCAGCCAAGCCACGTGGAGGCATGAGCCAGTGCCCTCGACCTAGGCTGCATGGCCGGTCAGGGTGCCATGCGACCCAGGATCGGGTGCGCGCCGTTCGCGGCCAGGGACGACGACGCCGGTGCTTCGGAAGCGCTTCTCGCCGGCGATGCTACGCCGGGATGCAACCCTGCTGCGGGTTCCGATGGACCCAGGTCAAGCGCCGGCGGCTGCCTGCTTACCGGTGGCTCGGATCCAAGAAGCGGGCCGGCGACGCGTGCAGCAGCCGCGAGCAGCAGCAGCGCGCGGACAGCGTTCTCGGGCGTCTCCCATCCGGAAGCCGTGCCGTGGAGTGCCGGGTGACGCTTGAGCTGCGAAGTGATCGCATCGACGGTGTGGCGACCCGATTTCCAAACTTCGGGGATCGCGCTACAGACCATCGCAACGGCAGCAGCGTCAACCAGCAGACCTGCATAGTCCGCTTGATCGCGCCCCTCCATGCGGTTCAGCCGCTCCTCGAGCTGATAGGCGTCGACCCGCCGCCAGCTCCCGTTAGCACGGGTCAGCACCCCCTCGATCAGGGGCAGCGTGCCACAGATCGCTACGTACGCTCGGCCGTCGTCCAGCGAAGCGAGCACCTCGCGCACCTGAAGTTGTTGCTCGGCGAGCAGGCGCGCGGTTCGAAGCTCGGTGACCAGTGTCGCGTAGCCCGGTCCGCCTGGCGCGTAAACGCGCAGGATCACGGCCTCGGTCGAAGCCGACGCACGAGCCGCCGGATCTGCGATAGCTGCCCACCCAGCTGCGTCGAAGGGAGCGTAAAGCCGCGTCTCGCGGCACGCTCCGCGCACGTTGTCCCACACGACCCAGCCGGCGACGACTGCCCCCAGCACCTTTCCCGCACCCTCAAGAAGCGACCGAAGCACGGTCACGAACGTCGTAGGGCCGGCTTGAGAACCATCACCAGAGGGCATGTCCGGGGAAGTATTCCTGTCGCCATACAGTCGCCGTCGCGTTTCCCTCACGTCGCCATGCGGGCGCCGCCTCCGGGATTGGACGGCGCAATGAACCAGCGCGCAGCCTTTTAGTCTAGATTTTCGTGCCTCGCTGTTTGACGAGCAGCAAACCGAGAGTGGCAGGCTCCGCCGCGCCAGTCCAAGTAGGCATAGGAGAGAGGCATGCACAACGGTCGCGTCGCGACGTCGGTCCCTCGCTTTCGCGTATCTCTCGACGCGGCGGCCTGCGTGTGCGGCCTGCTCGCCAGCGCGGTCGCGGGGTGGGAACGCCGAACCGACGCAGGCCGCAACCATTTTGCAAGCAAACCGGGCGTGCGTCGTCCCGGCGCTGCGGGGCGATAGCCTCACAACGGCTCGCCGGGCGCTTTCAGCGGCGCACTGCCGCCTCGGCTCCATCCACAGGCCGGCTCGCCACCATGGCACCCTCCGTGTGACCAGACAGAGCGCCCGGGCCGGGAAGCGGCTTGCGAGCGACGCTCGCGTCAGCCTCTGGCTCGGTTTCACGCGGCAACCGAGACCTGGCTCTACGGGGCAGACGATTTACGTCGCCAACTCCGAGAACAGCAGCATCACGGAGTACGCGGCAACAGCTAGCGGCAACGTCTCGCCAACCAGGACCATCACCGGACCCAACACTGGCCTCAGGGGCCCTGACGGCTTGGCTGTCGATTCGTCCGGCACCATCTACGTCGCTAACGCCGACGGGGCCAGCATCACGGAGTACGCGACCGGGGCACACGGTAATACCACGCCTACACGCACCATCAGCGGAGCTGATACCACCCTCAATAGTCCGTGGGGAGTTGGTGTCAACCCTTCGGGCGCGGTCTATGTGACTAACCGTGGCGGCAGCGAGATCGTGGAGTTCGTGTCCGGGGCCAGCGGTGATGTCGCGCCTGTACGCACCATCAGGGGAGCCAATACCTTGCTGTTCGAGGGCTGGGGCATCATCTTCGATGCTTCGGGAACGGCCTATGTATCCAACGGCTCCGACATCAACAATGCCGTTACCGAGGATTCGCCTGGAGCGACCGGGAACGTGTCTCCCAACAACTCCATCAGCGGCAGCAACACCGGAATATCAGCACCAAACGGCGAGGCCTTCGACAGTTCCGGGACTCTCTACGTCTGCAACAACGGCGATCCCAACAGCGTCACGGCATACGCCCCCAGAGCCACCGGCAACGCCTCGCCGCTTCGCATCATCAGCGGAGTCAGTACGCGGCTGCACGGCTGCGCAGGCCTTGCTGTCCACTGACGGCTCGCGGAACGGCACTTCTGCTGGCGGTAGGCGCGGCCGCGTCGGCGATGGCTGGGGCGACGTTCGTGGCGATGTCCGCACAAGCTGTGCGACGGGTACGCGAGCGGAGTCGCGCGCCAGGCACTATCGACACTCCGGAAAGAAGAAGTCAACTAGTCTGGTTCGCCTGATGGGGCGAGACTCGGGTGGAACGGCGCGGGCGCGCGGCGCACTCCGCACCGCAGGGTTCTGCCTCCTTGTCGTCGCGACCGTCGCGCTGAGTGCAGCGCAGGCCGACGCGGGCCGCCTCGTCGTGCGCGTGCGCGGGCTGCCTGCAGGGGAGCACGCGGCTGCCGTCCTGCTTGGGCCCAATGGCTCTCATCGGCGGCTGAGATCTCGCACGTACGTGATCGTGCGTGCCGGTGTGGGGCGCTACACGCTCACACTCGCTCCCGTGCGGATCGCGCACACCACGGGACTGATCCGCACTGGCGCTATCGCCACGCCCACGCGGCGTAGCGTCAGCGTTCGGATGACCGCGGGACGACGCGCGGTCCTCGTCGGCACGTACGGGTCGATCGTGAACCCGGGGGTCAAGACACTCGCTACCTCAGCGCTGGTAAGCAGCAGGGGCCCGAGCGGCGATCCGACAGAGGTCGTGCTGCACGGCCATGTCGCGTTCGGTAATGACACGATCCTTTCGCTGCCGCCGAGCCAGCGTTTGCCGCGTGGCCTCCTCGCACATGTCCTGCACCAACGCTTCAGCAGCTCGGACACCGTGCTGTCCGTTCGCGCCGCACGCATCGATGAGGTCGCTCCTGTGTACAGCTTCGACATTCCTCTGACATCGGCGCCGAAGGCGGCGGGTCTGGGTGGAGGCGAGTCGGCGGGCTGCGGATCTCCGTCCGGCGTGATGCCATATCGCACGCTCAACGACATCACGATCTCCGGCGGCTGGAATACCGTCCGCGTGCTCCGCCACGACATCCCGATCGGAGTGCAGGCCGAGGTGCACTTCACCGCCAACGCTGGGGTCGATGTAACCGGAGGGCTGGGTCTCGCATGTTCGCTGCGCGCCTCGATCTCGGCAAACGGGATGGCCGGACCGATCCCGGTGACGGCCGGGATCGAGGGTGATCTGACCGCCTCCGCCGAGCTCGGCGCGAAGCTGTCTACGGGCGGCTCGGTCCATGTCGACGCCGGGGTCTCGACCGCCGGCGTCCCGCCGCTGCTCATCTGGGTGCCGAACGTCGCCTTCTCGGATCCCCGCTTCTCGTTCACCGCGCAGCGGCTGCTCGGCGCACAGGCCGATGTCGGGGTCGGTGTGAAGATCGGGATCGGCAATGACGACGTCGCGAGCGCGACGGTGAAGCTCGGCTCGAGCGTGGCGCTGAGCGCCCAGCCTGGGTCGTGCAACTGGGACGCGCGCTTTGGGCAGTTCTCCGCCGAGGGTTCGCTGCTGCACTGGACGATCGAGTCGCCAAAGACACCGGCCTTCTACACAAAGAACCTGTGGCACAGCGCCTGTCACGAGAGCGGCGGCGGCTCTACGGGCGGTGGCGGCCCAGCGCCTGGCGGCGGACCTCCAGGTGGCGGGCCGGCGCCGGCGCCTCCGCTCCATCTCGGGGCGGCGTCTGCGATCGCGACCGGCTGGGACATGGGCTGCGCGATCCTTGTCACGAAACATGTCGCGTGCTGGGGGGCGCTCTCACTGGATAATGGCGAGTCGATCGGTGAGCCGTTCGGGCCCGCGTCGGAGGTCGCGGGCTTGACCGGGGCTACGTCGATCGCAGCCGGCGAGTCGTCATTTTGCGCCACGTTGACGACGGGCCACGTCGCCTGCTGGGGCTACAACTTCAACGGCGAGCTCGGCGACGGAACGTTGAACTCGAGTGCGCAACCCGTCACCGTCGTCGGGGTCTCGAACGCCGTCCAGGTGACAGTCGGAGCCTCGCACGTCTGTGCGTTGCTCGCTGACGGTGGCGTCAAGTGCTGGGGGCGCAACGATCGTGGTCAGCTGGGCGATGGCACGCTCGTCGAGCGGCACTCGGCGGTCCCGGTCGCCGGCCTGTCGGATGCCGTCCAGGTTTCAGCGGGCGGCTACCACACATGTGTGTTGCGCGCGACGCGCACGGTCGCCTGCTGGGGCACGCTCGGAGATGGAGCATCCGAGTCGACGACACCGGCCGACGTTCCAGGCATCGCAACAGCCGCAAAGGTGTCCGCCGGGCACTACCAGACGTGCGTCCTGTTGCAGGACCACTCGATCCACTGCTTGGGCTACAACGTCTTCGGCGGGGTCGGAGACGGGACGACCGAGAGTCGCTCGGCGCCTGTCGCCGTTGTCGGCATGGCCGACGCGACCGATCTCTCGACCGGGAACGACCATTCCTGCGCCGTCGCCGACGGCAAGGCTTGGTGCTGGGGCGAGGGCCATGACGGCGAGCTCGGCGACGGAGCGATGCCCACCTTCAGCGCGGTTCCCGTCGCCGTCAGCGGCCCGTTCGCTGCGGCGTCGGTGTCGGTCGGCACGTGGAGTGCGTGCGGGCTGACCGGACAAGGCGCGGTTGCTTGCTGGGGCGGGAACGCGTCTTCGTGGCTGGGTCAGGACCTCCCGCCGTCGGCGCGCTCGGTGCCGAACGCGATCCAGGGGATCCCGTGAGGCGCCGCTCGACCGTCGCCCGGACGGCCGTGATCGCCGCGCTCGTAGCGACTACGGTGCTGTGCGCGGTCATGCCTGTCGCTGCGCAGGGCAGCGAGTCCGACTGGGTGTCGGAGATCAACCGCTACCGCACGGCGACCGGACTCGCGCCCGTCTCCGACCAGCCCGCCTGGGACGTCGGGATGGAGCACCACTTCCTCTACCTCAGGAACACGCCGGGCAACCTCGAGCAGAGCCCGTACAACTCCGTGCACACCGAGAACCCTGCGAGCCCCTGGTACACGCCCGACGGCGCAAACGAGGCGGCCTCGAGCGACATCATCCTCAACGGACAGCATCTCACCGAGGTCAGCGTCGTCGATGCCTTCCTGACGGGACCGTTCCACGCCATCGGGATCTTCGATCCGCAGCTCACGCAAGTCGCGCTGCAACTCGAGACGAGCGAATTCGGCGAGATGGAACTGGGCAACGCAATGCTCGACATTGGCAGCGGCATCGTCTCCGGCCCGCAGTGGACCGTGCCGATCTTGTTCCCGGGCCCGGGGATGACGACCGACCTGGTACGGCTGCACCCGGAGGCACCCGATCCCGACGAGTCCTGCAAGGACGACAACCTCGGCCTGCCGATCTTCGCCCTGCTGACACAAGCGCCCGATCCCGCCCTGACGGCGACCGTCACCGGGCCCACCGGGACCGTGACCTCGACGGACGGGACGCTCTGCGTCATCGACTCGAGCACCTACGTGAGCACCGATCCGGTCTTCGGTTCAACAGGGGCGGCAACGCTCGCTTTCTCCAACGCGGTCGTCCTGATCCCACGCGACCCGCTGACCAACGGCACTTACGCGGTGACGATCCACCAACCCGGACAGCCGGACGTCGCATGGTCCTTCGCCGCACGGGTGCCGCCGCCCGTGTCTTGGACGAAGCCGACGATCATCGGCGACACGAGCGACGAGACGCGCGTCGGCGACCATCTGCTCGTAGATCAAGGCACGTGGGACGGCTACCCGACTGCCTACAGCTTCCGCTGGTACGCGTGCGACACCCGAGGCGCAAACTGCGAGTCGATCGCGAACACGACCGACAACGGCTACACAATCGCCCCGGCCGACCTCGGCTCGCAGATCCGAGTGACCGTGACGGCACGCAACACCGGCGGATCGACGACCTCGCCGATGTCCGCGCCCACCTCTCGCGTGCTGCCCTCGCTGCACGGCGCGGTCCAGCTCAAGAAGCTCCATCCGCGCCTCCGCCTGACGCCTGGTAAAGCGGTGATCCGCCTGCCACGCTGGACGGGGCGCGCGCCGCTGGTGGTCACGATCCGTGCACAGCGCCGCGTCTGCCACAGAGCGCGATCCTGTCAATGGCGGACGATCAGCCTCCGCAGACGAACACCTCACACCAGAAGAGGCGTCGCGACACTGCCCACTCCCCGGCCAACCGTCGCGGTGCGCGTGAGCGTTACCGCGCGAGTGAGCCCCTTCAACTACCTGTACGTCCGCTACTGGTCGGACCCCATCACCGCCACCCTTGGCCCGCTGCGGAAATAACCAGTGCTGCCTTCCGTCGCGGCGAGCAGGAACGAGCGCTCACACTCGACCGCACGCGCGTCTGACGCGGACATCGTGTCAGCGATCCGTAACACTCATGGCCGTGACCGATTATGCGGCTCCGCGTGGCAGCGGAGAGTTTCAGGGCTCCACAGCAGTCAGCGCCCGCGAGCGGCAGCGGCGTCATGCGCGCTGGATGCTTCCGGCGCTTTGCAAAGACCCATCCGCGTTATCGCAGCCAGTGGGCGATGTTCTCGGCCACGGTGTCTCCGATTCGTTCGCGAAGCTTCGCGGGCAGGGCGCTGAGTGTGGCGCTGGCTGTGCCGGCCATGAGGTCGAATGTCGAGGCGTGAATGGCCGCCGATACCGACAGCCAGGTTCCGAACGGCACCTTGATCCGCTCGGTGTAGCCGTAGCGATCGCCGATGGCCCAGAGCGGCGGGCGAAACCAGCCCGCACCCTCGTCCTCAAACAGCAGCGGAAGGGTACCCATCCGGCCCGTGGTTCTCTGCCAGCCTGACGTTGCCAGCATCGGCAGGTTGCGCCTGCGCAGGTCCCAGGCTCGCTCGAAACACCACAGTAGGTAGTCGAAGTACGAGTAGTCCTCGGTCGGGAAAGTCCCGGCAGGACGGTCCTGTCCGGTCTCTGTTGCGCACGCCGCAAGCCAGTCGACCTCCTGGTAACCGCACAGCTGCGGCACATACGATTGATAGTGATCGAGACCGGCGGCGTCGCAGATCTCACTGACCAGGCTGACATAGTCGTCGTGAGTCGACGCTGGCCCAAGCTCCGTCCTGATGCCGCGCATCGCGGCGACGACCCGCCGGAAGCGATACGGCGGATAAATGTCCGCCCACGCGATCCGCTGAGAGCCAGCTGGCACGATCGGCGGCAGCGGCGGGTTCAGCGAGACATCGCAGGCGGCCGTGAAGGTCCACAACCCGGTCGGCACGAGCGGTATGCGGCGGCCGGCGATGTTGGCGTACAGCTTGCCGGCCACGCCGTAGTTGCCCGTCTCGAACCGATCGGCGGCTTCGATGGCGCCGGCTGCTGCAAGGTCAGCGTCGGCGATAGCGGTGCCGAGCGATGCCAGGATCTCATTGGCTGTGGCAGCCGCTTCCATGATGCCGAGCGTGGTCAGCCGCTCGTCAGCGTGGGCGATGCGTTGCCGGGCCTCGGGGAGCGTGAAGAGGCGGCGGACGGTGCCGTAGTCGTACTGCGCCGACGCGCCGATCCGATGCACCACCTGGGAGAGATCGGAGATCGCCTCGGCCATCCCCTCCTCCTGATTCCATGGCACGCCATCGGTCACTTGGGACTCGAAGAACAACCGATGCGTGAGGAGATGGTCATACCAGCCCTGGACGAGGCTCTCCACCAGCTGAGCGCCCCGGCCGGAAGCCTCGTCGAGGCTGAAGTCTGCGGCGAGTCCGACGATCGGTTGCGGCGGAGACCCGGTCCGTTCTCGGCGAATCCGCTCCCTCATCGCTGGATCGAGCAGCGGCAGCATCAGCGCCGTCTGCTCGGACGAGAACCGCAGCGACGTCAGGAACGCCCCGACTGTCGTGCCGATCCACTGCAGCCAGTGATGGCTCTCGTGGGCCGATCCACGGTGATAGGCCAGCCCGTCGGCGAGGTTCAGCTCCGATCCGGTGGTTGCGCCCGGGCTCGCGAACGTGATCAGGCTAAGCGGATCAAATTCATAACGCCCGGTTCCCGAGCCGAGACGCCGGCGCAGCAGCAGCGGCGCGTCGCTACGAACCCTCATCGCCGACGGACGCCTCTGGTCCCTCGCCGTCGATCTTGTCGACCTGCCGGACGTCCGGGTGTTTGGCGAGCATCGCCTTCAGTGCGTCATAGGCCGCGTTGGAGGCTACGCCGCTCGCCAAGCTGACGATCAGCTCCCACACCTCCATCTGGCCGTGAGCTCGCCGGTCGATCAGAGACACGGGCGCCGGCCGAGGCATCGAGACATCAGCCACGCCCTCGACCACTCCGCTTGCCAGCTCATCACGAATTGCCGTGATGGCGTGCTGTGGGGCTGAGACGCGGTACCGGGGCATGGTCAGGTGATAAGCCGTTTCGTGTAGGGAGTTCGTCGAGACGCGCTAAGTCAACCAGGATTTCAGTGCGCACCCCAGCACATGTGGGGATGCGTGGGACCATTGCGGAACCAGCGCACCCTGAGCTGCCGAGTTGTGAGGATCACGCGATGGGTTCGCAGGTGCTCGACGTCAAGATCGTCAACTGCGGCGGATTGCGGGATCTGATGAGCGAGATGGAGTCCTCGTTCCTGGTGAGCGCGTTGGGCCTGTTCCGCAACCATCAGGACCTCGGCAAGGGCTATCCGCGCGCGAACGTGAACCTCGTGCGCGCATACAAGGCCGAGCACTTCTACCGGGCCGCGTTCGGCGAGTTCGACGTGCTGCATGTGATCGGCCACGCCAGCGGCGACCAGCTCGATGTCGGCGTCGCGAAGAGACGCGTGGAGGCGAGCAGGCTGGACGTGGAGGCAAGAAAGATTGGCGCCTCACTGCCACCGATCGTCGTGTCGACCGGTTGCCGCCTCCAGAGCGAGGCGTGGCGAACAGGATTGAAGGCGGCCGGCGCGGACATCCTGATCGCATCCGACGACGACGTGTCGCCGGCTGCCCTTACTGCCTTCGACATGGCGTTCTACTCCGCCCTGCTCGCGCGGGTGCGCAAGGGCCGTACGCTGGTCGAGCGCGTGATTGCCTCGTTCGAGCTGGCGGACGCGCACTACCGAGCCATCCATGCGCCCGGCACGCCCTACGCGAAGTTCCGTCTGAAGCAGTTGTGACCAGCGTCGCGCTGTCGGGCAGATGCGTTTGCGCACGGCTGGTCGGTGTCGCACAGATAGCCCTGCCCGCGTCATCCTTCGCGATGGTGTCGCTCGGACGTGTCGGCCAATACGAACTCCTGCGAAAGCTGCCTCACGGCGGGAACGCCGACGTGTTCGTGGCCGTCGCCGATGGCTCCGGCCGCGAGATGGCCCTCAAGCGGCTGCGGGCAAAGCCCGGTTCCGAGCCGTGGCGGCGCTTCGCTCAGGAGGTCCGCGTCGTCGCGCAGTTGGACACGTTCCCAGGAATCCTTCCAATCGTGGACTCCGGAGTCCCCGAGGACCCGCAGCCCGACGATCGCGCGTGGTACTCGATGCCGCTCGCCGAGCGAGTCGACGAGGTGTTGCGTGGGGCGCCGCTTGAGGATGTCGTGCGAGCCATGGCCGCCTATGCCGAGACGTTGACTCGTCTGCACGCGATCGCGCACTACCACCGCGACATCAAGCCGGCCAACCTCTACCGCCTCGACGGGCAATGGCTCGTTGGCGACTTCGGCATCGTCGATGTCCCCGACGCCGAAGCGATCACGAAGGCCGGCAGGAAGTTCGGCCCTGCGAACTTCCTGCCCTACGAGCTCATCACGAACCCCGACACGGCCGAGGGCGGACCAGTCGACGTGTACGAGCTGGCGAAGACGCTGTGGGTGCTTGCGGCAGATGAGTGGCTTCTGACGCTGGGCGGGTTGTACGCGCCGCTCGGTCCCCAACCGGCCGACGGCGGAAAGTTCACCCTCGATCGCATCCTCGCAGGCCATCCGCTCGCCTCACGCCTCGACAGGCTGATCGAGCAGTGCACACGGACTGATCCCGACCTGCGACCTGACATGGCGCAAGTCCACGGAGATCTGCAGGCCTGGGTCGAGATGGCCGAGCGCGACCGCGGTGACGACGAAACCGCGCTGGCCGCAGCAGCGGCCGAGTTGCGTGCAGCATTCGCTGACCAGCTGACAGCGGGCGAGCTGCAACAGCGGCGGGTCGAGATCGCGCGCGAGCGGATCACGTCCCTTCGTCACGGGATCGAACAGCTCGCTGAGGAACTCCGACGCGAGCTTCCCGGCGGGGTGACCATCTCCAGCCACAACCCGACAGTCCTGGCGGTCCTGGGGTCGCCTCGCGTCAACCAGGCCCCGGACGCCGTGATGACGGCGGGGTACGCGGTCGTCGTGAAACTTGATGACGATGGCTTCCGGCCGGAGGTTCTGCTGGCGATCGTGACCGAGCTCGAGCAGGACGGTCGGCTCAGCATTCGCGCGGGCGCTTTCCTCGACTATCCAGGGCTCGACGCCGGCGAGTCTGACGTGCTCTACCGGAGTGACGCGCTGGTCGATAGCGTCGTGACGGACAACGCGATCGAGGGGTCCATCGCCGCGCTGCGCGCTGCCGCGCCCGAGTGGCTCACCAAGCTCAGGCGGCGGAGTGCCTGACGGACGGGACGAGCCGCTCGCGAGACTCGCGACCGATGTCGGGCGGATCGCCGGCGCGCTGGAAGCGATCGTGCATCGCCTCGCCGTCCGCGATGGCGTACCCCGTGTCGTCTGCGAACGGCCGCCGGGCAGTGCGAACGCTCCCGCGCCGGTCAACCTCGCCAGCGGACCCAACACGCTGTTCGTCCACTTGCGGCTCGTCGGCGACGAACGCGCGACCGTCGGGCCCGTAACTGTCATCGCCGGCGACGTGCACGCCGAAGGCATGCTTCACATCGCTTCGGCCCGACTCGCTCGCGCTCAGATCCCGCCCGGCGAGCACTTCGTAGTCGAGGTCGAGGTGACCTCCGAGCTTCACGGGCCGCTCACCGCGAGCCCCCAGCAGCCGGTGGAGGTCCATGTGCGGTTCTCGCCCGGCCCTCACGCGGGAGGCACGGTCGCGGTGATCCCGCTCGCGCCTGGCGGCACGATCGCAGGCCGCCCCGGATGGCTGCCGCATGACGCTTACGACGCGCCCGCAGCCGCCCTCGGCGGGTAATGCCACCGTCGGCGATCCGCTCGATACACGGCAACTCGCCTCCACCCGTTCTCTCCAGGATCGACTGCCGCTGAACCGGCGTGCCGGCCACCGCCCCTCCGTCAGACTCCATCGAACCGCTTGAACGCGGGCGTGGTGATGCCAGGGAACGTCGACTATGCCGCGTTGCTGACCGAGTTCGGATCGGCGACGTACAAGAAGCTGCTACCAGCGCAGGAGCCCGTGCTGGCCGCGTATGCCGAGCGGCACACCAGTGAAAGGGACGTCGCCGTCGAACTGCCGACCGGGGCGGGCAAGAGCCTGATCGCGTTGCTGATCGCCGAGGCTTGGCGTCAGGAGGGTCACAGTGCCGTGATCCTCTCAGGGAACAAGGTGCTCGCCAGGCAGATGGAGCAGCAGGCCGACGACCTTGGCGTCGACGTCTGTCGGCTGGAGGGCAGCCGCGAGCAGCTCTCCTCGAAAGACCTGCGCGCCGTGCAGCGCAAGCAAGCCGTCGGCGTCATGAACTACTGGGTTTACTTCAACCAGAACCCGTCGATCGATCCATGCTCGCTCGTCGTGATGGACGACGCGCACCTCGCGGATGGACCTCTCCAGTCGCTCTATTCGGTCGAGATCAACCGCTTCGACCATACCGAGCTGTTCGAGCGCCTCGTGGTCGAGCTTGCCATCCGCCTCCCGCACTACGCCTCACTGGCGGACGCGGCGGGGGGCGATCGGCGCGGGCCGGGGACCACGGAGGCGATCTCGTTCTATGACCAGCACCGTATCGAGGAATTGCTCGCGACGATCGTCGACGGCTCGCCCCTTCCGAGCGACCTCGCGTACCGCTGGGGGCGCCTGCGCGACCGGCTGGCGCAATGCGTACTGCTCGTCTCCCGGAACGCCCTGTGGCTGCGCCCGTGGGTGTATCCCCTCCAGACGAACGACCACTACCAGCAGGCGAAGCAGCGCCTTTACATGAGCGCGACCATCGGCGATCCAGCCGACCTGTCGCGTCGGCTTGGAACCGAGCCGATCTCGATGGTCGAGGTCGATCCGGCGCTCAGCGGGGGCACGCTCGGGCGGCGGCTGATCGTTCTCGATCCCGACGAGGACCAGTCGCGGACGAACGCCGCATTGTCTGCGGCCCTGCGGGTGCGCGACAAGAGTCTCTGGCTGTGTACGAGCCGCAGCGAGGTCGTGCGGGAGCAGACGGAGCTCGCATCGCTCCACCAGCAGCTCGCTCTGCCGGCGGCGCCTCAATGGACCGTGAGCGGGACGGGCGATGAGGTCGACCAGTTCCGCGCCGCCGAGTCCGGGCACCTGTTCGCCGCGTCACGCTACGACGGGATGGACTTCTGCGGCGAGGAGTGCCGCGTCGTGGTCGTGCCGGCGATCCCACGGGCGACAAACGCGCAGGAGGAGTTCATCTCGCAGCAACTCGGCGGCGGAGGGGTCATCAACGGCCGGCTCAATGCGCGCATCGTGCAAGCGCTCGGCCGCGCGAATCGGTCCGAAGACGACTACGCCGTGTATCTGCTCGCCGATCCGCGCTTCGCTGGCCACTTCGCGCGCGAGTCCTTTCGCGAGATGCTGCCGGCCGATATCAACGTCGAGGTCGATCTCGCCCAGGATCTGTCCGAGCAAGGCTCCCAGGACATCGCTGACCATGTGAGCGCGTTCCTCGCGGGCGACTTCGAGCGCTTCGACGAGGAGCGCGCCGACGCGAAGGCGTACGGCGCGCCCGTCCCGCCTCCGATCCCGGATTGGAGCGAGCCGCTGGCACGCGACGAGATTGACGGCTGGCACTCGCTCTGGCGGGGTGAGTATGCGAAGGCCGAGCGCGACTTCCTGAACTGGAGCGAGGCCTGCGCCGAGCACGGGCTTGAGGAGATGAGCGCGTTCGCCCGCTGGTGCGCGGCGAAGGCCGCGTTCCTGGCCGGAGAACAGGGTGACCGAGCCGCGGCCGCGCGCAGCAAGGAGCTTCTCGAGGCGGCGATTGGCCACGGCGGCCGGTTCACGACGTGGTTTAACGACCTCCGCCACTCGCTGCACGCCATGCGAGCCGAAGCGGTGCCCGAAGGCGTCATCGCCGACGGGGCGCGCGAGCAGATCTTGCGGGCATTCGACGCGCATCTGGCTGCTCGCGGCAACGCCCCCGCGCGTTTCGAGAAGTTCCGTCGCAGCATCGACGAGGACCTCGCCTCGGGCAGCCACGCGCGCTACCAGCAGGCGCTGGAGCAGATCGGCGAGCTGATGGGCTACAACGCGGTACGCCCAAAGTTCGGCCAGGCGACCACCGACGTTCGGTGGACCGGTGTGTTCGGTGGCCAGCGGGAGCTCCTCACGTTCGAGCTCAAGATCGAGCACCAGGCGCACAACGCGCTCAGCGCCGGCGATGTCGACCAGGCGCTCGGACAGGTGTCCAGCGCCCACACCGAGTGGGCACCGCGTGGCTTCCAACCGCGCGGCGTGATCGTCACGACTCTCGCGAACATCGATGACGCTGCCTTGCCGCGGCTCGGAGCGCTCGCCGTCGTCCACCACGACGCGGTACTGGCGCTCTGGGAGCGCATCGCGACGTTGCTCGGGCAGTTCCGTGAGGCGTGGTCGCCGGACGATGTGGGGGCGCGGCACGCGGCACGTGAGCAGATCGCGCCAAGATTGCCGGACACGGGCTGGCTGCCGCGCGCGCTCGACCGCGGAGAGCCGATCGTCTCGACGGATGATCTGCTGGCCGAGTGGACGTGACGGTCGACCCTGAACAAGAACGGTTTCCGGATCTGCTGCGTGCTCCGTCGCGACGGTTCGAGGGGGTATCGTCGCTCTCGCAACGTCGACCATGCGATCGAGAAGGAGGTGAGCGAGTCGTGGCTGGTTCTGGGGATCACATCAAGGCGCTGGTGCGGAGCCATGCGGCTGGCGACGACGATTCCTTCTACGCCGTGGCGATGCAGGTCGCGGCACGGGCGGCGCGGCAAGGCCATAACCGCCTTGCGGAGGATCTGAAGAAGACGATCGACACATCGCGACGGAGGCCGGTGGTGCGCGGGGTCACGCCGATCGCGCAGCCGCGCGGCGAGCTGGCCGACCTCGTCACCGCATCGTTCCCGGAGGTCGGGCTTAGGGATCTGGTCGTCCGGGATGACTTGTTGACCCAGGTTCGCCAGATACTCAACGAGCAGCGCCAGCGCCAGCGCCTGCTCGAGCGCGGGTTCGCGCCGATCCACCGCCTGCTCTTGGAGGGCCCGCCCGGGACCGGCAAGACAATGACAGCGTCAGTGCTGGCCCACGAGCTCTCGCTGCCATTGCTGACGGTACGGCTGGAGAGCCTGCTGAGCAAGTTCCTCGGCGAGACCGCGAGCAAGCTGCGGATTGTGTTCGACGCGGTGGATCAACAGCGCGCGGTTTACCTGTTCGACGAGTTCGACGCGCTGGGTGGCGATCGATCCGGAAACGATGTCGGTGAGGCGCGGCGCATCCTGAACTCGTTCCTGGTCTTTCTCGAGCAGGCCGGCGCAGAAAGCATTGTGGTAGCGGCGACCAACCATCGCGCGATCCTTGACCGCGCCCTGTTTCGCCGCTTCGACATGGTCATCACCTACGACCTGCCGAGCCAGATCGAGGCCGTCAAGGTGATGAGGGCTCGGCTCGGACCGTTGGCAAAGGGGTTCCGCTGGCGCAGCATCGAGAAGAACGCTGCGGGCCTCAGCCATGCGGATCTCGTCAAGGCGAGCGAGGCGGCAGCCAAGCAAGCGTTGATGCGTGGCGACATGCACGTGAGTGTCGAGGACATGACCGCCGCGTTGCGCGCACGCCAGGCGGGCGCAGTTGCCTGACCAGGGCGAGGTCTTCGCGCACCTGCTTGTGCGCGAAGCGGCACAGACCCGGGACTTTCGCCGCTCCGGGGGTGGAAACCCGAAGGTTCGCGACGTCGAACATCGAGCGCATGGATCCGCTCGCCTCGACGAGCTCGAACGTTCGCTCGAGGAACAGGAACGCGGACGCGATGAGGCGTCTTTGACGGAGGACGAGCTGCGGTCGCTCGGCGTAGTGGTGGTGCTAGAGGGATCCGATCCAGCGTTTCCGCTGAAGCTCGACTCGTTGCAGCAGTACTCACGGCATCGTGAGCCCCGCCCGAAATGGCTGTTGCTTTCCGTGAGTCCGGCCTCAGAGGATCACGCCGAACGAGCCGTGGTGTGGATCAGCGACGAGTACCGTGACCGCTTCGTACGACACTTCGAGCAGTACGCAACCGAGGTCACCGAGAGAGGCAACCCGCGGCACCGCGAGCTTGTCGCGAATATCGCTCGGATCCGCCAAGCAGTGCTCGCCGATCTGTGGCAGTCGTCTGGAGATCCACCCACGCGCGGCCGCGTCTGGTGGGAGTTGTGGCTGCATCAGACCGATGATGCGATCGAGCTGCTTCGAGCCTTCACCACCGCTCGGAGATTGCGACTCGCTGCTCGCGCCTTGAAGCTCAGCGACCGCGCCGTCGCGTGGGTGCACGCGAGCTGGGATGACCTTCGAGCGCTCCCGTTCACCCGCGTACCGCTGGCGGAGATCCGCCGGCCCGAGTTCGTCGACACGATCGAGGATCTTGAGCGTGATGAGCAGGATGAGCTGGCTGAGGATCTGCTGTCTCGAGTAACGCCGACTTCGGATCCTGTAGCACCGGTCGTCTGCCACCTCGATACTGGTGTTCGACGCACGCACGTTCTGCTGGCTGACTCGCTCTCACCACAGGACGTGCATTCGATCGTCGACGAGTTCGGTGTTGACCAGCAGAACCACGGCACGCCCATGGCCGGGCTCTCGCTCTACGGCCCACTCGACGACCTGTTGCTTGGAACGACGAAGGTAGAACTGCGCCATCGCTTGGAGTCGGTGAAGATCCTTCCCGACACGGGCTCGGGTAACGACCCTCTCGCTTACGGCATCGCCATGGCGCAGGCAGCAGCGATGCCAGAGGCTGTTGCCAAGCGCCCTCGTGTGTTCTCGATGGCCGTCACGACGGAACCCGACCGCGTCGGCGAGCCGACATTGTGGTCCGCATCCTTGGATGCGCTGGCCGCGGGCGTCGACATAGCGAGATCGGACGACGGCATCGAACTCCTCGGCACGCCTGATGCTGACGCCACACGCCTGTTCATCGTCTCGGCTGGAAACGTGCGGGCACATCAGCCGCAGACTGATTACCGCGACGCGTGCGACCTCGCAGCTGCGGAAGATCCGGCGCAGGCGTGGAACGCCCTGACCGTCGGCGCCTACACCGAGCTGGTCAACCTCCCAACTGACCCAAGCTTCGACGGATGGTCGCCAGTGGGAACTGCTGGCGATATCTCGCCGCACAGCCGCACCTCGGTGTTGTTCGGTGATCGATCATGGCCCGTCAAGCCGGACATCTGCATGGAGGGCGGCAACGTCCTGACGGATGGGGTCCGGGACTTTGAGCCCGCACATCCGCTGCTGTCGCTGCGCACGACCGACAGCCGCAACGACCTTGCACTGGGATCGGCGAACGCAACCAGCGCAGCGACCGCCCAGGCAGCGCGGCTCGCCGGCCTGACGCTCGCTCGCTATCCGTCGTACTGGCCGGAAACCGTTCGCGGGCTCCTCGTGCATGCTGCGGAATGGACGCCGGCAATGCGCGCCGAGTTCGATGGCACGCCCGCAAAAAGAGCAAAGCTTCGCCTGTTGCGTCGCTACGGCTGGGGTGTCCCATCCGAGAGCGCGGTCCTCGACTCGACGCGCCAGGCGGTCACGACGGTCACCCAGGACTCCTTCACACCGTTCGACGAGCAACACCGTGCTCGCTACTTCCGCCTACATCGCCTTCCGTGGCCCACCACGACACTCCGCGAGATCGCCGCCAGCGATGTCACCCTGCGCGTCACGCTCACCTACTTCATTGAGCCCACCGCCTCGCGACGTGGCTGGCGCCAGCGCTACAGCTACGCATCACACGGGTTGCGGTTCGATCTCAAGCTGCCGACGGAAACCGTCGACGAGTTCGTCGCGCGCGTCAACTACGAGGCCCAGCTCGAAGAAGACGGTACCCGCCGCTCAGCGCCGTCCGGCCTCGATCGCTGGCTGATCGGGCCCAACCAACGCAACCTGGGCTCGCTCCACCAGGACATATGGGAAGGCTCAGGCGCCGAACTCGCCGACGCAGGCGTCATCGCTGTCTATCCCATCGGCGGCTGGTGGAAGAACAACAACCGCAAAGATCGGGCCAGCCTCCCTGTGCGCTACGCACTCATCGTGTCGCTCAAGACCCGTGAGCAAGGGATTGACCTCTACACGCCGATTGCCGCGCAGCTCCAAATCCCGATCGAGAACCTCGTTCCGGGCGCATAGGCGGGTGCGACATGGTCGAGATCCTGCTGTCGGCGCGAGCGATGGACCGTCCCGGAGATCGCAAGGGTGACGACATGGCATCCGGCCTTTCTCACTCCTTGACCTCCACGACCCAGTCGTTCTCCGGATGTATAGTCGAGAAGACCTGCGTAGGCAGAGGCGAGGCTGTACAGCGCCGTACGCTGTAGCAGCGCCGCGCCGTCAACCGCGCCGAGATGACCCCGGTCACGCTCCGACGTGCTCGAGCGCTCCGACGTGCTCGAGCCGGTCGATCAGGCGGAGGCCGTCGACGGCGGCGCGCACAGCCGCCTCGAGCTCTGCGCACCCTCCTGCCGTCCGCCAGCAAGTGCCCGCGCAGGATTACCGCGACGTCCGTCTCCGTCTTCTTCCCACATCGCGGGATGCGAGCTCACGCCGCAGGAACGCAACTGCGACCTCTTCGGGGTGGAACGCAACAGCTCGCACCAGCGCCAGCCCCCGCGCGTCGGAGCGTGAAGGAACTCCCGAGTAGTGGGCAACCCACCACGCACGCCGCACATTGGCCGCGATGAAATCGTCGGAGGCCTCATCGAGCCGCGCGAAGAAGCCATCGCGAGGCAACTCACCGACGCGCTGCTCGCCGAACCCGCCGCCGACATCGCACGCGCGTTCGTGCGCCAGCACCGGATGCAAGAACCGCACATCCCTCACAACACGTTTCTGCCCACATCGACGCCCAAGCCAACGCGCGAGACCGTCACCAGACGACGCGCGCGATCCTCAGCACCACGGGTAGGTTCGCCTCAGAGAGGTGATGCCGCAACGGTGTCCATGTCTGCGTCGGCAGCACGCCTCAGAGTCGCTGGCGACTGCCGGGCGTGCTGGCCGGCTGGCTCCGGTCGCGGGCCGCTTGTCGACGGCGGGACGCCGCTCCAACCCGGTGGTCGACAACTACAGCGCGAACAACGAGAACACTCTGGAGTGCGCGCCTTCATGCCTGACACGGACCACTCGTAGTCCTCTGTCGTCGGACTCCATCCAGGCTGTCACGACTGCACGACTCTTACCGCCGAAGGCCTGGTCCACGTGCGACCGGATCCAGGCGAGCGAGGCGTCCAACCGCTCGCTGGTCCGTGGGTCGTAGGCACAGAACAGCTCGGGTGCGATCGGCTTGACCGATCCCCCGCCGCCGATACCGCGCGGTGTCGTCCCCGGCATCCAGAACCGATGCCGTTCAGCCTGCGTCCAGGCGCCGTGGTTGAACGGGGAGAGGTGGTGTCGCGCAGGGTGCCTCACCTCAACGCGGTCGTCAGCGTCAAGCCAGGTGAGCAGCAGCGCGGTCGTTGGGTTGATCGGCACGCGCACTTCGCTGCTGCCAAGCACCACGTCGCCAGGCCAAGTACCGTCCGGCGCAGCGCTCGTCCATGGGAAGGTGCTGATGGGGTGGTCGGATGAGATCAGCGTCGGGCGAGCGAAGTGCAGAACTGTCCAGTGCATCTGGCCGAGAAGCGATGCGATGGTGCTGACCTCCGCGAACATCGAGTCCAGCTCGAAATCAGGCTCGCTCAGCTCATGCCGCTGATCGACCGTCGCGGCCGCCATAACCGGATGATCTCGTTCGAGATCGGAGAAGAATGCAGCGACTGTGCCCGGGATCTGTTGTCGCTGGCGCGGGCTTGCGCACAGCGTCATCGCGAGCCACAGCGCTACCCACGCACGCTCGCCGCTGTCGCGTAGCGGCCAGCGATCCGCCAGGTCACGCAGCAGTGGCAGCGCCTTAGTCTCTACCGCCCCGCGCGCTCTCTCAGCAGCGCCCGCCGTCCGAGCCCCATCGGCCGCCGGCGACCCAGCGTAGAACTTCTTACGCACGCCGACCTGACTCGGCGCGAGCGGGAGTCGTGTTCCGCTCGGGACAAGTTCGCACTCGACGACCCCGCCCACCGTCCAGTTGCGGACGTAGCCGGCACTGATGACGTGATTGCGATCAAGTTGCACGACCGAAACCGTCCCATGGCCCGCAGACGCACCCTTTGCACGACCCGCGGCCGCACGCGGACACGGCCGGGCCCCACGCCGTTCACGCCCGCGGGGCCCGGCGCAGGACCCCCAAGCGCCGCGCTAGGGTCGAGTCGTGGCCACGTACGCGCTGGACGCTCTGGGCGCGGAGGAGTTCGAACACCTCGCGCAGGATCTCGTAAAGGTGGTCGTGGGGAACGGCTCTGTCACGTACGGAAAGGGGCCGGACGGAGGACGCGAGGCCACGTTCGACGGGGTCGCGCCGTACCCGTCAGCGAGCGAGCGATGGCGCGGCCACTGGATATTCCAGGCGAAGTACGTTGATGTCGGCCGAGCCGGGGCAGGAGAGGCCCGACGGACGTTGCTCGCGAGACTCAAGGACGAGCTCGAGCGAATCGTTCGATCTGGGAAGGCTTGCAATAACTACATCCTCATCACGAACGTCCCGCTGTCCTCGGTCGTCGACACTGGCACTCACGACGTCATCGCCGAGCAGATCGCACCGGCCTTCCCGCAGATTCGCAACCTGCATGTGTGGGGCTATGACGATATTGCCCGACTGCTTGACCTCAACCCGCACCTGCGCGCGGTGTTTCCCTCCTTGCTGCAGGTCGGAGACTTCGTGTTGCGGCAGCGTGGTGCGGCCCCGCCCCAGCCGCTCGACGAGACCATCCGCCTGTTCCTCGCGACCGAGTACCAGGAGGACCGTTACGCCCAGCTCGACCAAGCCGGCGACACCGGGATTGAGCGCCTTTCGCTGGCCGATGTCTTCGTCGATCTCGACGTGCAGCCGCGCGCGACTACACACCCTCGCGAGGTTGGGGATGAACGGAACGCGCCCGAGGGCCCGGCGATGGAGCTGCTCGTCTCCGAGCGCCTGCGCCATGTGGTCTTTGTCGGTGGCCCGGGTCACGGCAAGTCGACGCTCGGGCAGTTCGCTGCTCAGATCCATCGCTCCATGCTGCTCAAGAAGGTGCAGGAGGTCCTCGGCGACGACGACCGCCTCCTGCCGCCCGACGCGCGCGTCCCGTTCCGGATCGTGCTGCGGGACCTCGCGCAGTGGGTCGGGGAGCGACCTGAGCGCGAGGAGCTCGTGCTTATCGAGCGATATCTCGCCGAGCGTGTGGCCAGGGCGGCCGGTCTCGACGCGCCTCTCTCAATGGAGCAGATGCGCGAGGTGCTCCGCCGTAACAGGACGCTCATCATCCTCGACGGTCTCGACGAAGTATCCGAGCCGACATTGCGGACACGCGTGATCGACGCGATCGACGCTTTCCTCGAGCGCGTCGAGTCAGCGCTCGGCGCAGATGTCCAGGTAGTCGGCAGCTCCCGCCCGACTGGATACGAAGACGAGTTCCGGCCGGACCGCTTCATACACCTGGAGCTGCTGCCATTGAGCGAGGAGCGCGCTGGCGAATACGTCGAGCGCTGGGTCACGGCGCGCGGGCTGGGCCGTGAACGGGCCGAGAGCGTACGCGCGCACTATCGCGAGAGCGTCGACGACGCACAGATTCGACTGTTGCTCACGACACCGCTTCAGGTGAACATCGTGATCTACGTGATCTTGTCCGGCGGGCGTCCCTCGCATCAGCGCGAGTCACTCTTCTCAGACTACGTCGATGTCATCTACAGGCGCGAGCGCTCGAAGCCGCGCAGCACCCTGAAGACCGAGAAGGACACGCTCTTGGGGCTGCATCAGTACCTCGGATATCTCCTGCACCGACGCGCGAGCCAGTCCCGCCACGTCGCGTCGACCCTGACCTCGGAGGAGTTCCGAGAGGAGGTCCGCCGCTTTCTGCGACACGCAAACCCGTATCTCGATCCGCCGAAGCTCGAGCAGCAGACCGAGACGCTTGTGAGCGAGGCACGCGAGCGACTCGTCCTGCTCGTTGAGAGCAGCCCGGACCGCTTCGGCTTTGAGCTCCGCTCGCTGCAGGAGTACTTCGCTGCCTCACACCTCGTCGACTCCGCGCGAAGCAGTGAGGAGCGTGTCGACCGCTTTCGCACGATCGCCATCTCCACCCATTGGCGAAACGTCGCGCTGTTCTTCGCCGGCCGCATGGGTCGGGCGTTTCGTGGTGAGGCCGCAAACGTCGTCGATGTCTGCCGCGCGATCGACCGTGAGCTCCCTGATCGGCTGTTGCGTCGGGGAGCGGGACTCGCACTCGCGCTCGCGACCGATCGCGCGTTTGGCTCGAACGCCAGTCTGCAACGCAGCACTGTCGAGACGGCGGCCACGCGAGTCGAGTGTGATCCGCTCACGTGGCTCGAAACGAGCGAGGCGCTGTTCGCAGGGCTGACCGAGGAGGACTGTGCAGATCATGCTACCCCCGCGCTAGCGGCGAAATTGCCGGCGCTAAGTTTCGACCGGCTCCTCGTGATCCAGCCCTTGTTGCAGCAGCCAGGCATCGACATGTCCGTCTTGGTGGCGCTGTTGGAGGAGCACTGCCTGACAGGGGCACATGATTGTGCACACGCGCTCCGAGGACTGCTCATGCTGCCGCAGAAGCCGGAGCGGCTGAGCGTGTGCACACGCGCGTGCATCGATCAGGCTCCCGCGCAGACATTCGGCACGGCAATCGGCGACGTGGCCCTTGCGGACCCTAGGCGCTTCGCAGCCGCGCTGGGCAACGCTGAGCTATCCGTCGCGCACGCGCGTGCGCTGGTGGCCGCAGCGGCCAGGGACCTCCGCTTCGGGCGGCGCCTGCGCGGTGTCGACCCGATTCCCCCAGTACCTGTTGAATGCCCGGTCCTCGACGCGGTCATCCACATGCTGGTGTTGATCCAGTGGTTGGGCGCAGTGGCCGACGGACCAGCCGACGATATGCCAGCCCGACCGGTCGACAACGAGCGCCTCCAAGCTATGCGCGCGCGGCTCGCTCAAGACGAGGGCGACCCGCTGCTCGTCGATGCGATTGAGCTGGTCAACGCGTGCGGACGGGTGGCGTGCTGGGACGTGCAATCACTGGACTTCCCGGGCGTGGTACCCCTCTGGCGTGCCATCGATGCGGAGCTTCCAGAGGTCACCGCGCTGCTCCATGCGAGACTGACGTCCTCGCGGGCAGATCGCGTAACTCCCGTGGCGCTGGTGGTCGACGAGCTCCACAATGGCGCCTCGTCGGGCGTCGGAGCCGCCGTGCTCGAGCGCATGGCGACAGAGCCAGCTCCTGAGGCCGCTTGGCGCACCACAATGCACGGCATCCGCGATCTGCTCGCGGGCGATCAGAGCCTGCGCGAAGCGTTCTCTTCTGGTGCCGGCGACCTGGGCGGCGAAAGCCCAGAGGAGCGCGCGGTCGCCGACGCGACCGGCGTCTCGTTGCGTGAGCTGCAGCCGCTGGCGGCGGACCTGTTCTTGTCGCCGACCCAAAGCCGCAGCGACGCCCTCGAGCTCCTGCGCGGCGCGAGCGTGCGCTTGACAGACGGGCGGCTGTTGGAGGCAGCTCGTTTCGTGAATGTGGCGTCCGAAGCACTCGTCCAAACGCCCTCCCTCGCTCCACATGTGTGGCAGACGGCGATCCACTTCCTCAACGGAATCGTCCGGCGCGGCACGTCGAACGCCGATGTCATCGGGGCCGCGACGCATCTGCTCGTCGCCTGCTTTCCCGTGGCGATCAGTGAGCGTGGCCCACTGCTCCGCTCCTGGCTGGCGACAATCGGATCGTCGCCAGCGCACACACGCCCGCTCGTGACCACCACGAAGGCGGGAACCGGAGGAGTCGTGCCAGTGCTCGCGGGGATCGGCGCCGACGGCTCGCCCGAAGTGATGCGCGGAGCGGCACAGTGCATCAAGCTCTTGCTGACGTTGACGCCAGGCGCCGGTGCCGTCAGACCAGACGATCTGACGGCGTACCTCGACAGTGGCGATGCGATCTGCGAACAAGCCGGGATGGCGCTCCTCGCAGCCATGGATCACAACTTCGTAGGAGCGTTCCTCCTGTCGCGCTTTGACAGCGGGTGCATGTCACCACTTCCGAATCAGATGCTCTTCCTTTCGAACCGCGCAATCCCGGATGAGCCAGCCGTGCATGCACGCCTCGTTACGGAGATTTCGACGTTCCTTGAGCGTCCGGGCGCCGGCGCGCAGGCCCGGGGCGGGCTGTTGCGGTACTTGCGCGCGCTGGCAGACGCCATCGAGCCGGAGCTGTCCACGCGCGAGTCAGAGCTGGGGCTGCCTCTCGCCCACGTCTGACGATGATCGTGGCCCAGCGCGACGCAAGCGCGCCCATGCTGAGGCGCAGACCGCGAACCTGCACGATCGTGTGCTCACAGCCATGTCCGGAACCGGGATGGACGCGCTCCTGTGGAGTCTGGAGCATCCCGACCAGTTCTCATTCCAGGACTTCCACGACCCAGTCGTACCCCGGATCCGAAGCTTCGAGAAGAGCTGCGTAAGCATGAGCGAGGCTGTACAGCGCCGCACGCTGCTGAGGCGACGAGACGACGGCCCGGTCGTCGCCCCCAGCACCGCTTCCTGACTCAGAATGGACTTCCCCCGCTTTGAGTTCGGCTGGAACCAGTTCCGTCCGGAGCGTTTGCCTCAGGCATGGCCGGGCGCAGGCTCACGCCAACGCGTGCGACAGGTAAGGGCACGGCCGGCCACGACGCCGGCCACGCCAGCGCTGGCCACGGGGCCAGAGCCACCACTGAGACCGCGCGAGCTGGACCGCGCGAGCGTTGTGTTGCGCGAGAGCAGCTGACCGTGCTCGGCTTCGACGACATCGCGATGGCCGCATGGACGTCGTACCGCCTCTCGACCGTGCGCCAGGACCCGCCCGCGATGGCGCGCGCCGCGGTGACGCTGCTGCTGGAGCGGATCGCCGACCCCCGCGCGGCGCGATGGTGCCGGCGGAGCTGGTGCTGCGCGCTCGCACGCCGCCCGGCCGTGCGCTGACGGGGACGCGTTCCAGGATCGCGCAGATCATATTGTGCTTTTCCGGGCTCTTGGGATAGGCTCGAGCGCGTCGTGCCGACCCGGCCCGCGCGCGTGGATCGCCGGAGCGCTCGGCACGCTCAACCGCCGCGCTTGAGACATGACCGAGCTGATCGGGACGATCTTCCATCTCACCGACATGCACCTGTGCGTCGAGCGCGACGGCGCGCTGCGCGAGAACACGCGCTGGCTCTCGCGCCTGCTCGTCCGCGGGGCGCGGAAGATGCCGGGCGCATCGATGCGCAACGTGCTCGCCGGCTCGATGTGGCACCGCGAGCCGGCGCTTGAGGGCTTGCGGCGCACGCTGCCGCTCCTACTGAGGGAGGAGACGCAAGCGCCCGCCGACTCGTCCGCGCCGATCGTCGTGCTCCAGGGCGGCGACGTCGAGGCGCTGGGTAGCTGGGCCCCACGACACCACTCCGGCTACACGGCCTTCCCCTCCTTCGACTTCGTCCACACGCACCTGAGCCGCCACGAGGCAGGGGCGGCATGGCTCGACGTGTTTGGGAACCACGACACCTGGCCTGGCATGGTCCCGGTCGTGCCCACCAGCACCGCCAGGCACAACCGCGCGCGGATCGCGACGGTCCCCGGCCTCGAGGGCCCGTGGCCCGCGCCCGTCGAGCTCGCGACCGTGCCGGTGCCGCTGGTGGTGGCGCGCGTGAACACGGTCGCGCGCGAGCCGGTCGGGGAGCTGCTGGCCTACGGCGCGGTCAGCGAGCATCCGCCGGACCCCGAGCGCCCGGACGACGTGATGGAGCAGCTCACCGCCCAGCTCGCGCCCTGGAGAGATCGGCCGGCGGTGCGGGTCGTGCTGCTCCACCATCCCGTGCACTACGCGGAAGGCGCGAGCGACATCGGGCCACGCCGGCTCGATGGCGCCAAACAGCTCGCCCGCTGCCTGAGCGAGCTGCGGGTCCAACTCGTGATCGCCGGGCACGTGCACGCGCTTGACCCGCCCGCCGGCGAGCAAGACCTCGAAGCCGGCAGCCAGTCGCCGCTCGAGTACCCAACGGCGCAGCTCGTCGCCGAGACGCCGACGCAGGACTGGCCGCCGGGCGGCAACGGTGCGGACGACTACGCGGCGCTGCCGACGCGCTCCTTCTGCCGCTACCGCCTGTTGGCCGAGGGCGAGACGTTCGCCGTCGAGCGGACGGTCTACCGCTGGTACGACGCCAACGCGGGTTTCTCGCCCGTCGGCGACCCGACGACCGTCTTCAGCGGCATGCCGCTCGCATAGAGCGCGACGCCTTGCACCACCGGGACGCAGGCGTGCCCCTCCTCCACCCGCAGCTCGCCGTCGCCGTCGATCGTCCACATGCTGTCCGCCTCCGCGTCGTACCGGGCGTCCACCACGAGCTCGGGCTCGCCCGGAGCCGACCAGACGCGGTCTCCCTCGCTCAGCGGCAGCGCGTCCGCGGTCGGCTCGCTCCGCGTGGCGACCAACGCCAGCGGGCTGACCTGGGCGGCCCGGATGCTCGTCGCGTCGGCGCGCAGGAGCAGCGGGCGGTCGCGGATCAACAGCGCGGCATCGCGCTCGGCGAAGCAGCGCAGCAGCGCCTCGGCGGCCAACACGAGCGCCACCGGCTTGTCCGCCTCCGGGAGGTCGCCGGAGCCCAGCAGTTGCGTGCGCTCCTCGATCGGCACGGCCGCCACCCACTCCCTGATCGAGCAGGGCTCGTCGTCCCGGCGTTCCTCGAGCGTAAACAGCAGGCTCAGCACGGTCCAGCGCGCGGCGGTTCGCCAGGCGATGCGCAGCGCGGTCCGCTCGTCCTCGCGGGACAGCTGCTCGGCGGCCTCCGACGCGTCGAGGCCGAGCGCGGCGGCGAGCTCATCGAGCACCTCGAGCTGCTCCTCGGCTCCCTGCCGCAGTCTTCTGAAGCCGCTGTCGAGGTCGTCGGCGACCGTGTCGTAGAGCATGTGCAGCCGCCGGTCCGACGCCCAGGAGAACGCGTCGTGGAAGGTGGGCAGGTAGACAGTGCCGTTCGTGCGTGATCTCCTGGTCGTGATCGTGGGCATGAGAGAGCGGAGTGTCGCGAACATAACGGTGCAAGCCTTCCCAAGCGTCGTGGGCCTCTGCACCCTCTCAACGCGACGAACGGCGACGACGTGACATCGAAGCGCCCCGACGGGCTCGACGACCGGCAGCTGGCGCACTACCGCGCGCTGCTGGCGAGCACCGACGCCGACGCCGTGCACGACCTGATCGCGCGCCACGGTCCCGAGATCCTCGACCGCGACCTGCCCTACCTCATCGTCGCCGCCCGCAACCAGCTGCGCAGCGAGCTGCGGCGCCCGTCGCGCCGCCACGTCGTGTTGACAAGCGCCGCGCCGGAGCAGCCCACGGCGGAGGGCTCGATCTGGGATCCGCTCGCGCGCGTGACGGCGGACGAGAGCCGGCGCGCGCTGCTGCTCGCGCTGGCCGAGCTGGACCCCCGCGACGTGCTCGTGCTGTGGTCGCGCGCGGCCGGCCGCACCGACGCCGAGGTCGCGGCGCAGTGGGACCAGCTCGGCTTCAGCCCGCCGAACCCAAGCGAGACCGCGATCCGCAAGCGACGCGAGCGCGCCGGGGAGCGCCTGCGCAAGCAGCTCGCGCGCGGGTCGTGACGCTCATGCGGCGCTACGCCGCAGCCGCGTCCCTTCCGCTGCCGGCGCCCCGGCTCGAAGCTCGCCGCGCACAGCGTCGTAGTTGCCGCACCGCATCGGGCGCGGTAACGGCTGATTTGAGGGGCGCTGTCGTGCCACGCTCGACAGCATGAGCGCTCGCAGCCCGTCTGCCAGCGACCAGCTTGCGATGACACGCGACCCACAACGTCTCGAGCGGCTGCTGGATGTGGGTCGGCGGCTTGTCGAGACGCTCGATCTGGAGGTCGTGCTCCCGCGTGTGCTCGGCGCGGGCCGTTGGCTCACGGCCAGGTTTCCCTCCCGCGCGCAAGGCACCGAAGCAGCCGCCCGGTGCCACCAGTTTCAACCTCGTCCTCCGCGTCAGCTAGTCCCTATTCTGCGCCGAGGCGTGGAGTCCGAGGAATCCACAGACTCAAGCGATGCACGAAAGTCGCAGAAGGCGTGGCTGTCGGACTGGCCGCGCGAGCACAGACTTCAGCTAGCGGCCGTAGTCGTCGCGGCGGCCGGTGTGCTCGCCGGAATCGGCGTCGCTCTTGCAGTGCACTCAGGCTCCTTGCAGGGCACGGCGACGGATGCCGGCGGTATGCCGACCCGCGCGGAGACATCGGCCAGCCAAGAATCGACGCCGAAGACGACGTCCCCCGCGGTGCCGCCCGCACCTCGGCTTGATGCGAATGCTAGGTGCAGCAGTTTCGAGCGTACGAGCGACTCGACCAAACCCACGATGATGTTCGTGACGAGTCCCGGTCAGCTAGCAGGGGGCGACACGATCAAAGGACGAGTTCTGCCCCATGGACGCTTTGCCGACCTGATCAGGGCGATACCGAATACGGCAGCGTCCGCGACGCGCACGTCCGCATCAAGATCGTTCAGCAGCAACCTGGCTGCTGGCGCGTAACGGGCTCTGCCTGGTCGGGACACGAGCATGAGGCCGAGGCTTCGTTCGGGCCTGCGTTGATCCTCACATCGCCGGGGGAGCCCGCCTCACGGCTGCGCTACGTCGCATCGAGCACGCGCCTGATCGATCAGCGTTCCGCGCTCATCGGCGCGCTGCCCGATGGCATCATCGGGCGCGGAATCGCACTCCCATTTGAGATACCACCTGCTTCCGTCGACGCCTATTACCTGGAATGGCTGATCTACGTACAGAGATAACCGGCGCGATCGCGTGACGGCCTCTCCTCGGCCAGACCAACGCCGCCGCAGCAGCCGATCTACAGCAACCGGCCGCTCGCGTCGACGAGCCGGTCAAGGGTCGCTGGCCCGGGGAAGTTCGCGTTCCTCGGCGGGTGGCAGCTCGGTCTGCTCATCACGGTCGACCTCGGCGCCGAACAGTCCGGCGATGGCCTGGAGCGGTCCGGACGGCCCGTACCACTCTGTGGTCTCGATCTCCTCCAAGGACCCGTCCGGGCCGCGGCGGATCACACGTTGGTGTGAGCGCTTGCCTTTCGTCGCCACGAGCCACATGCCGTATACGGTCGCGATGGCGATCAGCCCTGCCTCGACGATCGGGAGCTTGCTCCGTGACGCGCCGATCGCGCCGACCGCCAGCTCGCGCGTCTCTTCATCGGCGAGCCCGTCCTGCAAGATGAACAGCGAAGCGCTATCGAGGAGCGCCGCGTCGTGCTCCAACCGGTCCAGACTGCGCGAAAGGTCGTCGGCGTCGACGCCAGCGCGCACAAGTCGTTCTCGCATCTCGAGCTCCGGAAGGTCGTGGGCGCGGGCCGAAACGTAGTAACGCATCGCGTGCGGCACGGTCGCCGCGTCGCCGCCGTGCGCGCGGAGCGTGTCGATGAGGGTGTCGCTCACCGCTACATCATCGCCAATCGCCTTCGATGCAGAGGCACCGGGCGCGCCATGCGGGAAGTCGCTGAGCCGCCGCATCGCCGGTCTCCTTGATGGCTGCGGCTAGCGGCCGGCCATCGAGCAGGATTCTTTGAACCTCCTGGAGCTGATGCACGGCATCGACTGCCACCGCATCCCACGCTGGCGCCACGATCGCTCGTGTGCCCCGTGGGCGCAGTGCACCGAACAGCCCCAACCGCTCACCCATTCCGCCGATCAGGCCGCGGCCCGTTGAACATGCCGCGCTGAGGATCACCGCCGGGCCACTGGGAACCACTTGCAGCGTTCGCCATGTGAGGCGATGCTCGCGACCTACGGCGGACGACGCAGCGACCGGGTGCTGCGATGGCAGCTGATTGTGCGCTGCGAGGAGAAGCGCGAGGTCGAGTTGGTCGGGGTCGACGAGGCCGTGGCAGAACAGCGTGATGAGGTCGTTGCGACCGAGCAGCCCAAGAGCCGCCGAGCAGTCAGCGTCGACTCCGGTGATCGCCTCGAACGCCACGTTGCGTCGCGCGGCCTCCTTGCGCGCCGTCGCGACGGCGCTGTCGAACGCGTTGACGGTCGCCAGCGCCTCCTCTCGTGCAGGAACCGCGACCACGCCCAGCGAGGACAGCCGCCGAACCGGCCGGAGATCCAGCAGTGCAGACCAGCTCGGCGCGTAGGACGTGGTCCAGCCGGCGCCGAGAGCGTGCCACGGCAGTCCCGCCAGGAGCCCATGTTCGATGACGACCAGGTGATCGCCTTTGCGGGCCTGCCCCAGCTCAGCTTGCAGCCATGCACCGAGGGCCTGCCACCCAGCGTGCTCCAGCGGATCTCCGGTCCGTCCCGGCCACCAGCCCTGCAGCCGGGCTCGCACTTGCGATGCCACCGCGGGCGCGTCGACCGGCATTGCCGGCAGTGCGCGCATCGACACCGCGCCGCTCGCCTCGATGCCGGTCAGCAACGTCACCACGCCCTGAGCGGCCGCCCACCACTCGATCACCCAGAGAGTCCCGGTGTCGGGCGCGAGTGATTGCAGCGCCTCCTCTGGCAGCCCGGCTGCGAGAGCGCTTCGCGACGGTAGCGCTCCGTCGGCCGCGCTCCACGCGCGAACCCGCCCGATCGCGTCGCGAGCGAGCTCCGCGGCGAGCCGTACGTCGCGCGGGAGCGGACGGCCGGCCATCATGGTGCTCGCGAGGTGTTGGACCTTTGCCCGCAGGCGTCCGGTGGACTCCAACAGCGCTCCGATGTCGCGGATCTCGCCATGAGCGGCGAGCAGCGCCTCTGGCACTTGCACGAGCAGGGCACGGGCGTCGTCGATGCGACCGCGGCCGCCTCGGATCGTCGCGAGCGAAACCAGTGCCAGCTCGTCGTGGTGCGTCTCCAGCACCGCTTCCCAGTCCGCTGCGGCCGCTTCGTCATCACCGAGGAGCTCGTGCAAGCGCGCACGCACACGAAGCGCGCTGCCCTGCACCGTGGTGTCGCCATCGCGGCCTGCTCGGGCCTCTGCCTGCGCGAGTGCGTCCATCGCGTCGTCGACGACACGCTGCTCGAGCTCCTGGTCCTGTTCAAGTAGCACCGCGATGGCGTCGCCCACTGCGACCGACGCCTGCGGGGGCAGCGTCGTCGCGTCGAGCGCATCGAGTTCAGCGCGCGCGCCCGCGGTGTCGCCGGCGGCTGCGAGAACGCTGGCCAGCGACGCGCGAAGCGTCGGAGCATGATGGGCGTGCTCACCATGCGCGTAGGCGATCGCTGCGCGCAGATGGCGGGCGCTGTCCTCCTGCCGGCCCAGCGCAGTGACCGTCCGCGCGAGCGCCTGATGCGCGAGGAACCGCTCGTCGTCGTCGGCCGCGTTTTCGAGAAGCTCCTCGAGCGCCTGCAGACCGAGGTCGGTCGCGCCTGCGTCGCGGTCGATCAGCGCCGAGTTGAACTCCAGGCGCCACCGCGTGTCGCGGTCGAACGCCAGGCCTAGATACGGTCGCAGTAGCGACTGAGCTTCGCTGGCGCGCCCGGCCATGCGCAGCGCCGAGGTTCGCTCGGTGTCCAGCGACAGTCGCCACTCGTCACTCAGCTGCGCCTCCCAGTCGGCTGGGCGGTCGCCGACTCTGTCCAGAAAGACCGTCGGGCGGCGCGCGTCCTTCGCTGCACTCCCGAGCTGCACGAGGAGCATCACCCGCGCTTCGGGCGTGTCAACGCTGAGCGCTAGCGCGTGATCGGTCATCGCTTCGAGTTCATCCGCGCGTTGCGAGGCGTTAAGCACCCCAAGGACGAACCGCAAGCCCTCCGCGAGGCGTCGAGGGTCTTCGAATTTCGCGACCTCGGACAGGGCCGAGCGCAGCACTTCGCTCGATGCCTGTGCCATGACCGGGGCGCCGCCAGCGGCCTGGCGGACGAGCCGTGGGTGACCGGCCTCCTCGGCGATCTGCTGCAGGCGCTCCATCCAGCCCGCGGGTGCGTCCGTTGTCTCAAAGACAGCGTTCGTCAACTCGCGCGGGTCGACCGCTCGCGCCAGCAACTCTGGAGGCGGGCGGAGACGCTGTAGTTGCGAGTCCTCTGGGTGTTCGTTGGCCGCCCAGGCGTAGCTGATCCACTGGCGAGTGAACGCCATCTTGAGCGGATCGTCCTGACCGGCGGCGTCACGCGCCGCAGCGTGCATCGTAAGCACCGCAAGCCGCTCCGACGGGCTGAGCCGGCCGGCGCCGCACATCGCGGCGACCGCATCCCCGAGATCGTGCGCCGCTCGCGGCATCACGAGTCCCGGCCGGACATGCGCGGCGATGGTAGACGCGAGTTCGCGCTTCGCTTCGGCAAGTACAGCCAGCGCTGCCGAGGCGAGCGCACTCGCCTGCGGCGGCCCGAGCATGTCGTCGATGACCTTCTGCGGATCGCCGCCGTCTCCGACGACCCAGCCCGGGACCCGGCCATCGGCTGCCAAGAGCGCAACCGCAACCGCCTCGGCCGTGAACTCACTGTGCCGCGCTCGCGCGATCTCGTGCTGCGCCACGCGATCGGACGCCCGCCAGAGCGAGGCAAGCAGCCCCTGCAGATGAGCAGTGAACGCCGCGAGGAGTTCCTCCGGCACCGCCGGCACGTGATCGTCGTCCCCGTCAAGCTGGACGTCAGCGGACCACCCGTCGCCGATCACCCGTGCCGTGAACTTGACGGGAAGGACGGAGTCGCACGCCTGGCACCGGATGGCGGCCGGGCGACCATCGAGCAACTCGCGCATTGCGACGACGTCGACGACGGGCACCGAGACGCCGGTGCCGTCGACGGCCTGGCGCATCCCGCACTGTCGACATACCGTCTCAGCCACCGGCTGAGGATCGCATCCGCGACATCGCGCGACAGCCGTACCCTTGCGTGTCGATGTCGCACAGCGCCCGCATTACCGGCTGTCTCACCTGCGGAAATGACGATGGCCGGTTCGAATCCGTCGAGCACATCATCCCGGCGGCGCTCGGCAACACCGAGTCGTCCGGTCTGGTCGAGCGCGAGCTGACGATCCCCAAGGGCGAGATCTGCACCAAGTGCAACGGCCAGCGGCTGTCGCGCGCCGACCGCGCACTCATCCAATGGCCGCCGGTCTCGGTCTTCCGCTCGCTCGGTCTGATCCGCAGACGTCGCGGGGGACTCGCGGACGCCGTCGCAGGCACAGCCTGGCGGCTGGTGCTGGACGAGTCAGACCGCCGCAACTTCTCGCTCCACGTCGACGCCAACACAAGCCCGGCGTCACGCCGCGACGACGTAGCGCGGGCGCTCTGCAAGATCGCTCTGGAGACCCGCTGGCTGCAAGACCACAGCGACGCTCGCAGCGCTCGTTGGGGCCCGATCGCGAATGCCGCGATCGGAGGCGAGCTGCCCGGCGGTCTCGCGATGGGCCTCGTGCAGCCCGCATCCCCCTTCGACATCGACTTCACGCCGAACGCCGACGTCCTGCCCACGGCGAACGAGACACCCCTGCGCTTTGCCTGTCGCGTCGAGGTCGTCGGCCTCGTGTTCCTGCTGATCGTCAGCACTCCGCCGACGCAGATGCCGCGGACGCACTGGTGGACGGTCGACGACGACACCAGGACGCTTGAAGGAGCGGATCTCATGTGGGCGCGCTTTGACGGTCGCGCCGAGTCTGCCACCCGACTGACTGCACCGAACTCAACACCAGCGAACAAGCGGATCGTGCTGCCAACCGTCGAGGGCGCGCACGTACAGATAACGCCGGGCGCGGCCCGCGACTCCCCTAGCTAGGCGTCTCGCAGTCGATCCTGCGACGGGCGCAGTCGGATGCGCTCTGGGCTTCCGGCAAACGCGTAGAACGCCGACTCAGGCACGTAGCCCGGGTTCCGGAACCAGTTGCGCACCCGGTCGCCCATATGCATGTCGTCGGCGATCTCGCCGAGGACCGTCTCGGTGTCGGCGTAGATGTCGCCAGTGCGCAGACGATCGACCGACCGCTTAATCATGAACTCCTGGAGGACCGTTCGCCCGCTCGGCGTGAGCTCCCCGCCCCAGGCTCTGAGCGACGGGCTCCCAGCGAGGACATCGAGCACCGCGTTGCCGCTCTGAACATGGCGCCAAACCTGGAGCAGGTTATCGCCGTAACCCTCAACACCTCCAACCACCTCGGCGATGTTGATGAGGAAGCGTGCAGTCAACATGGTGTTGTTCCAGACGTCGACCGGGACCTGGGTTCCCAACACCGCGACGGCCCCCTCCCGCAGCAGCAGGTCGGCGACGCTGACCGTGCCCGCGCCGCGCGGGGCGACGTGGCAGGCGCTCAGAATCACGACCGGTGGCAGGGGGCCGAGGCCGGGGCCGAGGACCAGTTCGTCGCCGACACTCAGGCCCGCGACGTTGGCCGTCGGGGAGAGCGCCCCGTGCGCGCTGATGATGAGGATGTCGGGACGGTGCCCAGCGATCGCCTCGCGCAGGGCGTTGACCGAGGGCGTCTCGACGAGGTCAAGCGCGATGCGTTTGTTGCCGACATCGTTTGCGAGCATCTCCCGCACTTCTGCCCAACCCTGGCGCGACAGCTTGCCGACAGGGTCGTCTCGGGGGATGCACTCTGTAAAAAGAACCCGCGCCTTTCCCGACTGGTCGATGAGCGGCACGTAGCTCAACTCCGCCTGGACGGCGTGCGTCAGTGGGAGCAGCGGTCGGTAGGTAGTCGGCACGCGTGCCGCGAGCGGCGCGGTGTCGCCCGGCAGGCGAACCAGCCCGAGCGGGAAGTTTTGAGAACACTGTGAGCGTGGAGGCACGGGCAACCGCGGCAACCACGGCGGGGGTCCAGAAGTTCGCAGTGGCGTTCGCAAGGCGGTCGAGCAGAGTTGTAACCGTCTTGCCTTTCGGCTCGGGCGTCCGCAGGTGCGCCTCGAGCTGGGCGAGCAAGCCAAACGCCTCAGCGGGGACCGGCGGCAGCCCGATCCCAACGCCGCCGCGTGCGATAGCACGGTGCGTGACCAGGAACCGGATCGCGGACAGCTCCGCCGATGCGTCGCTCCAAGCGTCCGTCGCGGTCGTCCACGTGTCCGCGGTGATTGTCGAGCGGTTGCCGGCGCTGGCTGCGCGGAGGTCGGCGTCGTAGGCGGTCTTGACGTAGGCCGGGGCGACCCCAGGTGCAGCGAGCGTCACCGGGACACGGAATCCTGCTCGCACCTCGGCGAGCATGGTTTCGACGGGTACGGCTTCATCGTCATCGTCCTCGAGCCTCACGGCGACCTGCAGGAGCGTCTGTGCGTCCAGCGCGTGGTAGATCGCAGCGTCTTGCACCGGCTCGTGGGTCTCCGCTCGAGCATCCTCGGTGCCGTCGAGCTGCCGGGCCAGCCAGCGGCGAGGAAGATCGGCCGGAGCGACCGCCAAGCGGCGGCTCAGGCGCGGCACGCGGCCGAGGTAGGGCTTGTCGGTCTTGGTCAGCTCGTAGATCGACCGCCAGTGCTCTTCAAGGCTCTCGCTTGACAGCTGCGAGTAGGGCACCGGCTGCAGCGCGAACCCCAGCGACAGGCACCGCTCGCTTGCCTCGGCGAGCAGCTCATCGGAGCAGACAGCCAGCACCGGGATGCCCTGCGCCAGCAGCGCCCCCACATATGCCGGCGTGAACGCCGCGATCGGTGCCAGCAGGATGTGGTGCCCGAGGTCCCACGACTGCGCCGTGGCGAGGAAGGACGGCGGCAACTCGATCACCTCGAACATCGTGTTGGGAAGGTGCAAGCAGTACCAGAGGCCCGGCAGGGCGGCGACCACCTCCTTGTCCAACCCGTGCGGAACCGTCACCGGCGCGCCGGCGCCGTATTGGGCAGTGACCAGCGGCGAGTAAGCGTCCGAGTCCGGATCCACGGTGCCGTCGAAGAGCACCGCATATATTGGTGCGCGCTCGAGCGTCACCACTATCAGCTCCAGGTTGTGGGCACGCTCAGGTCGCCGACGCGTTCGTTAGAGTTTCTCAATGGTGGCCGCGGATTGCGCGGCTTGTGATGCGTACCGATACCAGCGTCGAGGTCTTCCTCGGCAATCCCATCGAGATCGCGAGCGAGAAGCAGTTCGTCGCTCACCTCCGGCGTGACCTGCTGACGCGGGGCGTGTCGTGTCGGATCCTTGGCAATCTTCAGCTCGGCCGGGCGGCCCGCCAGGTCGATTTCGTGATCATCACCGATTGCCGCACGGTGCTGGTCGAGCTCAAGACGTTCCCGGGCCCGATCATCGCCGCACCCATGAACGGGGACTGGAAGGTTCGTGTCGGTGGCGCGACTGTCCGCGAGATCGGCAACCCGGCGTGGCAGGCGCAGCAGGAGACATTCGCCCTCAGCGATGAGATGCGGGCGTTCGCCGCCGCTAGCGCAGCGCCGGACCCCAGCGGCGGGAAGTTCTACCGCGACATTGACACGGTCGTGTGCTGCTTTCCGGCGCTGCCGGACGGCTCGTGCCTCGGCGAGCTGCCGTACGTCTCGGTGCTCGGGTACCCGGAGCTGCTGGAGCGTCTGCAGCAGCCGGGGCGGCGGGTCGCCTGGTCGGCCGCCGACTGGGATGCGTTCGGGCGTCGCTTGAACCTCTACCGGGAGGAGAAGGACTCGCCGGAGGGCATCGTGCGACGCGCGGGCGCCGCAGCCGTCGACGCGTACCGCGGCCTGTACCTGAGCGGGCATGCTGACCTGCCGCCGCTGGTCGAGACAGGGATCCAGATCAACGGCACCGCCGCCGCACGGCCGGATCTGCCTCGTGAGCTCAGTCAAGGACGAGCCGTGCTCCTGCACGGGCCCTCGGAGTTCGGAAAGACGCTGTGGGCCCACACCGCCAGCGTCGAGCTCGCCCGCGCTGGGGAGATCCCGATCTGGATGGCCGCGGAGGTATGCGAGAAGTCCTTCCGCACATCGATCGCGCGCGCGATCTCGCCGTACACGTCGCTGTCGCCGGAGGAGCTGCTGCGGGCCGCCGCGGCGGCAGGCCGGACGGTGGTCTTCCTCGTCGATGATCTCGCCAAGGCGAGCGACGCGGTACGGCAGGCGCTGCTCGAGGGGGCCAAGGCGGTGCGGCTGCGCCGCTCGACCTGTGGTCTTCTGCTGACCGTCCAGGACGCCGAGGCGGCCGCCTCGATCCCCGATACGCTCGAGATCGAGCTGCTGCCGCCTGTTGAGTCTGAGCGGCAGGCGCTGCTGAACGCGTATGGGGCGCCGCAGATCATCGACCGCTGCGACGCGTTCGTCAGCCCGCTGGAGCTGTCGCTCGCGGCCACGTACGCCAGCGCGTTGTCTGCGGGCGCGAGCGCCGCGGAGTTGCTGGACATGCACATCGACGGGCTCGTGTACGGAGACAACCGTCTGCGCAGCGGTCTGCGCGCGATCGCGAGCAGGATGCACCGGAGCGTCAGGCCTTCGCTGCGCCGCCCGGACCTCGCGCGTACGCTGCGTCGCGACGCTGGCGTGACAGATGAGGAGCTGCAGTCGCTGTGGTCATGCCCCGTCCTGACCGTGGCCCACGGGCGTATCTCGTTCCGTCATGAACGCTTCGAGCACTTCCTGACCGCCGAGGCACTAGTGATCGACACCGCCAACGCGAACGCACTCGCGCGGATGCTCAACACCTCGCGGTACGCCACCGTGCGCGCCGACGCGATCGCGCTGGAGAACGACGAGCAGCGACTTGGTGAGCTGCTCTGCGGCTGCGAGCACGCCGACGTGCTCGTCGCCGCGGCCATCGGCCGGTTGGGTGCCCACGCCGTGCGCGTGACCGAGACCATTCTCACGGACGCGCTCGACCTCGCATGCGCGCAGACCGCGGCGGACGGCGTCACCTTCGACGCCGGCAACGAGATCGTGTTTGGCGACCGTTGGACTGTTCCCGACGGCGGCCCTGCCGCTCGGGCGCAGCTCGCCGCGGTCGGGCGGCTGCTGACACGCGGACGCTTCGTCGAGGGCTGCGCCCGGCTGCTTGACCAAACCGACGCGCTGTGCGCGCGCCTGCAGGCGGAGGCCCATCCGGCCCCGTCAGCCTTTGCCGATCGGATGTTCGCGACGACGTACGCGCTCGGCGGACACCGTGCCCTGCCAGCCACGACGGTGGTGCGGGCCGCCACCGACGAGGCGATGTTTCACCGGAGCCATCGTCCGGAGCTGAGCACCGTTGCCGTCGAGCTGCTGGGCCCCGGTGATGTGGGTCTCGGGCGATTGTTCGTCGCCGCAGAGTTTCTGCGCCGGACGGGCGAGTCGGCGACGCTGGCGGGTGTCATCGTCCGGTGCCTGGAGGCGCAGCGCTACCACCTGCTGCTGTTGGGCCTCGAGCTGGCCGAGGGCTGTGGGCGGCTGCTCAACGAGCCGGCGCGTCAGCGCGTGCTGGCCGCTGTCCATGCCGTTCCGACCGACAACCTCATGATCAGCACGTCGGTCGTCGAGACGCTGTCGGCTCTCGGGGACCTCACCCCGGTCAAGGACGTCGAGGACATCACCGCGGAGATCCGCGCTGTCCTGGGCATGCAGGACGACCCGATCGGACGCCGGATGGCCTACGGGATCGTCGCCGGCCAGTTCGAGACGGAAGCCATCGGGCCGTACTACGAGGCGGTGCACGCAATGCCTGAACGAGACCGCCGACAGCTGCTGGCGATGGCGCTTGACGGCGGTGACATCGACGGCCTTTCGATGGGCTGGATCCTTGGTGAGATCGAAGACGTCGTGGATCCGTTCACCCGCTCTGCAGTCGAGCGCTACATCGCCCGCACGGACCCGTCGACGTGGATCAGCTCCCAGTGGGGTATGCAAGGCGTCGTTCGTGCGCTCCAACTGCTCACCGCCGAGAAGATCCCTTTGCCGGATCCCGTGGCCGGCGGGTCCACCGACCCAGCCTGGCGCGCGAGCCTGAGCATCATCGCGGCCGCGCTGGCCGGCGCCGACGAGCAGAAGTCGCTCGACGCAGCATGCGCCGTCCTGCTCGACCAGCACGTCGACGTCGTCGCGAGCCTGTTGCTGAACCTGTGGCAGGCCGACCAGCGCTCGGGCCTTTTCGGGGAGGCCGCAAACCTCCACGACCGCGTGCTCCTCGCCATGTCCGGCACCGGGATGGACGCGCTCCTGTGGAGCCTTGAGCATCCCGACCAAGTCCGGTCACTGTGCCGATACGACCGCGACGTCAGCGGCTACGTGATCGAGGTGCTCGGCGAGATCGGCGATCGACGAGCAGCCGACGTGCTGCGTCGCTTCGTCGACGACCCCGCTGTCGGCCAAGCAGCGGTGGCCGCAGTCCGGGCGATCGAGGCACGCGCGATCGCATAATGACCCGACGGATCGCCGCGCTCGTGTCCGCTGGTCCTGACCTAAGCGAGCCGTACGATCCGACCGTGAGCTTCACGCCATTGCACCGGGCTTTGGGGCTCTCGCCGGGGCCATTGACCAGCGAGATGCTCGACACGGCTGTCGCGGCCGGCATCACGGAGACGGACGATCTCGACTGGAAGTCGCAGTTGCCTCCGGCGAGAGGGCTGTCCCAGACCGACTTCCCCAAGGATGTCGCGGCGATGGCGAACAGTGGCGGCGGGATCATCGTCTTCGGAGTGCGCGAGTCGCAGAAGGCTGCGACCGAACGGGTCGATACCGGCGAGCTTGACGAAGCACACGAGCGGGCTCTCCGAAGCGTCGCGATCACGGCCGTCTCGCCACCCCTGTTCGGTCTGGGGATCCATCGACTTGGAACAGACGACAACCGGGCCGTGGTGGTCGAGGTCCGTGCGAGCGTGGACGGACCCCATCTCATCTACAAGAACGAGTATTTCGGCGCTCCGATACGCAACGACGCCGACACCGTATGGATGAAGGAGCGCCAGATCGAGGCGATGTATCGCGCGCGCTTCGAAGAACGCCGACATGCGACCGACGCGCTCGACAACCTCTACCGCGAAGCTTCAGCAGGCCGAGACACCAGCGCTCGTGCTTGGCTGATCGCGGTGGCGCATCCCCGGATCCCTCGCCCGCTTGAACGAATCAGCCAGGACGATGTCCGGTCCGTGCTGGAGCAGACCGACGGGCTGGCGCTCGAGTACGCCCCCCGCGACCGCGGCGGCGTCCATCCGATCGAAAGCCTGGACAGATCGAACCCGCGTCCGGGACTGCGGCGCTGGGTCGTCGTAAACACCGCAACAAGCGAGCGTGCCTCGTGGCGGGAGGCATGGGCGAGCATCCACTTCGACGGCTCCGTCACGCTCGCCGCCGCGATCGGCGGCCACCGTGTGCAGGAGGGTTACGCCGAGGGATGGCAGGTCGACTCAGCGAGCATCGAGTGCGCGATCGCCGACCTCATGGCGCTCGTTCGAGCGACCGCGGCCGCCAGCGGCACCAGCGACTATGACATCCGCATCGGGATCGACTGGACCGGCGAGCACCCGCTCGTCATCGAGACGGTCGACCAACACGGCTTTCCGTTCAGTGCGACCTCGATTCCCATGCAGGTCTATACGCCGGTCGAGACGACAGTCGCGGCTGCCGCAGCCGACCAGGAGTACCTCCGGCAGGTGCACGACCTTGCCCAAGACTGCGTGAACCAAGGCGGCATCTCCAACCTGCGCCTGATCAAGCAGCCAGACGACGACGTGGACTGATCCACGAGTCGCGCGTCGGGCAGCTCGGGATCGACGTGGGCAAGCACGGCCGCTGTCACGCGCTGGAACACCTCGCCCACCACCGCGACGCGCAGAGCGCCGCGGCGCAAGCGCGCCGAGGCAACGCCGGCCACCGCTCCGGCCGGCCGACTCGAGCCGGTCGGCCGGGAGGCGGCTTTGAACCTCGGCGGCGCGCAGAGCGGCCTTGGCCCTGCGAAGCTTTCGTCGATCCGCTCACCGCCACGCGGGAATGGCGGTGCTGGGTATGAAGACCGCGCGGGTGCTGCCCGCGGCGCCCGCTCTCGCGGTGGACCCCTCCGCGTCACGATGCACGCTGTCGCCATCGTCGTTGAGCGGTATGTCCACGGCCCGCCCCCGATCGCCGTCGCGACCCGGCTGAACGAGACGGCCGATGCGGGTGATCCGTCCGTCCTCGACACGGCCGCCCTCGACGTTGCAGCTCTTCACCGACGCGACCCACTGCCGCAGCGTCATGGCGTTCGTCGGCGGTCTGCTCACAAGTTCGGCGCCGTTGAACGACTTGCGTCCGATGAGCCCCGGTGGCGGCGGGCTCCCGATCGCGGGCAGCGGAGGCATGTAACCGGTTATGGGGAGCCCACGCAGCCACTCGTACAGATCCCGGGCGGGCACCACGTGAAACCAGTCCTCGCAAGGCAGCCCCGGGGGCCATGGATGCCCCGAGACGCGTGCACGAGCGAGCGTCGGCATCAGCGACGAGCCCCGTGCAGCCGCCGCGACCGCGGAGTACGGCGGCTGCGGGATCACGTACCAGACGAGCCCGGCCAGTCTCGGGTCGGTGCAGTAGCGCCAGAGCTGCTGTGTGAGTCCGACGTCGATGACGACCCAGTGCTCGTTGCGCGTCTTGTGCAACACGGGCGCTTTCTGCTCGAGCACGAACAGCTTGCCGCTTGCCGAGATCGAGATGTCGAAGTCGACCTTGGTGCGCTGCGTCGGCGCCCACAACCACACGCCGGGCAACTCAGACGACAGGTAGGCCGCTACCCACGTGTCCAGCGCCCGCTCCGGCAACGTTGTCTTCCCCAGCATGGAGTCGATCATCGCGACGCGAACGGTCGGAAGCGCAGCCGCGACCGCGCTACTCGACGCTGCCGCGGGTGGTGCCAAGAACCGACAGCCGCCTGACGGATCCCGTGGCACGCGCCTCATGGCCGCGATGTCGATGCCGCGCCAAGCTGCTCCAGCAGCCGGGCCAGCTCGTCCCGCAGACCGACCTTCCGCTCGTCCCCGTAGAGGATCTTCCTGAGGCGCTTCGTCGAGACACCGACACGCTCGGCGGCCGCGGCGTGCGAGAGCCCTTCGAGCCAGAGGCAGGCGACGATGCGTGCGCCGCGCTCGCCGAATCGCCACTCGATCCGCTTGAGGACCGTCCGGACGATCTCTCGGCTGCTTGCCAACTCCCACAGTTCCTCGACCGTCCCGAGCTCATCCACTCCTACGAGCGGCACCTCTCGATCGAGATGGCGCCGGCGAAGGTAGTCCACCGCCCTGCGGTAGGTCACGACACACAACCAGCCATCGAAGCGATCCGACATCTTGCCCTGGAGCACCTGCTCGATCAGTGCCGCCCACGCCAGGTTGTAGCTCGCCTCCAACTCCTGATCCGGAAGCAACGCGCCGGCACCCCCAAGCCTGCGCCGCACAAAGCACGCCACCGGCTCCTGCAGCCTCGCGTAGTGGACACTCGCGAGCTGCTGCGCCCGATAGCGACGAACATCCTGCATCCCACTCATCCCGTGCTCCCTTCGAGAGGCCCGACCGCCTCCTGCGACCAGTTCATGAGCACATCCGCAAGAGCGAGCCCTGCCGGATCGCCACGACCGCAAGCGACAGTCCACCTTCCGGCAATCCGTTCCCGCTCTCGACGCAAGCGCGCCCGAACCCAAGGGGCCCAGCTCAATGCCGGCCCGCGCTCACGCTTGGTCGATCGTGCCCGAACGGCTGATAGCATTGATAGCGTCATGGAACGGGTCATGGTCCAAGCCGACAAGACGCTGCTGAAACGCGCGCGCCGCGCCGCCCGCGAACGCGGAGTCACGTTCCCCCAACTGGTGCGCGAAGCACTCGAGCACGAGCTCGCCACGCGAACCGAGCCCGCACGTCCGCTGAGCTGCGTCGGCGCGATCAGCACCGACGGACTCGCTCGCCAGCGGGCATACGAGCCCGACGCGTGGCGCTGATCCTCGACACCGGACCGCTCGTCGCGCTGCTCGACGCGACCGATCCCGACCACGACCGCTGCGCGACGCTCATCCGCGAGACGCGCGAACCGCGCATCGTCCCCGTCTGCGTGCTCGTCGAGGTCGAGTACCTCCTGCGCCCCTGGCCCAGAGCACTCGCCGCCCTGCTCGCCGACTTCGAGACCGGGGCGCTCCAGCTCCTCGATCTCCCCACTCGCTGGCTCATGCGCAGCGGCGAGCTCATCGACCGTTACCGCGACCTTCCCCTCGGCCTCGTCGACGCCACCGTCATCGCCGCAACAGAGATGCTCGACGAGACCAAGGTCGCCACCCTCGACCACCGACACTTCACCGTCGTGCGACCCAGACACACCCCGGCACTGCAGCTGCTGCCATAAGACGCCCCTCCACCGCCGAACATCTGCGGGTAGCGACTCGACGGCGGACGGCCGTCGCGGGAGCGTTTGGCGCCGCCGTGCCAACAACTCCCGACAACGCGAGCGCTGAAGCGCCGTCGAGTAGCGAGGGCCGCGAGCCAGCCCTGCGCGCGCCCGAAGAGCGCACGGCCCTGCCGGACGTCGACCGGGCGATGCGGTCCTCGAGAAGATCTCAGACACGGTGTCGCGCAAGCTTCGCCGTCCGCCAGCAAGCGCCGGCGCAGGCTTACCGCGACCTCCGTCTCCGTCGTCTTCCAACGTCGCGGGGTGCGAGCTCACGCCGCAGGAACCCAACCGCGACCTCTTCTGGATGAAACGCAACAGCTCGCACGACGGCCAGCCCCCGTGCGTCAGAGCGCGAAGGAACTCCCGAGTAGTGGGCAACCCACCAAGCACGCCGCACATTGGCCGCGATGAAATCCTCGGAAGGGACGTCGAGCCGGGCGACGAAGCCATCGCGAGGCCGCTCACCGACGCGCTGCTCGCCGAACCCGCCGCCGACATCACACGCGCGTTCGTGCGCCAGCGCCGGATGCAAGAGCCGCACGTCCCTCACAACCGGCTTCTGCCCAGATCGACGCCCAGACCAACGCGCGAGACCGTCACCAGACGACATGCGCGATCCCCAGCACCCGGGGTAGGTTCACCTCATAGAGGCGGCCCCGGCGGCGCGTGAACACGACATGGCATCCGCCTTTCCCGTTACCGGATCTCGATGATCCAGTCGTACTCAGGGTTCGAGGCACTGAGAAGGGATCCGTAGGCATAGGCGAGGTTGCGCAGCGCCGCACGCTGCTGGGGCGATGAGTCGTCCTGATCGCCCCGGCCACCGTCCCCAACGACGACCACCGACCCAGAATCAAAAACGCGCTCATCCGAGGACCGTTCCGTCGGGAGCGGCTCCGGCCCATCGCGACGCACACCCTGCATCCCGCTCATTGCGTTCTCCCTTCGAGACGCTGACCGCCCCTGCGGCCAGTTCAAGAAGCACATCCGCACAAGCAAGCCCCATCGGATCGCCACAACGCCGACCAACTACCCACTTTCCGGCAAAGCGCGTCCGCGCCTGGCGCATAGACACCAGATCGAAGAACTCATCCCAAGCCCAAGCCATCCCGGGCAGCACCTGCAACCCCACGGCGCGCGCCGAACCGCTCACATCGACCTCGAGACGACCGAACAGGACGTTGACCAACCCGCGCCGACACGTCAGACGATGCGCAAGACGCCGGACCCGGGCGTCGACTACGCGCCTCGCACAAGCGACGCCCCAGCCCTACGGAAACGGCCAACGTGCCAGAAGCGTTGCCGGCCCACACACAAGTTCCCTGCAAAGCCGCTGACCCGATGTCCTTGGCGCGTGCGAGCGGTTGCGTCCCATCTCACCGCTGCGATACGTTCCCCACGCCGATTCGCTGATTTACTGAGCTTCGCAGCGAAGGTCTCGCCAGAGCCATTCGCCCCGAGACCCGTGGCCATGCGTAGCTAATGCGATGCGTAGGTGTAAGCCGTGACGGTCCACCCGAGCGAGGCGAGCGTCGCGCCGAAGTCGACGCGGATCGACGGCAGCGCCGTCGTCACGACGAGGTTGTCGAGCGTGACCATGAAGAGCGCGACGCTCGTCACGATCGAGGTCCAGATCTGCCGGGAGCGAGTCATCGGGTCGAGCCTCCTGCGCTGGTGTGTGAGTGGTCACTCATCTTTGTGGCAAAAAAAAGGGGTCAGTCGGCCGCAATGGCGGCGGGCTTGGTCGTGCTCAGCTCCTCCTCCATCGCGCCGCCGCACAGCTCGCGCGCCCACGGCGCGTCGATCGACGGCGCGTCCATGCCGGCCAGCACGGTCATCAGCATCCCGCGCGCGACGAAGTCGCGCAGCTCGTCGCCCTCGGCGCCGCTGATGCGCTGGACCAGCTCGATCAGGTCCCCGTAGCCGCGCCGCACGGCGTCGCGGATCGCGAGGTCGTCGCCCGACGCGGCGGCGAACGCCTGCAGCGTCGCGCGCAGCGTCGTCGGATCCTGCAGCAGCGCGGCGTAGGCGTGACCCATCCGCTCCATCGTCGTCTCGCCGTCGGCACTCTCGTCTTCGGCCGCCGCGCGCATCGCATCGCCGAGGCGGCGGTAGCAGCGGTCGACCGCAGCGACGTACAGCTCCGACTTCGTCGGGAAGAGGCGGAACAGGTACGCCTGCGAGATGCCCGCGGCCTTCGCGATCTCCGTCGTCGGCGTGCCGTGGAAGCCGTGCTCGGCGAACGCCGCGACGGCGGCCTCGACGAGCACCTCGCGGCGCTCGGCGGCGGTGGACAGCTGACGGGTGGCAGGAGGCGGGATCACAAAGAGTGAGTATGCACTCACTCTTTTGCCGTGTCAAGCGGCTCCGGGCAGCCGGACCCGAGGCGCCCCGGGGCGGGAAGCGCCCCGGGCCGACCCGGGGGCGCGAGAGGGGGGGTGTGCGCCCGAGGGGGACGCGCCCCGCCCCGGCGATTCGCCTGAAGCCGGAGCGGAGCGCGTTTGGTGGGGACCATTGGCTGCTACGCAGCGGCCCCTCTGTTGGATCAATCGGTTTTCGCGACTCGACCGATCGCTGACCGCTTTCGGGGTTTCGCCCTCCGGCGATCGCAAGCGACCGCCTTCGGGCGACGTCACTCCTAGCCCTTGAAGCCGCTGGTCGAGTAGCGGACCAGCGTCACGGTCGACGTGATCGTCTGCCCTCTGACGAGCGCGTTTACGACGGTTGCGTTCACGCGCATCGTGCCGCGCTGGCGCAGCAGCCGCTGCCCGAGGTCGTTGAGCGTGACGTGCACGAAGCCGCCGTCGTTCGACGCGAGCGCGAAGGACGGGCGCGCACCGAGCGTCTGGCCGCTGCGCGAGAGCGTCAGGCCGCCCTTGCAGGCGGCGCTGCCGATGCACGCGACGAACACGCCCCCGACGCCGTGCTGGTCAGCGAACGCCGTCTGGCCGAACAGCCCGAGTCTCGAAGCGACGACCGCCGTCGAGAACGTGCTGTCGGCTCCGATCGCGAAGGCGCCGTTCGGGCCCACTGCGACGAGCCGGTAGTGATAGGTCGTGTTCGCGGCAAGGCCAGGCAGCGTGCCCGACACCGACACCGCGCCCGAGCCCGAACCGGCGCCCTGCGGCGGCGTCTGCTGGCCGTAGTTCGCGGTCGTGCCGAACTCGAAGTAGTAGGAGGTGTCGACGCCGTTCGGGGTGACCGAGCCGCTGAGCGTCGCGCTGGCCCCGTTCACGACGGCGCCGCCGGTCGTCGCGCTCGGAGCGGTCGGCGGCGGCGGGGCGGTGCCGGTCGTCTGGAACGTTCTGTCGGCGCCGACCGTCGTCCCGGTCGCGTTCGTCGCGATCACGCGGTAGTGGTAGGTGGTGCCGGACGTGAGACCCGCGAGGTCGGCTCTGACCGGTACGTCGGCCGTGCCCGAACCGGCGGACGTGAGCGCGCTCTGCTGGCCGTAGGCCGTCGTCGTGCCGTACTGGAACGCGTAGCTCGTGAGCTGGCCCCCCGGGTTGACCGTCCCCGCGAGCGAGGCCTGCGTGTCGGTGAGCCCGGACGCGTCGCCGGTCGTGGCACTGGGCGCGTTGGCCGCGAGCGCCAGGCCCGCCGTGAGCGCCAGCAGCGCGATCGTCATGGCGCCGAGCGCAGCAAATCGCCGCATGGGGGAACCTCCAGGTTTCGTTCGGGGCGTACCCGGTCCCCAACCGGGCCGGCGGGTGCGAGTTGCGGGACGCGGCTGCACGCTGACCCCGTGCACGACGTCGTGCACGAGCGCACTCGCGCCGCGAGACGTCGCTAGGCTCAGCCGCGGATGGTCTCCCCGTGCGACATACGCCCCGCCGTGCGCGAGGACGCGCCGCTGGTGCTGGAGCTGATCGGCGAGCTGGCCGAGTACGAGCGCCTGCGCCACGAGGTCGTCGCCGACGCGGAGCTGCTGGAGCGCCACCTGTTCGGGCCGCGGCCGGCGGCGGAGGTCGTGCTGGCCGAGCGCGACGGCGCGCCGGCCGGCTACGCGCTGTTCTTCCCGACCTTCTCGACCTTCCTCGGCCGGCCCGGGCTGTGGCTGGAGGACCTGTTCGTGCGCCCGGCGCTGCGCGGCGGCGGGATCGGCCGAGCGCTGCTCGTGCACGTGGCGCAGCTGGCGGTGGAACGCGGCTGCGGGCGGCTGGAGTGGTCGGCGCTCGACTGGAACGAGCCCGCACTCGCGTTCTACCGCGGCCTCGGCGCGCGGACGATGGACGAGTGGCGGCAGCACCGCCTCGACGGCAGGGCGCTCGCGGCGGTCGCCGGTGGGCGCGATGACGACGAGGATGCGAACGCGCCAGGCAAGATCTAAGGTCCAGCGCATGACCGCAGCCATCGAGGCCGAGGGCCTCGTCAAGACCTATCCTGGCGACGTGCGCGCGCTCAATGGCGTGAGCTTCAGCGTGCCCGCCGGCACGATCTTCGGGCTGCTCGGCCCCAACGGCGCCGGCAAGTCGACGACCGTCAAGATCCTCACGACGCTCGCCGCCGCGGACTCCGGCACGGCGCGCGTCGCCGGCCTCGACGTCGTGCGCGAGCCGGTCGCCGTGCGCCGCGCGATCGGCGTCGTCGGCCAGAAGAACGCCGTCGACGGCGCCGCGACCGGACGCGAGAACCTGTTGCTGCAGGGCCGCCTGTACGGGCTGAGCGGGCGCGACCTGCGCGCCCGCGTGGACGACCTGCTCGAGCGCTTCACGCTCGCCGACGCGGCGGACCGCTTCGTGCGCGGCTACTCGGGCGGCATGCAGCGCCGGCTCGACGTGGCGCTCGGGCTGGTCGCGCGCCCGCAGGTGCTGTTCCTCGACGAGCCGACGACCGGCCTGGACCCGGAGGTGCGCGTCGCGATGTGGGGCGAGATCTCCACGCTCGCACGCGAGGAGGGCCTGACGATCCTGCTGACGACGCACTATCTCGAGGAGGCCGACCAGCTCGCCTCGAAGCTGGCGATCGTCGACAGAGGCGAGATCGTCGCCGAGGGCTCGCCGGAGCAGCTCAAGGCCGAGCTGCGTGGCGACGCGATCAGCGTCGAGCTGGACGCCGACGGCGGCGCGTCGGTGCACGAGGCGCTCGCGCGCGTGGACGGCGTGCGCGAGGTCGCGCTCGAGGGCCGCATGCTGCGCGCCCGCGCCGACCAGGGTGCGCGCGCCGTGCCGGCCGTGCTGGCGGCGCTGGAGGCCGAGGGCGTGTCGGTCGCGGCCGTGACGGTCGCGCGCGCGTCGCTCGACGACGTCTACCTGCGCCACACCGGGCGCACGTTCGGGGAAGCCGACGAGGGATCGCCGGAGCCGGAGCTCACGACCGCAGGGAGCCGCTGACGATGCCCGCAGTCCTGCAGCACTCCTTCTTCATGACGCAGCGCCACCTGCGTGCGCTGCTGCGCCAGCCGGCGTGGATCGTCGTGACGCTCGTGCAGCCGGTCATGTGGCTGCTGCTGTTCGGCGCGCTGTTCAAGTCGATCGTCAACCTGCCGGGCTTCGGCGCGAGCAACTACGCCGACTTCCTCACGCCCGGCATCGTCGTGATGACCGCCCTGTTCTCCGCCGGCTGGGCCGGCATGGGGATCCTGCAGGACTACGAGCGCGGGATCCTCGACCGCTTCCTGGTGACGCCGTCGAGCCGCGTGTCGCTGCTCGCCGGACCGCTCGTGCAGCAGTCGATCGTGACGGTCGTGCAGTCGCTGATCATCATCGGCCTGGGACTCGCCGTCGCGGGTGCGAGCTTCCCGGGCGGCGTGCCGGGCGCGCTCGTCGTGATCGTCGCGGCGATCCTGCTGGGGATGGCGATCGGCGCGCTGTCGAACGCCTTGGCCTTGGTGGTGCGCAAGGAGGAGACGGTGATCGCCGTCGTCACCTCGCTCACGCTGCCGCTGTCGTTCCTGTCCGGCACGTTCATGGACCTCAACCTCGCACCGTCGTGGATCGGCGACGTGGCCAAGTTCAACCCGCTGGAGTGGGCGGTCGTCGCCGGGCGCGAGGCGCTGACCCAGAGCAGCCCCGACTGGGGCGTCGTCTTCTCCCGCCTCGGCCTCCTCGCACTCCTGCTCGTCGCCTGCTTCGCGGTCGCGACGCGGGCGTTCCGGGCGTATCAGCGGGCGGCCTGAGACGGCCTGTCACAGAGCTCGCGCGATTCTGGGTCCAAGCGATCATCGTCTTGGCGGTTGCGCTGCTCGTCGCGCTGTTGGTCATAGACCGCCAGACGCGCGAGTAGCACCAACCTCTGACCAACCACATGTCCGGGCGGGAGTCGGCTCCGAGCCCGCCCGGGCACACCTCAAGGGCAAGTGACCCGCGGCACCCGCACAACCCGTTCTGTGTTGCGTCAGCGCCCCGTGAATCTCGCCGGGCGGCGCTCGAGGAAGGAGCGCATGCCCTCGGCGCCGTCCTCGCTGGCGAAGAGGGGGACGGCGTCGGCTTGGAGCCGGGCGATCGCGCCGGCCTCGTCGCCGGCGATCGCGCGGTGGGCGGAGCGGAGCGTGGCGGCGACGCCGAGCGGGGCGGCGGCGGTCGCGATCCGCTCGGCCAGCTCGGTCGCGCGCTGGAGCTGGCGGCCCGGCTCGACGACCTCCTGCACGAGCCCCATGCGGTGCGCCTCGGCGGCGTCGAACGGGTCGCCCGTCAGCAGGTGCTTCATCGCGTTGCCCCAGCCGGCCTCGCGCGGCATGCGGATCGTCGCGCCGGCGAACGGGTAGATCCCGCGCTGCACCTCGAGCTGGGCGAAGCGCGTGTCGGCGGAGGCGATCCGCACGTCGGCTGCGAGCAGCAGCTCGATCCCGATCGTGATGCACCAGCCCTGCACGGCGATCACGACCGGCGTCGTCCACGGCCCGTCGAGCCGCCACGGCTGGCGGCCGCCCTCCGGCACCGGCAGCCCGCCGCCGTCGATTACCACGGGCGCGACCTCGCCCAGGTCGAGTCCGCCGGTGAAGTGCTCGCCGTGGGCGAACAGGACCCCGCAGCGCAGCTCCGGGTCGCGCTCCAGCTCGCCATAGGCGAGCGCGAGCTGCTCGAACATCCGCAGCGTGAAGGCGTTGCGTCTGGCCGGGCGGTTGAGCCCCATCAGCAGCATGTGCCCGCGCCGCTCGATCGTGACCGTCGTCTCCTCGTCCACCGGGCACACCTCCCCGCTCGCGCTCTGCCGTTGACGCGCCACCCTAATGGCGGCGCGTCGTCGACAGACCCGGTAGGAGGCGGCGCTCAGCCGGCGGACTGGCCGGGCAGCGGCGGCGCCCCGGCGGGGGGAGCCGGGCGCGCGGCGGCGAGCAGCTGCTGGCACTTCGCGTTGGCGGCGACGAACTTCGGGTCCTGGCGGTTCACCTTGCTCGCGTCGAAGACGGGCCCTCTGCCGGACGTGTTCGGCGCCGGAAGGTCGAAGCCGTTTCTGCGCACGCAGGCGACGTAGGCCACGAGCGCTCTGCGGAACGCGGCGCTGCGCACGTCGGGGCCGCCGAAGCGGCGGAAGCCGCCGGCCTGCGCGCCGCACTTCTGCATCGCGGCTCTCAATCTCGTGCGCTGCGCGCTCGACAGTCTCGAGAAGAAGCCGCCGCCGCGGCGAAAGCCGCCGCTGCCAGGCGCCGTGCCGGCGGGCGGCCGCGTGCCCTGGCCACCCGCAGGCGGGCTCGGCAGCGTGACGCCCTGCTGCTGGAGGCAGGCGCGCAGTCTGGCGAAGCCAGCGCGGCCGGCCGTTCCGGGCGATCCGGTCGCGTTCGTGGTCGCGCTCGCGTTGGTGGTCGTACCGCCCGACGAGGAGCCGCAGGCGGCGAGCGTCGCGCCGAGCGCGAGCAGCACGATGAGCGCCGCGAGCGCACGCGCCCGGACGCGGATGGACGAGCTGGTCATGGTGTCTCCCTGGTCGTGGAACCTGCGCCCCCGCTTCCGCCTCCGCCCCCGAACAGCTGGTCGACGACGCCGCCTGCGCCGCCGGAGCCCGACGCGCGCCCGCCGCCCAAGGCCGCGCCGCCCGCGCCCGCGGGCGTCGCGCGGATCGAGGTCGCGACGATCGCGCCTCTGCTGGCGGCGCCCTGGACGATCACCGTCGAGCCCGGCTGGATCGCGTGCACCTTGCTGTCGATCTGGCGCGAGACGCTGGCGCCGTGCGCGGCCGTCACCTTCAGCGTGTTGCCCTGCGAGTCGGTGACGTAGAGCGTGTCGCCCTGGACGGTCGCGACCGTCCCGAACGTGACGCCTCCGGGCGCGGCCGCGCCGCCACCGGCAGCACCGCCCGCCCCGCCGCCGGCGCCCGCGGCCCCGCCCGCACCGCCGCCGCGGGCAGCCGCGAACGCCGCCGCGAAACGCCCGGCGCCAGCGCCCCCGCCAGCCGCCGAGCCGCCGCCTCCCTGCCCCTTCTGCACGAGCACGCCGCCGATGAAGCCGCCGGCGACCAGCAGCAGCGCCAGCAGCCCGGCGGTCAGCGGCGTGAGCCGCCTGCGCGGGCGGCGCGGCAGCTCGCCGCCCTCAGCGGGCGCGGGATCGTCGTCCCACTCGTCCTCGTACAGCTCCTCGTCGGGCTGCTCGGCGTTGGCAATCGCGTCGTCGTCGTGCGCATGCATCGCGTCGGGTCCTCCGGGTCTCACTCGAAGCGCAGCGCTTCGATCGGTCGCAGGCGAGCGGCACGGCTCGCGGGGTAGGTGCCGAAGAAGAGGCCGGTCAGCACGGCGGCGCCGAACGCCAGGCCGATCGAGTACGGCGCGATCACGGGCTCGACGCCCGCGATCCGGAACTGGCTGCCGATCACGCCGAGCAGCACGCCGCAGACGCCGCCGAGCAGCGACACGAGCACGGCCTCCACGAGGAACTGCGCGAGCACGTCGGAGCGGCGCGCGCCGATCGCCTTGCGGATGCCGATCTCGCGCGTGCGCTCGGTGACCGACACCAGCATGATGTTCATCACGCCGATCCCACCGACGAGCAGCGAGATCGCCGCGACCTCGCCGAGCAGCGTCGTGAAGACGCTCGACGTCGCGCTCGAGGCGGCGAGGATCGAGCCCTGGTTGATCACCTGGAAGTCGGGCGTCCCGCCCGCGGCGATGTGGTGGCGCGCGTCGAGGATCGACGTCACCTCCGCCGAGGCGGCGTTCAGCGCCTCGCGCGATCTCGCCTGCACGGTGATCGAGCCGAGGTTGCCGTAGCCGGTCAGCACGTCCTGCACGGCGGTGATCGGCGCGAACGCGACGTCGTCCTGGTCCTGGAGGCCGTTGGAGCCCTTCGGCGCGGTGATCCCGATCACCTGGAAGTCCGCGCCGCCGACCTGGATCGTCTGCCCGACGCCGACGCCGAGGTTCTGCACGACCGTCGGGCCGAGCACGATCACGCGTCTGCGGCCGGTCACGTCGGCGTTCGTGAAGAAGCTGCCGCTGGCCGCCGTGTAGTCGCGCGCCTGCGCGTAGGAGGGCGTCGTGCCGACGAGCTGGCCGGGCGTGTAGGAGACGCCGTCGGCGACGAGCGTGGTGGAGCTCGCGTTGACGACGGGCGAGACGCCCGCGACGTCGGGCGCCTGCGTCTGGTCTCTCAGCGCGGTCGCGTCGGCGAGCGTGAGCGGCTGCTGGTCGACGGTGGCGAAGCGCGCGCCGCCGCGGAAGCCGCCGCCGGTCACGAGCAGCACGTTCGTGCCGAGCGCCTCGATCCGCTGCTCGACGGCCTTCGAGGAGCCGTTGCCGACGGCGACGAGCACGATCACCGAGGCGACGCCGATCGTCAGCCCGAGGATCGTCAGGCCCGAACGCAGCTTGTTGGCGAGGATCCCGCCGAGCGCGATCCGCAGCGTCTCGGCGCCGATCATGCTGCCCTCTCCCGCGGCGCGCGCGCGCGCACGGCGGCGACGCGGCGGTCCTCCACGACGCGGCCGTCGGCGAGCCGCACGACGCGCTTGGCGCGCGCGGCGACGTCCGGCTCGTGCGTGATGAGGACGATCGTGCGGCCCGACGCGTTGAGGTCCGAGAAGAGGTCCAGCACGTCGTGCGTGGAGTGCGAGTCGAGGTTGCCGGTCGGCTCGTCGGCGAGCAGCAGCGGCGGGTTCGTGACGATCGCGCGGGCGATCGCGACGCGCTGCTGCTGGCCGCCCGACAGCTCGGACGGGAGGTGCTCGAGGCGGTCGCCCATGCCGACGGTCTCGAGCGCGGCGAGCGCGCGGCGGCGGCGCTCGCCGCGCGCCACGCCGGCGTACGCGAGCGGCAGCTCGACGTTCGCGAGCGTGCGCGTGCGCGGCACGAGGTTGAAGCTCTGGAAGACGAAGCCGATCTTGCGGTTGCGGATGTCGGCCAGCTCGTCGTCGTCGAACGCGCGCACGTCGACGCCGTCGAGCAGGTAGCGCCCACGGCTCGGCGCGTCGAGGCAGCCGAGGATGTTCATCAGCGTGCTCTTGCCGCTGCCCGAGCTGCCCATCACGGCGACGAGGTCGCCGCGCTCGATCCGCAGCGAGACGCCGCGCAGCGCGTGCACGGCGACATCGCCCATCGCATAGGTCTTCGTCACGCTCGCGACGTCGATGACGGCGCTGCGGGAGCGTGGGCGGGGCGAGTGCGCGGTCGCGCGCGTTGCGCTCACGGCGGCCCTCCCCCGCCGCCGACGGCGATCCCGCCACCACCACCGAAACCGCCGCCCCCGCCGCCGAAGCGGCCTCCGCCACCGCCGCCGAACGCCCCGGCGCGGGTGCCGGTCGCGGCGCCACCGAGGCCGCTCGCCGCGGACGACGCGCTTGGCAGCTGGGTGACGATCGCGACCTGGTCGCCGGCTCTGACGCCGCCGAGGATCTGCGTCGTGCTGTCGCCGACGACGCCGGTCACGACCGGCGTGCGGACGCGCTTGCCGCCCTGTACGAGATCGACCGAGGCGTTCGCACCACGACCGGAGATCGCCGCGCTGGCGACGTTGAGCGCGTCGCCGACGCGTTCCACGACGACCTGGGCGGAGGCCGTCATGCCGGACTTGAGCCCTGGGGTGAGCTGGTCGAGCCGCAGCGTCACGTCATAGCTGACGACGCCGCTGCTGCTCGTCGGCAGCGTCGCGATCGAGACCACGTGGGCGGCGAGCTGCTGGTTCGGCAGCGCGTTGACGGACACCGTGGCGGGCTGCCCGACGCGCAGCTTGCCGACGTCGGACTCGCTGAAGGGGACGACGACGTTGAGCGCGTCAAGGTCGGCGAGCACGATGAAGGCGGAGCTGCCCGAGCCGCTCCCGCCGGAGCCCGAGCCGGAGCCCGAGCCCGATCCGCCGCTGCCCGAGGCGCTCCCGCTGCCGCTGCCACTCGAGGACGCGGAGCTGCTCGCGCTGGAGCTGCCGCCGCCGCTGACCTGTTCGCCGACGGCAGCGCCGATGGAGGCGACCGTGCCGCCGATCGGTGCGTGCAGCGTCGTCGCCGCGAGCGCCGTCTCGGCCTTGTCGACGGCGGCCTGCGCGCTCGCGACGTTGGCGGCCTTCTGCGCGGCGGTCTCGCCGCTGCTCGAGCCGCCGCTGCCGCCGGACGAGGAGCTGCCGCTTCCACCCGCGCCGGACGTTCCGCCACGGCTGCCGGTGGACGATCTTCCGCCGCTGCCGCCGCCCGCCGTCGTGTTCGAGGGGGTCGTCTTGGCGGGAGCCGGCGTGGTTCTGGCGGGGGCCGGCGTGGTCGTCGTCGGCGTGGTCGCGGCAGGCGTCGTCGGCGTGGTCGTCGGCGTCGTGAGCGCCGCGGTGGTCGCGGTCGCCGTGCCGGTCGACGCGGTGCTCGCCGAGCTGCCGCTCCCACCGCCGGAGCCGCTGGAACCGCTGGAACCGCCGGACCCGCCGGCCTCAGCCGCCGCGAGACTCGCCTCCGCCTGGTCGAGCGTGGCCTGCGCGTCGGCCGGGTCGATCGCCGCGAGCGCCTGGCCCTCGACGACATGCTGGCCGGGCTTGACGTAGACGTGCGTCAGCGTGCCGGCAGTCTCGAAGTTGACGTCGAGCTGCTGTGCCGCCTCGACCGATCCAGAGCCCGACACGGTCGACTGGACGACGCCCTGTGCGACGGTGACGATCCGCTCGCTCGTGCCCGACGCGGACGTCGACGGGCCGACGACGAGCACCGCGGCGACCAGCGCACCGACGCACGCGAGCACGAGGAGGTAGGTGCTCCAGTGCCGTGCGGCCACTCGTCTGTCGTGCATCGCGGCGTGACACTCCTCGTCGGCAACATGGCGCCGGGGCGCGACGTCGCGCCCCGGCAGGACGATGGTTCCGCCCGATCCCGAGAATTTCCTGAGAGTTGGCTAAAAGATCCTAAGCGCCGACCCGAACCGCGCCCGCACGTACGCCCGGACGCTACCGTTCCGCCCCTATGAGCGGCACGATCGAGACCGCCGAGGCCGGCGCCTTCGAGCACGCGACGGCGGTGACAGCGCTCGGCGACGGCCGCTTCCAGGCCCAGGTCGATCCCGGCTGGTCGACGCCGATCGCGGCGAACGGCGGCTACCTGGCGGCGATCCTCGTGCGCGCGCTCGAGGCGGAGGGGCTCACGCGGGACGCCGGGGCGCGCCAGCTCCGCTCCCTCACCTGCCACTACCTGCGCCCCGTCAGCGGCGGCCCGCTCGACGTGACGGTCGAGTCGGTGCGCTCCGGCCGGCGCATCTCGACCGTCAGGCTGACCGCCTCGCAGAACGGCAAGGACGCGATCCTCGCGCTCGCCGCGCTGGCGGTGCTGGACCTGCCGGCCGCAGGCCAGTGGGAGCCGGAGCCGCCGCAGGTCGGGCCGCCTCCCCCGCGCGACGCGCCGCTCATCTCGCCGGACGACTACCGCACCCGCGGTGGCGAAGGCTGGCTCGGGCGCACGCCGACGATGCCGCCGATGTTCGAGCGCGTGCGCGTCGCGCCGCGGATCGGCGGCGTGCCCTTCTCCAACCGCCCGCTGCCGCCGGGCGAGGCGCCCGAGACGGGCGGCTGGATCTCGCTGCCGGAGGCGCGCCCGATCGACGCCGCCTTCGTCGCGCTGTGCGCGGACGTGTGGTGGCCGCCGGCCTTCCAGCCGCTCGGCCGCCCTGCGATCGCGCCGACGATCGACCTGACGATCCACGTGCGCGCCGACATCCCGCCGGAGGGCCTGCCCGACCAGCCGGTGCTCGGCACCTACCGCTCGACCGCCGCGCACGGCGGCCTGATGGAGGAGGACGCCGCCCTCTTCCTGCCCGACGGCACGCTGCTCGCGCACGCGCGCCAGCTGGCGATCTTCATGCCGCTGGAGAGCTGAGCGCTACACCCGCCCGGAGCGCTGGCGCCGCTGGCGCGCGGCGGCGTCGACGACGACCGCGGCGAGCAGCACGCCGCCGGTGACCATGTACTTCGTCGAGGACGGCAGTGCGAGCAGGTCCATGCCGTTGGAGATCGAGCCGATCACGAGCCCGCCGAGCAGCGCCGACCAGACCGTCCCGCGGCCGCCGAACAGCGAGGTGCCGGCGATCACCGGGCCGGCGATCGCGAGCAGCAGCAGGTCGCTGCCGCCGGAGGACTGGTTGACCGCGAGCAGGCGGGAAGCGAACAGGATGCCGCCGCAGGCCGCGAGCGCGCTGCCGAGCACGAACACCATGATCCGCACCCGGTCGACGCGGATGCCGGCGCGGTGCGCCGCCTCCGCGTTGCCGCCGACGGCGAGGATGTGGCGCCCGAAGCGCGTGCGCCGCACGATGAAGTCGAACACGACGACGAAGGCGATCAGGATCACGAGCGCGAGCGGCACGCCGCGGTCCTCGGTCAGCACGGCGACGACCCCGAACGAGACGAGCGCGACGGCCGCCACGCGCACCGCGACGACGACCGGCGTCGCCGCGACGAGCCCGGCGCGCAGGCGCCGGCGGCGCGCGTCGAGCGATGAGAGCGCGAACAGCGCGACGACGACCGCGGCGATGATCCAGGCCGTCGCCCCGGTGAAGAACTTGCCGGCGAGGTCGGTGATCGTCGGGTTCGTGATGTTGACCGTGCCGGTGTCGCCGAGCACGAGCAGCAGCGCGCCCTGCCAGCCGATCAGGCCGGCGAGCGTGACGACGAACGAGGGGATCCCGAAGCGCGTGACCACGCTCCCCTGGAACAGTCCGATCAGCGCTCCCGCGGCGATCGCGGCGGCGATCCCCGGAGCCGCAGCCCAGCCGTGCTGCTCGACCAGCACCGCCATGATCGACGCGCACAGGCCCGAGACGATCGCGACCGACAGGTCGATCTCGCCGAGCAGCAGCACCAGCACGACGCCGATCGAGATCATCCCCGTGGCCGCGATCTGCAGCGACAGGTTCACGAGGTTCGTCGCCGTCAGGAAGCGTTCGTTGGCGATCGTGAAGATGCCCCAGATGACGACGAGGCCGAGCAGGACGCGCAGCGAGCCGAGCTCGCCCTGGGCGACGCGCTGGAGGACCGCGAAACGCCCGCCCGGCCGCGGCTCGGAGGATCCGGGGCTCGCCGGCTGGGCCTGCGGCTCGGGCGCGGCGGCGGCGGTGCTCATCGCGCCGCCTCCCGTCCGAACTCGGCGCCGGTGATCGCGGCGACGACCTCCTCCTGGGAGGTCTCGCCGACGTCGAACACGCCCGCGCGTCTTCCCAGCCGCAGCACGAAGATGCGGTCGACGACCTCGAACACGTCGGCGAGGTTGTGCGAGATCACGACGACGGCGAGGCCCTGCTCGCGCAGCCGCTTGATCAGCGCGAGCACCTGGGCGGTCTGCTGCACGCCGAGCGCGGCCGTCGGCTCGTCGAGCAGCACGACCTTCGCCTCGCCGATCAGCGAGCGCGCGATCGCGACCGACTGGCGCTGCCCGCCCGACAGCAGGCCGACCTCCTGGCGCACGCTCGGCAGTCTCACCGTCAGCGTCTGCAACAGCCCGGCCGCCTGCTGCTCCATCGACGGCTCGTCGAGCGCGCGCAGCAGGCGCCCAGCGCCGCCGGCCAGCTCCTCGCGGCCGACGAACAAGTTGGCGACGACGTCGAGGTTGTCGCACAGCGCGAGGTCCTGGTAGACGGTGGCGACGCCGAGCGTCGTCGCGTCGGTCGGGCTTCTCACGTGCCGCACGTCGCCGCCGAAGCGGTACTCGCCGTCGTCGGCGACGTAGATGCCCGACATCACCTTCACGAGCGTCGACTTGCCCGCGCCGTTGTCGCCGACGAGCCCGACCACCTCGCCCGCGCGCACGTCGAAGTCGACGCCGCCGAGCGCCTGCACCGCGCCGAAGCGCTTCGTGATCCCGCGCAGCGCGAGCAGCGGCTCGCCGCCGTCGCCCGCGCTGCGCGCCGTCGCCTCCATCTACGTCAGCCCCGCTCTCTTGCAGGCCGCCGCGTATGCGGCGGTGCAGATCTGCGCGACCGTCCAGTAGCCGTCTCTGACGACGGTGCCTCTGATGTTTCTCACCGTGACGGCGACAGGGGTGAGGATCACCGACGGCACGTTCGTCGTGCCGTTGCTGACCTGTCTGTTGACGAGCGGGCTGGAGCTCTGCCCGTTCAGCACCGCCATCGTGAGCTGCGACGCCGCCTGGGCCTCCTCCTTCACCGCCTTGTAGACCGTCATGTACTGCTGACCCGCGACGATCCGCTGGATCCCGGCGAGCTCGGCGTCCTGACCGGTCGTCGGGCGGCTGCCGGGGTTGATGCCGGCCGATCTCATCGACGCGATCGCACCGCCGGCGGTGCCGTCGTTGGCCGCGTAGACGCCGACGAAGCCGCTCTTGCCGAGCGCGGCGATCGCCTGGTCCATCTCGGTCTGCGCCTGGTCGGGGCTCCAGTCCGGCGTGTCGTACTCCTTCGCGACTCTGTAGCCGCTGGAGTCGATCACGCTGTGCGCGCCGGCCTTGAACTGCGCCGCGTTCGGGTCGGTCGGCGAGCCGTTGATCATCACGAGCGACCCTCTCGCGCCGTCCGCTCTGAGTCTGTCGACGAGCGCGGTGCCCTGCAGCTGGCCGACGCGTCTGTTGTCGAACGAGACGAAGTAGTCGACCTTGGCGTTCTCGACCGGGCGGTCGTACGCGACGACGCCGATGCCGGACTGCTTCGCGCGCGTCACGATCGCGGCCGCCGCCTTGCTGTCGACCGAGTCGAGCACCAGCACTCTGGCGCCGTTCGTGATCGCGGCTTCGGCCTGCGACTGCTGCTTGGACGCGTCCTGCTGCGCGTTCGAGTAGATGATCTTGCAGTTCGGGCAGAGCGCCTTCATGTCTCTTTCGAACTGCGGCTTGTCCTGCGACTCGTAGCGCGTCGTCTTGTTCTCCGGCAGCAGCAGGGCGATCGTGGCGCTCTTGCCGCCGCCCGAGGTGCTGCCGCTGCTCGTCGTGCTGCTGCTCTTGCTCCCGCCGCCGCAGGCGGCGAGTCCGCCGACTGCGAATGCGGCAGCGACCGCGAGCGTCAGCCCGCGCCGGGTGCGTCTGAAGTCCATGCCTCCTCCTAGAAGCCGGGGGTGAGCCCCTGCAGGAGGAATTCCCGCGATGCGCCGGCCGTAACCAGACGCCTGCGTTCGCGCGTCAGCCGGCGGGCTGCTCGTCCGGGTCGCGCTCCTGCTCGGGGTCGAGCTCGGCGACGCCGTCGCTGACGGTGCGGACGGCCGGGAGCTGCGCGGCGAGCAGATCGCGGCGGGCGCGCACGGCACCGGCCGCCTCGCCGATCACGGCGCGCTCGGTGGGCGACATCTCGGCCCAGCGCTCACGCAGTGCGGCGAGCGCGTCGTCGGCGCGGTCGAGCGCGTCGCGCGCCGCTCCGGGCGCGCCCTCCTCGAGCGCCGCCTCCGCGGCCGAGACCTCGACGCCGGCGTCCGCGGCGAGCTTCAACAGGGCGTCCATCGGGGGCAGGCTACGCGACCGGCCGGCGAGCCGGCGGACGTGGCGCATGCGCTCGATACGCTGCTCGCCGGAGTGAGTCCCGCAACGCTCGTCACCGACCTCGACCTGCCGGCGTTCGACTACACCGACGCCGAGCTGCACGGACCGCGCTTCCACGCGACGATCGGCGAGTTGCGCGCGCAGGGGTGGCTGGCAAGCACGCCGCTCGGCTTCGTCGTGCTCGAGCGCGAGGCGGCCGGCTTCTTCCTGCGCTCGCGCAGCGCCGAGTTCCCGGGCATGAAGATCGCCGAGATCTTCGGGATCGAGGACGGGCCGCTGTACGAGGAGATGCTCCGCAACATCCTGCACATCAACGGCGCCGACCACGCGCGCCTGCGCGGGCTCGTGAACCCGTCGTTCACACCGCGCGCGGCCGAGCGCTGGCGCCCGGCGATGCGGGCGTTCATGGGCGAGCTGCTCGACGCCGCGCTCGCCGCCGAGGATGGACGCTGCGACTTCGTGCAGGCGGTCGCCAAGCCCTACCCGTCGCTCGTGATCGCGACCGTGCTCGGCGCGCCGCTGGCCGACGCGCCGCGCCTGCACGAGTGGTCCAACTGGGTCCAGCGCCAGTTCGACGCGCCGACGCTGATCGCCGAGCGGCCACGCATCGAGCGCAACGTCGTCGAGCTGTACGACTATCTCGACGCGCTGCTGCCGGCGCGGCGCGACGACCCCGGCGACGACCTCATCTCGCAGCTGCTCGCGGCGCGCGCCGAGGACGGCGACCGGCTGTCCGACGTGGAGCTGGTGAACCTCGTGCTCGACGTGCTGATCGGCGGGATCGACACGACGCAGTCGCAGCTCGCGCATGCCGTGCGGCTGCTGGCCGAGCACCCCGACCAGTGGGCGCTGCTGCGCGAGGACCCGGCCGGGCGGGCCGCGGCGACGGTCGAGGAGGCGCTGCGCTACGAGCCGATCACGCCCTTCACCGCGCGCATCCTCGTCGAGGACGTCGAGTACCGCGACGTCGCGTTCCCCAAGGACACCGTGCTGCTGATCTGCGCCCACAGCGCCAACCGCGGCGTGCCGGCCGGCGAGGCGTTCGACATCGCGGCGGCGCGCGACACCGGCAGACCGCTGACGTTCGGCGCCGGCATCCACTACTGCCTCGGCGCGAACCTCGCGAGAGCGGAGCTGCAGGAGGGCCTGCGCCTGATCGCCGAGCGCGTCGAGTCGGTCGCACTCGACGGCGAGCCGGCCTACGAGGGCGTGCAGGGCGTCTACGGCATGAGAGCGCTGCCGCTGCAGCTCACGGCGGCGGGCTGAGCGGCCTTACGCGACTCGAAGGTCGCCCGGCGCGTCAGCGCGGTCGGAGTCCGACTCGCGCGCAAAGATCGCCTCCAGCTCTCGCGCGTCAAGCTCGAGCCGTCTGATCCGCTGTGCCAACGCGTCGCGATGCGCACGCAGCCGGTCCGCAGCCTCGACGGGGGCTCCGGAATGACGCGCCTTGTCGAGCATCCCGCTCACGTCCGCGAGCTCCGCATGCACCTCGCCAAGCTGCTGCGCGACACGCTCTCCGCTTGCCGGATCGAGCCGGTAGTAACCGGCCCGCGAGCCGCGAGCCACTGCTGGCGAGTCGCGCACGTTGGTGAGGAACGTCGCGGCCGGCTCCTTTCCGCCAACCGCGTAGCCGGCGGCCATCACGCGCTCGAACCATTCGCGGTAGTGGATCTCTCCGTCGCGCTGCAGCTCCCACAGCAGGCGGCCGGCGACCTGGCGAAGCGCCCGTCCCTTGACGAGCTTGCCCGCGGTGATCGGCGGCGCGTCGCGCGTCCCTGACGCCCCGCCCGCCGCCGGCACGAGCAGCTGCAGCAACCGCTGACGCTCCTGGAGTGCCGACGCCTCCGCCTCCAGCTCCGCGAGCTGCGCCTCGAGCGCCGCACGGCGCCGCGCGATGCCGCCGAGCAGGCGCTCGATGCGATCGAACTCGCTGCCGGCGGCACGCTCGAGCGAGGAGCTGGGGACGGTGGAGGCCATCTGCGGCGCCTATCAGTAGCGGACCCGCAGGCGGCCTGCACTCCGCGCAGACACGCGTCCTGTGGACAACTCCACAGAGCTGTTCATAAGTAGCGCTAGTTCGTAGCGATGCTGTGCACAACCCTGTGCACAGCCGACGATTTTCCTCCCAGATAGCGGCTTTATGGCGGATACGCACAGCCGATTCGCCCTGGCCGCGCATGACCGACGGCACCACAGCGGACCGCCCGATCGCCGCAACTGCTCAGATTCCGTCCGGAGCTAGTCCTAGCGTGCACGCATAGAAACTGTCATTTCCCACCTAGAGATCTAGGCCGAGGCGGTCCGCGTCGGCCACCGACACCCACCGAAGGGAGCTGCACATGCCATTCCGCGTCTCTTTCTGCCCCACGCCCGACGGTCCGATCGGTATCGTCCACACCGAGCCGGGCGACCTGATGGACAGCGCTGCGGGGGCACGCGTCCGGCGCGATCTCGGCCGCCTGCTCGGCGAGCTGCCGATCATCCTGCGCTGCCGCCTCGGCGATGCCGTCCTGCTGCAGGGTCCCGAATCGCTCTACCGGCATGCCGGCGTCGAGGCCGACGTCTTGCCAATCCTGACCATCGAGCCACGTCCGCTGCTGCAAGCCGCGTGAGCCCGCTGAGAGGATAGGTGTTGCACCTGCCCGGGCGTGTTACACTTGTGCGCGATGCCCACGTCGCGCGCGCGCCACATGATCACCGAGACCGACGAGGTCGCCCAGGCGCTGGCCGACGCCGCGCGCCAGTGGCCTCAGGACCGCGAGCGCCCCTCGAAGCTGCTGCTCGACCTCGTCCGGGAGGGGCACCGGTCGATCGCTCGGGAGCACGCGGGGGCGGCGAGCGAGCGCCGAGCCGCGATCGAGCGCAGCGCCGGCGCCCTCACCGGGACGTATCCCCCCGGCTACCTCGACCGGCTCCGCGACGACTGGCCGGCGTGATCGTCCTCGACGCGAGCGTGCTGATCGCGCACCTCGATCGAGACGATGCGCACCACGCGGCGGCGAGAAAGCGGCTGCTCGAGCTCGCGGACCATCCGTTCGGCGCGAGCGAGCTCACAGTCGCGGAGGTGCTTGTCGCGCCGACTCGCACCGGAGCGCTGGCGTCGGCGCAACGCGCGCTCGCAGACCTCGCCCTCGCTGAGCTGGCGCTGCCGCCGAGCGCGCCCGCACGGCTCGCCGCGCTGCGCGTCGACACCGGCCTGAAGCTGCCCGACTGCTGCGTCCTGCTCGCGGCCGAGGCCCACGCAGGGAGCGTGCTGACGTTCGACGAGCGCCTGGCCCGCGAGGCGACGCGCCGGGGCGTCGGGCTCGACCCCTGACGGCCGCCTCCTACAGCACCGACGAGTGGGCGAGGTCGGGGATGACGTCGAGGAAGGCGGTGAGGGCGTCGGGGTCGAAGTGGCTGCCGCGGCCCTCGCGCATGATCGCGACCGCTTCCTCCGGGGACAGGCGCGGGCGGTAGCAGCGGTCGCGCGTGAGCGCGTCGTAGACGTCGGCGACGGCGGCGATGCGACCCTCGACCGGAATCGCGTTGCCGGCGAGCCCGCGCGGATAGCCGGTGCCGTCCCAGCGCTCGTGGTGCGTCCACGCGATCGTCGCGGCGAGCTGCAGCAGATCCGCGCGCGAGCCGACGAGGATGCGGTAGCCGATCTCCGCGTGGCGCTCCATCACGGCCCGCTCCGACGCCGTCAGCGGGCCGGGCTTGAGCAGGATCTGGTCGGGGATCCCGACCTTGCCGACGTCGTGCATCACGCTCGCGGTGCGGATCAGGTCGCAGCGCTCGGCCGGCAGCCCCAGCTCGCACGCGACCAGCCGGCACAGCTCGCTCATCTCGGCGATGTGCGTCGCGGTGTCCGGGTCGCGCGCCTCGACGGCGATGCACAGGCGCTGGATCGTCTCCTCGCGCGAGGCGCGCAGCTCCGCGTCGGCGTCGCGGTCGTGGCGGCGGCGGCTGAGCGCGCCGAGCACCGCGATCAGCACGTCGTTGGCGGTGAACGGCTTGACGACGTAGCCGTAGGCGCCGATCGCGAGCGCGCGATCGGCGAGCGTCACGTCGTCGAGACCACTGATCATCAGCGCCGCGAGCCGCGGGTCGCGCGCGAGCGCGCGCTCGACGAAGTCGATCCCCGGCTCGCCCGGCATCTGCACGTCGCACAGCAGCAGGTCGAACGGGCCGCCGTCGAGCCGCGCGCTCGCGTCCTCCGCCGACGTCGCCACGGTGCAGTGGTAGCCCGCGCGCGCGAGGATGCGTTCGAGCAGCGTCAGCACGTGGCGGTCGTCGTCGACGATCAGGACCCGCTCGCGTGACGGCCGCTCATGCATCTGCGGCCTCGGCGTCGAGTGCCCCGCGCACCCCGACCAACAGCGACTCCGACGTGAACGGCTTCTCGACGAACGCGATCTCGCGGTCGGACAGCTGCCGGCGCGCAATCATCTGGTGGCTGTAGCCCGACATGAACAGCACGCGCAGCCCCGGTCGCAGCGCCACCGCGCGCTCCGCCAGCTCGGGCCCCAGCATCTCCGGCATGATCACGTCGGTCAGCAGCAGGTCGACGCGTTCACGCTCGCGCGCGCACAGCTCGAGCGCCACACGGCCGGTCGGCGCGCTCAGCACGCGGTAGCCGGCGCGCGCGAGGATGCGCTCGGTGAGGCGCCGCACCCCGTCCTCGTCCTCGACGATCAGCACGCTCTCGCCGCGCGCAGCCGCCGGCGGGACGCGCTCGTGCTCGCGCACGGCGACCTCGCCGCCGCTCGCCGGCAGGTACGCCTTGACGGTCGTGCCGACGCCCGGCTCCGAATAGAGCTGGATCGCACCTCCCGCCTCGGTCAGGATCCCGTAGACGGTCGCGAGCCCGAGGCCCGTCCCGTCGCCCTTCGGCTTCGTCGTGAAGAACGGCTCGAACGCGTGGCGCACGGTCTCGGCGTCCATTCCCACGCCCGTGTCGCTGACGACGACACGCACGTAGCAGCCCGGCGGCAGGTCGCCGTACAGCGGCGCAGCCTCGACGTCCAGCTCCGCGTTCGCCGTCTCGATCAGCAGGTGCCCGCCGCTCGGCATCGCGTCGCGCGCGTTGACGGCGAGGTTGACGATCACCTGCTCGAGCTGGCCCGAGTCGGCCATCACCGGCCACAGGTCGGGCGCGGCGCGCGTCTCGAGCGCGACGTGCTCGCCGATCGCGCGGCGCAGCAGGTTGTCGACGTCCGCCAGCACCGCGTTGACGTCGAGCACGCGCGGGCGCACGACGTCGCGGCGGCTGAAGATCAGCAGCTGGCGCGTGAGCGCGGCGGCGCGCTGGCCCGCGCGGCGGATCTCCTCGACATCCCCGTACGCGGGCGAGTCCTCGCCGATCTCGTCGGCGACGAACTCCGCGTAGTTGAGGATCACGCCGAGGATGTTGTTGAAGTCGTGCGCGACGCCGCCGGCGAGTTGGCCGACGCTCTCGAGCCGGCGCATCTGGTTGAGCTGCTCCTCGAGGCCGCGTTTCTCGCGCTCGGCCTCGAGCCGGCGGACGCGGTTCAGCTCGGCCTCGAGCCGCTCGCGCTCGCGCGCGGCGGCGACGCGCTCGGTCACGTCGCGGATCGCGGCGACGGCGAGCATGCCCTCGCCGGCCTCGACGCCCGCGAGGCTGATCTCGGCCGGGAACTCGCTGCCGTCGCGGCGGCGTCCGAAGAGCTCGAGACCGGCGCCCATCGGGCGCGTGACCGGGTCGGCGAGGTAGCCGGCGCGATGGCCCGGATGGAGGGGGCGGAAGCGCTCCGGCACGAGCAGCTCGACGGGCTGTCCGAGCAGCTCCTCGCGCGCGTACCCGAAGAGCTCCTCGGTCTGTACGTTCGCGAGGGCGATGGCGCCATTCGAGCGCACGCCGACGATCGCGTCCGGCGTCAGCGCGAGCGCCCGCTCGAACAGCGCCATCGACTCCACCTGTGCGCCTCTGCCGTTCGCCGACGTGACGGGAGCCTCCCTTCCCACACTGCTGCACGCCCTCTGCCGCGTCCTATGCGATACGGCGTATCCCCCACTGCGAGCGGGTGGGAAACAACGCCTGCGAAGGTTGGCGCGAGGGCACCCCGGCGTCGGCAGTCCGCCGTGCCGCGCGTATGGGCTACTACGGTCACGGCGGCGAAGATCGCGCCCGATGCTCTAACCATGCCGCCGCTTCGCATGACCCACAACGCCGTCACGGCCTACCGTCGCGCCCTCCATCCGGCGACGTCCGTCTCCGCCGCCTACCGCGAGCTGCGGAATGCGACGGCAGCCGGGGAGTTCACGCAGGAGCCGCCGTCATGGCTGCGGCGCGTGCGCGCGGACGCCGACGGCTACGTGCTGCTCGAGGACGACGTCGCCGCGCTGCCGGTGCGGCGCGGGCGCATCGTCGGCTGTCTGGTGAACCCGGAGCGCACGCCACCGGCGCGCCGCTGCCGCTCGCGCGTATAACGTGCCCGGCCGCGATGGCCCTCTCGCACGTCCACGTCAGCCACGACTTCCGCGCGCCGGTCGAGCGCGTCTTCGCGTACCTCGCGGAGCACGAGAACCTCGCAGCGCTGTTCGGGACGCGCGTCGAGCGCGTGCGCGACGGCGAGTCGGAGCGCAACGGCGTCGGCTCGTGCCGGCGGCTGAGCTTCAACGGGCTGCTGCCATTCGAGGAGACCGTCACGGAGATGGTCCCCAACGAGCGCATCGTCTACCGCATCACGAAGGGCAGCCCGATGCGCGACCACGAGGGGGCGATGGCGTTCGCGGCGACGGGCGGCGACGGCACCCACCTCGACTACCGCATCCGCTTCGGCTCGGCGGTGCCGGGCCTCGCGCCGCTCGTCGCGCGCGTGCTGCACGGCAGAATCGCCGCCGGCCTGCGCAAGCTCGACCGCGACGTCTGAGCGTTCGCGCGCAGCGCTACCGCTCGTCGGGCGGCTGCTCGTAGGCGCGCGCGACCTCCGACAGCGGCACGCCGAGCCCCGCGACCACGCGCAGCAGCGTGGAGGTGTAGACGTCGGCCGTTCCGAGCTCGAGGCGCCGGACCTGGTTGAGATGCACGCCCCCGGCGTTCGCGACCGCCTCCTGCGACAGGTCGCGCTCGCGGCGGATGCGGCGGATCGCCCGCCCGAGCGCGCGCACTTGCTCGTCGGGCTTGAGCGTCGTCATCCGCCATCAGCCTGGCCTACATAAAAGGTGGATACCAGACCTTTATCGGTCTAACTTCCACCTTTATCGGTTTGTTTCTGTAGGCTCGGCGCCCACCTGCCGGCGTCGAGCCATATCGCCGTGAATGTCCCCCACGTGTGATGCGCTCGGTCCGTCGGCAGGTGGGCGCCGGGGGCACCTCCCAGAGCATCCCCGGCGCAGCGCTGACCGGGCGGCCCCCGACGACCCCTCGCGTGGGGCCGCCCGGCGCGCCGCCGCTACTTACGGCGAGCGTCGTACACGCGCCCGAGCTCGGCGAGCCCGACGCCGAGGCCGTCGACGACCGCGAGCAGCGTGGCGACCTGCACGTTCGTCCCGCGCTCGAGCCGGCCGACCTGGTTGGTGTGCAGCCCGGCGCGTGCCGCAAGCGCCTCCTGCGAGAGGTCGAGCTCGCGGCGCACCGCGCGGACCGCGCGCCCGAGGCTCTCGACGGTGGTCGGCGCGGGCGCGGGCATCCGCCCCGCACCCTCCACCACAGATCCGGTCGTGACCAGACCGAATCCGGTTGAAGAACAACCCTATATGTTGTTATCTGCCAGTCTTGCCGCGGCCGCGTCAGCGATTGCGCAGCTCGCGCTTGGCGCGGCGGACGATCGTCATCTGGCCGAGCCGCTCGAGCATGCGCGAGCGCGGGACCGGCAGGTCGAGGACTGCGTCGGCGGCGATCGTCAGCGTGACCGCGCGCTCGGCGATGTGCGCGACCTCGGGCGCGTCGATGAAGCGGCGGCCGCGGCGCGTGTCGACCACGATCCCGTCGAAGATGTGCTCGCGCTCGTTGTTCTGCACGCGCCGCACGCGCCCGACCTCGACGCCGTCGCTGCCGCGCACGCGCGTGCCGCGACGCAGCGCGAGGTAGGAGATCGCCGGACCGTCGTCGCGCGCGTCGTCGCTCACGTGCGGAATGACAGCAGATCGCGCAATCGCGCCGGCGGCGCATGCGGCGCCGCCGGCGCGACCTCTCCTCGCCTCACCCGCCGAGCGGCGCGCGCTCGAGCGCGGCGAGACCTGCGGCGATGCCGGCGGCGATCTCCTCGATCTGCTGCTCGGCGATCGTCAGCGGCGGCGAGACGGCGACGCCGGTGCCGAGCGCGCGCACGAGCAGGCCCTGCTCGCGGCAGGCCAGCGTGAGCCGCGACACCGCCCCGGGATCCGCGGCGCGCGCCTCCTCGCTCAGCTCGACCGCGCCGAGCAGCCCCAGCCCGGCGCGCACCTCGGACACAAGCGGGTGCGCCGCGAGCGGGCGCAGCGCGCGCTCCAGCGGGCGCTCAAGCGCGCGGCCGCGCGCGATCAGCCCCTCGCGCTCGTAGATGTCGAGCGTCGCCAGCGCCGCCGCGCAGCAGGTCGGGTGGCCGGCGTACGTCGGGCCGTGGCGCAGCACCGGCGCGCCGGGCGCGCCGGTGAAGAACGGCGCGGCGACGTGCGGCGCGACGAGCACCGCGCCGACCGGCAGCGTGCCGCCGCTGATCCCCTTCGCGAGCACGATCAGGTCCGGCTGCACGCCCGGCCAGCGGTCGATCCCCAGCCACGTCCCGAGCCGGCCGAAGGCGTTGATGACGCAGTCGGCGACGAACAGCACGCCGTAGCGCGAGCAGACGTCCGCGACGCCTTCGACGTAGCCCTCGGGCGGCAGCCGCACGCCGCCCGCGCCGATCACCGGCTCGCAGAAGAAGGCCGCGACGCGCTCGGGCCCGACGCGCTCGATCTCCGCCACGAGCGCGTCGACGTTGTCGTACGGCACGCGCGAGATCTCCGGGACGAGCGGGCCCCAGTTGACGAGGTTCGGCGCGATCCCGCCGACGCTCGTGCCGAAGCCGTGCGTCCCGTGGTAGCCGTGCTCGCGCGTGATCAGGTGGACCCGCTCGGTCTGGCCGGCGAGCTGGAAGTGCGCGCGCGCGAGCTTCGCGGCAGTGTCGATCGCGTCGCCGCCGCCAGAGCCGAGGAAGACGCGCGAGCCGGGCGTCGGGGCGAGCGCGGCGAGCCGGTCGGCGAGGTCGAGCGCCGGGCCGTTCGCGAAGTCGCCGAAGGTCGAGTAGGTGTCGAGCGTGCGCAGCTGGCGCTCGACCGCCTCGGCGATCTCGGGGCGGCCGTGGCCGGCGTTCGCGCACCACAGCGAGGCGGTCGCGTCGAGGTAGCGGCGGCCCTGCTCGTCCCACACCCACACGTCCTGCGCTCTGGCGAGCACGAACGGCGCGTCCTCGAAGGCGCCCATGTCGGCGAACGGATGCCACAGCGCGTGCCCTCGACCGGATTCCACGAGCGTGAAGTCTTGCCGGCGCGGCCGCTTCGCGCCTCGGCCGCGCCGGACAAAGCCGTCCGGCGTCTTTGTCCGGCGAAGCGCGCGCTACTAGCTGTAGTTCCTGAGCGCGTTGTTCATCCGGGCCTCCTTGGAGGCTGGTGGTTCTCGAGGCCGCCAGTCCCAAGGAGGACACCGGATGAAGTTGCACGCTAACGCTGCGCTCAGTCTGAACGGCAGGCGACGCATGGTCGCTGCTGTGGTCGAGCAGGGCCGGACGATCACGCAGGCCGCCGAGGCGGCCGGAGTGAGCGACCGGACCTGCCCGAAGTGGGTCGCGCGCTACCGGGCGCAAGGAGACGCTGGCCTGCTTGATCGCAGCTCAGCGCCCCGACGGGTCCACAACCGGACCGACGAGCGGACGGTCCAGCTGCTCGCTGCGCTGCGGCGGCTGCGGTTCACCGCCCCCGAGCTCGCCGAGCTGCTGGGCCTGCCGATCTCAACGATCAGCGGGATCCTGAAGCGGATCGGGATGGGCAAGCTCGGCCGGCTCGGCCTGGAGCCCGCCGTCCGCTACGAACGCGAGCGACCCGGCGAGCTGATCCACATCGACGTCAAGAAGCTCGGGCGCATCAAGGGCGGCGCTGGCAAGCGCTTCACCGGCATCGCCCGCAACCAACGCCACGCACGCACAGACGCCGCCGGCGTTCGCCGCCACACGGCCGGCTGGGACGCTGTGCATGTCGCCGTCGACGACGCGACCCGCCTGGCCTACGTCGAAGTGCTGCCCGACGAGAAAGCGCTGACCGCCGTCGGGTTTCTGCGTCGCGCCATCCAGCACTTCGGCCGCTACGGGATCACCGTCGAGCGCGTCATCACCGACAACGGCTCGCCCTACCTCTCCACCGCCCACACGATCGCCTGCCGCACGCTCGGCATCCGCCACCTGCGCACGCGCCCCTACCGACCCCAGAAAGCAGAACGCTTCATCCGCACCATGCTCGGCGGCTGGGCCTACGGCACGCTCTACGCCTCAAGCACTGAACGCACCGCAGCCCTTGACGGCTGGCTCCACCACTACAACCATCACCGCCCACACCAAGCCCTCGGCCGACAAGCACCCACCACCCGCCTGAACAACCTGCTCGGGACTTACAACTAGCTAGGCCGCGGCGCGCACGACCTCGACCTCGACGCCGTGGCGCGGCACGAGCGTGATCCCGCGCATCACGACCGGATCGGGCCGCGACCGCAGCGGGCGCAGCTCCGTGCCGAGCACGACGGTGCGGATCACCTCCGCCATCTCCGCCTGCGCGAGCGCGGCGCCGATGCAGCGGCGGATGCCGCCGCCGAACGGCAGCCACGCGTACGACTCGGTGCGCCCGTCGAGGAAGCGCTCGGGGCGGAACTGCCCCGCCTGCGGATAGAGGTCCTCGCGACGGTGGACGACGGCGATCAACGGCAGCACGGTCGTCCCGGCGGGCAGCTCCCAGCCGGCGACGACGCGCGGCCGCGTCAGCTTGCGCTGGTTCGCGTCGATGATCGGCCGCAGCCGCAGCGTCTCCGTCACGACCGCGTCGAGGTAGGTCCGGTCGCCGTCCGCGAGCTCGTCGCGCAGCCGCGCGAGCACCGCCGGATGGCGGTACAGCAGGTCGAACGCGAACGCGAGCGCGGTCGCCGTCGTCTCGTGCCCGGCGACGAGCATCGTCACGAGCTCGTCGCGCAGCTCACGGTCCGTCATCGGCTCGCCGTCCTCGTCGCGGGCGCGCAGCAGCAGCGACAGCACGTCGGTGCGCGCGTCGAGGTCGGGCGCCTCGCGACGCTCCGCGATCACCTCGAACAGCATGCCGTCGGCGGTGCGCAGGCGCGCCTGGAACGCGCCCCACGGGCTCCACGGCCCGAGGTCGCGCTGCATGGCCCGCGGCAGCAGGCCGACGTATTGAAGGTCGATCACCGCGGTGAGCGCGCGCCGCAGCTGCTCGATGCGCGCCGACTGCTCGACGCCGAAGACGGCGCGCGCGATCACCTCGAACGTCAGCTCCCGCATCCGCTCGCGCAGCATCAGGCGGTCGCCGGGCCGCCAGCGCGCGACCTCGCGCTCGGCGACGGCGCGGATGACCGCGCGGAAGGCTCCGACGGCCGAGCCCTGGAACGGCGGCAGCAGCAGCCGGCGCTGGCGCAGGTGCTCGGCGCCGTCGAGCACGAGCACCGAGCGGTCGCCGAGCATGATCCCCAGCGGCGCGTTCGCCTCGCCGGCGCGCAGGTCGGACTGGTCGCCGGTGTGAAGCGCTCTGATCGCCTGCGGGTCGGCGACGTAGACGCCCGTGCCGAAGACCGGCCAGCTGATCGTGAAGCAGTCGCCGTAGCGCGCGTGCCAGCCCAGCAGCTTCTCGAATGGCCGCTCGGCCATCTGCAGGAACTGCCACAGCGCCGGCCCCGATGGACCGGGCGGGAGCGCTCCGCGCCGAACCGCGACGGGGGCCGCGGGCGCCGGCGCGTGTGCGGTCGCGCTCACGCGCTTGCCTCGTGCGCGACGGCCTCCGCCGTGCGCGCGACCGCCTCGGCGCGCACCGGCACGCCGTTGAGCACGGCCATGCCGGCGAGCCGCTCGAGATCCTCGGGCGCGGAGGACATCAGCAGGTTGACGTTGACCCCGCCGCCGCGCGCGGCGGCGTTGGCCCTTCTCCACCCGCCCGTTCCCTTGTGGCCCCACCCGTGCGGGACGGCGACGACGCCCTGCTTGAGGTCGTCCGTCAGCGCGACCGGCAGCTCGATCGCGCCGTGGCGGGTGGTGAGGCGCACGGTGTCGCCGTCGGCGAGGCCGAGCGCCGCGGCGTCGTCGGGGTGCATGCGCGCGCGCTGTCTGCGCCCGCCGCGCAGCAGCAGCGGCGCGTTGTGCATCCACGAGTTCTCCGAGCGCAGCTCGCGCATGCCGATCAGGCGCAGCGGGAAGCCGTCGTCCGCGCCGGAGGCCGCGCGCCTCCGCAGGTCGGCGACCTCCTCGGCGATCGCCGCGTGCTCGAGCGCGACGCGGCGGTCGCGGTGCAGCGAGACGCGCCGCAGCACGCCGGCGCGCAGGTGCGAGCGCAGCACCTTGCCGTGCGGGTGCTGCTCGTTCAGGCGCTTGAGCGTGAGCCCGCCGGGCTTGAGCCCGAGCCGGTCGCCGCCCTCCGCGAGCCGCACGACGAGGTCGAGCAGCAACTGGGGTTCGAGTCGCTTGCCGAGCAATCTGAGCCCGCGCCGCACGAGCTGCAGCGCGCCGAGCCCGCGCGAGCGGCGCGCGAGCGCGCGCATCAGCACGTCGATCGTCTCCCACTCCTCGCGCGCCTCGCCGGCCGGCGGCACGACCGCCTCGGTCGCCTGGCGGAACGGCGTCGTCAGGTAGGTCTGGAACGGCAGCGGGAAGTCGGCGCGCTCGTACATCGTCGTCGCCGGAAGGACGTAGTCGGCATGCGCGTTCGTCTCGTTGACGTAGAGGTCGAGCGAGACGCACAGGTCGAGCTGCCCCATCGCCGCCTCCAGCTCGTCGCCGTTGGGCACGCTCAGGACCGGGTTGCCGGCGGAGACGAACAGGGCCTTGATCTGGTCCGGGCCGGGGGTGGAGATCTCCTTCGCCATCAGCGACGCCGGCTCGGAGCCGAGCACCTCGGGGAAGTCGCCCAGGCGGTTGCGGCGGTTGTCGTAGCCGATCGGAACGAGCCGCGGCGCGAGCTGCGCGGCGAAGCGCTCGCCGGGGATGCCGAGCGTGCCGAACATCGCGCCGCCGTCGCGGTCGAGGTTGCCGGCGACGAGGTTGACGGCGTCGAGCAGGAAGCTGACGAGCGTGCCGTGGCGGCCGAGGCAGGTGCCGGTGCGGCCGTAGAGCGCGGCGCGCGGCGTGGCCGCGAGCGCGCGGGCCAGCTCGCGCACCTGCGCGGCCGGGATGCCGCTGTGCGGCTCGCTGGTCTCCGGCGCGAATGGCGCGGCGAGCGCGCGCAGAGCCTCCGCGCCCGACGCCTGCCGCGCGAGCGCGCCCGCGTCCGCCAGCCCCTCCTCGAACAGCACGTTGAGCAGCGACAGCAGCAGCCACGCGTCGCCGTCCGGCGTGATCGGCAGCCACTCGAACGCCTTGGCGGTCTCGGTGCGTCGCGGGTCCACGACGACCACGCGCCCGCCGCGCCCGACGATCCCGTGCAGCGACTCCTTGATGCGCGGCGAGGTCAGCACGCTGCCGTGCGAGACGAGCGGGTTGGCGCCGAGCACGACGAGCAGGTCGACGCGCGCGAGATCCGGGATCGGCACGACGAGCGGCCCGCCGTAGAGCAGCTGGCTGGCGACGAAGCGACTGTTGACGTCCTGCGAGCCGGCGGTGAAGAGGTGCGAGGAGCCGAGCAGCGTCATGAAGGACGCGAGCCACAGCGTGTGCGAGGCGCTGAACGCGCCCGGGTTGCCCCAGTACCAGCCGATCGCCTGCGGGCCGTGCGCGTCGTGGATCGCGCGCAGTCTGGTGACGATGTCGGCGAGCGCGTCGTCCCAGCTCACGCGCTCGAAGCTGCCGTCGGACTGCCGCTTGAGCGGGTGCAGCACGCGGTCGGGATCGTTGTGGACCTGCTCGAACGCGATCCCCTTCGGACAGGCGAAGCCCTGCGAGAGCGGGTGGTCCGGGTCGGGGCGCAGCTGCAGCAGCCGCCCGTCCTCGACGGTCGCGACCATCCCGCACAGCGGCTCGCAGATGCGGCAGTAGGTGGGCTTCTCCTGCGCCATCGCGTCCTCCCGCTCGGTCGTCGGTCGTTCGGCCGATGCTACGACGCTCGGTGCGGCGGGGCGCCGGGTGGGACGGTCGTCTTTAGATTTGCTCTCGATTTAAGAGCAGATCTGCTCTACAAATGAGAGCACGTAGCGGCGGCCGCCCTAGCGACCGCCGCAACGACTTTCACGGCCGCAGCCGCACCACCACGCCCGCGTGGTCGGACGGCCAGAGGCGGCCGATCGGGGTCGGCGGGGTGCGCTCGTTCGGGTCCTTGCCGACGACCCACGCGTACTCGACCGGCATCGGCGTGCCGTCCGCGCGGCGGCCGAAGACGAAGTCGATGCGGTGGCCGAAGGCGGCGGCCGCCTCCGCGGGCGAGTCGTTCACCAGCTCGCTCAGCCCGTCGGTGAAGCCGGCCGCGGCGGGCGCGAAGCGCAGCCACTCGTCCGTGAAGCCGGCCCCGACGATTGCCTGGTACGGCGCCGAGTCGGGCACGACACCGCCCGGGTCGACCGCGGACGAGAGCGGGTCGGAGTTGCAGTCGCACACGACGATCTCCGGCACCCCGCTCGGTGCCGCGGGCCCGGCGAGCAGCTCCTGCGCCTGCGCGTAGGCGACGTCGGAGGACTGCGACTCGAGGTGCGTGTCGATGAAGCGCAGCCGCTGTCCCCCGGCGCGCACGTCGAGCACGTCGTAGCCGCGGATGAACGACAGCGACTGGCCGGCAATCGTCAGTGGGATCCGCGCCGCGTAGTTGGCGCCGGTGGCATTCGTCACGTGCACACCGTCGTGCGCGCGCTTGAGCACGACGTCGCGCATCGTCAGGCGCACGTTCTGCAGCGAGCCGCCGAGGAGCGCCGGGCCTGAGACGTCGGACTCCTGCTGCACGTCGGCGACCTCGTAGTGCTGGCCGAGTGCGGCAAGCGCGCCGGTGAGCGACTGCAGGAAGTCGTAGTCGACGACGGTCGCAGGGGTGCCGTCGAGCGGACCGTGGCGCCACAGCGCGACCTCCTGCAGGCCAATCAGGTCGGGCCGGTGCTGGCGGATCTCGCGCGCGAGCTGCTTGGCGCGGAGCGGGAAGTTCGTCTGGTCGACGATCGCGCGCAGCGTCGTGTTGGCGGCGACGAAGGCGGGCCCCTGCTGTTCGGGCGGCAGCCCGATCGCGACGAGCGGCCGCGTGATGTCGGCGCCGAGGTAGAGGTTGCGCGTCATGACGGTGAGCGGCTTGCCGTGGCGGTGGTCGCCGTGTCCGTGTCGATGGCCGCGCCCGTGCGCGCCGGCTGGGACGGCGAGCGCGGCGACGAGCGCGACGGCGGCCAGGACGGCGGCGAGCAGGCGTGCGGCAGTGCGGCAGCGGTTCCCCATGCGATCTCCTCCTCGATCGGGCGGTCGGCACGAACGTGGTACCCGCGCGCCGAGCGGACCCAACCGCCGTGGTGGCGCAGGGTCAGGCGCATGACGCGCCAGCATGTTGCTATATCGTAAGTTGCAACTTATGGTAGAGCTGCATATGGTATAGTCAGGTTCGTGCCCGAGCTGATCGACCGCAAGCGCGAGCAGCGCCTGCTCAGAGACGCCGTCTCCGTGCGACCCGCCACGCTGATCGTGATGATCGGCCGGCGCCGCGTCGGCAAGAGCTTCCTGCTCGCGCGCACCTTCACGGGCAAACGGACAATCTCCTTCCAGGGCGACGAACAGAGCGAGCGGCAGCATCTCGACCTGCTCGCCGAGGAGACCGGCCGCGCGCTGTTCGGATCGCCCGCGCTGTCATTTGCGAGCTGGGACGACGCGCTGACGTTCCTCGGCGAGCAGGCGCGCCGCGAGCCGCTGACGGTGATCCTCGACGAGTTCCAGTGGCTGAAGGCGGCGCAGCCCGCGCTCGACTCGATCATCCAGCGCCACTGGGACCGCTGGGACCGCGACGACGTGCCGATCACGCTCGTGCTGTCCGGCAGCGCGCTGACGCTGATGGAGCAGATGCTGGAACGCGGCGCGCCGCTGTTCGGCCGGGCGAGCGCGCGACCGCGCGTCGACCCGCTCGACTATCGCGACGCGGCGGCGTTTGCCTCGACCAGAGACCCGGTCGCGCTGCTGCGTCGCTGGGCCGTGCTGGGCGGCACGCCGCAGTACCAGCTGTGGGCCGGTCCCGGCGACCTCAGAAGACTCGTCGGCGTGCGGATCCTGACGAAGGACGCGCCGCTCTACGACGAGCCGCGCCATCTGTTGCGTGAAGGCGAGGGGATCCGAGATCCCGGCACCTACCTCGCGATCCTGCGAGCGATCGCAGCGGGGGCGACGACGCACAACGCGATCGCCCAGCGGGCGGACGTGCCGACCGGCAACCTCGTACGCAAGCTCGAGCGGCTCGCGGACCTCGGGTACGTCACCCCCGTCCACGCGCTCGGGGCCGGCGGGCCGGAGGGCCGCGCGAGCTACCGCATCGACGACCCGTTCTTCCGCTTCTGGTTCCGCTACGTCGCAGGCAATCGCAGCCGCCTGGAGCGGGGCCGCGTGGACGACGTCCTCGCGGAGATCCTCGCGGACCTCGACAACGTCATGGGCTGGGCGTTCGAGCAGTGCTGCCGGCACTGGGCCGCGACGTACGCGGACGAGGCGGCGCTCGGCCGGCCGCGCGAGATCGGCTCGTGGTGGTCGCGCGACGGCCGCACGGAGATCGACGTCGTCGGCGTGCGCGACCACCGCTACGTGCTCGTCGGCTCGTGCAAGTGGCGCCGCACGGCGGACGTCGACGTGCTCGCGGAGCTGCGCCGCCAGCAGGACGCGCTCGGCCCGAAGGCGGCGCGCGCTCGGCTCGTGGTGTTCGCGCGCGAGCGCTTCGGCGAGCACCTGCGCAAGGCGGCGAAGCAGGAGGACGTGCTGCTCGTGAGCGCGGCCGACCTGTTCGGCGGCACGCGCCGCAGAGCCCGTCGCTCCGTCTGAGCCGCCTCGTCACACCGACTTCAAGCCGTTAGTCTCACCGGATGGCAGGCGGAGCGGGATCCGCGGACGGGCCGGTCGGGCTCGTGCTGGCCGGCGGCGGTGCGCGCGGGGCGTACGAGCTCGGCGCGCTGTCGGTGCTGCTGCCGGCGCTGGAGGAGCGCGGCGAGCGCCCGCGCGTGCTCGTCGGCACGAGCGTCGGCGCGCTCAACGCGGCGTTCCTGGCCGCGACCGCGGAGCGGCCGGTCGACGAGGTCGTCGAGCGCGGGCTCGCGATCTGGCGCGAGCTCCGCTTCGAGCAGGTGCTCGAGCACCTCGGCTCGCCGGGCGCGCTGCGGCGGCTGACGCGCTACGTCGGCCAGTTCCTCGGCGTCCCCGGCGCGCGGCTGGAGGCGCTGCTCGACCCGGCTCCGCTGCGCGCGACGCTCGCGCGGGTCGTGCCGTTCGACGCGATCGAACGCAACGTCGCGACGGGCGTACTGCAGTCCGCCGCGGTCGTCGCGACGTCCGCGCTGACGAGCCGCAGCGTCGTCTTCCACCACGGCGGCGAGCCGCCGGAGCGCGACGACACGCGCGGGATCGACTACGTCGACACGCGCCTGACGGACGAGCACGTGCGCGCCTCGGCGGCGATCCCGGGTGCGTTCCCGGCGGTGGAGGTGACGGCTCCGGAGCGAGCCCGCGGCTGGTACGTCGACGGCGGCACGCGCCTCAACACGCCGATCAAGCCGGCGCTCGCGCTTGGCGCGGAGCGGGTGGTCGTGGTGGCGCTCAACGCGATCGGCAAGCCGGCGGCGGCCGGACAGCCCGAGCCGCTCGCCGGCGCGCACCGGCCGGACGCGCTCGAGGGCGCCGGGCAACTGCTGCAGGCCGTGCTCGTCGACCCGCTCGCCAACGACGTCGCGACGCTCGCGAGCGTCAACGCGCTCGTCGGGGCGAGCGCGGGGGACACGGTCGCCGGCAAGCAACAGGTCCCGTACATCTACGTCGCGCCGCAGGAGCGCGACGCGATCGGGCGCCTCGCGCAGGACGTCTTCAAGCGGCACTACGCCGACCTCACCGACACGCTGCGCGCCCGCGATCTCGCGTTCCTCGGCCGCGCCGTCGCCGGCGGCTCGGACCCGGCGCACGGCGAGCTGCTCAGCTACCTGTTCTTCGCCCCCGCCTTCGCCCGCGAGCTGATCGCGCTCGGCCGCGAGGACGCCGAGCGCTGGCTGGCGCAGCCGCACGAGGACGGCCCGTGGGCGATCGGGCCAGCGTGACAGGCTAATCTGGCGGGCGCCCGCCTCCGCGTCGTCGACGGCGAACCACCAAGGCTGCCGCTCCGGCAAGCGCGACCAGCGCCACAAGCAGCCCCTTCAGCGCGTCGACCAGGCTCGTGGCCCCCTTGGCCTCTGCAGTGAGGGTCGACATGTTCGACAAGATTTGGTCACCCCCAGGGACACGAACGTTCACGGCGATCGGGTACTGCAGCACGGTCGATTCAGCGGCTCCGATGCACGTCGACCGACGGGTCGAGCGTGACCGCTGCCGTGACCGGCTCGGCTTGACCGCGTGTCATGTGCTCGTGCAGCTCGTACGCGATCCGGGCTGGAGATTTTGTCCGGTCGAGCCGCACGCAGCGGCGCTCGAGCTCCGCAAACCCGCCAGGCTTGCCTTCCGCCCGGCTCAGGGATGGCAAGTCCGAGCGAGCATTCGTGCCATCGCTCCCGCATCCGGCGAGCAGGTGCGCGCCTGCACCCAATGCCACGAGCAGTGGCAGAGTGTGCAACACGCGCCCCACCATCGCACCAGCCTATGGAGTGAAGTCCCGGGACCGCGCCGATAGGGCCTCGCAGTCGCCCGACGCCCTCACGCCGTCCGCAGCGCCTCCGTCGGCGACAGGCGGGTCGCTCAGATCGCGGGGTGAGGCCGGCGATCCCGCCCATCGCGAGCGAGGCGAGCAGGCCGCCGGCGACCGCGACGGCCGGGACGACGGCGCGGACGTCCTGGGCGGCCGCGTAGAGGAGCGTGCCGGCCGTGCCGAGCAGCAGCGCGGTCAGCGCTCTCCGTCTCGGCGCGTGCGGCGAGCGCGTCGGAGGGGCGGCTGACCGCGACCTCCTCGGGCGATTGCGGATCGGTGGGTCGGTGATTTGCATTCTCCCCGCTGGATCGACTGCAATGTCCCCGCTGGACTGGCTGCAATCTCCCCGCTAGACTGACTGCATCTTCCCCGCTAAACCCACTGCATCCTCCCCGTCGTATCGAAGCCGCGTCGTCGATCGCGAGCTTGCGCAGCAGCTCAGCGCGGTCGGCGCGGTCGTCGTCGAGGGCCCGAAAGCCTGCGGCAAGACCGCCACGGCACGACAGCTCGCCGCCAGCGAAGTACTGCTCGACGTCGATCCCAACGCTCGGCAGGCCCTCGCCGCCGATCCCGCGCTCGTGATCGACGGGCCCACGCCCCGGCTGCTCGACGAGTGGCAGGTCGAGCCGTCCGTCTGGAACCACGTCCGCCGAGCCGTCGACGACCGCGCGCGCCCCGGCCAGTTCATCCTCACCGGCTCGGCGGTTCCGGCCGACGACGTCACGCGGCACACGGGCGCAGGCCGTATCGCGCGCCTCACGATGCGGCCCATGAGCCTCTTCGAGGCGGGGCGCAGCAACGGGGCCATCTCGCTGGCCGACCTGCTCGACGGGCGGATCACGTCGAGCGCGGATCCCGGGCTGACCGTGACCGACGTCGCCGAGGAGGTCGCGATCGGCGGCTGGCCGGGGCTGCGCGACCGGCCCCTCCCGGACGCGCTCCGAGCCGTGCGCGGATATCTCACGGAGATCGCACGCGTCGACGTCGGTCGCGTCGATGGGACCCGGCGCGACCCCGATCGCGTCGCACGACTGCTGCGCAGCCTCGCTCGCAACGTCGCCACGCACGCGGCCGCCACGACGCTGGCCGCCGATGCCGGCGGAGCCGACGGTCCGCTCAAGGACGACACCGTCCGCGACTACCTGCACGCGCTCGAGCGGCTGATGGTCGTCGAGGATCAGCCCGCATGGGCGCCTCACCTGCGCTCCAAGCAGCGGCTGCGGACAGCGCCGAAACGGCACTTCGTCGATCCGTCGCTGGCGGTGGCGGCACTGCGAGCGACTCCGGAACGACTGCTTCACGAGATCAACGTGCTCGGCTTCCTGTTCGAATCGCTCGTCGTACGCGACCTGCGCGTCTACGCGCAGGCGGCGGACGCGCAGGTGCTGCAGTACCGCGACAGTGGCGGGCTCGAGGTCGATGCGATCGTCGAGGCCGGGGACGGCCGTTGGATGGCATTCGAAGTGAAGCTGGGACAAGGGCAGGTCGACGAGGCGGCAGCCGGCCTCCTGCGCTTCGCCGAGCGCGTCGACACGGCGCGCTGCGGGCGCCCTGCGCTGCTCGGGGTCATCGTCGCGACGGGCTACGGCTACCGTCGCAAGGACGGCGTCGCCGTGCTGCCGATCGGCGCGCTCGGGCCCTGACGCGTCGAACACCAACCGCTAACACGGCTTTTCGGTGTGATTTAGGTGGCAATCTAGGGTTCCGGCCATGAGACGGCACCACATCCCCGCAGTCATCCCCCTGCTCGCGCTCGTCGCGCTGCCCGCCGGCCTGCTGGCCGGCTGCGGCGGCGGCAGCACGGCGACCGGGCCGGCCACGTCGGCGAGCGCCGCCGGGACCACGGCCCAGCACACGACGGCGAGCACGACGCCGAAGACGTCCGGCACCACCGCGACTCAGCCGCAGCGCACCACGAAGACCACCGCCAGACCCTCGCCGCACGCGTTCGCGTCCGCGGTCATCACGCCGGCCGCGTCGACGCACCTCGCCAAGAGCGGCGCGCTCGTCCTCCCGGTCGCGGTCGGCGGGCCCGGGAAGGTCTCGGCGTTCGGCCAGGCGGAGATCCCGAGAGTCGGGATCGTGCACGTCGCCGACGCGAAACCGGTCGTCGCCGCGAGAGCGGGCATCGTCGACCTGAAGCTCGTGCTCACCCCGGTCGCGCGCGAACAGCTCGCCGCCGGCAGAAGCATGGTCACGTACGTCGCCGTGTCGTTCTCCAAGGGCCAGGTCATGCAGCGCACGCGGATCGTGCTGAGACCCTGACGCGGTCCAGCACGTGCGTCGTGAGCTGCGCCGCCACGGTGCCGATCAGCGCCCCGGCGACGACGTCGCCGGGGTAGTGCACGCCCGTGTGCACGCGTGAGTAGGCGACGAGCGCGGCGAGCCCTCGCAGCGGGACCGCGGCCGGCGGCAGCGCGTGCGCGACGCCGGTCGCGAACGCGAACGCCGCGGCCGAGTGCCCGGACGGGAACGAGGTCGACAGCGGCATCCGCACGTGCCGCGCGACGGGCACGCGCTCGGCCACGCGGTCGGGGCGCCGGCGGCGGCCCAGCGGCTTGACCCCGAGGTTGACGAGCGTCGCGGTCACGGCCACGGCCGCGAGGCCGTCGGCGGCGGCGCGCCGCCCACGCGAACCCTGCGTACGCGCCAAGAAGACTGCCGAAACGAGCGACAGTCGGGAATAGTCCGCTGCATGGGAGAGGCGAGCCATCGCGCGGTCGAGCGCCGGCGTCGGCGTCTGGGCGATCGCCGCGTACAGCGCGGCGTCGACGCGCTGGGCGTCGCGGCGCCAGCCGGCGAGGAGCCGCGGGGCCGGGTCGGGGTCCGCGCCGGAGTCCACGAGGAGATGATGCAGTGAAGCGACGGCGGGCGGCGGCGATCGGCGCGCTTGCGCTCGGCTTCGGCGGGCTGGTGCTGGCGGCCGTCGTCGCGATCGAGGCGTTCCCGCGCGGCCTGATCGCGCTCGCGTGCGTCGCGGTCGGGGCGGCCGCTGCCTGGTACGGGGCGCTGCGCACCGGGCCGCTGCGCATCGCCGGGCTGGCGCTCGGCGCGCTCGGGCTCGGCGCGGCGATCGTGCTGCTGCTCAACCACCGGCTGCTGGAGGAGGCGGTCGTCGTGGGCACGCTCGTGCTGAGCGGCGCGCTGGCGCGCGCGGCGTTCGCGACGCGCGTGCAGCTCCCGCCGCAGCCGCCGCCGCAGCGCCCGGTGCTGTTCTACAACCCGAAGTCCGGCGGCGGCACGGCGCAGCGCTTCCGGCTGGCGGACGAGGCGCGGACGCGCGGCATCGAGCCGATCGAGCTGCGCCCGGGGGAGGATCTCGAGCGGCTCGTGCGCACCGCCGTCGCCGACGGCGCGGACGGCCTGGCGATGGCCGGCGGCGACGGCTCGCAGGCGGTCGTCGCGGCGATCGCGGCGCAGCACGACCTGCCCTACGCGTGCATCCCGGCCGGCACGCGCAACCACTTCGCGCTCGACCTCGGCGTCGACCGCGACGACGTCGTCGGCGCGCTCGACGCGTTCGTCGACGGCGGCGAGCGCCGCGTCGACCTGGCCGAGGTCAACGGTCGCGTGTTCGTCAACAACGTCTCGCTCGGCCTCTACGCCGAGGCGGTCCAGCGGCCCGGCTACCGCGAGGCGAAGCTGCGCACGCTGGTCGGCACGCTGCCCGAGGCGCTCGGCCCCGGCGGCCCCGGGCTCGACCTGCGCTGGACCGACCCCGGCGGACGCGAGCAGCGCGCCGGCGCCGCGATCCTCGTCTCCAACAACTGCTACCGGCTCGGCCGCGCGATCGGCTCGGGCACGCGCCCGCGGCTCGACGAGCGCGTGCTGGGGATCGCGGTCGCGGGCGGCGGGAGCGACGACGGCGACGACAGAGGCCGCGGCCCGCGGCGCCCGTGGCGCGAGTGGAGCGCGCCGGCCTTCGAGGTCGGCGCCGAGGGCGACGTGCCCGCCGGCATCGACGGCGAGGCCGTGCGGCTCGCCCCGCCGCTGCGCTTCCACACGCGCCCGCGCGCGCTGCGCGTGCGCGTCGCGCGCGGGCACCCCGGCGCCTCGCCGTCGGCCTCGCTGCCCGAGGGGCTCAGCCACAGCGTCCGCGCGCTGGCGCGGATCGCGGCGGGCGCCCGCGTCGCGTGAGCGCCGCGGCTCAGAGCCTCAGGACACCATCCCGCCGAGGATCCCGCCGGTGATGTTCAGCACCTGGCCGTGGACGTAGTTCGACCACGGCGAGCAGAGGAAGAAGACGCCGCCGGCCGCCTCCTCGGGCGTGCCGGGGCGGCCCAGCGGGATCAGCCCCGCGGCCATCCCGCGCAGCTGCTCGGGGATCCCGAGCTGCACGGCCTCGCCGTCGATCGAGGCGACGTTGGTGTCGTCCTTGGCGGCCGTCAGGCGCGTCTCGATGAAGCCGAACGCGGCCGCGTTGCAGTTGACCTTGAACTGCCCCCACTCCTTCGCCAGCGTCTTCGTCAGGCCGACGATGCCGGCCTTGCCGGCCGCGTAGTTGGCCTGGCCGGCGTTGCCCATCACGCCCGACGTCGAGGAGACGTTGACGATCTTGCGGAAGACCTCCTCGCCGCGGTCGCGCTCGGCCTTCGCCGGCTCGCGCAGGTGCGGGGCCGCCGCGCGGATGACTCTGAACGGGACGACGAGGTGGATGTCGAGCATCCGCTGGAACCACTCGTCGGAGATCTTGTGGGCGGCGCCGTCGAGCGTGTAGCCGGCGTTGTTGACGATGATGTCGACTCTGCCCCACGCGTCGATCGCGCTCTGCACGAGCGCCTCGGGCTGGCCCTCCTTCGTCAGGTCGCCGCCGAAGACGACGGTCTCGCCGGCGATCTCCGACGCGGTCTGCTGCGCGACGTCGGCGTCGAGGTCGTTGACGACGACCTTCGCGCCCTGCGCGGACAGCAGCTCGGCCGTCGCGCGGCCGATCCCGCGCGCGCTGCCGGTGACGATCGCGACCTTGTCGTCGAGGACTCCCATGTGCGTTCTCCTGGATTCGTCGGGCGGGTCAGGCGGCGACGGCCCGCAGGCAGTCGGCCGCCGCGAGCTGCGTCACGCGCGCGCGGTGGTGGCCGGCGCCGCCGAGGTGGACGGCGTCGACCTGCGCGCGCTTGAACAGCCAGTGCAGCTCGGCCTCCCACGTGAAGCCGATGCCGCCGTGGAGCTGGATCGCCGCGGCCGTGACGAAGCGGCCGGCGTCGGATGCGGCGGCCTTCGCCATCGCGGCGGCGAGCTGCAGCCGCTCGGGCTCGGCGTCGGCGGTCCAGGCGGCGTAGTAGGTCGCGGCGGACGCGCCCTCGGTGTCGCGCAGCATCTGCGCGGCGACGTGCTGGACCGCCTGGAACGAGCCGACGGGGACGCCGAACTGTCTGCGGTCCTTGACGTAGGCGAGCGTCGTCTCGAGCGCGCGGCGGCAGAGGCCGACCAGCTCGGCGGCGACGACGACGGCCGCGCGGTCGAGCGCGCCGGCGACCTCGCCGGGCAGCGCCTCGCCGGCGTCGGGCTCGGCGGCGACACGACCGTGCGCGCGGCGCGGGTCGATCGCCTCGACCGGCTCGACGGCACCGGCGGCGTGCAGCGAGGCAGCGCCGGTCTCGCGACTCGCGAGCACGAGCAGCCGCTCGGGCGCGGCGTCGGGCACGAGCGCGGGCGCGTCGGCGAGTGCGAGCGCGCCGAGCGTCTCGCCGCTCGCGAGGCCGGGCAGCCACTGCTCGCACTGCTCCGGCGAGCCGGCCTCTGACAGCACGAGCGCGGCGAGCGTCGTGCCGAGGAACGGCGTCGGCGCGCACGCGTAGCCGAGCTGCTCGGCGAGCAGCGCCAACTCGACGAGGCCGAGCCCCTGCCCGCCGAGCTCCTCGGCCACGGCGATGCCGGGCCAGCCCAGCTCGCACAGCTCGCCCCACAGGGCGGCGCCGTCGGCGTCCTCGCCGAGCGGCGAGCGGCGCGCGAGCAGCTCGCGGGCGGTGTCGCGGATGAGCTGCTGCTCGTCGGTGAAGTCGAAGTTCACGGCGCTGCCTCCCTCACCGCGCGCGCGGCAGGCCGAGCACGCGCTCGGCGACGATGTTTTTGAGGATCTCGGTCGTGCCGCCCTCGATCGAGTTGCCGCGCGCGCGCAGCAACTCGAAGCCCCACGAGGAGGCGGTCCCGGCGGCGAGCGCGTCGGGGCCGGCGACGTCGACCGCGGTCTGCACGAGCAGCTGGTTCGTCTCCGACCACAGCCACTTCGTCAGCGACCCCTCGGGGCCGGGCTGACCGTGGCGCTCGATCGTCGTGAGGCCCTTCCACGCCATCAGCCGCAGGATCTCGGTGCGGGTGTGCAGGTCGGCGAGCTTGTCGACCGTGCGCGCGTCGTCGAGGCCGCCGCGCTCGGAGGCCTCGACGATCAGCCGGTCCAGGAGCTGGCGCAGCCGCACCTGCAGGAAGAAGGCGAGACCGGCGCGCTCGTTCATGAGCGTCGTGAGCGCGACCTTCCAGCCGTTGCCGACGCCGCCGATCACGTTCTCGCCGGGCACGCGCGCGCCGTCGAGGAAGACCTCGTTGAACTCCGACTCGCCCGTGATCTGCTTGAGCGGGACGATCTCGACGCCGTCCTGCTCCATGTCCATCAGGAAGTAGGTGAGGCCCTGGTGCTTCTTCGGCGCGTCGGGATCGGTGCGCGCGACGAGCATGCACCACTTCGCGTACTGGGCGGTGCTCGTCCACACCTTCTGGCCGGTCACGACCCACTCGTCGCCGTCCTTGACCGCGCGCGTCTTGACGGCGGCGAGGTCGGAGCCGGCGTCGGGCTCGGAGAAGCCCTGGCACCAGATCTCGTCGGCCGACAGGATCGGCGGGAGGTAGCGGTCCTTCTGCTCGGGCGTGCCCCACACCATCACGGTCGGGCCGCCGAGCAGCAGCCCGAGCGCGTTGGCCGGCAGCGGCGCGCGCGCGTGGCCCAGCTCCTCGTAGAAGATCGCCGACTGCGTGAGCGTCGCGCCGCGGCCGCCGTGCTCGACCGGCCAGTCGACGCCGGCCCAGCCGCCGGCGTGCAGGCGGCGCTGCCAGTCGCGGCGCCACTCGTAGTGCGCGTCCTCGTCGCCCTGCGGCTCCTCCCCGGCGGGGTTCGCCGCGAGCCAGCCGCGCAGCTCGTCGCGGAAGGCGATCTCCTCCTCGGTGAACGTCAGGTCCATCGCGCTCTAGATCCCCTCGGGCAGCTCGTCGACGGTCAGCATCAGCGTCTCGCGCGGGATGTCGCCGACGCGGCGCGTCGTGTGGCCCTTGCCGGCGAGGTCGTCGACCAGCACCACCGCGCCGGGCCCGAAGCGCCGCACCTCGCCGTCGGAGACCTCGACCTCGGACGTGCCGGCGAGGTGGACGACGAACTGGCGCCGCGGCGCGCAGTGCGGCTCGGGCGGGTGGTCGACGACGACGCGGCGGAAGGTCGCCTGTCCGACGGCGATCGGGGCGGCGAGGTCCGCCTGCGCGGTCGAGACCGGCGACTGCGTGCGCTCGGTCGGCAGCGTCACGTCCTCGAAGTGCGTCTCGCCGTCGGCGTCGGTGTAGATGCGCGTGTAGTTCATGGTCTGCAAGACGGGATATATACCAGATAGCCGTACTCACGGCCCGAACCGCCCCGCGGTGACCGACACCTCGGATAGACTTCGAGTGTCACGATTGCCGGCACGTCGTTCGCGTGTCAGCACGAACGACGAAAGCCCTCATCGTGCCACGTACCGCCAGTCCCTCGAGAGCGACCGCTGCTGCGACCAACGGCGTGCCGGACCATCGCGACTTCGGCGGCAACCGCGCGACCGCGCGCGTCCTGCTGATCCTCTCCCAGTTCGCGGGCGACACCGACTCGCACGGCGTCAGCGAGCTGAGCCGCGAGCTGGGGATGACGAAGAACATGATCCACCGCGCGCTCAAGACGCTCACGCGCTACCACTACCTCGTGCGCGACGAGAGCGGGACGCGCTACCAGCTCGGGCCCGGCGTGCTGCAGCTCGGCCGGCTCGGGCTCGAGCCGCTCAACCTGCCGGTCGTCGCGGCGCCGTACATGCAGCGGATGCAGGAGCTGACCGACGAGACCGTCAGCCTCGCGGTCCGCACCGGCCGCACCGCCGTGACGATCGCCGGCCTGCGGGGGCGCGGCGACATCGCCCGGCGCGTGCCGTTCGGGCGCTACGTGCCGCTGCACGCGAGCCCCGCCTCCCGCGCGATCCTCGCCTGCCTGCCCGACGCGGAGATCGACGCGTACCTGACCGCCGGCCCGCTCGAGCGCTACACGTCCACGACGCTCGCCGAGCCGGACGAGATCTGGGACGAGGTGCGGCTGGTGCGCGAGCAGGGCTACGCGCGCGGCCGCGGCGACCACGTGAGAGGCACCACCGGCGCCGCCTTCCCGATCCTCGCGAGCGACGGGACCCCGCACGGATCGATCACCATCGCGGGGCCCGACAGCCGCCTGCGCGCGGAGCGGCTCGACGCGCTGCTGCCCGAGCTGCTGCGGATCGCCGCGGAGCTCAACCGCCACACCCAGCTCTACCCCGCCGAGCCGCTCGCGCAGCCCGCGGCGCACAGATGAGCGCCACCGCCAACTCCTCCGTCGACCAGGTCTTCGACGTGCTCGCGCTGATCAGCGCCAGCGCCGATCCGATCGGCGTCGCGCAGCTCGCGCGCACGCTCGACGTGCCGACCAGCACCGCCCACCGCGTGCTCGCGACGCTCGAGGAGGCCGGCTACGTCACGCGCGACACGACCGGCACGAAGTACCAGCTCGGGCTCGGCGCGCAGGAGCTGGCGCACGCGCTGCTGCGTCGCTTCCCGCTGCAGCCGGTGAGCCAGCCGTCGCTCCAGCGGCTGGCCGCGGCGACCGGCGAGACGGTCGTGCTGTGCGGCCGCGTCGGCTTCTACCGCGTGCGGCTCGCGAGCGCGGAGGGCACGAGCGACGTGCACGCGGCGCCGCGGCTGGGCCAGACGGCGCGGCTCGGCGACACGCCCGGCGGGCGCGCGATCCTCGCGTTCGACGACGAGCTGCGCGCGGGCTACCTGCGCTGGCTCGGCGGCGGCCGCGCGAACGCCGCGACGCGCGCGCTGCAGAAGCAGCTCGACCAGGTCCGCAAGGACGGCCGTGTGCTGGAGAGCTACGACGACGGGCGCACGAACCTCGCCGTGCCGCTGCGCGACCCCGACGGCCACACGTTCGCCTCGATCGCCGTCGAGGCGGCCGAATCGAGCGGCGGCGAGCGCACGCAGAGAGCGCGGCTGGCGCGCCTGCGCGGCACCGTCGAGGAGCTGGAGGCGCTCGTGCGCGAGCGCCCGGAGCTGGCCGCCGACCCGTTCGCGCACATCCCGCCGGAGGACCTGTCCCCCGGCTTCGACCCGATCGCCTGAGCGGGCGCTCAGCGCGGGATCGGCACGTCGCCCGGCTCGGGGTCGACCGCGAGCGAGCGCAGGATGCGCGAGACCATCCCGTAGAAGCCGGCGAGCACGACCAGCTCCAGCGTCGCCTGCTCGCCGAGCAGCTCCTCCACCGCCGCGACCGCCGGCGCGCCCGCCTCGACCTCCAGCGTCGCCTCCTCGGCGAGCGCGAGCGCGGCGCGCTCGGTCGCGTCGAACAGCCCGTCCGGCGCCTCGCGCCAGCCGGCAAGCGCGTCGACCTGCGCATCGGTGACGCCGACGCGGCGAGCGACGTCGCGGTGGCGGCACCACTCGTAGTCGCTGTCTGTGAGCTGCGCGACGCGCAGGATCGTCAGCTCGATCAGCCGCCGGTCGAGCGCCGAGTCGTTCCACAGGTACGACGCGAAGCCGTACATGTGCTCCAGCACGCCCGGGCTGCCGGCCATCGCGCGGTAGACGTTGAACGCCTTCCCGCGCTCGCCCGCGATCCGTTCGAGCAACGCGCCGGCCGACCCGGGCGCGGTCGCGGGGTCGTGCAGCGGCAGCCGCGCCATCAGCCCTGCGGCGACGCCGCCGCCGCGAACAGGTCCGCCGGCAGCTCGCGCTTGAGGATCTTGCCGGTCGGCCCCTTCGGCAGCTCCGCCACGATTGCGATGTGCCGCGGGTACTTGTACGGCGCGACCTGCTCGCGCACCCACGCGCGCAGCGCGTCCGCGTCGAGCGCCGCACCCGGCCGCGCGACGACGGCGGCAGCGACCTCCTCGCCGAGCGCCGCGTCGGGCACGCCGACGACGGCCGCCTCCATCACGCCGGGGTGCTCGTAGAGCACCTCCTCGACCTCGCGCGGGTAGACGTTGTAGCCGCCGCGGATGATCAGGTCCTTCTTGCGGTCGACGATGAAGAAGTAGCCGTCCTCGTCCATCCGCGCCATGTCGCCGGTGTGCAGCCAGCCGTCGCGGTCGATCGCGTCGGCGGTCTCCTCCGTGCGCCGGTGGTAGCCGGCCATCACGTTGTGGCCGCGGATCAGGATCTCGCCGACCTCGCCCGGCGGGCAGGTCGCGCCCTCCTCGTCGGCGACGCGCATCTCCGTGCCCCAGATCGGCGTGCCGATCGAGCCCGGCTTGCTCGGCCGCTCCAGGTGGTTGAACGAGGCGACCGGCGAGGCCTCCGAGAGGCCGTAGCCCTCCAGCACGCGCGCGCCGAAGCGCTCCTCGAAGCCGCGCAGGATCTCCACGGGGATCGCCGCGCCGCCCGAGACGCACAGCCGCAGCGCCGACAGGTCACGGCGCGCGGCGCTGTCGGCGTTCAGCAGCGCGACGTACATCGTCGGCACGCCCATGAAGACCGTCACGCCGCGGCCCTCCATCAGGTCCAGTGCCGCCTCCGGCTCGAAGCGCGGGATCAGCACGACCTCGGCGCCGCGGCGGAAGGCCGCGTTGAGCACGCACGTCTGCCCGAACGAGTGGAACAGCGGGAGCGTGCCGAGCAGGCGATCGTCCGCCTGCAGCGCGAACAGCTCGGCCGACACCTGCGCGTTCCACAGCAGGTTCGAGTGCGTCAGCAGCGCGCCCTTCGGCTTGCCGGTCGTCCCCGACGTGTAGAGGATCACGGCCGGATCGTCCGGCGCGCGCTGCGCGAGGGACGGGTCCGACTGGGACTCGGCGAGCAGCTGCGCCAGCGAGTCGGCCGGCCCGGCCGGCCCGCCCGCGCAGATCACCCGCCCGACGCCCGCCAGCGCGGCGCCCTCGAGCGCCGCGTCGAGCTGCTCGTGCCACGCGACCAGCAGCTCGGCGCCGGAGTCCTCCAGGTAGTAGGCGATCTCGCGCGGGCGCAGCAGCGTGTTCATCGGCACGACCGCCGCGCCGGCCCGCAGCGCGCCGTGGTAGGCGATCGGGAACTCCGGCACGTTGGGCAGCAGCAGGCCGACGCGCGACCCCGGCCGCATGCCCGCGGCGCGCAGGTGGCCGGCGAGCCGCTGCGCCTGCGCGTCGAGCTGCGCGTACGTGTGGGCGTCCTCGCCCAGCCGCAGCGCGACGCGCTCGCCCATGCGCGCGGCGCTCTCCTGCAGCAGGACCGCGACGTTGACGCCCATCAGCGCGCCTCCCCCTCGGCCAGCTCCCGGAAGCGGCTGTCGAAGTGCAGCATCGGCGCGCCGTCGCGCACGCGGCAGGAGTAGACCGAGCCGACGTAGATGTCGTGGTCGCCGCCGTCGTGGCGCGCGTGCACGTCGCAGCCGACGACGGCGAGCGCGTCCGGCAGCAGCGGCAGGCCGGAGACGCGGCTCGGCTCGAAGCGCCCGCCGGCGAACTTGTCGCCGCCCGAGCGCGCGAACTCGAGCGCGAGCTGCTGGTGCTCCTCGCCGAGGATGTTCACGAGGAAGCGCTCGCACCGCATGAAGGCGTCGTACGAGGTCGACGTGCGCGCCTGGCAGACGAGCACGAGCGGCGGCTCGAGCGAGAGCGAGCAGAAGGCGCTCGCCGTGAAGCCCTTCCAGACGCCGTCGGCGTCGACCGTCGTGACGATCGTGACGCCGCTGGCGAAGCGCTTCATCGCCTCGCGGAAGATCGTGGCCTGTGCGGCGCCGGCGGCGCCGGCGACCTCGGGCGCGTCCTGCACGTCGCCCATCAGTCCACCAGCCCGAGGTGGCGCACCTCGCAGCAGTGCGTGTGGAACTCGCCGCCGAAGTGCTGCTCGAGCGACGGCAGCACGCGCGCGCGCAGCTCGCCCTGCTCGTAGGCGCGCAGGTCGTCCTCGGTCTCCCACAGGCTCACCGTCCCGCCGCTGTCGTGGTCGTCGGTGTCGCGCACGAGCAGGCGCCCGCGCAGTCCCGCGGGCCGGCCCGCGGCGAGCAGCTCGCGCCGGTACGCCTCCTCGAACTCGTCCCAGTGGCCGGCCTTGACGCGGCCCCACGTGATGCGTGCGTGCATGACGGCTCTCCTCCTCCGGCTCAGTCCCAGCCGTTGCGCTGCGAGGCGGCGCTCGGCGGCCCGGGGTACGGCGCCGCCGCCGCGAAGATCGCGCGCGGGTTGTGGACGAGCATCGTGTCGATCTGCTGCTCGGTGACGCCGCGCTCCAGCAGCCCGGGGACGACGTCCTCGACGACGTGACGGTGATGCCAGTGCGGCCGCGTGCGGCGCAGCGCGGCGATCGGCGTGCGGTCGTTCCAGCAGCTCGCGTCGTGCGACAGCAGCAGCCGCTCGGCGAAGCCCTCGCGGCAGAGCGAGGCGACGACGTCCATGCGCTCGGCGTCGGGCAGCACGTCCTCGACGCCGAAGCGATCCATCCCGAGATGCGAGCCGGCGGCCAGCAGCTCGCGCAGGTAGCCGAGATCGGTCGTGTCGCCCGAGTGGCCGATCACGACGCGTGCCGGATCGACGCCCTCCTCGGCGAAGATGCGCTGCTGGTCGAGCCCGTTGCGGGCGGCGGCGTGCGTGTGCGTCGAGAGGTGCGCGCCGGTCGCGCGGTGGGCGATCGCGCAGGCGCGCAGCACGCGCTCGTGGGCCGGCGTGAGGCCGGCGCGGTCGATCGCGCACTTGATCACGCCCGCGCGGATGCCGGTGCCGGCGATCCCGTCCTGCAGGTCGCCGATCAGCAGCTGCGCCGTCTCGATCGGCGCGCGCTGGTGCCAGTAGCGCTGCGGGTCGATCCAGACGCCGGTCGCGGCGACGATCGCGACGCCGCTCGCCTGCGAGACCTCGGCGAGCAGCTCGACGTCGCGGCCGAGGTCGTACGTCGTGTGGTCGACGAGCGTGTCGACGCCGGCGTCCTTCAGCGCGCCGAGGCCGTCGACGCAGGCGGCGAGCACCTCGGTGCGCGGGAACGTCGACGGGTAGTCCGCGCGCAGCCCCGGCGAGGCGGTGATCACATGCTCGTGCATCAGCACGCGGCCGAGCCGCTCGACGGGGAGCGGGCCGGTGACGGTCTGGACGACGTCCGTCACGGCGTCAGCACGATCTTGCCGAGGTGCCGGTTCGCGAGCATGTGCTCCTGCGCCGCCTCCGCCTGCTCCAGCGGAAAGGTGCTGTCGACGACCGGCCGGATGCGCCCGTCGGCGAGCGCCGGCAGCAGCGCCGCGGCAGCGCGGCGGGCGATCTCGCCGTACTGGTCGAGCGTGCGCGTGCGGAACGAGACGCCGAGCAGGTGCAGGTTCTTGCGCGCGAGCAGGTCGAGGTCCAGCTCGCCGACGACCGGCCCGAGCCGGCCGACGCTGACGAGCCGCCCGCCGACCGCCATCGCGCGCAGGTTCCCGGCCAGGTACGGACCGCCGACGTGGTCGATCACAACGTCGACCCCGCCGGTGGTGCGATCGGCGACGACCGCCTCGAACTCCTGCTCGTGGAAGTCGATCGCGACGTCGGCGCCCAGCTCGCGCACGAGCTGCGCCTGGCGCTCATCGGCGACCGTGCCGAGCAGCGGCTCCGCCCCCAGCAGCCTGGCGATCTGCACGCCGATCAGGCCGACGCCGGACGCTGCCGCGTGCACGATCAGCGACTCGCCCGGAGCGAGCTGCGCGCGCGTCGCGATCGCGTCGTGCTCGGTCATCAGGGCGACCGGCACCGCCGCCGCCGCCGGCCAGTCGAGCGCGTCGGGGACCGGCAGCGCGACGCGCTCGTCCATCGCGAGGTACTCCGCGAAGCCGCCCGCGCACATGCCCATCACGCGGTCGCCGACGCGGTGCGCGGCGACTTCGGCGCCGACCGCGACGACCTCGCCGGCCGACTCGAGCCCGGCGACGTGCACGCCGTCTCGCGCGGTGGCCTGCTGGCGATAGCGCCCGGCGCGCTGCGAGACGTCGGCGCGGTTGAGCGCGGTCGCGCGCACGCGCACGAGCAGCTCGCGCGGGCCGATCTCGGGCTCGGGCAGCTCGCGCAGCGCGTAGGCGCCGTCCTCGATCGCCATCGCCTTCATCCGACGAGGTCCCGTCCGAAGATCGTGCGCGCCGTGATCATCCGCTGGATCTCGTTCGTGCCCTCGTAGATCTCGGCGATCTTCGCGTCGCGGTAGATCTCCTCGACGCGGAAGCTGGTGCCGTCGGCGGCGACCTCGCGCAGGAAGCCGTAGCCGCCCATCGCCTGGATCGCGTCGCGCGCGAGGTCGACGGCCAGCTCGGTCGCGTAGGCCTTCGCCATCGACGCCTCGGGCTCGGGGAAGGCGATCCCCTCGTCCATCAGGCGCGCCGCCTTCGCGTAGAGGTTGCGGGCGTTCTCGAGCCGCGTCGCGTGCTCGGCCATGCGGAACTGCCAGTGCTGGAACTCCGCCAGGCGCCGGCCGAAGGCGGAGCGCTCGCGCAGGTGCGCGATCGTGCGGTCGAACGCCGCCTGCGCCATGCCGACGCCGGAGGCGGCGATCCCGACGCGCCCGTAGGTGAGCGTCGCGAGCGCCAGCCGCAGGCCCTCGCCCTCCTCGCCGATGCGGTCGGCGGCGCTCGCGCGCGCGCCGTCGAGCACGACGTCGGCGGTCAGCTGGCCGCGGTTGCCGAGCTTGCGGTCGGGCGCCCCCACCTGCACGCCGTCGGCGCGGGCGTCGAGCGCGAACAGCGTCAGCTTCCGTCCGACGCGCCCGAGCACGACGATCACGTCCGCGACCGGCGCGTTCGTGATGAAGCGCTTGCGCCCGTCGATCCGGTAGCCGTCGCCGTCCGGCGTCGCGACCGTCTGGACCGCCTCCGGCGAGAGGTCCGAGCTGGCGCCCGGCTCGGTCGTCGCGAACGCGCCGACAACGTCGCCGGCGATCGCCGGCGCGAGCCAGCGCTCGCGGATCGCCGGCGAGCCGAGCTCGAGCGCGTGGCCGGCGAGGATGCAGTGGACGTCGTAGATCGCGCCGACGCTGCTGGAGTGGTAGGCGAGCTCCTCGACCGCCGCGGCCGTCGCACACACGGGCCGCGCGAGCCCGCGGCCGCCGTCGCGCTCGCCGAACGGGATCGCGAACAGGCCGGCGCCGGCCATCGCGTCGAAGACGTCGCGCGGGAACGAGTCGACCGACTCCTCCGCCTGCGCGATCGCCTGCGCGCGCGGAGCGACGTGCGCATCGGCGAACGCGCGCACCTGCGCGCGCACCGCGCGCGTCTCCTCGTCGAACAGCAGGTCGTGGTGGAGGCGATCGGCGGTGCGCTCGGGCGCGGCGGGCGGCGTCGGGCTCATTCGGCTTCCGGGTCGGTGGCGGTGGCGGCAGACGGCATCTCGAAATCGAGCAGGTGCCCGAGCTTGCGCTGCTTCGCGCGCAGGTAGCGGACGTTCTCGGCGTTCGGGACGGAGGTGAGCGGGACGCGCTCGACGATCTCCAGGCCGAAGCCGGACAGGCCGTGGTACTTGGCGGGGTTGTTCGTCAGCAGGCGCATCTGGCGCACGCCGAGGTCGACGAGGATCTGGGCGCCGACGCCGTAACGGCGCGAGTCGGCCGGGAGGCCGAGCTCGAGGTTTGCCTCGACCGTGTCGAGGCCGCCGTCCTGCAAGCCGTACGCGCGCAGCTTGTGCCCGAGGCCGATGCCGCGCCCCTCGTGGCCGCGCAGGTACACGACCGCGCCGTGGCCGGCCTCGGCGATCTGCGCGAGCGCGAGGTCGAGCTGCTCGCCGCAGTCGCAGCGCAGCGAGCCCATCACGTCCCCCGTCAGGCACTCGGAGTGCACGCGCACGAGCGGCGCACCGGAGGCGACGTCCCCGCGCACGAGCGCGAGGTGCTGCATGCCGGTCATCAGCGACTCGAACACATAGGCGCGGAACTCGCCGTGGACCGTCGGCATGCGCGCCTCGGCGACGCGCCGCACCAGCTTCTCGTGCTGGCGCCGGTAGCGCACGAGGTCGGCGATCGTGATCGTCAGCAGGCCGTGCTCGGCGGCGAAGCGGTCGAGCGCCTCGCCGCGCGTCATCGTCCCGTCCTCGTTCGCGATCTCGCAGATCGCCGCGACCGGCTCGAGGCCGGCGAGCCGGGCGAGGTCGACGGCCGCCTCGGTGTGGCCGGCGCGGCGCAGCACGCCGCCCTCGCAGGCGCGCAGCGGGAAGACGTGGCCGGGGCGGGCGAGCTCGGCGTACGTCGTGCTCGGATCGGCCAGCCCGCGGATCGTGCGCGCGCGGTCGTCGGCCGAGATCCCCGTCGTGGTGCCGTGGCGCAGGTCGCAGGAGACCGTGAACGCGGTGCCGTGCGCCTCGGTGTTGGCGGTGACCATCAGCGGCAGGCGCAGCTCGTCGAGCCGCTCGCCGACCATCGGCACGCAGATGACGCCGGACGTGTGGCGGACCATGAACGCGACCGCCTCGGGCGTGATCCGCTGCGCGGCGACGATCAGGTCGGCCTCGTTCTCGCGGTCGTCGTCGTCGGCGACGACGAGGAACTCGCCGCGCGCGAAGGCGGCGAGGGCGGTGGGGATGTCGGTGGGGCGGCTGAGCTGCATGCGTTCTAAAAGTCAGGACGTATCCTGATTTTTACACAATGCAGCCGTGCCAGTCCAGCCCGCCCCCGCTCAGCCCCGCTCGGCGCGCAGCAGGTCCGCCATCCGCTCGCCGATCGCGATGCACGTCAGGTTCGTGTTGGCGCGCGGGATGTTCGGCATGATCGAGGCGTCGGCGACGCGCAGCCCCTCGACGCCGCGCACGCGGCAGGCGGCGTCGAGCACGGCGAGCGGATCGCCGTCGGCGCCCATGCGCGCCGTGCCCGCCGGGTGCTTGAACGTCATCGCGTTCCCGCGCACGTACTCCACGAGCGCCGCCTCGTCGGCCACCGTCGCCTCGTCGAGCAGTGCGATCCGCTCGACGTAGGGGCGCATCGGCTCCGAGTGGGCGACGCGCCACGCGAGCCGCAGCCCGCCGGCGAGCCGCGCGAGGTCCCACGGGTCGCCGTCGAGCGCGAGCTCGATCCGCGGCGGGACGGCCGGGTCCGGACCGCTCCAGAGCACCTGCCCGCGCGAGCGCGGGCGCTGCAGGCCGGCGCCGATCATGAAGATCCGCTGCGCGCCGACCGCCGCCGCGAGCGCCGGCTGCGCCTCCAGGTCGACCGGGATCACGACCAGCAGCTGCATGTCGTTGCGCTCGGCCGACCCGCTCGCCGTGTAGCGCAGCCCCGTCTGCACGCTGCGCCGGGGCAGATCGCAGATGCCGGGCGCCGGCACCGCCGCGAGCCACGCGAAGGCGTGGTCGAGCAGGCCCTCGCCGACGCCCGGCAGCTCGACGAGCGGCCGCGCACCAGCTGCGCGCACGGCATCCGCGGCGCCGATGCCGGAGCGCAGCAGGATCCCGGGCGTCGCGATCGCGCCGGCGCACAGCGTGACGCGGCGGGCCGAGATCGCCTCGGGACCGTCCGTGCCGGCGAGCTCCACGCCGACGGCGCGGCGGCCCTCGAAGCGCACACGCGCCACGAGCGCGTCCGCACGGATCGTGAGGTTGGCGCGCGTGCGCGCCGGGCCCAGGTAGGCGACCGCCGTCGAGACGCGCGCGCCGTCTCGCACGTTCATCGGCCACGGCCCGATCCCGGTCGCGTCCGGAGCGTTGTGGTCGGGCGCCTCGGGGAAGCCCAGCTCGCGACAGGCGTCGTGCAGCGCACGATGCACGTGCAGGAGCGCCGCCGGCGGCGTGCGGCGGATCGGCACCGGACCACCGGACCCGTGCAGCGGCCCGTCGAAGTCGTGGTCCGTCTCGAGTCGCCGGAAGTACGGCAGCAGCGCGGCGAAGCTCCACACGTCGCTCCCGACCGCCTCGGCCCATTCGTCGTAGTCCTCGGGCGCGCCGCGCAGCGCGACGCCGCTGTTGATCGCCGAGCCGCCGCCCGTCACCTTGCCGGCCGGGTACGGCACCTGGCGCTCGGACGTCGCATAGGCGGTGAAGGGCCAGGCGTGCGCCATGCCCGCCTCGGCCGTCTGCCGGCCGAGCGTCTCGGCCGGCACCTCGGCCGCCGAGGCGAAGTCGGGGCCGGCTTCGAGCAGCAGCACCCGCCGGCGCCGGTCCTCAGACAGGCGCGCCGCCAGGGTCGCACCCGCCGACCCTGCGCCGACGACGACGTCGTCGTACGTCTCCCGTGTCGCCATACGGAATGTGTAGCACGGACCAGAATCACATAGCGTGATGGATTTCTGGAGATGTCCCGCTTGACAGAACGGTAACTGAAAACTACTGTCACTTGCGTCCCGTCCGTGGTGAAGGAGGAGAGGTATGAGCAGCACCACCCCGTCCGGCGCGTTCGACGACGCCGAAGCCAAGCCCGAGCCGACGCGGCTCGCGCGGCGCGCGTTCCTGCGCCGCAGTGCGATCACGGCGACCGCGGCAGGCGTCCTGCCTGCGGCGCTCGCGGCCTGCGGTGGCAGCGGAAGCGGCGGCGCCGCGTCGACCGCGTCAGCCGGCGCGCCGGCCAACGGCGGCGTCACCGGCTACGACGTCAAGACCGGCGTCGATCCCAAGACAGTCGGCAAGAAGACGCTCGGCGTGATCCCGATCGTCGGCACGGCACAGCCGGCGAAGCGCTGGATCGCAGGCGTCCAGGACCAGGCCGACAAGGCCGGCTGGACGGTCGAGGTGACCGACGCCAACGGCGACCTCAACAAGGCCGCCGCGGCGTGGACCAACTACATCCAGTCGGGCGTCGACGGGCTCGTCGCCGCCGGCTTCGACCCGAAGCAGTGGGGGCCGCAGATCAGAGCGGCACACGCGAAGAACATCCCCTACGTCAGCCTCTTCAGCAGCTGGGCCGAAGGCGTGACGGCGAACATCGCCGCCGACCTGTTCGTCGAGGGCAGCGAGCTCGCAAGCGTCATCATCGACCACAGCGGCGGCGTCGGCAACGTCGTCATCCTCGACAGCACGCCGATCCCCGCGCTGCACGTCCGCACCCAGGCGGTGCAGGCGCACCTCGCGGCCAACTCGAGCATGAGAGTGCTCGTGAACCACGAGATCGACCTCGGCAGAATCCAGCAGGACTGCTTCAGCACGATGCAGGCGCTGCTGCAGAAGTACCCGAAGGGCCAGATCGCCGCGGTCTTCGGCGGCTACATCGGCGCGGCGCTGCCGGCCGCACAGGCCTGCAAGGCCGCGGGCCGCAACGAGATCATCTGCGTCGGCACCGACGGCGACCTCGAGGGCCTCCAGGCGATCCGCAAGGGCAACGACCCGTTCATCGCGACGACCGGCTGCAACTTCGAGGCGGTCGGGGCCAACGCGGTGCGCCAGCTCGCGCAGGTCTACTCCGGCAAGAACCCGTTCGGCAAGCAGATCTACCAGGACTCGCCGGTGATCGTGAAGCAGAACGTGCCGGCCTCGGGCTACGCGGTCACGTCCCCGACCCTCTCGACGTACCAGCCGTACGCGGCCTGACGGGACGGATGCACCTCCCGGCCGACACGATCACGACCGTCGCCTCCGCTCCGGCGGAGGCGACGGTCGTGCAGATGGAGGGCATCGCGAAGCGCTTCGACTCCGTCAAGGCGCTTCGCGGCGTCGACTTCGACGTCGCACCCGGCGAGGTCCACGCGCTCGTCGGCGAGAACGGCGCCGGCAAGAGCACGCTCATCAAGATCCTCGCGGGCATCCATCGCGCCGACGCCGGGCGCGTGCTCGTCGGCGGCGAGGAGGTGCACCTGCACGGCCCGGCCGACGCGCGCCGTGCCGGCATCAACTTCGTCTTCCAGGAGCTCGCCCCGCTCCCCCACTTCACCGTCGCCGAGTACATGTCGCTCGGCCAGGCGCACGCGCGGCGCTTCGGCGTGCTCGTCGACTGGCGCGCGATGCGCCGCCGCGCCAAGGCGATCGCAGACCGCTTCGGCCTCGACTTCCACCTCAACAGCCAGATGCGCGACCTCAGCGTCGCCCAGCAGCGGATGGCCGAGATCGGGCAGGCGCTGATGCACGACGCGCGGCTCGTCGTGATGGACGAGCCGACCGCGACGCTCAGCGACCGCGAGACGGAGAGCCTCTTCCGCGTCATCCGCGAGCTGCGCAGCGAGGGCGTCGCCGTCGTCTACGTCTCGCACCGGCTGGAGGAGATCTTCGCGCTCGCCGACCGCGTCACCGTCTTCCGCGACGGCGCGCGGATCGCCACGCACGCGATCGGCGACTGCACGCGCGAGCAGCTCGTGCTCGAGATCATCGGCGCCAAGCAGCTCGTGCCGCGCGCGCAGACCGACCGCGAGGTCGGCGAGGTCGTGCTCGAGACGCGCGGGCTCACGACCGCGACGGTGCGCGACGTCTCGCTGCAGCTGCGGCGCGGCGAGATCGTCGGCCTGGCGGGCCTCGTCGGCTCCGGCCGCACCGAGGTCGCGCGCGCTCTGTTCGGCCTCGATCGCGTCAAGGCAGGCGAGCTGCTCGTCGCGGGCCGGCCCGTCAGGCTGCGCGGGCCGCGCGACGCGATCGGCCGCGGCATCGGGCTGCTGCCGGAGGAGCGCAAGACGGAGGGGCTCGTGACGCCGATGTGCGTGCGCGAGAACATCACGATCGGCGCCCTGCGCAAGTACGCGCGGCCGTCGTGGGGCCTGCTGTCCAAGCGCCGGGAGCGTGCTGCGGCGCGCGCCTACGGCGCCTCGCTGCAGGTGAAGTTCGCCGGTCCCGACGCGCCCATCACATCGCTCAGCGGCGGCAACCAGCAGAAGGTCGTGCTCGCGCGGATCATCGACATGGGCGCGCGCATCCTGCTGCTCGACGAGCCGACGAAGGGCGTCGACATCGGCGCCAAGCGCGAGATGTTCGCGCTGATCCGCGAGCTCGCCGCCGACGGCGCGGCCGTCCTCTACATCTCCTCGGAGCACGAGGAGCTGGCGGAGCTGTGCGACCGCGCGGTCGTCATGCGCGAGGGCGCGGTCGTCGCGGAGCTCGACTGCGAGCGCCTCGACAAGTCATCGATCCTCGAGCTGTCCTACGGACGGAGAGAGCAATGAGCACCACCGACGTGGAGGCGCCCGGCGCCCCGCCCGCCGTCGCGTCGCGCGAGGCGACGCGCGGCCGCCTGTCCCAGGTCGTCAAGCGCGTCGGCCCGAAGTACGCGACCACCGTCTTCCTCGTGGTCATGTTCGCGTTCTTCGCGGCCGAGAACGGCAAGCGCTTCTACAGCACCGACAACATCAGCAACATCCTCGGCCAGTCGTCGATCCTCGGGATCGTCGCGTGCGGGCTGACGATCCCGCTGATCATCAACAGCTTCGACCTGTCGGTCGGCTGGGCGGCGAGCTTCGCCGGCGTGCTCGCCGCGACGCTCGCGGTCAACCACGGCACCGTCTACGCGATCGCGGTCACGCTCGCCGCCGGCATCGCGATCGGCATCGTCAACGGGCTCGTCGTCTCGCGCCTGAAGGTGTCGTCGCTGATCGCGACGCTCGGCATGGGCGCGGTGCTCGTCGGCCTGGCGCAGAAGGTCAACAACAGCGTCGTCGCCGGCCTGCCCGACGACTACACCTGGCTCGGCCAGCACAAGGTCGGGACGATCCCGGTCGCGGCGATCCTGATGCTGATCCTCGGCGGCCTGCTGTGGGTGATGGCGACGCAGACCCCGCTCGGGCGCTCGATGTACGCGATCGGCGGCAGCCGCGAGGCGAGCCGGCTGGCGGGCATCCGCATCGGGCGCATCACGATCGTCGCGCTGGCGATCTCGGGCATGATGGCCGCGCTCGGCGGGATCATCCTGTCGTCCACGGTCGCCTCCGGCCAGCCGGGCGCCGGCGACTCGCTGCTGCTCGACGGCTTCACCGCCGCGGCGATCGGGACGGTCACGTTCCGGCGCGGCGAGTACAACGTGATGGGGACCGTGCTCGCCGTCCTGCTGCTCACGACGATGCTCAACGGCATGACGATGATCGGCTGGGAGCCCTACTGGCAGAACATCGTCAAGGGCGTGATCCTCGTCGCGGCCGTCGGCGCCTCGGTCGGCGGCGGGCAGGACCGCTGAGCGCTCCGCTCGAACGTTGGCCGCGTGCGCAGCGCACGCAGTGGGCATCGAGGGGAGGGTCGCGGGGGGGGCTGCCCGCGCGACCGTTCGTGTCACCTTCGTCGCGCAGTGGCGACAAACGTGACGCTCCGGATCTACGACTGTCAATCTGACCCCCTATACGGGGGTCAGATTGACAGTGGTGGAAATCGGACCCGGGCGCGAGCGGTCAACTGCGCAAGCCGACCCGCGCAAGGTCACGAACGAGCGCACAAACGCCCGCCTCACTCCCCCTCGATGCCCACGACGCACGCCACAGGCCCGGCGAGCGCCCGCACGGAGCGCGAAGTACGTCAGGGCCGGGCGCGCCGCGATCAGCGGCGCGGCCCGGCACAAGCCGGTCAGTCCCCCTGCGCGAGCGGGCGCAGCGCCTGCGGCACCGCGCCGCGCCGCCAGCCCTCGCTCAGGGGGGTCAGGTAGAAGTACGTGAGGCGGCGCTCCGCGAACAGCCAGCGGCCGTCGCGCTTGGCGAAGCGCTCGTCGTAGCGGCCCGCGCAGAGGTGCGGGACGCCCTCGATGACGCAAGGCGCGTCGAAGTACGAGCTGCCGCTCGCGACGTCGCCGTCGACCTCCGTCACCTCGTTGTGGATGAAGTGCCACCAGGCGTCCATCGCGTCCGGCGCGCCCTCGAACACCTTGCGGATCTGCTCGCGCCCTCTCGCGACGCCGAGCCCGGCGAACTCCGCGTCCTCGGCGAACAGCTCGGCGACCGCGTCCCAGCGGCTGGCGTCGACGTGGAGGCAGTAGCGGGCGCGCAGGTCCGAGATGGCCGCGCGCGCCTCCAGCGCCGCGATCCGCGCCTCGAGGTCGTCTTGCATGTGGGTCCTTTCGATCGATCGGTGCGTGGCTAGCCCTGGGCGGGCCACTGCACGTGCTTGACTTCGAAGAACTCGCGGAAGCCCTCTTCGCCGGCCTCGCGGCCGTTGCCGCTGTGGCGGTAGCCGCCGAAGGGCGCGTCGGAGCGCAGCCAACCGCCGCCGTTGATCGTGACGGTTCCGCTGCGGATCCCGCGCGCGACCTGCTGCGCCTCGGGCAGCGGCCCCCACACGTTGGCGTTGAGCCCGTAGGGCGAGTCGTTCGCGAGACGGAGCATCTGCTCGACGTCGTCGTAGGGGAAGACGAGGCCGATCGGCCCGAACAGCTCCGTGCGCGCGATCTCGGCGCGGTTGTCGACGCCGCCGAGCAGCGCCGGGCTCATGAAGAAGCCGCCGGACGTGGCCGGCGCGGCGCCCTGCGCCTCGATGCGGCCGCCGGCCGCGAGCGCACGATCGACGAAGCCCTGCACGCGGTCGCGATGGGGCGCGCTGATCAACGGACCGACGGCCGTCTGCTCGTCCCACGGGTCGCCGACGGGGACCTGCGCGAGCATGCCGCGCGCGATGTCGACGTAGTCGTCGTAGGCCGCCCGCGGCACGAACGTGCGCGTCGTCGCTCCGCAGGCCTGGCCGGCGTTGCGGCAGAAGCGCAGCAGCGAGGCCGTCACGAGCGTCTCGTCCACCTGCGCGCCCGGCAGCACGACGTTCGGCGACTTGCCGCCGAGCTCGAGCACCACCCGCTTGAACGTCGGCGCCGCCTGTTGCGCGACCGCCAGACCGACCGCGTTGGAGCCGGTGAAGGTGATCATGTCGACGTCCGGATGCTCGGACAGGCGGCGGCCGGCGGCGGCGGCGCCGATCAGGAAGTTGAACGCGCCGGGCGGCAGGTCGGCTTCGGCGACGAGCGCGGCGAAGGCGGCCGAGGCGAGCGGGGCCTGCGGCGAGGGCAGCAGCACCGTCGTGCAGCCGGCGGCGAGCGCGGCGGCGGCCTTCCACACGGCCGTAAGCAGGGGGATGTTGTAGGGCGTGATCGCGGCGACGACGCCGATCGGCTCGTAGACGAGCACGCCCTCGCTCGCGGGCGGACCGGCGTGGCGCGGGAGCGGGTGCTCGTACGCGCCGGCGGGTCCGCGCGCGGCGGCGTCGGCGAACCAGGCGAGGTGCTCGATCGCCGCGCCGACCTGAAGCGAGCGCGCGAGCGAGATCGGCGAGCCGCCCTCGGCGACGACGATCTCCGCGAGCGCGTCGCGATGCGCGTCCAGCCTTTCGGCGATGCGGTGCAGGAACAGCGAGCGCTCGCCCGGGCGCAGCCGCGACCACAAGCCGCCGTCGAACGCCCGCCGCGCAGACGCGACGGCGGCATCGACCTGCGCGACGGTCGCCGTGGGCACGCTCGCGAGCGTCTGCTCGGTCGTCGGGTCGACGACGGCGAGCGGCTCGCCGGCGCCCTCGACGGGAACGCCGTCGATGTACTGCGAGGCGGCGTTCAGGAGTGCGGAGGCGGTGTCGCCGAGCGACCGCCGAGTTGACATCGTCGAATCCATAGACGTACTATAACTCGGGATAGACACCAAATGCGAGCATATTTTCGACAGTCAGACACGTTGGCGGGCGGGCGATGCGGATAGCCGCGGCGATCACCCACGCGACCGGCGCCCCGTTCGCGCTCGAACAGGTCGAGCTCGGCGGCCCGGCCCCGGACGAGGTGCTCGTCCGCATCGCCGGGACGGGCATCTGCCACACCGATCTGCTCGCCCGCGACGGCGACTACCCGATGCCGCTGCCGGCCGTCCTCGGCCACGAGGGCGCCGGCGTCGTCGAGGCCGTCGGCGCGCAGGTCGACGAGCTCGCGCCCGGCGACCACGTCGTGCTCACCTACCGCTCCTGCGGCCGCTGCCCGAGCTGCGCGAGCGCCAGCCCGGGCTACTGCCGCGACATCTTCCAGCTCACCTACGGCGGCGCGCGGCCCGACGGCACGAGCGCGCTCTCGCAGGACGGCGCGCCGCTGCACGGCCACTTCTTCAGCCAGTCCTCGTTCGCGGAGTACGCGATCGCACACCGCCGCAACGCGGTCAAGGTGCGCGACGACGTGCCGATCGAGGCGCTCGGCCCGCTGGGCTGCGGCGTGCAGACCGGCGTCGGCGCCGTGATCTACTCGCTCGGCGCCCGCCCGGGCACGAGCATCGCGATCCTCGGCACGGGCGCAGTCGGGCTGAGCGCCGTGACGGGCGCGGTGCTCGCGGGCTGCACGACGATCGTCGCGGTCGACCTCAAGCCGAGCCGCCTCACGCTCGCGCGCGAGCTGGGAGCCACGCACACGATCCGCGCCGGCGGCGTGGAGGACCTCGCCGCCCAGCTGCGAGACGTCGCCCCCGACGGCCTCGACTTCACGCTCGACACGACCGGCCGCCCGGAGATCGTCCGCACCGCCGTCGACGCGCTCGCGCCGATGGGCGCCTGCGGGCTGATCGGCGGCTCGCGGCTCGGCACCGAGGTCAGCCTCGACATGAACACGATCCTGTTCGGCGGGCGCACCTTCCGGGGCATCATCGGCGGTGACAGCGTTCCCCAGCTGACGATCCCGCTGCTCGTCGACCTGTACGCGAGCGGCCGTCTGCCACTCGACAAGCTCATCACCTACTACCCGCTCGACCGCATCGACGAAGCCGTCGCGGACACCGAGAGCGGCGCGGCCGTCAAGGCCGTGCTGCGACCGGCCTGACCGATCGCGCCCGTCACGCCGAGGCCGAACGACAAGGAGCGACCCGCATGGCCATCTCCATCCTCCCGCAGCGCGACGCGCTGCAGGTCCGCAGCCCACGCCAGTTCATCGACGGCGCCTGGTCCGAGCCGAGCGGCGAGGCCTGGACGCACCGCAGCCCCGCCACCAACGAGGACGTCGTGACGTGGCGGGCGAGCACGGCCGACGAGGTCGACCGCGCCGTGCGCGCCGCCCGCCGCGCGTTCGACGAGAGCGACTGGCCGCGCCTCGGCGCACGCCAGCGCGCCCCCTACCTGCGCCGCATCGTCGACCTGATCTACGCCCACCAGGACGAGCTCAACCGCCTGCAGGTGCTCGACAACGGCATGCCGATCGGCATCAGCTCGGCCTACTTCGCCTCCGCCGCGATCGGCGCCGACCGCTTCGACCACTACGCCGGCTGGATCGACAAGATCAACGGCGAGACGTTCCCGCTCTACAGCAACGACCACGAGCTGCAGTACATGACGCTGCTGGAGCCGGTCGGCGTCGTCGCCGGGATCGTCCCCTGGAACGCGCCGCTGCTGCAGTTCTCCGGCAAGGTCGCGCCCGCGCTCGCGGCCGGCTGCACGATCGTGATGAAGCCGTCCGAGCACGCGCCGCTGGCCGCGACGCGGCTGTCCGAGCTGATCGCGGAGGCCGACCTGCCGCCGGGCGTCTTCAACCTCGTGCTCGGCGCCGGCCAGCCGACCGGCGAGGCGCTGATCACGCACCCGCTCGTCGACAAGGTCAACTTCACCGGCAGCCGCGCGGTCGGCGAGCACATCCTCGCCGCGAGCGGCAAGGGCATCAAGCGCGTCTCGCTCGAGCTGGGCGGCAAGAGCGCGAGCCTCGTGTTCGAGGACGCCGACGTCGCCGCCGCCGCGACCACGACGATGAGCCACGTCTCGATGGCGCTCTCGGGCCAGATCTGCGCCGCGCAGTCGCGCGCGATCGTGCCGGCCTCGATCTACGAGTCGTTCATCGAGCACGCGACCAAGCAGGTCGAGCAGGTGCGCTTCGGCGACCCGTTCGACGCCGCCACGACGTCGGCGCCGATGATCACGACGACGCAGATGGAGAAGGTCCTCGGCTACATCGAGAAGGGCCAGGAGGAGGGCGCCGAGCTGCTGTTCGGCGGCGACCGCCCCGACGGCGAGCTGGCGGGCGGCAACTGGATCAACCCGGCGCTGTTCGCCGACGTCGACAACAGAAGCACGCTCGGCCAGGAGGAGATCTTCGGGCCGGTGCTGTCGGTGATCCGCGTCGCCGACGAGGAGGAGGCGATCCGCGTCGCGAACGACTCGCCCTACGGCCTCTCCGGCGGCATCTACACGCGCGACGTCGCGCGCGCCATGCGCGTCGCACGCGCGCTGCGCACCGGCACGGTCGGCATCAACGACTACGACTTCTTCCCGCACGCCCCGTTCGGCGGCTACAAGTCCTCCGGCCTCGGCCGCGAGGGCGGCTGGTCCTCGATGGAGGCCGTGCTGGAGACGAAGACGGTCATGATCGGGCTGCACGCCTGATGGGGGCCGTCACAGCCCGCGGGACCGGCGTCGCGATCGCCGCGGTCGCGCGCACCCCGATCGGCTCCTACGGCCGCTCGCTCAAGGACGTGCCCGCGACCGAGCTGGGCGCGCTCGCCGCGCGCGAGGCGATCGCGCGCGCCGAGATCGCGCCCGAGCAGGTCGACCACGTCGTCTTCGGCAACGTGATCCACACCGCGCCCGAGGACATGTACATGGCGCGCGTCGTCGGCATGAAGGCCGGCATCCCGCAGGAGACGCCGGCCTTCACCGTCAACCGCCTGTGCGGCACCGGCGTGCAGGCGATCGTCTCGGCCACGCAGGCGATCCAGGCCGGCGACGTCGATGTCGCCCTCGCCGGCGGCGCGGAGTCGATGAGCCGCGGGCCGTACTGGATGCCGGCCGCGCGCTGGGGCGCGCGGATGGGCGAGTCGAAGCTCGTCGACCCCGTGCTGAGCGGCCTCACCGATCCCTTCCACGGGATCCTGATGGGCGTCACGGCCGAGAACCTCGCCGAGCGGATGGACATCTCGCGCGAGGAGCAGGACGCGTTCGCCGTCGAGTCGCACCGGCGCGCCGCCGCCGCGCAGGCGGAGGGGCGCTTCGACCAGCAGATCGTCGCCGTCCCCACGCCGTCGAAGCGGGACCCCGCTGCCGCCTTCGCGCGCGACGAGCACATCCGCCTCGACGCCTCGCTCGAGTCGATGGCGAAGCTGCCGCCGTTCTTCAAGCCCGACGGCGGCACCGTCACCGCCGGCAACGCCTCCGGCATGAACGACGCCGGCGCCGCCGTCGTGCTGGCGCGCGAGGAGCGGGCGCGCGAGCTCGGCATGCGCGTGCGCGGGCGGATCCTGGCGGCGGCAAGCTGCGGCGTCGACCCGCGGATCATGGGCATCGGCCCGGTCCCCGCGGTGCGCAAGGTGCTGGAGCGCAGCGGCGTCGCGCTCTCCGACATCGGCGTGATCGAGCTCAACGAGGCGTTCGCCGCGCAGGCGATCGCCGTCATGCGCGAGCTGGAGCTCGATCCCGCGAAGGTCAACCCGAACGGCGGCGCGATCGCGCTCGGCCACCCGATCGCGGCAACCGGCGCGGCGATCACGGCCAAGCTGCTCGCCGAGATGCACCGCGCCGACCACGAGCTGGGGCTCGTGACGCTGTGCATCGGCGGCGGACAGGGCATCGCCCTGCTGGTCGAGCGCGCGTCGTGAGCGACCGCTTCGCCGGCAGAGCGGCGCTCGTCACCGGCGCCTCGCGCGGCATCGGGCTCGCCATCGCCGAGCGGCTGCTGGCCGAGGGTGCGCGCGTCTGCATCACCGCGCGGCGCGCGCCCGAGCTGGAGGAGGCGCTGCGCTCGCTCGGCGCCGGCGAGCGCGCGATCGCGGTGGCCGGCGCGAGCGACGACGCCGAGCACCGCCGCGCCGCCGTCGCCGCGACGCTCGAGGCGTTCGGCGCGCTCGACCTGCTCGTCAACAACGCCGCCGTCAACCCGCTCTACGGGCCGACCGTCGAGGCCGACCTCGACGCCGTCCGCACGATCTTCGAGGTCAACGTCGTCGCCGCGCTGGCTTGGGTCCAAGAGGCGCATAGCGCCTGGCTGGGGGCGCACGGCGGCGCGGTCCTCAACGTCGCCTCCGCCGGCGGCCTGATCGCGGGCGAGCTGCTCGGCCCCTACAACGTCAGCAAGGCGGCGCTCGTGCACCTCACGCGCCAGCTCGCGCTCGAGCTCGGCCCCGGGATCCGCGTCAACGCGATCGCGCCGGCCGTCGTCAAGACGCGCTTCGCACGCGCGCTGTACGAGGACCACGACGCCGAGCTGGCCGCCCTCTACCCGCTGCGACGGCTCGGCGAGCCGGCCGACACGGCAGCGCTGGCGGCCTTCCTGCTCAGCGGCGAGGCGTCGTGGATCACCGGCCAGACCGTCGTCGCCGACGGCGGCATCGGCCTGAGCGACCCGGGCGGGCGCCGCACGCCCACACCAACCTAAGAACAACGGGAGAAGCACACATGCAACGACGGACCCTCGGCGGAGCGCTCGACGTCTCCGCGATCGGCTACGGCGCGATGGTGCTCGTGCACGGGATGTACGGGGCGAACGACGACGAGCGCTCGGTCGGGACGCTGCGCCACGCGATCGACGCGGGCGCAACGTTCCTCGACAGCTCCGACGCGTACGGGCCCGACGGCCACAACGAGCGCCTGATCGGCCAGGCGATCGCCGGCCGCCGCGACGAGGTGCAGGTCGCGACGAAGTGGGGCATCACGTTCACCCCCGGCGCGCCGGCGAACCGCGTCGAGGCCAACTACGACAACGAGATCTGGATGGACGCGCGTCCCGAGCGCGCGCGGGCGGCGGCCGAGGCGAGCCTGCGGCACCTCGGCGTCGAGGCGATCGACCTGTGGTACCCGCACTTCCCCGACCCGGGCGTGCCGATCGAGGAGACCGTCGGCGCGATGGCCGAGCTGGTGGCGGAGGGCAAGGTCCGCCACCTCGGCCTCAGCAACGTCACGCCGGAGCAGGTGCGTGCGGCGCATGCGACGCACCCGATCGCGGCCGTGCAGACGGAGTACAGCCTGTGGAACCGCGCGCCCGAGCGCGAGCTGCTGCCGCTGCTGCGCGAGCTGGGCATCGGGCTCGTCGCGTGGGGTCCGCTCGGCACCGGCTTCCTCGCCGGCTCGGCCGACGAGATCGGCGAGGACTTCCGCGTCAACGTGCCGCGCTTCAAGCCGGACGCGCTCGCGACCAACCGCGAGCGCTTCGCCCCGCTGCGCGCGTTCGCCGCCGAGCAGGCGATCGCCCCGGCGCAGCTGGCGCTCGCGTGGCTGCTGCACCAGGGCGACGACGTCGTGCCGATCCCCGGCACGCGCACGCCCGCGCACCTCGACGAGAACGTCGCCGCCGCGCAGGTCGCGCTCGGCGCCGACGAGCTCGCCGAGATCGAGCGCCTCGCGCCCGACGGGCTGGCCGCCGGGCCGGCGCTCCTGTGAGGCGCGACCCGGCCTGAGCCGGGTCCCCCCGCCGCGAACGCCCGCGGAGGCGCGCCGTCGCTACGAGACGGCGCTGTCCTCGCGGGCCGGCGCGGGCTGCTCGGCCGCAGGAGCCAGCTCAGGCGCCCGCGCCGGCTCGTCCGCCGTGCTGGCCGACAGCGAGTCCTTGAACTCGCGGATGCCCTTCCCCATCGAGCGCCCCGCCTCGGGCAGCCGCTTCGGGCCCAGGACGATCAACGCGATCAGGAGGACGAGGACGATCTCCATCGGTCCGATCTGGGAGAACATGGCTATGGCGCTCCTCGGGTGGGGGATGACGACGATTTCATACGTGCGCCGCCGCGACGCGCTCCATCGCCGCGGTGACGGCGCGCGACTGGTCGCGCTCGCGCAGGCGCGGCAGCACCTCGGTCGCGAACAGCGTGAGGTTGTCGACCGCGTCAGCGTGGGACATGTCGCCGCCGTGGGCCATGATCAGCAGGTTGCCGATGCCCCCGACGTGCTCGTCGAGCTCGACGATCTGGTCGTACACCTGATCGGGCGTGCCGGTGAACGCGATGCCCGCGTCGACGAGGTCCGCGGGTCCGACGCCGTCGCCGCTGCCATGGCCCGAGCCGATTCTCAGCAGCCGCCCGTCGCGCGTGGTGACGGGGAAGTGGCTGCCCGCCCGCCCGCGCGTCTGGTTCTTCTTGAGCCACTGCGCGTTGCCCTGCGGCGGCATGTAGCCGGGTGGGTTGACGAACGCCTCGCCGACGATCGAGGTGGTGCGGAAGTAGCCGGCGACCTGCTCGGCGCGGCGATGGCCCTCCGCCTCGGTGCGACCGACGCCGACGAGCGCGCAGTAGGCGAAGCGGTCCGGCGCCGGGAAGTCGTGGCCGTGCGCGAGCCGGCGGGCGCGGTAGGCGTCGAACAGCTTCTGCGCGTTCCAGCCGCCGAGGATCGTCGCGAAGCGATGGCCGCGCTCGGCGACGTCGGTCGCGGTGCCGAAGCTGCCGCCCGTCACCCACACCTCGGGACGCGGCTGCTGGTAGGGGCGCGGCCAGATGTTGACCTGGCGGTAGTCGTAGAACTCGCTCTCCCAGTTGAAGGGCCCGTCGTGCGTCGTGAGCGCCTTGAGGATCAGGTCGTGCGCGTCCCAGAAGCGGGCGCTGATCTTGACCGGGTTCGCGTTCGCCGGCGAGATCTCGTACGGCGCGCCCTTGACGAAGCCGAGCTCCACGCGCCCGCGCGAGACGACGTCGATGTAGGCGACCTCCTCCGCCAGGCGCACCGGGTCCGGGCGGTTCGCGATCGGGTGGCCGAGCGCGAGCAGCCGCGCGCGCTTGGTCTGGCGCGCGAGCATCGCGATCGGCACCATCGCCGAGTTCGACAGGCAGGTCGCCGAGCTGTGGTGCTCGTTGATCATGATGTTGAGGCCCAGCTCGTCGCACAGCACCCACTCGTCGAGGCGCTCGTTGACGAGGTCGGCCGCGACGCGCGGGTCGCAGTGCTCGTTGGGGAAGGTGACGCGCAGCGAGTCGACCTCGCCGGCCTGCTCCCAGGCGGCGTGGTAGGGCTGCTCGGAGAAGTGGTAGACGTCCATCTCAGCGCTCCTCGGAGGTCGACCCGACGCCCGCGAGGGCCGAGTCCGGGTGGGCGAACGCCGTCACCAGCTCGACGACGCGCTCGGGCTGCTCGACGTGCGGGTAGTGGCCGGCCTGCTCGACCAGCTCGAAGCGCGCGCCCGGGATCGCGGCGGCGTAGGCGCGGCCGTAGTCGGGCGTGACGATGCCGTCGCTCTCGCCCCACAGCACGAGCGAGGGGATGCGGACGCGGCGCAGCCACGGCCGCAGCGTCGGGTCGTGCATGTACGGCTTCCAGCCGAAGTAGGCGTACGCCTCGCGGCTGCGCGCGATGCCGAGCAGGTCGCGGTCGGACATCGTCGAGTAGTCGCGCGTGCGGCGGCCGGGGTCGTGGTAGGCGCGCGCGGTCAGCTCCTCCTGCGAGATAGCGAAGACGTCCGCGACGTCGCGGCTCTCGCGGTCGCCGACCTTGATGCCGAGCGCGTCGGCGAGCACGAGGTGCGTGAACGCGGCAGCCGAGCGGACCGCCACCTCGGCGGCGAGCCAGCCGCCGAACGAGGCGCCCATCAGCACCGCATCGCGGATCTCCAGCTCGTGCACGAGCTCCAGGTAGAAGAGCGCGAGGTCGCCGACGTCGCGGAAGCGGTCGCCCGGCAGCTCGGAGTGCCCGAAGCCGGGGTGCCAGGGAGCGATCACGTGGAACCGCTGCGCCAGCAGCCGGAACCACTGAGACCCGGGGTCGACGCCGTCGACCGAGTGCAGGAACAGCAGCGTGGGGCCGTCGCCGGCCCGCGCGAGCTCGATCTTCACCCCCGCGATCTCGACCTGCTCGAATGCCGCCGGCTGCTCGGCCACCTGTCGCCTTTCGTTCGCTAAAATAGGACTCGTACCGTACTACAGAACGCATTCGCGGATCAACCGCGCACCGGCTCCCGCCGGAGGTGCGATCGAAGTAGCGTTCGCACGATGCGCGTGGTCGTCGTCGGCGGAGGGATCCTCGGCCTCGCGACCGCGCGCCTGATCGCGCGCGAGCAGCCGGGCGCCGAGGTGACCGTGCTGGAGAAGGAGCCGCAGCTCGGCCTCCACCAGACGGCCGCGAACTCGGGCGTCGTGCACGCCGGCATCTACTACGAGCCCGGCTCGCTGAAGGCGCGCCTGTGCCGCCGCGGCGTCGCCCTGCTGCGCGACTTCTGCGCCGAGCGCGGCCTCCCCTACGAGGCGTGCGGCAAGCTCGTCGTGGCGCTCGACGAGGCCGAGCTGCCGCGCTTGGAGCGGCTCGCCGAGCGCGCGCACGCCAACGGCGTGCCGGGGCTGCGCCGGCTCGACGCGGCGCAGTTGCGCGAGGTCGAGCCGCACGCCGCCGGGATCGCCGCGCTGCACTCGCCCGAGACGGCGATCACCGACTTCCGCGCCGTCGCGCTCGCGCTCGCCGACGAGCTGACCGAGCGCGGCGGCACGGTTCGCACCGGAGTCGAGGTCACGCGCGTGCGCAGCGGCGCGCAGGTCGCGGTCGAGCTGGCCGACGGCTCCGAGCTGCAGGCCGACCGCGCGATCGTCTGCGCCGGCCTGCACGCCGACCGCCTCGCGCGCAGATCAGGCGAGGACGCCGCGCCGCGGATCGTCCCCTTCCGCGGCGAGTACTGGGCGCTGCGGCCCGAGCGCCGCTCGCTCGTCCGCGGGCTGATCTACCCGCTGCCCGACCCGGCGCTGCCGTTCCTCGGCGTGCACCTGACGAAGCAGGTCGACGGCTCGGTCCTGATCGGCCCCAACGCCGTGCTCGCGACCGCGCGCGAGGGGTACAGGCGCAGCACCGTCCACGGCCGCGACCTCGCCGAGACGCTCGCGTGGCCCGGCACCTGGCGGTTGATCGGCAGACACTGGCGCGCGGGCGTGGACGAGGCCAAGCGCTCGCTGTCGAAGTCGGTGTTCGTCGACGAGGCGCGCCGCTACGTGCCCGAGCTGCGGATCGGCGACGCGGTGCGCGCCGGCTCCGGCGTGCGCGCGCAGGCGGTCGATCGCGACGGCGCGCTGGTCGACGACTTCCGCATCGGCGGCAACGCGCGCATCGCCTGGATCCGCAACGCCCCGTCCCCCGCCGCGACCTCCTCGCTCGCGATCGCCGAGGAGATCGTCTCGCGGCTGGAGCTGTCACGGGCCTGAGACCCGCGCGCCGTCAGGGGTAGATCGCGCGCAGCCGCGACGCCTCCGCGATGCGCTCGACGGCGACGGCCTGGCTGGCGGTTCGCCAGTCGGTGTCGAGCCGCTCGGCGGCGTCGGCGACGCGCGCGAGCGCGGCGCGCATCTGGGCGGAGAGGCGGCGGCGGACCTCGTCGCCGTCCCACGACAGCTTCTGCTGATCCTGGACCCACTCGTAGTAGCTGACGGTCACGCCGCCGGCGTTCGCCAGCACGTCGGGGATCACGTGGATGCCGCGCTCGGCGAGGATCGCGTCGGCCTCCGGCGTGGTCGGCCCGTTGGCCCCCTCGACGACCATGCGGCAGTCCATGTGCTCCGCCCGGGCGGCGTTGATCTGGCGCTCGAGCGCAGCCGGGATCACGATGTCGCACGGCACCTCGAGTGCGCCCGTGCGCGCGACGTGGACGCCCTCCGGCCAGTCGCGCAGGAAGCGCGGGCCGTCCCCGCTCGCGAACCACATCAGCAGCGCCGGGACGTCGAGGCCGGCGAGGTCGACGACGCCGCCGCTGACGTCGCCGACGGCGACGACATGGGCGCCGCGCGCGTGCAGCTCGCGCGCGACGATCGCGCCGACGTTGCCGAAGCCCTGCAGCGCCACGCGCTGGCCCGCGACCCGTTCCCCGCGCCGCTCGAGCGCGGCCTCGATACAGTAGACGACGCCGAGCCCGGTCGCCGCGGCGCGGCCCTCGGTGCCGCCGAGGACGACGGGCTTGCCGGTGACGATCTCGGGGACGGAGTGGCCGACCTGCTGCGAGTAGGTGTCCATGAACCACGCCATCTCGCGCTCGCCGGTCGCCATGTCGGGCGCGGCGATGTCACGGTCGGGCCCGATGATCGGGATCAGCTCCGAGACGTAGCGGCGCGTCACGCGCTCGAGCTCGCCGCGTGAGAGGCGGTTCGGGTCGCACCGAACGCCGCCCTTCGCGCCGCCGAACGGCAGCCCGAGCAGCGCGCACTTGAGCGTCATCCACATCGCGAGCGCGGCGCACTCGCCGAGCGAGACGGCCGGCGCGAAGCGGATCCCGCCCTTCGTCGGCCCGAGCGTCAGCGTGTGCTGGACGCGGTAGCCGGTGAACATGCGCACGGCGCCGTCGTCCATCCGCACCGGGAAGTTGACGACGAGCGCGCGGCGCGGCGCGAGCAGGCGGGCGCGCACCGCCTCGTCGAGGTCGAGCACGTCGGCCGCGTGGTGGAACTGCGCGAGCGCCATCTCGTGGAGCTGCGAGCGCCATTCCGCTCCGGGGCCGACCTGCGCGGCGTCGTCGCCGAGCACGTCCTCCCAGCCACCGGCCCCCCGCCGATCCACGGCGATGTGCGCCATCGGGCGAGCCTAGTCCGCCGCGCGAGCGACGGGGCGCCAATACGCTGGTTTGCGGTTACGCGGGCAGGCGCTCGGCGGCGGCCGACTCGCCGGCGCCGCCCAGAGCGCTCGCAAGCCGGCCGGCGACGATCCGCTCCGCCTCCCCCACCATCCGCTGCACCAGCTCGGCCACGGTCGGCACGTCGTGGATCAGCCCCTGCACGAGGCCGGCCGTCCAGATGCCGGCGTCGGGATCGCCCGTCTCGTAGACGCCGCGCCCGCGCGCGCCGGCGACGAGCTCGCGCACGTCCTCGAACGTGCCGCCGCGCGCCTCGATCTCGACCACCTGCCGGCTGATCGCGTTGCTGGCGACGCGCGCCGTGTTGCCGAGCGTGCGGAAGATCAGCTCCGTCGCGCGCTCGTCGGCCTCGACGATCCGCTGCTTGATCGCGTCGTGGATCGGCGCCTCGGCGGTGCACATGAAGCGCGTGCCCATGTTCACGGCGTCGGCGCCGAGCGCAAGGGCGGCGACGAGGCCGCGCGCGTCGGCGATCCCGCCGGAGGCGATCACGGGGATCTCCAGGCGGTCGGCGGCCACGGGGATCAGCACGAGCCCGGGGACGTCGTCCTCGCCGGGATGGCCGGCGCAGTCGAAGCCGTCGATCGAGATCGCGTCGACGCCGGCGCGCTGCGCCGTGAGCGCGTGGCGCACGCTGGTCGCCTTGTGGACCACCTTCACGCCGGCCGCGCGGAAGTGCTCGACGTGCTCGGCCGGGTTGCTGCCCGCCGTCTCCACGACCGGCACGCCCGCCTCGACGATCGCCTGGCGATACTCGGCGTAGGGCGGCGGTCTGATCGCCGGCAGGATCGTCAGGTTGACCGCGAACGGCTTGTCGGTCAGCTCGCGCGTGCGGGCGATCTCGGCGGCGAGCGCCTCCGGCGTCGGCTGCGTCAGCGCCGTCAGGCAGCCGAGCGCGCCGGCGTTCGCGACCGCCGCCACCAGCTCGGCGCGGCCGACCCACTGCATCCCGCCCATCACGAGCGGGTGCTCGACGCCGAACGTCTCCGTGAAGCGAGTCCTCATCGCCCTCGCCCCTCAGATCGCGATGCCGCCGTCGATCGGCAGCACGACGCCGGTCACGTAGGCGGCTTCGGGGGAGGCGAGGTACATGACGCCGGCGGCGATCTCGTCCGGGTCGGCCCAGCGGCCGACGGGGATCAGCGCCTCCAGCTCCCTGCGATGGTCCGCGGGGATCGAGTCGATCATGCGCGTCTGCGCGTTGGGCGAGATCGCGTTGACGGTGACGCCGAAGCGCGCCAGCTCCTTCGCAGCCGTCTTCGTGAAGCCGATCACGCCGGCCTTCGCGGCGGCGTAGGCGGCCTGGCCGACGTTGCCGTGCAGACCGGTGTAGGAGGTCACGTTGACGACGCGCCCGTACTCGCGCGCGCGGAAGTGCGGGACGCACGCGCGCGTGAAGCGGAACGTCCCGCCGAGCGAGACGTCGACGACGGCCTCCCAGTCGGCGTCCTCGAGCTTCCACAGCACTCTGTCGCGCAGCAGGCCGGCGTTGTTGAACAGCACGTCGACGCGGCCGGTGCGCTCGACGGCCTCGGCGACGACGCGCTCGACGTCCTCCGTGCGCCCGACGTCGGCGGTGGCGGCATGCGCGCGCTCGCCGATCTCGGCGGCGGCCGCGCCGACGACGTCGGCGTCGACGTCGACCATCCAGACGGCGGCGCCGGCCTCGGCGAAGCGGCGCGAGATCGCCTGCCCGATGCCGCGGCCGGCGCCGGTGACGATGACGGTCTGGCCGCTGAAGTCGTGGGTGGTGCTCGGCATGCGGTGCTCCTGGGTTCGTCTGGGGTAGGCGATCGGCGGCAGAGGCGCGCGAGCCGCGGTCGTCGACTCATCCTACCCAATGCGATCGATTTTTTGAAGGAAATCGATTGTGGATGGAAGGCGGACGGACGGCGGCCGCCGGGCGGGCGCGCTTCCGCGCGCCCGCCCGCGCCGACGACCTATCCCAGCGAGCTCGGATCGCAGGTCGGGTCGCCGAGTGTGGCGCCGCCGAATCTGCCGCCCTGGAAGGTGCCGATCCAGTAGCAGCTGACCGGCTTCTCCGGCGCGTTCGGGGTGAACGTCACCGGCTGCGCGAGCAGGCCGCCGAGCGTCTCGTCTCTCACGGCGGCGTACGCGTTCACGACGTCGGCGCGCGTCGGTCTCGCCGGCAGCGTGCCTCTGGCCGCGTCGAGCGTCGTGCGCAGCAGCTCCATCGCCGCGTACGCGGCCGTGCCGTGCGGGTCGCCCCACGAGGACTCCTGCACGCCCTGCGCGGTCATCGTGCGGCGGTATGCCACGACGGGCGCGTCGTTCGTGAACCACGGGAACGCCGTGAGCCCGACGTGGATCGTCACGCCCGGGTCGTTCGCGCTCATCGCCTGCGGCTCGATCGCGCCGTCGGTCATCCCCCACTGGCCGGCGTAGCCCTGCGTCTTGCACGCTCTGATGAAGCGCATCGCCGTCGCCGACGGCAGCCCGACCATCACGTAGTCGACGCCCTTGCTCTTGATGCCGAGGCACTCGGCCGTGTAGTCCGGCGCCGAGCTCGAGACCTTCAGCGTGCCGGCGTATCTGAGCCCGAGCTTCTGCGCGGCGGTCTGCGCCAGCGGGGCGCCCGCCGCGCAGCCGGCGAACTCGGCGCAGACCGCGTAGCTGACGGTTCTCGCGCCGAGCTGCTGCGCCATCACCATGCCGGCGTTGAGCACCGACGGGAACGTCGTCGCGAGCGGCAGCCAGTTCGGCAGCGCGCCCCAGATCGTCGGCAGGTAGCCCATGCCGCCGACCACGGGGATGCCCGCCTTCGTGAGCCCTCTGGCGATCACGCCCTCGATGCCGGAGTCGAACATCAGCGCGGCGACGATGCTGTGGTCGGCGGCGACCGCCGCGGCCTTCGCGCTCGCGGTCGGCGCGTCGCCTCTCGTGTCCTCGACGACGACGTCGACGGGGTGCCCGGCGACGCCGCCGGCGGCGTTCGCCGCTCTCGCCCACGCCTGCAGGACGTCGGCGGCATGCTGCTCGCCGCTCAGCACCTGGCCGGTCGCGTTGACGAACGCGGCGATCCGCAGCGGCGCGCCCGTGGGCGCGTTCGCGGCCGTGGTGGCGGTCGTCGTCGGCGCGCTCGAGCCGCCCCCCGACCCGCCGCAGCCGGCGACCGCCGCGGCCAGCGCCACGAGGGCGAGCAGGACCGTCGCCGCCATCCGGCGGCTTCTGAAACAAGACATGTATCCCTCTCCAAATTCGGTTACTGCACGTGATGCTGAAACTGCTTAACGATTCAAAAAATCGATATTCTCTCCCTCCTTGAGCGGCCGGGCCGACGGCCCGGCCGGACAACCAGACACGGAGGAAGCAGATGAGCGTGCTCGTGATCCTCGAAGTGACCGCGCAGGAAGGCCGCGGCCCGGAGCTGCGCGAGATCGTCGTGGCGATGCTGGCGGCCACGCGCGAGCGCGCGGGCTGCCGCGGCGCCGGCGCCTACCTCGACGCCGAGCGCCCGGACACGGTCGTGGTCGTCGAGGAGTGGGCCGCGCGCGCCGACCACGAGGCGTACGTCGCCTGGCGCGCCGAGCAGGGCGACCCCGAGGGGATCGGCGCGCTGCTCGCGGGCGCGCCCGCGACGCGCTACCTCGAGCTGGCGGGCGGCGCGCCGCTGACGGCGGCCTGAGCGCACGCCCGCGCCGGCGGCCGCCCCGCGTCCAGGCGGCCGCCGTGCGCTCATGCGAGCCGCCGTTCCACGAACGCGCCGATCAGCTCGACCGCCGCGCGCCCCTCGGGCAGCACGGTCGAGAACAGCGGCCAGATGTGGAACATCCCGGCGAACGCGCGCAGCTCGACCTCGACGCCGGCGAGCGCCGCCGCGCGCGCGACGCCGAAGGCGTCGTCGAGCAGCGTCTCGTCGCTGCCGGTCAGCACGAGCAGCGGCGGCAGGCCCGCGTAGTCGCCGTGCAGCGGCGAGGCGAGCGGGTCGCGCGGGTCGGCGCCCGCGAGGTAGCCCGGCCGCAGCTTCTCGAGCATCTCCGCGGTGACGAAGTGGTCGACCGCGCGCTTGAGGCGGTGGCTCTCGCCGGCGAGCGTCCAGTCCGCCAGCGGGGAGGCGGCGACCGCCGCCGCTGGCAGCGGCAGGCCGCGGTCGCGCGCCGCCAGCAGCGTCGCGAGCACGAGCCCGGCGCCCGCCGAATCACCCCCCAGTGCGACGGACGCCGGGCCGAGTTGACCGGCTGCCCATGCGAAGGACGCGACCGCGTCCTCCACGCCGGCCGGAAACGGATGCTCCGGCGCGAGCCGGTAGTCGGGCACGAGCACGCGGCAGCCGGCGACGCGCGCCACCTCGGCGGCGATCGCGCGGCGCCCCTCGGCCGAGCCGATCGTGTAGCCGCCGCCGTGGTACCAGATCACCGCGCGGTCCTCGCGGCTGCCGGGGACGCCGACCCACAGCGCGGGCACGCCGCCCGCGTCGACCGGCTCGACGAGCGCGTCCGCCGGCAGGAAGGAGTTCCACAGCGCGTCGTCGCAGCGGCGCAGCTGCTCGATCGTCACGCCCTCGGCGTCGGTCAGGTCGGGGAAGGCGTCGCGGAAGGTCGCGATCGCCCGTTCGCGCGCGTCGCTCATGAGACCTCCAGCACCGCCTTGCCGCGCACGCGCCGCTCGCGCAGCTCCGTGGCGGCCTCGCCGATCCGCTCCCACGACCCGCTCCAGCCGATCTCCACGCCCAGCGCGCCGTCGGCGACGAGCGCCGCGAGCGTCGCGAGGTCGTCCGCGAACGGCGCGAGCGTGAGGTAGGCCGACAGCGACTTGACCGGGCCGACGGTGGCGTAGGGATTCAGCACGGCCGGCTCGCCCGAGGTCCAGCCGATCGAGTGCAGGCTGCCGCCCGGCGCAAGCAGCTCCCAGGCGGCGACGAGCTGCGGGCCGCCGACGTTGTCGAGCACGACGTCGACCGGCCGCTCGATGCCGCTCAGCCCGACGACGACCTCGTCGGCGCCGAGCTCGGACAGCCCGTCACCTCGCGCGGTCGATCCAACCGACGCGATCACGTGCGCGCCGCCGGCGGCGGCGAGCTGGACGGCGAAGCGGCCGACGCCGCCCGAGGCACCCGTCACGAGCACGCGCCGGCCGAGCAGCGAGCCGGCCGCGCGCAGCGTGCGCAGCCCCGCGAGGCCGGCGACCGGCAGCGCCGCGGCGACCGCCAGCTCGACCGCGTCCGGCAGCTCGGCGACCGACGAGGTCGCGACCGCGACGCGCTCGGCGTAGGCGCCTTCCGCGAGCGCGACGATGCGCGCGCCGACGGCGGGGCCGCTGCCGTCGGCGGCGGCCTCCACGACGACGCCGGCGAGGTCGGAGCCGAGCACGCCGCCGGGCGGGATGCGCCCGGAGACGGCGTCCATCAGGTCCCCGTAGTTGAGCGAGACGTGCCGCACCTCGACGACGAGCTGGTCGGCGCGCGGCTGCGGTTCGGGGACGTCTGCCATGCGCATCGTGACCGCCGCGGTCGGGTCAGCGACGAGTGCTCGGATCGCCATTCGGGTGCTCCTGGGTCGGGTGCGGAAAGATCGTACCGTAACAGATCATCTGTTACAAGACAATCTAATCCGACCCGTCCTCGCGACGACCGGAGCGCGGCGGCGGCGGCGCCCTCGGCGCGCGCCGCCGCTCGGGTCAGCCGGCCGAGCCGTTGACGGCGAAGCGCGTGTGCATCGTGCCCACGCCGGCGACGCTCGAGACCAGCTCGTCGCCGGCGGTGAGGAAGCGCTGCGGTCTGCGCGTCGCGCCGATGCCCGCGGGCGTGCCCGTGAAGATCAGGTCGCCGGGCAGCAGCGGGACGATCGCCGACAGCTGCGCGACGAGCGCGGGCACCGAGAAGACGAGGTCGCTCGTGCGCGCCTGCTGGACGACCTCGCCGTTGAGCGTGCACGACACCTCGAGGTCGTCCGGGTCGGCCAGCTCGTCGGGCGTGACGAGCAGCGGACCGATCGGGCCGAAGCCGGGGAACGACTTGCCGAGCGAGAACTGCGGCACCGGCGGGCGCATCTGCACGCGCCGCTCGGACAGGTCCTGCCCGACGGTGACGCCGGCGACGTGCGCCCACGCGTCCCGCTCCGCGACGCCCGCGGCATGGCGGCCGATCGCGACGACCAGCTCGACCTCCCAGTCGACGCGCTCGCTCGGCAGCGCGATCGTCGCGTGCGGGGCGGCGATGCTCGTGGGGAACTTCGTGAAGACCGACGGGAACTCGGGCAGGTCGATGCCGGCTTCGGCGGCGTGGCCCGCGTAGTTCATGCCGATGCCGAAGACCTGGCGCGGGTGCGGGACGGGCGGGCCGAGGCGCGCCTCGTCGAGCGGCTGCGCCTCGCCCTCGGCGTCGGGGGCCCACGCGCGCAGCTCGTCCCAGCGCTCGAACGCGGTCTGGGGGTCCGGCGAGAAGCGCCCGTCCGAGGCGCTCTCGACGTCGAGCGCGCCCTCCTCGGTCACGAGGACGAGTCGTCCCGCCAAGTTCGCCGTGCGCATGCAATCTCCTGAGGTCGGGGCCCGGCGGCGGTGCGCGAAGCCCGCCGCTCGGCTGCTTCGATCTCACGATACAGAAACGATCTCCTCCTGTAAATCGATTTTCTTACCAGTTGTCGCTATCCGACCCGTTGGTATGATCCGGGGATGGCGACGAACGAGGGGCGCACGCCCAACCAAGGCCGCACGCTGGTCGACGAGGTCTACCGCGCGATCAAGGACGACGTCTGCATGGGCCGCCTGCAACCGGGCGCGCGCGTCCACCTCGGCGACATCTGCAGAGCCCGCAACGTCAGCCTGTCGGTCGTGCGCGAGGCCGTCACGCGGCTCGCGTCCGAGCGGCTGCTGAAGGCACGCCCGCAGCAGGGCTTCACCGTCTGGCCGCTGTCGGTCCCCGACCTGCTCGACCTCACGCGCGTGCGGATCGAGCTCGAGACGCTCGCGCTGCGCGAGTCGATCGAGCGGGGCGACCTCGCGTGGGAGGCCGAGCTGGTCGCCGCCCACCACCGGCTCGCCGGCGCGGCCGCGAGAGGCGCCGCCGACGCGACCCACCCGAACTACGACTGGATGCGCGCGCACTCCGAGTTCCACGCCGCGCTCGCCTCCGCCTGCACCAGCCCGCTGCTGAAGGAGCTGCGCCAGCAGCTGTTCGACGCCGCCGAGCTGTACCGCCAGTGGTCCCACTTCCTCGGCAAGCCGAAGCGCAGACGCAACATCGCCAAGGAGCACAAGGCGCTGCTCGACGCGGCGATCGCGCACGACGCCGACCTCGGCGTGGAGCTGATCGCGAGCCACATCCAGCGCACGACCGACCTGCTGCTGACCGGCCGCGAGGCGGCCGGCGAGACGGACACGCCGCTCACGAGCCCGGCGGCCGGCGCGTAGCGCCGCCGCGGCGCCCGCGGCGCGGTCTGCGCGGCGGCGCCTCGCCGAGGCCGTCGAGGAACGCCAGCAGCGCGGCGTTGACCTCCTGCGGCCGCTCCTGCTGGACCCAGTGCCCCGCGCCCTCGAGCACGACGTTCGCGCGCAGGTCGGTGACCCAGCCGTCCATCCCGCTCGCCGGCATGAAGCGGCGCACGACGTCCTCGGAGCCGGTCAGGAACAGCGCCGGGACCTCGATGCGCGCGTCGCCGAGCGCCTCCGTCAGCTCCCAGTTGCGGTCGATGTTGCGGTAGTAGTTGAGGCCGCCGGTGAAGCCGCTGCGCTCGAACGCCTCCACGTAGACGGCCAGCTCCTGCTCGCTCAGCCAGGCGGGCCGCGGCGGCCGGTCGCCCTCGCGCGCGGCCCACGTCGGCGACAGCTCCTCCGGCGTCGTCAGCGTGCGCCGCACGTCGCGCGCGAGCGCCGCGTCGGCCGGACCGACCTGCTGGAACCAGGCCATGTAGAAGTCCTCGCCGAGGCGTCTGCGCATGATCGCCAGCGGCGGCGCCGGCGCACGCGGCGCGAACGGCACGCTCAGCCCGGCGACGGCGCGCACGCGCTCGGGGTGCGTGCGCGGCAGCTGCCACACGACCGACGCGCCCCAGTCGTGGCCGACGAAGACGGCCTGCTCCTCGCCGACCGCGTCGAGCAGGCCGATCAGGTCCGCACCGACCGTCAGCACGTCGTAGGCGCCGACCGCCTCCGGTCGCGCGCTGCGCCCGTAGCCGCGCATGTCCGGCGCCAGCACGCGGTAGCCGGCGGCGACGAGCGCCGGGATCTGGTGGCGCCACGACCACGCCAGCTCGGGGAAGCCGTGCGCGAGCACGACGAGCGGCCCGCGGCCGACCGAGACGACGCTCAGCAGGATCTCGTTGGTGGCGATCGCGACCGGGTCTGGCAGCTCGCCGGCGCGCGGCGCGCGCCTCACGCCTCCTCCGCCGCGGAGCCGAGGTAGTGCGCGAAGACGTCGGAGCCGATCAGGTCGTTCGCCGTCCCCTCGAACACGATCTCGCCCTTGCGCAGCACGTACGCGCGGCTCGCCATCGCCAGCGCACGCGTCGCGAACTGGTCGACGAGCAGGATCGAGGCGCCCTCCTCGGCGCACCGCTGCAGGAACGCGAAGATCTCATCGACGACGATCGGCGCGAGCCCGAGCGACGCCTCGTCGACGAGGATCAGCGACGGCCGCCGCACGTGCGCGGCGGCGAGCGCGAGCATCTGCTGCTGGCCGCCGCTGAGCGTGCCGGCGCGCTGGCGCAGGCGCTCCCCGAGGATCGGGAAGGCGGCGACGGCGCGCTCGACGGCCTCTCGCTCCTCGCCGGGGTGCGACTGGATCGTGAGGTTCTCGCGCACCGTCAGGCTGCGGAAGATGCCTCGACCCTCCGGGATGTGGCAGAGCCCCTCCGCGGCGCGCGCGTGCGGCTTGGCGGCCGTCACGTCGCGCCCGCCGAGCGCGATGCGGCCCGCGCGCGCGGGCAGGAAGCCGGAGACCGCTCGCAGCAGCGTCGACTTGCCCGCGCCGTTGGGGCCGAGCAGCGCCGCGACCGAGCCGTTGGGGACGACGATCGAGACGTCGCGCAGGACGACGGTCTCGTCGTAGCCGGTCGTCAGCCCGGCGACCTCGAGCGCGGGCGGGGCGGCCGGCTGCGCCGCCGCGGGCGCGGGCGCGTTGGCGGCGCTCATCGTCCCGCCCCCTCGGCCTCGCCGTCGGCGACGGCCGCCATCACGTCGTCGGAGCCGAGGTAGGCCGCGCGCACCGTGTCGCTGTCGGCGACCTCGCCCGCGCTGCCGTGGAAGATCAGCTGGCCGAAGTCCATCACGTAGATCTCGCTGCAGAGCCGCATCACGAGCGCCATGTCGTGCTCGATCAGCAGGATCCCCACGCGCGTCTCGGCGACGATCTCCAGCAGCAGGTCGCCGAAGCGCGCCGTCTCGCGGTGGTCGAGGCCGGCGGACGGCTCGTCGAGCAGCAGGAAGTCGAACGGGCCGGCGAGGCAGCGCGCGAGCTCGACGAGGCGGCGCTGGCCGGTCGACAGCGAGCCGGCCTCGACGTGCGCCAGCTCGGACAGCCCGCAGCGCGCGAGCGCGTCGAGCGCGCGGCCGCGCGTGGCGCGCCAGGCGCCGCGGCTCGCGCCCACCTGCGTGAGCGGGTTGAGCCCGGCGCGGCCGGCCTCGTCGCCGAGCCGCACGTTCTCCAGCACGCTGAGCGTGTCGCACAGCTCGACCGACTGGAACGTGCGCCCGAGCCCGCGCCGCGCGCGCGCCGCCGGCGGCAGGCGCGTGATGTCGTCGCCGTGCAGCAGCACGCTGCCGCCGATGCGGCGGTTGAAGCCGCTGCAGGCGTCGAACGTCGACGTCTTGCCGGCGCCGTTGGGGCCGATCAGGCCGGTGATGCGGCCGCTCGGCGCGACGAGGCTGAGCCCGTCGACCGCGACGAGGCCGCCGAATCTGATCGTCAGGTCGCGCACCTCGACGCCCGCGGACCCGGGCGCCCGCTCGACGACCGGCCGCTCGACGCGGTCGCGCGCGGCCGCGTCCTCGCGGCCGTGGCCGAAGCGGTCGAACCACGCGCGCAGCCGCGGCGACATCACCGGGTTGCCGCCCGACATCGAGACGGTCATCGCGAAGAAGCCGAACATGACCGTCAGCCAGTAGGTCGTGTTCGCGCCGGTCAGGTAGCCGGGGATGACGGCGGAGACCGCCGGCACGAGCGCATACCACGGCTCCGCGAACGGCGCCAGCGCGAGCATCGCGAGCAGCGTCAGCGAGTTGAACGAGCCGAAGAAGGCGTCCCCGCCCGTCGCGAAGTTGCGCTCGACGCCGAGCAGGATGCCGGCGATGCCCGCGAAGAAGGCCGAGATGCAGAAGACGGTGACGCGCGAGACCTGCGTCGTGAGGCCCATCGCGGACAGGCTCGTCGGCGAGTCGGCGAGGCCGCGCAGCATGCGCCCGAGGCGGCTGCGCTGGATCGCGACCATCGCGATCGCCGTCAGCACGAGCGCCGCCAGCACGACGTAGTAGTAGGTGCGCGGGTCCTGCGCGAACGACGGGTGCGGCATCTCGCGGCCCTGCGCGAGGTGGGTGAACATGAACGACTGTGGATAGAACAGCTGCTGCACGAGGATCCCGAAGCCGAACGTCGCGAGCGCGAGGAACAGGCCCGACAGGCGGATCGCCGGGATCGCGACGAGCGCGCCGACGGGGACGACGACGAGCCCGCCGAGCAACAGCGCGAGCACCCACGGGAGGTGCGCGCCGAGCGCGAGCTGCGAGAAGGCGACCGCGCCGATCGCCGCGAACGCCGCGTGGCACAGCGACACCTGCCCGGAGGTCTTGACCAGCAGCCCGAGCGACAGCAGCAGCAGCGCGGTCGCCAGGCCGGTCGTGAAGAACGTCAGCCGGTCGCCGGCGAACGTCGGCACGAGCAGCAGCGGCACGAGCACCGCGACGGCCGCGAGCAGGCGCACGCGCGCCGGGCCGCGGTACGGCTGGCGCGGGCGCCGGACCGCGCGCGTGGGCGGCACGAGCCGCTTGCCGCGCAGCAGCAGCACGAGGAACAGCACGAGGAACGGGACCGACGCCGGCAGGCCCGAGAGCCAGTCGTTGCCGAGCGCGTACTTGTTCGCGACGTCGGCCGCGACGCCGACCACGATGCCGCCGGCGAGCGTCGCCGGGATGTTCGAGAAGCTGCCGATCGCGGCCGCCGCGAACGCCTGCACGACCATGTACGTGAGCAGGATCGCGTCGAGCCCGATCAGCGGCGTGATCAGCACGCCCGAGAGCGCGGCGAAGGTCGAGCCGACGATCCACGCGAGCCGGCGCACGCGCGACGGGTCGGTCGCCTGCATCGCGAGCAGGTCGGGGTCGTCGACGACCGCGCGCATCGCGAGCCCCTTGCGCGAGAAGCGGAAGAGCGCATACAGCGCGGCGACGGCGATCACCGCGACCGCCGTGATGATCACCTTGTCGAAGGTGATGACGACGCCGGCGACTCTGAACGAGTCGTTCGCGCCCGGCAGGAACTGGTCCATCGGGATCGTCGTCGTGCCGTACTCGATCGACGCGAGCCCCTGCACGAACAGCACCAGCCCGACGGTGCCGACGATCTTCAGCGCCGTCGGCTGCGGCGCGAGCCGCCGCGCGAACTGCTCCATCAGCAGCCCCAGCAGCGGCCCCAGCACCAGCACGCTCAGCACGAGCGCGAGCTTCCAGTCGACGTGGTGCTGGACCGTCAGGAAGTAGAAGAAGTAGGCCGCGGCGGTCGCGAGCGCGCCGTAGCCGAAGTTGAAGATCCCCGACGTCTTGTACGTGAGGACCAGCCCGGTCGCGGCGAGGCCGTAGACGGCCCCGACCGCGATCCCGCTGACGACGAATGGCAGGAGGTCGTTCATGATCGGTATCGCGGCCGGGGCCTGCGGCTCACCCTCTCAACGACGCCGGGTCACACTGCGGCTGGTCGAGGCGACCGTCGCTGAACGTGCCCTTGAGGTAGCTGCCGAACCAGTAACAGGTGACGGTCGCGTTCGGTCTGTTCGGGTGGAACGTGACCGGCTGCGCCAGCAGGCCGCCGAGCGTCTCCCCTCTGACCGATCCGTACGCCGTGACGATGTCGCTGCGGGTCGGGTTCGCGGGCAGCTTCGCCGCGTCGGCGTCGAGCGCCTTTCTGAACAGCTCCATCGTCGCGTAGGCGGCGGTGCTGTGCAGATCGCCCCACACGTCCTCGCCGACGCCCTGGCTCTGCATCATCTCGCGGTAAGCCTTCACCGGCGCCTCGTTCGCGAACCACGGGAACGAGTTGAGCACCAGGCCGAGTCTCACGCCGGGGTCGTCCTGGCGCATCGCTCTCGGGTAGATGACGCCGCCGAAGAGGCCCCACTGGCCCGTGTAGCCCTGCGTCTGGCAGTCTCTCGCGAGTCGCAGTGCCGCGCTCGTGGAGGCCGCGCCGAGCATCACGTAGTCGACCTTCTTGCTGAGGATCTGCAGGCACTGGGCCGTGTAGCTCGGGGACGCCGAGGCGACCTTGAACGTGCCCTGATACGCCATGCCGAGCTTCTGGCTGGCGTTCTGCACGACCGGCGCAGCGGCCTCGCAGCCGGCGATCTCGGCGCAGATCGTGAGCGCCGTTCTCGTGCCGCCGAGGCTCTTGCCCAGCACCATGCCCATGTTGAAGATCGACGGGATCGAGGTGGTGAGCGGCAGCCAGTTGGGCATTGCGCCCCAGGCGTTCGGGGCGTAGCCCATCCCGCCGATCACCGGCAGGCCGGCTCTCGTGATCGCGTCGGCGACGACGCTCTCGGTGCCGGCGTCGAACAGGACGGCCGCGACCACGCTTCTGTCGGCGGTCATCTGCTGGACGGCGGCGGTCGCGGTCGGGGCGTCGCCCTTCGTGTCGGCGACGTCGATCTCGACCGGGTGGCCGGCGACGCCGCCGCTCTCGTTGACGGCTCTCGCCCACGCGAGCATCACCGGCGCGGCGTTCGCCTCGCCGCTCGGCAGCGGGCCGCTCTCGTTGACGAGCAGCCCGACCTTCAGCGGCGTGCCCTTGGGCGCCTGGGCGCTCGTGCTCGGGGTCGACGTGGAGCCGCTGCTACTGCCGCCGCACGCGCCGAGCGCCAGCGCGGCGAGCAGGACGGCGGCCGGCGAGAGCCACGCGACGTACCTGCGGAATTTCGACACTGCACCCTCCTCCGGGGGGAATGAGACTGGGTTCAGCCTATCACCGTAAGATCGACGCAGCAAGTGAAAATCGATTATTTGCGGATGGCGCGAACGCGCTCTCGGAGCGGGCCCTTGACGAGCTTCCCGACCGCGTTCACGGGCAGCTCGGCCTCGATCCACAGCTCGCGCGGGACCTTGAATCTGGCCAGCCGCGCGCGGCAGTGCTCGAGCAGCCGCGGGGCGTCGGTGCGCGACCCCGGGCGCAGCACGACGAACGCGACCGGCTCCTCGCCGTAGCGCTCGTGCGGCCGCCCGACGGCGCTCGCGTGCAGCACCGCCGGATGGGCCAGCAGCGCCTCCTCGACCTCCTTGGCGGAGATGTTCTCCCCGCCCCAGATGATCAGGTCCTTGATGCGGTCGGAGATGACGAGGTAGCCGTCGGGGTCGAGGTAGCCGACGTCGCCGCTGTGCAGCCAGCCGTCGCGCAGCGTGCGCTCCGTCTCCTCCGGCAGCCCGAGGTAGCCGCGCATCACCGTGGGCCCGCCGATCACGACCTCGCCGGGCTCGCCGTCGGGCACGCGCGCGCCGTGCTCGTCGACGATCGCGACCTCGAGCCCCGGCAGCGCCGGGCCGACCGTGCCGGGCTTGCGCACGCCGTCGAGCGGGTTGATCGTCACCGCCACCGTGCACTCCGACAGGCCGTAGCCCTCGATCACGGGCGCGCCGTAGCGCGCCTCGAAGGCGCGCAGCAGCTCGGCGCTCGCGGGCGCCGCGCCGCAGCCGACGAAGCGCAGCGACGAGGTGTCGGGACGGTGCGCCTGGGGCAGCGCCGTGAGCGTCGCGACGATCGTCGGCACGGCCGAGAAGTACGTCGGCTGCTCGCGCTCGACGACGGCCCAGAACTCGTCGGCGGCGAAGCGCGGGCCGAGCACGACCGAGGCGCCGGCCGACAGCGGCCCGACGACGCTCACCATGATCCCGTTGACGTGGAACAGCGGCAGGATCAGCAGGCAGCGGTCGGCCGGCGTCACGTCGAGCCACTCGACCCAGATCTCCGCCATCGCCTGGACGTTGTCGTGGCCGAGCATCACGCCCTTCGGCCGCCCGGTCGTGCCGCTCGTGTAGATCAGCAGCGCGAGGCCGTCCGGATCCGCCACCGGCGGCGCCGCGGCGGGGTCGCCGGCCTGCGCGTCGAGCGCGTCCGGCGCCAGCAGCAGCGGGACGGCGTCGCGGATCCGCTCGGCGCAGTCGTCGGCGGCGATCGCGAGCACGGCGCGCGAGTCGGCGAGCTGGTAGGCCGCCTCGCCGCTCGTCAGCGCGGGGTTGATCGGCGTCAGCGTCGCGCCGAGGCGCCAGGCCGCGAACAGCAGCACGACGAGCTCGATGCGGTTGGGCAGCATCGCGGCGACGACGTCGCCGCGGCCGACGCCGTGCGCGGCGAGCCGCACGCTCGCCGCGCGCACGCGCTCCGCGAAGGCGGCGTTGTCGAGCCGCACGCCGGGACCGTCCAGGCAGCGGCCCGCCGGGTCGTCCTGGGCGCGGCGGTCGGGAATCAGGGCTGAGTGCACGTTCCTAGCTCCGTGGGTCGCGTCTCCACGTCAGCACCGGGATCCGCGGGGCGGGCGGATGGAGCGGCTCGGGCGCCGCGGAGGCGATCCCCCTGAGCAGCAGCACGTCCCCGTCGATCGCGACCGTGCGGCGCAGGTCGATGCCGCTCCAGTCGGGGAAGCAGCTCGTCACCACGTGGTGGGCGATCGCATCGCCGTCGAGCGTCCAGGTGCCGGCGTAGCCGAAGTAACTGTCGTACGCCGCGAGCTTCAACTCGTCGGCGCACTCGATCGGGCGGCGCGTCTCGCAGCGCGTCCGCCCGGCCGCCATCGCGTGCACGGACACGTGCCCGCCGGCGGTGTAGACGAGCGTCCCGAGCGGGCGCTCGCCGAACGGGCGATCGATGATCGTCCCGCTGCCGTCGTCGATCTCGTATGTCACCAGCTGCCACGTCCCGGGCAGCGCGGCGCGCAGGTCGGCCGGCGCGCTCACGCCGCCCGCGACTGCTCGAAGGCGTGCGCCGCGCGCAGCAGGCGCGCCTCGTCGAAGCGGCGCCCGACGAGCTGCAGGCTGATCGGCAGTCTGCCGACCGTCCCGCACGGCACCGCGACCGCGGGATGGCCCGTGTAGCTGAACGGCGCGGTGTTGCGGATCATCGCGTCGAAGCCCGTGCGCATCACGTCGATCGCCCGCCGCCAGCCCTCCGCGTACGGGACGCGCTCGAACGACGGCGGCGCGACGCCGAGGCAGGTCGGCATCGCCAGCACGTCGACCTCCTCCAGCGCGCGGTCGTAGGCGCGCACGAACGTCGGGCGCACGTTGTGCGCCTTCGCGTAGACGCCGCCGTGGAAGCGCTCGCGCGACAGCTCGCCGAGCAGCAGCAGCGTCTTCGTGTAGGTCGCCAGTGCGTCCGCCTCGTAGCGCCACACCTTGTCGATCGCGGTCACGAGCGACTCGGGGTAGTGCGTGCGCGCGCCCGCGCCGAGCGCGGTCGAGCCGCGCAGCGCGCGGAAGCCGTCGGCGTCGAGCGCGAACGCGGCCTGGTGCACGACGCGGTGCTCGGGCACCGACACCTCGACGACGCGCGCGCCGGCCGCCTCGAGCGACGCGACCGCGGCGCGCACGCCGTCGCGCACCTCGGCCTCGATCGGCTCGTCGAAGCCCTCCGCCAGCAGGCCGACGGTCAGCCCCTCGACGCCGTCGCCCAGCGTCGCGAGCACGTCGACGGCGTCCGGCACGTCGCGCCCCTGGCGCGGGTCGAGCCCGTCGTCCCAGCCGGCGACCGCCTGCAGCGCCGCCGCTGCCTCCCCGACCGTGCGCGCGAGCGGGCCGACGTGGTCGATGCTCGGCTCCGAGCCGCTCGCGATGCTCATCGTCGCGCCGTAGTGCGAGACGAGCCCGAACGTCGGCTTGAGGCCGACGACGCCGCAGTAGGCGGCCGGGATGCGGATCGAGCCGTGCTGGTCGCCGCCGAAGGCGACGTCGACCTGGCCGGCCGCGACGGCCGCGGCCGAGCCCGACGAGGAGCCGCCGGTCATGCGGCCGGGCTCGTGCGGGTTGATCGCCTCCCAGTAGTCGTGCAGGTAGCCGACGCCGATCAGCGTGTTCTTGCCGACGACCTGCCCGCCGGCGGCGAGCGCGCGCGTCACGACGCTCGCGTCGACGTCGGGGACGAAGTTGTCGAGCGTGAACGACATCGACGACATCGGGATCCCGGCGACGGCGATGTGGTCCTTGAAGGAGACCGTTCTGCCCGCCAGCAGGCCCTCGCCGGCACCGCCGATCGCGCATCTCCACAGCCACGCGTTGAACGGATCCTCGTCGTCGAGCGGCCGGTGGCCCGGCCCGCGCTCCGGGAACAGCAGCCGCGGCGCGCGCTCCTCGATCCGCAGCTTCGCGAACGCGTCGAGCGCGCCGAGCTGGTCGACGAGCAGCTCGCGGTAGCGGGCCGCGTCGTCGGGGCCCAGCGTGAAGCCGAGACGCGTCGCGAGCGCCGCGACGTCCTCGTCGGTCGGTGGCGCGAACATCAGGCGAGCCCGAGCTTCTCGCCCAGCGTCGGGCCGACCGTCTCCATGCCGTACGTCTCGGCGAGCTGCCTGACGGTCGCCGGCTCGGCGTCCGGCCCGGCGTCCACGCGCGCCGCGAAGAACGCGTGCAGGCCGCCGGGCGTCATCAGGTTGACCGTCTTGACCGGCCCCTGGTCGGCGCGCACGTTGTCGAACGTGTGCGGGACGCCGGGCGGCACCGTCGCGAAGTCGCCCGGGCCGACGTCGAAGACCTCGTCGCCGACCTGGATCGCGAGCACGCCCTCCAGCACGAAGAAGGAGTCGTCCTGCTCGGCGTGCACGTGCAGCGGCGGACCGCTCAGGTAGGCGACCTCCCCGACCATGAAGTCGAAGTGGCCGCCGGTGTTCTCGCCGATCGCCTTGAACAGCCAGGGCACGCCGGCGACCTCGTCGCCCTCGGCGCTCCTGACGATGCGGGCCTCAGCCATGGTCGTCCTCCTCCTCGTGATGGCGGGGCGTCAGCCCGCGGCCACCCAGTCGCGGACGCCGTCGCGCAGCGGGCGCAGCGCCTGCTCCATCCGCTGCAGCTCGTTGAGCATTCTTCCCGCGGCGTCGTCCATGATCTCGTTCGCGTTCAGCGTCCCGTCGGCGATCAGCTCCTGCACGAACGGGATGTAGACGTTGTCGAAGACGAGCGACAGCTTGAGCCCGTCGAGCGAGCCCTTGAGCGCCTGCACGCCGCGCGTGCCGGCCGAGACGCCGCCGTAGCTGACGACGCCGACCGGCTTGTACTGCCACTCGAAGAAGAGGAAGTCGAGCGCGTTCTTGAGCACGGCGCTGACGCCGTAGTTGTACTCGGGCGCGACGAACACGAACGCGTCGGAGCGCGCGACGCGCGCGCTCCAGTCGCGCGTGTGCTGCTGCGTGTACTGGCGCATGAACGGGTGGTTGGGCTCGTCCACGAACGGCAGCGCGACCTCGGCGAGGTCGACCAGCTCCACCTCGAAGCCGTCGTGCGCGCGCGCGATCTGCTCGACCCAGCGGGCGACCGGCTCGCCGGCGCGTCCCGGGCGCGTGCTCGCGATGAGGATCTGCAGGACGGGCTTGGCGTCGTTGTCATCGGCCATCTTGTGTCTACCCCTGTTCGTATGCGTAGGCGACCCGCAGCAGCAGCGGGTCCTCGAAGTAGCGCCCCACGAGCTGGATGCTGTAGGGCAGCGCGCCGTCGCTCCCGCAGGGCACGGCCAGCGCCGGGTGCCCCGTGTAGTTGAACGGCTGGACGTTGCGGTACGCCGGGAACAGCTCCTTGAGCACCTCGATCTCGCGGCGCCAGCCGTCGGCGTAGGAGACGGGCTCGGGGACCGGCGGCGCGACGATCGGGCAGGTCGGCATCGCCAGCACGTCGACCTGCTCGAGCGCGCGGTCGTAGGCGCGCGTGTAGGCGGGGCGCACGTTCTGCGCCTTCGCGTACACCGCGCCGTGGAAGTTGCGGCGCGACAGCTCGCCGAGCACCCAGCTCAGCTTCAGGTAGCCGGCCATCTGGTCGGCGTGCTCGCTCCACGCGCGCTCGAGCGCGGCGGTCAGCGTGCCCGGGTAGAAGCCGTGCGCGCCGGTGCCGAACGGCCCGGCCGCGCGCGCCGCGCGGAAGCCCTCGAGCTGCAGCGCGCCGGCGGCCGTGAGCACCTCCTGGTGCTCGGGGACCGAGACCTCGACGATCTCCGCGCCGCGCTCGCGCAGCGCCTCGACCGCCGCGCGCACGCCGTCGTGCACGGCCGGCTCGATCGGCTCGGCGAAGCCCTCCTTCAGGACGCCGATCCTGAGCCCCTCGACGCCGTCGCGCAGCGTCGAGAGCGCGTCGATCGACTCCGGCACCTCGCGCCCCTGGCGCGGGTCGTAGCCGTCGTAGCCGGCGATCGCCTGCAGCGCCGCGGCGACGTCCTCGACGCGCCGCGCGAGCGGGCCGAGGTGGTCGATCGTCGGCTCGCCGCCGTAGGCGGCGCCCATGTGCGAGACGAGCCCGAACGTCGGCTTGAGGCCGACGACGCCGCAGTAGGCGGCGGGCAGCCGGATCGAGCCGCCCTGGTCGCCGCCGATCGCGACGTCGACCTCGCCGGCCGCGACCGCGACCGCCGGCCCGGACGACGAGCCGCCCGGCTGCCGCGTCGCGTCGTGCGGGTTGATCGCCGACCAGTAGTCGCCGAGCGCGCCGCCGGCGGACGCCAGGCCCGAGAGGCCGTGGTGGGTGTTCTTGCCGGCGACGGTCGCGCCGGCCGCGAGCAGGCGCGTGACGACGGTCGCGTCGAAGTCGGGGATGAAGCCGTCGAGCGCGAACGTCCCGAACGCGAGCGGGATGCCGGCGACGGCGACGTGGTCCTTGAAGCTGACGGTCTTGCCGGCGAGCAGGCCCTCGGCCGCGCCGCCGATCTCGCACTTCCACATCCAGGCCCCGAGCGGGTCCTCCTGCGGCGACGGACGGTGGCCGGGCGCGCGCTCGGCGTGCAGCAGCGGCGGCCGCTGCTCCTCGACGCGCGACTGCACGAAGCCGTCGAGCATCTCGAGCTGCTCGACCAGGAAGCGCTGGTAGAGGCGCGCGTCCTCGTCGCCGAGGTGGACGCCGAACTGCTCGGCGATCGTGCTGATCTCGGCCGGTGTGGGAAGTGCGAACAACTGATGTCCTTTCGATGGCTCGGGTGCTGCGTGCGACCCGTCGGCCGCCGACACGGCGCGCCCGAGTGGGGACTCCTCGGGCGCGCCGGGCGGCCGGCGACGGCGGACGAAGTGCGCCTACTTCGCCCCGAGCACCTCCGGCGGGTCGCACGTCGGTCTGGCGAGCGTCGTGCCGCTGAACGTGCCGTGGTCGTAGACGGCGGTCCAGAAGCAGTTGACGAGCGGCTCGGGCTTGTTGGGCGTGAACGTGATCGGCTGCGGCAGCAGCCCGCCGAGCGTCTCGCCTCTGATCGAGCCGTAGGCCGCGATCACGTCTCTGCGCGTCGGCGCGGCGGGAAGCGTGCCGCCCTCGAGCGCCTTCTTGAACAGCTGCATCGTGGCGTAGGCCGCGGTGCCCTGGGGCGAGCCCCAGTTGTCCTGCGAGACGCCGGCCTTGCCCATCAGGTCGCGGTAGGCCGCGACAGGCGCGTCGTTCACATACCAGGGGAACGCGCTGATCGCGATCTGCACCGGCACGCCCGGGTCGTTCTGCTGCATCACCTTCGGCCAGACGGAGCCGTCGAACAGGCCCCACTTGCCGTTGTAGCCCTGCGTGCGGCAGTCTCTGACGAGGCGGAACGAGGCCTCGGTCGTGAGGCCGAGCATCACGTAGTCGACGCCGTCGCTCTTGATCTTCAGGCACTGCGCCGTGTAGTCCGGCGAGGAGACCGACACGGGCAGCGTGCCCGCGTAGGCCATCCCGAGCGCCTTGCTCGCCTTGCCGGCGAGCGGGCCCGCCGCGCCGCACGACGAGTTCTCCGAGCAGACCGGGAAGACGGTCTTGGTGGCGCCGGCCTGCTTGCCGAGCACCATGCCCATGTCGATGACCGCGGGGAAGCTGGTCGCGATCGGCAGCCAGTTGGGCAGCACGCCCCAGGCGGTCGGGTTGTAGCCGATGCCGCCGATGACGGGCAGGCCCGCCTGCGTGATCGCTCTCGCGACGACGCCCTCGGTGCTCGCGTCGTAGAGCACGACGGCGACGACGCCCTGGTCGCTCGCCAATCTCTGCACGGCCGCCGTCGCGGTCGGCGCGTCGCCCTTCGTGTCGACGACGTCGATCTCGACCGGGTGGCCGGCGATGCCGCCCTGCGCGTTGATCTCTCTCGCCCAGCCCTCGAGCACGGGCGGCGCGTTCTCCTCGCCGGTCGTCGTCGGGCCGCTGACGTTGATCAGCGCGCCGATCTTCAGCGGCGAGCCGGTCGGCGATCTCGCGGCGGTCGTGCCGCCGCCCGTGTTCGTGCTCGTCGTGCTCTTGCTCGATCCGCTGCCGCCGCACGCGGCGACGGCGAGTGCGATCGCCAGCGCGGCGATCGCGAGCAGCGAGCGCCCGCGGGGGCGTCTCGCTCGTCCAGTCAGCATTCCTCTTCCTCCTCGCTACGTGGCGACCGTCGCGTCGCGCGGCCGTCGTGGCCGGCGGGTGCGGCGGTCCCGGGGGGTGATGCCATCGTAGTGAAAGATGATCGATAGAACAAGAGAAGATCGATTTTCTTTGTCAGTCGCCGATACGCGCGACCAGCGCCGCGAGCGCATCGAGGCGCGCGCGCGTCGCGTCGGGCCCCTCGGGGGCGATGAAGAACAGCGCACGGTCGACGCCGCCCGCGCGCAAGCGCGTCAGCGCGGCCTCGTCCTCCGGCGCGCCGAAGGCGATGAACTCGAGCGTCGCGGGATCGCGCCCGGCGGCCTCCGCCCCGCGGCGCAGGTCGGCCGCGAGCGCGGCGACGTCGATGTCCTCGCGACCGACGATCGGCATCCAGCCGTCGCCGTAGCGGATCGCGCGGCGCATCCCCTGGGGCGGGTCGCCGCCGACGAGGACCGGCGGATGCGGTCTCTGGACCGGCTTCGGGAAGGAGGCCATCGGACCGAAGTCGACGAGCTCGCCGTGGTACTCGGCCGCCTCCATCGTCCAGATCGCCTTCATCGCCTCGACCCGCTCGCGCATCAGCTTCCAGCGCGTGGCCGGGTCGGTGCCGTGGTCCTCCATCTCCTCGATGTTCCAGCCGGCGCCGACGCCGACGTCGACGCGCCCGCCGGAGATCACGTCGAGCGAGGCGATCTCCTTCGCGAGCTGGATCGGATCGCGCTGCACGACGAGCGTGATGCCGGTGCCGACCCGCAGCGTCGTGGTCGCGGCCGCCGCGGCAGTCATCGCCACGATCGGGTCCATCGCCTCGTAGTAGTAGCGCGGCAGGTCTCCGCCGCCCGGCCACGGCGTGCGCCGCGACAGCGGGATGTGCGAGTGCTCCGCGAACCACAGCGACGCGAACCCGCGCCGCTCCACCTCGACCGCCAGCTCGCCCGGCGACAGGGTCGCCTCCGTCGCGAACGCGCAGATCCCGAAGCGCATCGCCGCGCCGTTGCCTGTCTGATCGGTGTTCATGCGGCCAAGATAATCGATTTTTTGCATCTATGTCGATAGGATCGCGATACTGAACGAGGGACGTCCGGACGAGAGGAGCGGCATGCCAGTCGACAACGAGCAGGGCGGGTACGCGTACGACCCGGGGCTGCGCTTCGCCAGCAACGGCGTGGTGGCGCTGCCGGGGATGACGATCGAGCGCGGGCTGCTGCCGGCGCCGCTGCCGTTCGCGGACGGCTTCGCGGCGATCGAGCGCCACCTCGACGCGATCGGCCGCCCGCTCGGCGCGCTCTGCGGCGTCGAGCTGCGCCTGCCCGCGACGCTCCCGCTCGACGGCTTCGTCGCCTTCAACGACCGCTACCTCGCGCAGCTCGACGGCTGGGGCCTGCTGCGCGACGAGCGATCGCCGCTGACGCGCACGAACGTCTCCCCCCACGCGGGCGCGCCCGCAGAGCCGTCCGTGCTCGCCTTCTCCTACACGCTGCCCGGCGAGCTGCCGACGCCCGCGTTCGCGATCAGCGGCATCGCGGAGATGCCGCTGGCGGCCAACTACCCCGACGGGATCGTGCGCCGCGGCGAGACGAGCGAGGACGCGCTCGTCGAGAAGGCCCGCTGCGTGGTCGAGGTCGTCGGCGGACACGTCCGCACGCTCGGCGCAACCTGGGACGAGGGTGCATCCGTGCATCTCTACTCGGCATACCCGATCGCCTTCGCGTTGTCGCGCGTCGTGCTCGCGCAGCTCGGCGTCGCACCCGCGCACGGGATCGTCTGGCACGACGCCGCACCGCCGGTGACCGACCTCGAGCTCGAGGTCGACGTGCGCCGCTACGCGCGCGAGGTCGCGGTGGCCGCCGCGTGAGCGCGGCGCCCGCCACCGCGGCGCCGGTGCTCGCCGAGCGGCGCGGCGCCGTGCTGCTGCTGACGCTCAACCGCCCCGACCGCCTCAACGCCTGGAACGACGAGCTCGAGCAGCGCTACTTCGCGCTGCTCGACGAGGCCGCCGCCGACCCGCACGTGCGCGCCGTCGTGCTGACGGGCGCCGGGCGCGGCTTCTGCGCCGGCGCCGACATGGCCGACCTGCGGCGCGTCGACGAGCCGGGCGTCGCCGAGGCGACGACGACGCGGCCGCGGCCGCGCGCGCTCCCGCTGACGTTCCCCAAGCCGCTGATCGCCGCGATCAACGGCCCCGCCGCCGGCCTCGGGCTCGTCGAGGCGCTCTACTGCGACGTGCGCTTCTGCACGCCGGAGGCGAAGCTCACGACCTCCTTCGCGCGCCGCGGCCTGATCGCCGAGTACGGCGTCTCGTGGCTGCTCGCGCGCCTCGTCGGGCCGGGCGTCGCGCTCGACCTGCTGCTGTCGGGCCGCGTGGTGCTCGGCGAGGAGGCGCTGCGCCTGCGGCTCGTCGAGCGGCTCGCCCCGGCGCAGCGCGTCGTCGAGGAGGCGGTCGCCTACGCGCAGGAGCTGGCGACGTGGAGCTCGCCGCGCGCGATGGCGACGATCAAGCGCCAGCTGCAGCGCGACCTCGACCGCCCGTTCGCCGCTGCCGTCGCAGACGCCGACGAGCTGCTGAGAGGATCGCTCGCGTGGCCCGACGTGCGCGAAGGCGTCGCCAGCCACCTGGAGCGCCGCCCGCCCGCCTTCCCGCCCTTCGACCCGAGCGAGAGCTGACATGGACTTCGAGCTGACCGACCGCTGCAAGGACTACCAGGAGCGCCTGCTCGCCTTCATGGACGAGCACGTCTACCCGGCCGAGCCCGTCTACCGCGAGCAGATGCGCGCGAGCGGGAACGCGAACTTCCACCCCCCCGTGCTCGAGCAGCTGAAGGACGAGGCGCGCCGCCGCGGCCTGTGGAACCTCTTCCACCCGCACGAGGGCGAGGGCCCGGCGCTCACGAACGCCGAGTACGCGCCGCTCGCCGAGATCATGGGCCGCAGCGTCACGATCGCGCCGGAGGCGTGCAACTGCAACGCGCCCGACACCGGCAACATGGAGGTGCTGACGCTGTTCGGCAGCGAGCGGCACAGAGACCGCTGGCTGCGCCCGCTGCTCGACGGCGAGATCCGCTCGGCCTTCGCGATGACCGAGCCCGACGTCGCCTCCTCCGACGCGACGAACATCGCCATGCGGATCGAGCGCGACGGCGACGACTTCGTCCTCAACGGGCGCAAGTGGTGGACCTCGAACGCGCTGCACCCGAGATGCAGAGTGCTGATCGTGATGGGCAAGACGAACCCGGACGGCCCGCCCCACCGCCAGCAGTCGATGCTCGTCGTGCCACTCGACGCGCCGGGGCTGACGGTCGTGCGCGGCCTGCCGGTGTTCGGCTACATGGACCGCGAGGGCCACGCCGAGCTGCGCTTCGAGGACGTGCGCGTGCCCGCCGAGGACGTGCTGTCGGGCGAGGGCGACGGCTTCATGATCAGCCAGGCGCGCCTCGGCCCCGGCCGCATCCACCACTGCATGCGCGCGATCGGCGCGGCCGAGCGCGCGCTGGAGCTGTTGTGCAGACGCGCGCACGCGCGCACGACCTTCGGCCAGCCGCTGGCGGCGCGCGCGAACATCCAGGACTGGATCGCCGAGTCGCGCATCGAGATCGAGATGATCCGCCTGCTGACGATGAAGACCGCGTGGCTGATGGACACCGTCGGCAACAAGCACGCGCGCACCGAGATCTCGGCGATCAAGGTCGCGGGGCCGTCGGTCGCGCTGAAGGTGATCGACCGCGCGATCCAGGTGCACGGCGGCGGCGGCGTCTCGGACGACTTCCCGCTGGCGGAGATGTACGCGCACATGCGCGCGCTGCGCTTCGCCGACGGCCCGGACGAGGTCCACAAGATGACGATCGCGCGCCGCGAGCTGCGCCGCTGGGAGCCGGCCGCGTGAGCGGGCCCGCCGCCGATCCGGCGACGCCGGTCGCCGGCCTCGACGCCGGCGCCGTCGGCGCGTGGCTGGAGGGGCTCGGGATCGGCGCGCGCCCGCCGATCGCGCTCGCGACGATCGGCCAGGGCAAGTCGAACATCACCGCGCTCGCGACCGACGCCGACGGCCGCCGCTGGGTGCTGCGGCGCCCGCCGCTCGGCGAGCTGCTGCCGTCCGCGCACGATGTCGCGCGCGAGCACCGCGTGCTGGCGGCGCTGCAGCCGACGCCGGTGCCGACGCCGGGCGTCGTCGCCTTCACGACCGACCCCGCCGTGACCGACGCGCCGCTGCTGGCGATGGAGCACGTCGACGGGCTGGTGGTCGACGCGCCGGCCGTCGCCGAGCGGCTGCCGCTCGCGCTGCGCGGCGCGATCGGCGACGCGCTGCCGCGCACGCTCGCGGCCGTGCACGCGGTCGACCTGGAGGCGAGCGGGCTGCTCGACCTCGCCTCGCACAGACCGTACGCCGCGCGCCAGCTCAAGCGCTGGACGCGCCAGTGGGAGGACTCCAAGACGCGCGAGCTGCCGCGCGTCGACGCGCTCGCCCAGCGGCTGCGCGACGCGATCCCCGCGCAGCGCGAGCTGACGCTCGTGCACGGCGACTTCCACCTCGTCAACGCGATCGTCGACGCCGGCGACGGCGACGTGCGCGCATTGCTGGACTGGGAGCTGTGCACGCTCGGCGATCCGCTCGCCGACCTCGGCGGGCTGCTCGCCTACTGGGCGCAGCCGGGCGACCCGCCGGGTGCGCCGTTCCCCGCCTCGGCGCTGCCCGGCTTCCCCACCCGCAGGCAGCTCGCGCAGCGCTATGCCGAGGAGACCGGCCGCGACCTGTCCGCGCTCGGCTTCTGGCACGCGCTGGGCCTGTGGAAGGTGGCGATCATCTGCGAGGGCGTGCTGCGGCGCGCGCTCGACGACCCGCGCAACGCCGAGCGCGGCGCGACGTTCCCGCGCGCGGCGATCGACGGGCTGATCGAGCGCGCCTGGCAGGTCGCCGGCGCCGCGGGCCTGTGAGCATCCGAACCGTCCCGTTCAAGATCGTCCCACACCGGATCGACCTGGTAGGATCGCCGGCGTGGGACGCGCCGCCGCCGCCAAGCTGGAGCCGATGCCGGAAGGCGCCGCCGAGCTGCTCGCCGGCGACCTCTGCTGGCTGCTCTCGCGCGCGACGCACAGCCTGCTGACGGAGCTGACGGCCGGCCTCGAGACGCTCGGCATCTCGCCGCGCGCGCACCAGGTGCTGATGGCCGCGCGCGCGGGCGAGCACACGCAGATCGAGCTGGCCCGCACGATCGGGCTCGACAAGACGACGATGGTCGTCACGCTCGACGAGCTCGAACGGGCGGGCCTGGCCGAGCGCCGGCCCGCGCCGAGCGACCGCCGCGCGCGCGTGATCGCCATCACGAGCACGGGCGAGCGCAAGCTGCGCGAGGCCGACGCGATCCTCGCTCGCATCCGCGAGGACGTGCTGAGCGTGCTGCCGGCGGACGAGCGCGACGTGTTCCTGCGCGCGCTGGGCCGGCTCGTGAGCGAGCGCCTGTCGGAGCCGGTCGCGACCGCGCAGCCGGTGCGGCGCCGCGCGCCGCGCGCCTGACGCGCGCGCCGGCTACTGCGCAGTCCAGCCGCCGTCGACGAACAGCGTCGAGCCGGTCACGTAGCTCGCGGCCGGGCTCGCGAGGAACAGCACCGCGGCGGCGACCTCGGCCAGCTCGCCGAAGCGGCCGAGCGGCGTGCGCCGCAGCAGCTCGTCGCGCCAGTGCGCGTGGTCGCGCAGATCGCTCGTCATGTCGGTCGCGAGGTAGCCCGGCGCGACCGCGTTGACGCGCACGCCGCGCGCCGCCCACTCGAGCGCGAGCGTGCGCGTGAGCAGCTCGAGGCCGCCCTTGGAGGCGGCGTAGGCGACGACGCGCCCGAGCGCGGCGGTGCCGTGGACGGAGGAGACGTTGACGACGCTGCCGCCGCCGGCCGCCGCCAGCAGCGGGAGCGCGGCCTTGCAGCAGCGGAAGGGGCCGGACAGGTTGACGTCGAGCACGTCGGCCCAGACGTCGTCGCCGACGCGCTCGGCGCGGTCGAAGCTGGGGCTGATGCCGGCGTTGTTGACGAGCACGTCGAGCCGGCCCCACGTGCGCTTGGCGAACGCGGCCGCCTCGCCGACGGCGCCCGCGTCGGCGACGGAGCCGGCGAGCGCGTGCGCCGTGCCGCCGGCCGCGCGCACGGCGGCCGCGACCTCGTCGAGCGCCGCCGCGTCGCGCGCGGTCAGCAGCAGCTCGGCGCCGGCGCCGGCGAGCGCGAACGCGAGCGCGCGCCCGAGGCCGCGGCTGGCGCCGGTGACCCACGCGGCCCGCCCGTCGAGCCGCGGCAGCGGCGGCTCGCGCAGCAGGCGCAGCGAATCGTTTCCATTTTTATCGATATTCAATGTAAGATCGATTTCTATCAGATGTCGTCGCTGCCTCCCCTGATCGACGCCGGAACGCTCGCCGCGCACCTCGACGACCCGTCGCTGCGGATCTTCGAGACGACCGTGCACCTGACGCGCCCGCCCGGCGTCAGCCGCTACACGATCGTCAGCGGGCGCGCCGACTACGAGGACGGCCACATCCCCGGCGCGGCGTTCGCCGACCTGCCGGGCGAGCTGTCCGACGCCGGCGCGCCGCTGCGCAACACGCCGCTGGAGCCGCAGCGCTTCGCCGAGGCGGTCGGGCAGCTGGGAATCGGTCCCGGCACGCACGTCGTCGTGTACTCGCGCTCGACGCCGATGTGGGCGACGCGCCTGTGGTGGCTGCTGCGCCACGCGGGCTTCGACGCCGTGAGCGTGCTCGACGGCGGCTTCGACGCGTGGCGCCGCGCCGGCCTTCCGCTCGAGCAGGGCCCGCGCTCGTACGCGCCGGCCCGCTTCCAGGCCGCGCCGCGACCGCAGCTGCTCGCGCGCCGCGGGGACGTCGAGGCGGTCGTGTCCGGGCAGGCCGAGGCGTGCCTGCTCAACGTGCTCACGCCCGCGACGTTCCGCGGCGAGGACCCGGGCTCCGCCCACCGCCCGGGCCGGATCCCCGGCAGCGTCAACGTGCACTGGCAGACGCTGCTCGACGACCGCGGCCGCTTCCGTCCCCAAGCGGAGCTGGAGGCGCTCCTGCAGCCCGCCGGCGCGCTCGACACACCCGCGACGATCGCCTACTGCGGCGGCGGCATCGCCGCCACCGTCGGCCTGTTCGCACTCGCACTGCTCGGCCGCGACGGGCTCGACGCCCGCACCCGCCTCTACGACGGCTCGCTCAACGACTGGTCGAGCGACCCCTCGCTCCCACTCGCCGTCGGCTGACCGCCGCGCACGCCGTTCGCGCAGCCCCTCGCGCGCCGCCTGTCGATGGACAACACAGATGCTGTTGAGCCACCGGCGGCGACGCGCAACACTCGGTCCCATGCCGCAGTCCCTGCCCGACCCAGTCGCACGGATGCTCGACAACGCCCCGCTCGATGACGAGCCCGAGACGGAAGCGGAGCGCCGAGCAGTCGCCGAGGCGTGCGCCGACCGCGAACGCGGCATCGCGCCCGTGCCGCTCGACGAGGTGCTCCGCGAGTTCCGTTTCGCCCTCGACGCGCCGAACGGGCGGTCGAGGAATTGACCGAGCGAGAGGCCGAGGCAACGCTCGACTTCATCGCTTCGCGCGGAGGCGACGACTTCACGCGCTGGCTCGACTCTCGCCCCGAGGACGACGAGCCGCTGACCTCCGAGGAGCGCGAGACGCTCGCCGAGAGCGATGCCAACCTCGCCGCAGGACGCACGATCTCCTTCGGGGAGATCAAGCGCGAGTTCGGCCACCCGGCCGGGTGAGCGATCCCGGCACGCTGCGCTTCACGCGCAGCGCCGAGAAGGAACTACGCCGCCTCGACCCACCAGTTCGCACTCGCGTCCTCACGGCACTCGACCGGCTCGCCGCCGAAGACCACGCCTCGACGTCCGCTACTCAGCGGCAGCGAGCGCTACCGGCTCCGAGTCGGCGACTGGCGCGTGGTCTTCGACCACGACCCGGCCACTCGCACGATCCTCGTGCGGCACGTGCTGCCCCGTGGCCGCGCGTACGAGCGTTAGAACTCTCATGCATTCGCCCCGCCTCCGGGCCTAGGAGCGCGCAACCCCCGATGGGACGAGAACCAGCGTTGCGGGTACGCACCCTGCGCAGCGCAGCTTCGCAGCGACGACCGGCGTTCGGTCGCTGCGCAGTCGGCGAGACTGCGTTGCTCTGCTGGCGCCACCAACGGATGGAGGTCGAGATGAGCAGCGTCGACGTGAGCAGCGGGAGCGCGGCCGGCAGCCCGCCGGTGAAGCCGGGGGAGATGCGGCTGGAGGTCGTCGTGGTGCCCGTCTCGGACATCGACCGGGCGAAGCGCTTCTACGCGTCGCTGGGGTGGCGGCTCGACGCCGACCTCGCCGTCGAGGACGGCTACCGCGTGGTGCAGCTCACCCCGCCGGGCTCCGGCTGCTCGATCATCTTCGGCGAGGGCGTCACGTCCGCGCCGCCCGGCTCGTTCCAGGGTCTGCAGCTGTCGGTCTACGACATCGACGCGGCGCGTGCCGACCTGCTGGCGCGCGGGGTCGACGTCAGCGAGTCGTTCCACGACGCGACCGGGATCTTCCATCACGCCGGGACCGAGGGACGCGTCGACGGGCCGGCGCCGAGCCATGCCGACTACGGCTCGTTCGCCGCCTTCAGCGATCCGGACGGCAACGGCTGGCTGCTCCAGGAGATCAAGACCCGGCTCCCGGGTCGCTGAGAGGAGCGGGCCATGACGACGACGTACGACGCGATCGTGCTCGGCGGCGGCTCGCCGGGCGAGCATTGCGCGGGCGCGCTGGCGGAGGGCAGCCTGCGCGTGGCCGTCGTGGAGCGCGAGCTCGTCGGCGGCGAGTGCTCGTATTGGGCGTGCATCCCGTCGAAGACGCTGCTGCGACCGGGCGAGGCGGTCCACCAGGCGCGCGAGGCGGCCGCGACCGCCGCGGTCGACGTCGAGGCGGCGCTCGCCTGGCGCGACTTCATGGTCTCCGACCACGCCGACGCCGGGCAGGAGCGCTGGCTGGCCGACCACGGGATCGACCTGCTGCGCGGCACCGGCCGGCTCGCCGGACCGGGCGTCGTCGAGGTCGACGGCGTGCGCCACACCGCCCGCCACGTCGTGCTCGCGAACGGAGCGGATCCGGTGATCCCGCCAGTGCCGGGCCTGCGCGAGCTCGAGGGCGTCTGGACCAACCGCGAGGCGACCGCGATGACGGCCGTCCCGCACCGCCTGCTGATCCTCGGCGGCGGGCCGGTCGGCGTGGAGCTGGCGCAGGCGGTGCGGCGGCTCGGCGGCGAGGTCGCGATCGTCGACATGGCCGACCACGTGCTCGCGCGCGAGCCGGCGCCGCTGGGCGAGGCGCTCGGCGAGGCGCTGCGCCGCGAGGGCGTCGAGCTGATGCTGTCCGTGGGCGCGACGGCAGCGCGGCGCGACGGCGACGACTTCGTGCTCGAGCTCGGCGACGGACGCGAGCTGCGCGGCGACCGGCTGCTCGCCGCGACCGGCCGGCGCCCGCGGGTCCAGGGGCTCGGGCTCGAGACCGTCGGCGTCGAGGCGGACCCGCACGGCGTCCCGGTCGACGCGCACCTGCGCGCGGCCGAGGGCCTGTGGGCGATCGGCGACGTCAACGGCGTGTGGCCGCTGACCCACGTCGGCAAGTACCAGGGCGAGGTGGTCGCCGCGAACATCCTCGGGGAGCCGCGCACGGCCAGCTACGAGGCCGTCCCGCGCGTGGTCTACACCGACCCGCAAGCCGCGGCGGTGGGCGCCGGCGACGGCCGCTTCAGCGCGACGGTCCCGCTGTCGGAGGTCGCGAAGACCGCGACGTATTCGCGCGCGTACGCCGACAGCAACGGGTTCCTGACGCTGCTCGGCGACGGCGACCGGCTGACGGGCGCCTACGCGCTCGGCCCCGAGGCGGGCGAGTGGCTGCAGCAGGCGACGCTCGCGATCCGCGCCCGCGTCCCGCTGGACGTCCTGGCCGACACGATCCAGCCGTTCCCGACGTTCTCGGAGATCTACGTCGCCGCGCTGAAGACGCTCCGCCAGGACGTCGCGGCCGCGCGCACGGCGGGGGCGAGCAGCGACTGATTCGGCTCCGACCCCGGTAGCGGCTGGCCACCACCCGTCGACCCCCGAAGTCGCGTCACAGAACGCCTCGGTCGGCGAGCCAGCGTGTCGGCTGGCCGGTGATCGCGGCGATGCGGTCAAAGTCCTCGTCGTAGTGGAGGACAGTCAGGCCCGCCGCTTCTGCCGCAGCGGCGATGAGGAGGTCCGGGTGTTTGACCGAACGCTGATGGGCTCCCCCCTGCGTGGCAAGCTGCTGGTAGACCCAGAGCGCACGATTCCACTGCTCCTTGCCTACCGGGCAATCGGGCAGCGTCGCCAACTCGTCATGAAGTTCGCCGAACTCGCCGGCGTTGCGAGCGCTGTAGAGCAGCTCGAGGCGCACCATGTCGCAGGTCGCGATCTCGCCGTCGACGAGAGCGACGTCGAATGCGTGGCGAAGCTCGCGATGACCAGGCCGGCGCGACCACACCCAGGCGCTGGTATCCGCAAGCTCGGTCAAGCGCTGCGACCTGTCGGCCGGCGCATCTGCTCCAGGGCATCGGGCGTCAGGTCAGCGAAGTCGCGTCGCGCGAGTCGTACCCGCCGTGCCCGGGCGACGACATCGCGAAGCGCCTCATGGACAGTGTCCGTGGTGCGGCGGGTGCCGAGCTCCTGCGCCGCCTGCTCGACAAGGCCCAGATCGAGGTTGATGTTGGTGCGCTTAACCACGGAGAAAGCATACACCCCACTTGGTCGCAGCGGTACACCTCCGCGATCCGCGCGAACGACTTGCAGGAACTTTCCCGGGCGAAGCCAACGACGGCGCCCATCGATTCGGAGCCGCTCGACACAAGGGCCGACTTGCAGGCCCATCCTGCGCTCCGAGTACTGAGAAGCGGGAGCGACGGGACTCGAACCCGCGACCTCCGGCGTGACAGGCCGGCGCTCTAACCAACTGAGCTACGCCCCCACGAGGGGGTGTGGAGTATGGCACGCCCGGGCGCGCGGACGCGGTGCCGCGAGGGACGCCAAGGCGCCCCTCGCGGCGACAGCCGGTCGCGCAGCGCGCGACGCGATGCGACGCGGCTCAGGAGCAGCCTTCCAAGCCGAGTCTCCCGGCCGCGTCCTGCAATCTTCTGGTGACCGCTTCGGCTTCGGCCTGCACCGCTCTGATCGCTCTCTGGAGCCCCGCGCTGCCGGCGGATTGGACTCTCTGGAACAGGGCGAGCCGCTGCTGCATGCTCTGCTTGAAGGTGGCGAAGTCGCTCTTCGCATCGCCGGCGCCGTTGAGATTCTTGATTCTGGCCACGATGACGCGCTGGCCGGCGATGATCGCGGTCACGAAGGTCGTGGGTCCGCCAGATCTTCCCGAGGCTCTCCCCTGCTGCTGCGCCACCTGCTGCCCCTGCCTGCAGGCGGCCTCGACCTGCCGGACCAAGTCCGCTCTCGTCAGCGTCTTGCCGCTTTCCCCGCAGCTCGCGATCCCGAGCGCGAGCGCAGCGACGAGCGCGGCGGCGACCTTGCGGTGCATGATTCCCCCTCCTGCGGTGTATACGTGCCGGTCCACACTACCTTCTGGTGGAGCAGCGCGTGACCGCTGGGCAGCGCAATCCTGGCTGAGCAGCCAGTACGCTGTCGGGACATGAGCGTCGTCGCCCCCGAGCCGCTGTCGAGCAACGCGGTCCGCCGCATCTTCGAGGACCTCTACCGCGAGCGCACCGCACCGGTGCCGTTCCCGCCCGGGCCGAACGACTTCAACGTCGAGCGCACGTTCCGCTTCGTGCGCGACCCGCTGCCGATCCTGTTGCCGCTCTACCGCGAGCACGGGCCGATCTTCAGCATGCGCGTCTTCCACGGGCGCGTCGTGTTCATGCTCGGCCCGCAGGCGAACCACTTCATGACCGTCTCCAACGCCGACAAGTTCCACTGGCGCACGGGCAGCATGGGCGACCTGATCCCCCTGCTCGGCGACGGCCTGCTGACGATCGACGGCGACTACCACCGCCGTGCGCGCCGGATCATGCTGCCGGCGTTTCACCGCGAGCGGATCGCCGCCTCCCACGCGACGATGATCGAGGAGACGGAGCAGGCGCTCGCGAGCTGGCGCGAGGGCGAGGTGCTCGACGTCTACCACTGGGCTCGCCGGCTGACGCTGCGCGTCGCGATGCGCGCGCTGTTCGGGCTCGACCCCGACGAGCGCGGCAAGGGCGCGCAGGCGGCGATCGAGTTCGAGCGCGCGCTGAGCTTCTACGGGACCGACTTCGTCGTGCGCGTGATGCGCGGCCCGCGCACCCCGTGGCGCCGCATGCTCGCAGCGCGCAAGGCGCTCGACCGGATCGTCTACGCCGAGATCGAGCGCCGCCGGCGCGGGGTGGGCGGGCCCCTTTCAGAGCGCGCCGACGTGATGTCGATGCTGATCGAGGCGACGGACGCCGAGGACGGCTCGCGCCTCAGCGACCGCGAGATCCGCGACCAGGTGATGACGCTGCTGTTCGCCGGGCACGACACGTCGACGTCGACGATCTCCTTCATGCTCTACGAGCTCGCGCGCCATCCGGCCGCGCTGGCGAAGCTGCTCGAGGAGCAGGACCGCGTCCTCGCCGGCCGCACGCCGACCGCCGCCGAGCTGATGGGCGGCGAGGTCCTGCCGGAGCTGGAGATGGTGCTCGACGAGACGCTGCGCCTCTACCCGGCGGCGTGGGTCGGGCCGCGCCGCGCGGTCGAGACGTTCGAGTTCGGCGGCCACCACGTCCCCGCCGACGCCTACGTCTACTACAGCTCGTGGGCGAGCCACCGGCTGCCGGACGTGTGGCCCGAGCCGGAGGCGTTCGTGCCCGAGCGGTTCGCCCCGGAGGCGAAGGCGAAGCTGCCGAAGGGCGCCTACATCCCGTTCGGCGGCGGCTCGCGCACGTGCATCGGCATGCGCTTCGGCCAGCTCGAGATCCGCACGATCGTCACGCTGCTGCTGCAGCGCTTCCGGCTCGAGCTCGACCCCGGCCGCACGATGACGGTGCGCCAGATGCCGACGCTCTCCCCGCGCGAGCCGCTGCTGATGAGCGTGCGCGCCCGCGGCGTCCCGGCCGGGCTGGCGGCATGACGCCTGCGATACTCGGCCGATGAGCGCCGAGCGCGACGTCCCGTTCACCACGCTCTCGGGGGAGCCGGTGCAGCCGCTCTACACCGAGGCGGACCTGCCCGCCGATGCGGCAGCGGCGATCGGCCGCCCGGGGGAGTACCCGTTCACGCGCGGGGTCTACGACTCGATGTACCGCGGGCGGCTGTGGACGATGCGGCAGTTCGCCGGCTTCGGCACCGCGGAGGAGACGAACGAGCGCTTCCGGTACCTGATCGACCACGGGCAGACCGGTCTCTCGACCGCGTTCGACATGCCGTCGCTGATGGGCCACGACTCCGACCACCCGCGTTCGCTCGGCGAGGTCGGGCGCGAGGGCGTCGCGGTCGACTCGCTGGAGGACATGTCGACGCTGTTCGGCGGGATCGACCTCGGCGAGGTGACCGTCTCGATGACGATCAACGCTCCGGCGGCGATCATGCTCGCCTTCTACGTCGTCGCGGCCGAGCGCGCTCCCACGCCCGTGCCGGCCGACAAGCTCGGCGGCACGATCCAGACGGACATCCTGAAGGAGTACATCGCGCAGAAGGAGTGGTGCTTCCCGATCGACCCGGCGATGCGCCTCGTCGGCGACATGATCGAGTGGTGCTCGACGGCGATGCCGCGTTGGCACCCGGTCTCGATCTCCGGGTACCACATCCGCGAGGCGGGAGCGACCGCCGCGCAGGAGCTGGCGTTCACCTTGAAGGACGGCCTCACGTACGTCGAGCAGGCGGTCGCGCGCGGCCTCGACGTCGACGACTTCGCGCCCCGCTTGAGCTTCTTCTTCAACGCGCAGATCGACTTCTTCGAGGAGATCGCGAAGTACCGCGCCGCGCGCCGCATCTGGGCGCGCGAGCTGAAGGAGACGTTCGGCGCGAAGAACCCGCGCTCGTGGCTGATGCGCTTCCACACCCAGACCGCCGGTGTGTCGCTGACCGCCCAGCAGCCGTTGAACAACATCGTGCGGACCGCGATCGAGGCGCTGGCGGGCGTGCTCGGCGGCACGCAGTCGCTGCACACCAACTCATACGACGAGGCGCTCGCACTGCCGACCGAGGACGCCGTCCGCATCGCCCTCCGGACCCAGCAGATCATCGCCCACGAGACCGGTGTCGCAAACACGATCGACCCGCTCGGCGGCTCCTACTTCGTCGAGGCGCTGACCGACAAGATGGAGGCGAAGGCGTACGAGTACTTCGCCAAGATCGACGAGCTGGGCGGGATGGTCGAGGCGGTCAAGCGCTCCTACCCGCAGCGCGAGATCGCCGACGCGAGCTTCGAGCTGCAGACCGAGATCGACGAGAGACGGCGCGTCGTCGTCGGCGTCAACGCCTTCACCGAGGGCGGCGACGACCAGACCCCGTACCTCAAGATCGACCCCGCTTTGGAGCGCAAGCAGATCGACCGGGTGCAGGCCGTCCGCGCCCGCCGCGACAGCGCCGCGGTCGAGCAGGCGCTCGCCGCGATCCGCAGCGCCGCCGCGCAGGACGGGGCCAACCTGATGGAGCCCTTCCTCACCGCTGCGCGTGCCGAGGCGACGGAGGGCGAGATCGTCGACGCGCTCCAGACCGTCTTCGGCCGCTACACCGAGGCGCCGGTCTTCTAGACAGCCGCGCCGCGGTCGTGCGAGGCGGCCGCCTCGACCGGCTCGGCGAAGTCGCCCTCGTGGCGGCGGATGCCCTCGAGCAGTCGCGTGATCGAGTCGAGCGCCTCGTCGCCCAGCGGGTCCATCGCGAAGCCGGCCTCGTTGAGCACGGCGGTCGCGCGCGCGGCGAGGTCGCGGCCGGCGGGCGTGATCTCGATCAGCGTCGAGCGGCGGTCCTCCGCGTGCGCGACGCGCGTCACGAGCCCGGCCTCCTCGAGCCGGTCGGCCATGTGGGTCATGCTCGTGCGGTGGACCTGCAGCCGCTCGCCCATCTTGCCGACGGCCAGCGAGCCGGTGCGGCTGAAGACGAGCACCATCAGCGTCTCGTAGCGCGGGAACGTCAGCCCGAACGGCCGCAGCAGCTCGCCGAGCCGCGCGAGGAGGATCTGCTGCGTGCGCATGATCGACGTGACGGCCGCCATCGGCCGCGCCGGCTCCTCGCCCCAGCGCTCGGTCCACTGGCGGCGCGCCTGCGCGATCGGATCGAAGGAAAGCGGCTCGGACATCGGCGCGAAAGGGTTGCAGACACGCGCCGGCGATGCCGCGCGGGGCGGATGGGCGGTGCTGGGTTCGAACCAGCGACCCCTTGCTTGTAAGGCAAGTGCTCTACCAGCTGAGCTAACCGCCCGCGGCTTCGGATAGTAGCCGCGGGCAGTACCCGTGTGGCCGTACGAGATGGCCCGGGCCGCATGCGTCCTGCCGCGCCGATCTCACCAGACCCTTATCCGCCTCTGGCTACCTGCCATGACGCCGATGCTGCTCGGCGCTCAGCGCTTCGATCATGCGCGCTGCGATTCCGTCGCGGTCGAGCCAGACGGTGCGTCCGTCCTCGCTCACTGTCTCCCCCCACGGCACGTCGAGGTTCATCCTCCGCGCGCGTTGCTTCAGCGAGTTGGTGAGGTTCGCGGGAATATTCCGCGGCGTGCTGGTCCCGATCGCCAGCGCAAGGTCAAGCGAGCCGACGCGTCCGTGCGTTGCGAGCAGCAAGAAGAAGTTCTGGGCGCGGTTCAGGACACCCTGCCCCAGATCGCGCACGAACTCTGCGCACGTCGCCGCATCGTAATCCGGCCCCGCCGGCCTCTTGGGCGACGACCGCGCCAGCACCTCGGCGACGTACGGCGCGAGCACTTCTGCGATCTCCCGGGCAGTCGCCTCTGACAGCGTTGGCAAAGCGCCTCCTAGATAGGTTCGTGTGTTCACATCTTAGCACATGTGAACACACGAACGGTGCCGGCAATCTGCTGCGGGGAAACAGCACCCGTCTCGGATTCTCCGGTGGCACAGCACGTCATAACCGTCATGTAGAAGTGCGCTGATGGGGATTGCGCCGCTGCGATCAGATCCTTTTTCCACTGGAGACCTGCCTTCGGCATACGCCGAGGCGGCAACTCTGCCGGCGGTGCAACGACTGCTCCGCGAGCAGGTCGGCATGCAGTTCGCTGATCTCCGAGTGTTGTTGCGCTTGCCAAACGAGCTGCTCGCGCCCCAGGTTGGATGCAACTTCACCGCGACGGCGATGATCCTCAACCAGATCAGCGGCTTCTCTATCTGGTTCTTCCAAAACGCCAGGCGCAGCGCATCCTCGGCAGAGAGGCAAAGCGCAAAGGCACCCCTCTGTCCGGTGCTCGCTTCAAGGCATTCGTGCGTGCTTACTACCCGCGAGCCGCAGCCGAGCCTCCCATGCGCGCCGTCGCCGATGCGCTCTATGAGACCCGAAATGTCCTTGTGCACAACCTGGGCGTGGGACAGCTCAAGCCCCGCACGCGCAGGCGCGCGATCGCATTGGTCAAGCCGGATCCACCCGCTAGAAGCGAGCGACATCATCGACCTCGAGCACCAGGCCACCTTCCCGGCGGCCGGCGCGCCCGTGCAGCGCGTCGGGTCTGTGCTCCCAGCTGCACATGCCGGGCTTGTACTGGGCGACAGGCCGCATGCTTCGAGCAGCCTTAGCCGATCAGCCCATACGGTGCGAACAGCAAGCCGAGCAGGTTGTCCAGGCCTTGCCCATCCCAACGACGCGAACCTGACTCGCTGCGCAGAGCCTGGCCCCAGCCCCAGATCGCCGCGAGCGAGTCCACCGCGGCCGCAGAACTAGGTCGGCGCACGCGATCTCGTCGCGGACGACGACCGGACCCGGCCCGCCGTTCGGCCTGCCGGTGGGCGACCACCGGCAGGACCAGTACCCCCAGGGGGAATCGAACCCCCGCTACCAGCGTGAAAGGCTGGCGTGCTGACCGCTACACCATGGGGGCAGGGGGACCACGGGATGCACGGGGCGTCCCTACAGCATAGGAACCTTCGCATCACGCCCGGACGCTCGTCGTGCGAAACTGCACGGGCGCGTCTAGCTCATCGGGTTAGAGCACCGGACTTTTAATCCGGCGGGCTGGGTTCGAGTCCCAGGGCGCGCATCGAATGCGCGCCCCGGGCCGCGAGCCTCGGCTCAGGCGCCCTTGGCGAGCTTGACGCCGCCGGAGCCCTCGGGTTCGAGGATGCCCTTGCGCTTGAGCTGCGAGATGGTGGTGTGCACCGTCGGCTTGGCGATTCTCGTGATCGCGGCGACCTCTGCGGCAGACACCCCCGGGCGTTCGCGCACGACCGTGAGGATCGCCTCGCGGTTGGCACCGCGCGGCGCGCGGCGGCTCTTGCCAGCCGCGTAGGGCGCACGTGCCGCAGCGCGCGGCGCCGTCGTCGTCGCGCGAGCGCGGGGGGCAGCCACAGCGCCACCGGCGCTGCCGTTCGTGAGCGCCGCGAGCACGGCTTCGAGCTGCTCCTTCTCTTCGATCAGCGGCCGCAACTCTGCAAGGCGCTTCTCGATGTCGCGCTGAATTTGCCCGACGAGATCTGCCATGTATATGACTCCTGGTAAGCGTAAGAGGGGGTGCGTCTAGGCTAGCAATATACGCACTTGCATTGAACCCGTGGGAGGTTCTCGTCAAGAAGCTGGCGCTTGTCCGTTACAAAACTTCATTGGTAAAGCGAAGCTTAGGAATTGACGCAGTCGCGCTCAAGACGGGCAGCCAGGGGCCCTGGGCGTCCGATGTGGAAACCCTGGGCATAGTCGACGCCCAATTCCCGCAGCAGCTCGACGGTCTCCTCATCGCCGACGTACTCCGCGATCGTCTTCTTCCCGAGTCCGCGGGCGATGTCCACGGCGGCGCGAATGAGCAGCTGGTCCGTGGTGCACGTTGTACATGAGCGAACGAACTCTCCGTCGATCTTGAGCAGGTCGAATGGCAGGTGCTTCAAGTAGTAGAAGCTGCCGAAGCCTGCTCCGAAGTCGTCGAGTGCAAACCGGCAACCCAGCTCGGCGAGCCGCGCGGCGAACTGCTGCGCGCGCGGGATGTTCGCGACGGCGGTCGTCTCCGTCACCTCGAGCACGAGGTTCACCGGGTCGACACCGCTCACCGCCAGCTCGTGCTCGATGATCGTCAACAGCTCGGGATCGCCGGTCGAGCTGCCGGAGATGTTGACCTCGAAGGCGAGCTCGCGCCCCGCCGCCTTCTGTTCGCCCATCAGGCGGATCGCACGCGCGACGACCCAGCGGTCGATGTCCTGCATCAGGTCGAAGCGCTCGGCGACGCCGAGGAACGCGGCCGGCGGGATCACCTCGCCGCGCTCGTCGAGCATCCGCAGCAGCAGCTCGTGCTGGCGCACCTCGCCGTCGGCGAGGTCGACGATCGGCTGCGCGTACAGCGTGAAGCGATCCTCCTCGAGCGCCTCGCGGATCCGCTCGGCCCACGTGATGCGCGCCTTCATGCGCGAGGCGCCGCGCTCCTGCGACGAATACGTGGCGGCGCGGTCGCGGCCCGCCTCCTTCGCGTCGTACATCGCCAGGTCGGCGTTGACGAGCACGTCCTCCGCGCTCAATCGCTCGGTGTCGCTGAACAGCGCGATCCCGATCGACGCGGTGATCGGTCGCCGGCGGCCGGCCGCGGTCAGCACCGACTGAGCGCGCACGGCGCCGAGCACCGCCTCCGCGACGCGGGCCGCCTCGGCCGCACCGCCGCGCGGCAACAGGATCGCGAACTCGTCGCCGCCGAGGCGCGCGAGCACGTCGCTGTCGCGCAGGCGCGTGCGCAGCGTCTGAGCGACCTTGACGATCAGCTCGTCGCCGACGTTGTGCCCGAGCGTGTCGTTGATGTGCTTGAAGCGGTCGATGTCGAGCACGAGCGCGGCGCCCTCGGGCCCGTAGCGCTGCACCTGCACGATGTGCTGGTTGAGCTCGCGCTCGAACGAGCGGCGATTCAGCAGGCCGGTGAGCGGGTCGTGGTCGGCCATGTGCTGGAGCTGCGCCTCGTACCTGACGCGCTCGCTGACGTCCTGGATCTGGCCGAGGAAGTGCTGCGGGCTGCCGTCGGCCGCGCGCACGAGCGTCGCGTGCACCGCCACCCACACGACCTGGCCGACGACGTCGACGTAGCGCTTCTCCATCCAGTACGTGCTCTGCTCGCCGGACAGCAGCGCGCGCATCATCTCCTCTTCGCGCCCCGCGTCGGCCGGGTGGCCGAGGTCGGCGAAGCCCATCTCCTCCAGCTCCTCGCGCGTGTAGCCGGTGATCGCGCACAGCGCGTCGTTGACCTGGATGAAGCGCCCGTCGAGCCCGGACAGCGCCATCCCGATCGGCGCGGCCTCGAAGGCGGTGCGGAAGCGCTGCTCGGCGGCGGCGATCCGCTCGACGCTCTCGCGCAGCGCGGCCTCGGCGGCGACGCGCTCGCTGACGTCGCGCACGATCGCCTGGCCCTCGATCGGGACGCCGGTCTCGGGGTCCAGCACGCGCCGCACGCGCGCCTCGATCCAGACGAAGTGGCCGGCGCTGTGGCGCAGGCGGCTGGTGACGGTGATCGTCCCACCGTGCTCGGTCGCGCGGCGGCGCGCCGCGTGCACCTCGTGGTGGTCGTCGGGGTGGACGAAGTCCTGCGGCTGGCGCCCGACGATCTCGCTCGGCACCTGGCCGATCAGCTCGCTGCACGCCGGCGAGACGTACGTGATGCGGCCGTCGGGGCCGAACGCGATGATGGTGTCGGTCGCGTTGTCGGCGAGCAGCCGGTGGCGCAGCTCGGCGGCGCGCAGCTCGCTCTCGACGCGGTCGCGCTCCGCGGCCTGCTCGCCGACGCGGAGCGTCGCGCGGCGCTCGCGCTGGAGCGCGTGCAGCGTGAGGATCCCGAGCGCGACCGTCAGCAGCATGCCGGCGACGGGGACGCCCCAGTTGCTGACGGCGACCATCGTCGCCACGAGCGTCGCGATCGCGGCCAGGACCGTCCCGAACAGCGCCGGAACGCTGCGCAGGCGCAGGTCCATCAGGCGCCCTCCGGCGCGCAACCCGGCGATCTCGCTCCCAACGTCACGCCGTCCCTATCGGCAGCGCGCGGACGCGCCTGTAGCCGGATCCGTTCAGCCGCTTCAGTGCTTGAAGTGCCGGCGGCTCGTGAAGACCATCGCTATGCCCGCCGCGTCGGCCGCCGCGACCACCTCGGGGTCGCGCACCGAGCCGCCCGGCTGGACGATCGCGGTGACGCCCGCGTCGATCGCCGCCTGCGGGCCGTCCGGGAACGGGAAGTAGGCGTCGGACGCGAGCACGGCGCCCTGCACGGAGTCGCCCTGCGCCTTCTCGATCGCGATCCGCACCGAGTCGACGCGGCTCATCTGCCCGGCGCCGATGCCGACCGACGCGCCGTCTCTCGCCAGCACGATCGCGTTGGAGCGCACGTGCTTGCAGACGCGCCAGGCGAACAGCAGCTCGCGCCACTCGGCATCGGTCGGCTGGCGCTGCGTCGCGACCGTCATCTCCGAGCGATCCTGCGTGTCGAGGTCGCGATCCTGCAGGAGCAGACCGCCGACGACCTGCTTGAGGTCGGGCTCGGCGAGGTGCAGCGGCTGCTGCTCGTCGTCCTGGAGGATCCGCAGGTTCGGTCTGCTCGACAGCGTCTCCAGCGCGGCCTCGTCGTAGCCGGGCGCGAACAGCACCTCCGCGAACTGCTGCACGAGCGCCTCGGCGAGCGCGCCGTCGACCGGCCGGTTGAGGCAGATGACCCCGCCGAAGGCGGACATCGGATCGCACGCGAAGGCGCGCCGGTAGGCGTCGAGCGGGTCCTCGCCGAGCGCCACGCCGCACGGGTTGTTGTGCTTGACGATCACGCACGCCGGACCGCCGAACTCGCGCGAGAGGAGGCGCGCGGCGTTGAGGTCGAGCAGGTTGTTGAACGACAGCGGCTTGCCGCCGAGCTGGCGCACGTTTGACAGCAGGTGCCCGGGCGAGCCGACCTGCGCGTAGTAGGCGGCGCGCTGGTGCGGGTTCTCGCCGTAGGAGAGGTCGGTGACCTTCTCGAAGGCGCGTACGAACAGCGGCGGGAAGTCGTCGCGCTTCTCGCTGAACCAGCGCGTGATCGCGGTGTCGTAGCGCGCCGTGTAGGCGAACGCCTCGGCCGCGAGCGACTCGCGCGTGGCGAGCGAGAGCTTCCCGCCGCCGGCGCGCAGCTCGTCGAGGATCGCGTCGTAGCTGGCCGGCGAGACGACCGGCGCGGCGAAGGCGAAGTTCTTCGCAGCGGCGCGGATCATCGTCGGGCCGCCGATGTCGATGTTCTCGATCACCTCGGCGTCGGCCACGCCGCGCTTGGCGACGGTCTGCTCGAACGGGTAGAGGTTCACGCACACGAGGTCGACCATCTCGACCTCCGCGTCCGCCGCGGCCGCGAGGTGCTCGGGGTTGTCGCGCACTGCCAGCAGGCCCGCGTACAGCTTCGGGTTCAGCGTCTTGACGCGCCCGTCCATGATCTCCGGGAAGCCGGTGTAGTCGGTGATCGAGCGGTGCGGGATGCCCGCGTCGGCGAGCGCCCCGGCAGTGCCGCCGGTCGACACCAGCTCGACGCCCAGCTCCGCGAGCCCGCGCGCGAAGTCGACGACGCCCGTCTTGTCCGAGACCGACAGCAGCGCCCGCCGCACGTGGACCTCGCCGGGCGCCGTCAAGGGCTGCTCCGAGTGCGCGATCTCCGTGCCGTCCGTCATGCGCGCCCGAGGATAGCTACGGCTCCAGCAGCACGCGGCGCGGGTCCGCCGGGTCGATCCGCACCGCCCCGCGGGCGATCAGGCGGATCGCCTCGGGCAGCAGCTCGTGCTCGACCGCGTGCAGCGGGCCGAGCACGTCCTGCGGCTCGCGCGCGTGCGGCAGCTCGAGCGCGCGCTGCAGCACGATCGGCCCGGTGTCGACGCCCTCGTCGACGTAGTGGACGGTGACGCCGAAGACCTTCACCCCGTGCGCGAGCGCCTGCCCGACCGCGTCGAGGCCGGGGAACGCGGGCAGCAGCGCCGGGTGCACGTTGATCACCGCGTGCGGGAAGCGGCCGAGGAAGGCGGGCGTCAGCAGCTGCATGTAGCCGGCCAGGACGACGAGCTGGACGTCGTGGTCGGCGACCCAGCCGGCGAGCGCGGCGTCGCGCGCGGCGCGGCCGGGGAAGTCGCCGAGCGGGAACGTCTTCGTCGGCACGCCTGCCTGCTGCGCCCGCTCCAGCGCCCGCGCCCCGGGCGTGTCGGACGCGACCGCCGCGACGGCGATCCCCTCCGGCCCGCCGTGCAGCGTGTCGAGGATCGCCTGCAGGTTGGAGCCGGTGCCTGAGGCGAGGACGGCGAGGCGGAACCCGCTCATGCGGCAGCGAGCTTCGGGAAGCGCCCGCCGGTCGAGCGCAGGCGCCCGTCGGCGAGCAGCTCGTCCACGCGCGCCAGCACGTCGTCGCGGCGCAGGTGGGCGAACGTGCCGTACGTCGGCAGCCCGTCGTAGCTGTACTTCTCGACGACCTTCGAGCGCCCGCCGCAGAGGATCTCGACCGCGCGCGTGCGACCGACGGCCGGCTCGGCCGCTTCCACCACGGCGAAGATCGCGTCGTCCAGGTTGCCGTCGGCCGGCGCAACGCCGGGCCGCGGCGCAACGCGTCGGGGCGAGCCGTCGCGCGCCGGAGCCGCAGGCGCGGCCGGCGCGGCGGGTACCAGCGATGGATCGCACACGTCGCAGCACGCCACGCCCGGATCGGTCTGCGGCGCGGACGCGTCGCCGAAGTGGCGCAGCAGCGTTCTGCGCCGGCACGAGCGCTGCTCGACGAACGCCCAGATCGCGCGGTACTGGCGCCAGCGCACGCGCGTCGCGTCGCCGGCCGACTCGCGGCAGGCGAGCAGCGCCGCGCGGTCCCACGCGCCGACGATCCGCCCGACGGCGCGGTCGGGCGGCGACGGCGCCGGTCTGATCATCCCCGCGCGCGCGAGGTGGCCGACGATCGAGCGCGCCTGGTCGGCGTCGCCGCCTCTGCCGGTCAGCGCCGCCAGCTCGCGCAGCTCGACGTCGTAGCGGCCCTGCTCGGTCGCCTGCTTGTGCAGCCGGCGGGCGACCGCGCCGAACGCCGCGTCCTCGACCTCCGCGCGCTGGATGAAGAAGACGTGCAGCCCCTTGTCGCGCGACTCGGAGAACAGCAGGCAACGCGCGGGCGCCCCGTCGCGGCCGGCGCGCCCGGCCTCCTGGTAGTAGGCCTCGATCGATTGCGGGACCGTCTCGTGGCAGACGGTCCGCACGTCGGCCTTGTCGACGCCCATCCCGAACGCGTTCGTCGCGACGACGACGCGCGCGTCGCCGCCCATGAACGATCGCTGGACGGCCGCGCGGCGATCGCGGTCGAGCCCCGCGTGGTAGACGAGCACCTCCTCGTCGAGCGCGTGCCCGAGTCTCATCGCCAGCTCCTCGCAGCCGTTGCGCGTGCCGGCGTAGACGATCGCCGGCAGCATCCCCGGCTCGCCGAGCGCGGCGGCGATGCGCCGGTGCTTGTCGGCCTTCGTTCTGCACGGCACGACGGCGAACGAGAGGTTGGGCCGGTCGAAGCCGGTCGTCACCGTCGCCGGGTCCTCCAACCGCAGCCGCGCGACGATGTCGCGCGCCACCTGCGGCGTCGCCGTCGCCGTCAGCGCGACGATCGCGCGCGCTCTCAGGTAGCGCGCGGCGTCGGCGAGGCGGAAGTAGTCGGGGCGGAAGTCGTGGCCCCACTGCGAGACGCAGTGCGCCTCGTCCACCACGAACAACCCGATGCGGACGCCCTCGACCTGCTCGATGAAGGCTGGGGAGGCGAAGCGCTCGGGCGCGACGTACAGCAGCCGCAGCTCGCCGGCCGCGGCGCGCTCCATCACGACGCGGTTCTCCGCGGCGGTCTGCTGCGCGTTGACGAGCGCGACGCGCTCGGGCGCGATCCGCCGCAGCTGGTCGACCTGGTCCTGCATCAGCGAGACGAGCGGCGAGACGACGATCGTCAGGTCGTCGCGCATCAGCGCCGGCAGCTGGTAGCAGAGCGACTTGCCCGAGCCGGTCGGCATCACGACGAGCGTGTCGCGGTCCGCGAGCGCGGCGTCGACCGCGTCCGCCTGGCCGGGGCGGAAGTCGCCGAAGCCGAAGTGGGTGCGCAGCGCGTCGCGAGGGTCCATGGGACCGACGACCATAGCGCCGCGATCGGCCGGGATCGCAGCGCTCCGGCGCAGTTTGCGGCGTTACGCGTGTATGACGGGAAGCGCCTGCTCGAAGGCGTGCTTGTCCTGCCCGCCCGGCCCGTGCGGCAGCGGGTACTCGCCCGTGAAGCAGGCGTCGCAGTGCGTCTCGCGCGTCGAGCCGACGGCCTCGTAGACGCCCGCCAGCGAGAGGTAGTGCAGTGAGTCCGCGCCCAGCTCGGCGGCGATCTCGTCGACCTCGCGCCCGTGCGCGACCATCTCCTCGCGCGTCGACATGTCGATGCCGTAGTGGCAGGGGTTGCGGATCGGCGGAGCGGTGATGCGGAGGTGAACCTCCTTCGCGCCGGCGTCGCGCAGCATCTGCACGATCTGACGCGTCGTGTTGCCGCGCACGATCGAGTCGTCCACCACCACGAGCCGCTGGCCTCTGACGATCTCCGGCATCGGGTTGAACTTCAGTCTGAGGCCGTGCTTGCGCAGCTCCTGGCCGGGCTGGATGAACGTGCGCGCGACGTAGCGGTTCTTGACGAAGCCGTCGTCGTGCGGGATCCCGCTGGCGCGGGCGTATCCGCGCGCCGCCGGGTTGCCGGAGTCCGGCACCGCGATCACGAGGTCGGCTTCGACCGGCGCCTCGCGCGCGAGGATCTCGCCCATCCGCCCGCGCGCGCCCTGCAGCACGGTGCCGCCCATGATCGAGTCGGGCCGCGCGAAGTAGATGTACTCGAAGACGCAGAAGGCGCGGCGGGCGCCTTCCACCGCCATGCGCGTCGAGATGCCGCCGGCGTCGATCGTCAGCACCTCGCCCGGCTCGATCTCGCGCAGGAATCTCGCGCCGATGATGTCGAGCGCGCACGACTCGCTCGCGACGCAGTAGCGGTCGCCGATCTGGCCGAGCGCGAGTGGGCGCAGGCCGTGCGGGTCGCGGAAGGCGACGATCTTCTCGCGCGTCATGACGACGGTCGAGAAGGCGCCGTGCAGCCTGGGCAGCACGTCCACGACCGCGTCCTCGATCCGCTCCGCCGGGTGGGTCGACAGCAGCGCGGCGATGATCTCCGAGTCCGACGTCGAGCGGAACGCGACGTCGCGCTCGCGCAGCTCGGCGTGCAGCTCGACGGCGTTCGTGAGGTTGCCGTTGTGCGCGAGCGCCAGCTCGCGGTCGTCGGAGCGGTAGATCGGCTGCGCGTTCTCCCATGCGGAGGAGCCGGTCGTGGAGTAGCGCACGTGGCCGAGCGCCAGGTCGCCGGGCAGCGCGCGCAGCTTCTGCTCGTCGAACACCTGCGAGACGAGGCCCAGGTCGCGCAGCGTCATGATGTTGCCGCCGACGTCGGTGGTCGCGATCCCCGCCGACTCCTGCCCGCGGTGCTGCAGCGCGTACAGCGCGAAGTACGCGAGGCGGGCGACGTCGTGATCGGGGGCGTAGATCCCGAAGACGCCGCACTCGTCGCGCGGTCCGTCGCGATCGGTCAGATGGTCGGTCATCGAGGAGGCGTCTCAGCACTCCGGCTGGGGCCCGACGGCGGTATCGGGCCCGGAGGCGCAAGGGTAGCAGCGGGGGCGGGCGAGTCACCCACCCGGCTCCGGCTGTGGTAATGATTGCATTTCCGAAATGTATTCGTTACCATAGTCAGGCATGCCGTGGGAAGTCGTCTACACCGTCCCGGCGTTCGACTGGATCCTTGGCCTCGATCAGGACCAGTACGAGCATGTGATGGCAGCGGTTGCCATCCTCGAGGAGCACGGACCGGCGCTGGGCCGGCCGCTCGTGGACCGCGTCGAGGGCAGCCGGCACCACAACATGAAGGAACTGCGCGCAAGCACGCTTCGCGCGCTGTTCGCGTTCGATCCCAGCCGCCGGGCGATCGTCCTGCTCGGCGGCGACAAGCGCGGCGACTGGACGGGTTGGTACGAGCGCAACGTGCCGATCGCGGACGACCTCTACGACGACTACCTCGAGAACGAGACGTAACCACCCGGACTGGGAGGTCCACAGTGTCGAGAATCAAGACCAGACAGGACATCCTCGCGCGCCGGCCGATCACGCCGGAGGCGGGCGAGCGGATCGATGCGTTCAAGCGCGCCATGGAGTTCCAGGTGCGGCTCCACGAGCTGCGCGAGCGCCGGGGCATCACCCAGAGCACGGTTGCGGAGCAGCTTGGGACGAGCCGCCCGAACGTGTCGCGAATCGAGGCGGAGGACGACGTGCGCGTCACCACGCTGGATCGGTACGTCCGCGCGCTCGGCGGGCACCTCGAGGTCCGTGCGGTGTTCGACGACGGCGAGTCCGTTGAGCTGGTGAGATAACGCGAGACCGACGAACGTCGGGGCTGGCTCGCGCGCGAGGACGGCAGAGCCGGGGCCGGACGAGACCGCCGGGCAGGTCGTTCACCGCGCTGAACACGCGAAATGCGCCACACGGCTCATTGGCCCGGGCGGCGCGATGGGCGACAGTGGGCGGGACCTGATCATCGGACGCGGGGGAGCGTCGCATGCGTGCCAAGCCGGTCGTCGTCCTGCTGTCGCTCTGCTGCCTGCTGCTCGCGGCGGCGGCGTCCACCGCCTCGGCGGCCCAGCGCATCGACATGAAGGTGCTGCTGCTCGGAGCGAGCGGCAGCGAACCGTCGTTCCTCGGCTGGCAGGCCGAGCTCAGACGCGAGGGCGTCCCGTTCGACCAGCTGATCGCCACGCCCGGCCACGCGCCGATCACCGCCGCGACGCTCTCGCAGACGAGCGCCGGGGTCGAAGAGGCGAGGTACCAGGCCGTGATCGTCGCCGTCGGCCAGCTCCCGCGCTGCGAAGAAGGCGGCTGCGCCTCCGCGCTCGCGCCGGAAGAGTGGGCCGCGCTGAGCGCCTACGAGCAGACGTTCCACGTCCGCCAGCTCACCGCCTACGCCTTCCCGAACCCCGAAGTCGGCCTCAACGGGCCGACGACCTCGGGCCCGCTCGACGGCGACGAAGCGACGCTGACCGAAGCCGGCAGAAGCGTCTTCCCCTACCTCAACGGCAGCGTGCAGGTCGGCGCCGGGACGTGGGGCTACGGCGCGACGCCGCTCGAAGGCGCCGCCTTCACCACGCTGCTGACCGACGGCAGCGGCGCCTCGCTGCTCGGCGTCTACACGCACCCGGAAGGGCGCGAAGAGATGGTGCAGACGTTCGACAACAACGCGGTCCAGCTGCACAGCGCGCTGCTGCGCCACGGCCAGCTCGCGTGGGTCACGCGCGGCACCTTCTTCGGCGACCAGCGCAACTACCTGGAGATGCACGTCGACGACGTCTTCCTGGGCGACGACATCTGGAACCCGGCGGGCCACTTCACCGACTTCGCCCCGGAAGACGCGGTGCGCATGAGCCCCGGCGATGTCGCGACCGCGGTCGCCTGGTCGAGAGCGACCGGGCTGCGGATCGACGCGCTCTACAACGGCGGCGGCAGCGTCCAGTACAGAGAAGAGCACGCCGGCAGCGACCCGCTGCTGACCGCCTTCCAGGCCAACAGGGCGACGTTCGGCTGGGTCAACCACACCTACGACCACCCGAACCTCGACTGCTCGGCGAGAGGCTTCATCGTCGAAGAGATCCAGCAGAACACGAGGTGGGCGAGGGCGGCCGGCTTCGCCGTCAACGCGGGTGAGCTGGTCACCGGCGAGCACTCGGGCCTCGCGAACCTGATCCCCGGCAGCCCCGGCTACATGGACGCGCCCTCGATCGACGAAGCGGAAGCGGCCGCCAGGGGCACGCTGCCGGGCGGCAGCTACGAATATGCGGTCACCGCGACCGACCCGCGCGGCGAGACGAACGCCGCGACCACCACAGTCGTCGTCCCGGCCAGGAGGACCGCCACCGGCTCGGCGAGGATCGAATGGCAGGCGATCTGCCACGCGACCTCGTACAAGGTCTACCGCCGCCTGCTGCCGTCCGGCGGCTGGGCGCTGGTCGGCACGGTGGCGCAGCCCGAAAGGGCGTTCAGGGCAGAAGGGCCCGCGACGATCAGGTTCAGGGACCTGGGCGCCGCCGGCACGCCCGCCGACCCGCCGGCCTTCAACGGCGCGGCGCTCGACCCCTACGGGCAGAACCCGGCCTTCGCCGCCGCGCTCGAAAGCGCCGGGGTGAGGAACACGGGCGCCGACGCGTCCAAGCCCTACCCGGTGACGCCGACGAGCGCGACCGGGCCGACCTATCCGGCGGGCACGTCGTTCGTCGAGGGCAGGTTCCGCGTCGTCCCGCGCTGGCCGACGAACGTCTACTACAACACCGCCACCCAGCAGCAGCAGCTCGACGAGTACAACTACCTGTACCTGCCGCCGGAACTGGGCGGAGCGTGCGCGACCGGCTGCTTCAGCAGGCCGGCGACCTGGAGCGAGTACGTGGCGGCCGAGTCGGAACGGATCTTCGGCCACATGATGAGCAACGACCCGAGGCCGCACTTCTTCCACCAGACGAACCTGGCGGAGTCGGAAAGGCCGGAAGGCGCCGTCTTCTACCCGGTGCTCAACGCGACGCTCGCCGACTACACGCGCTGGTTCAACGCGAGCGAGCCGATCGTGCAGCTGACGCCGACGCAGATCAGCGAACAGCTCGCGCACCAGGAAGCGTGGAGCAGCGCGAGCAGGGTGACCGGCTACATCGAAGGCACGAGAGTCGTCGTCGCCAACGGCGCCACGGCGGCCGCCACGATCCCGCTCAGCGGCACCGAGGCCGGCACGCTCTACGGCGGCACGAGATCCGGCTGGGTCAGCGCGGCGAGGGGCAGCAGCACGCACACTGCCGCGAGCGCGTGGCCGGCGCCCACGCCGGCGGTGACGACGTCATCTGTACTGAGCGGCGGGCTCGCCGCGGGAGTGGCGAGCCCGTAGGCGAACGGGGCGGCGGCGCGCACGGCAGCGCGCCCCGCCCCGCGCTCAGGCGTCGAGCGCGTCGGCGAGGCCGCGCGCGCGGGCGTCGCGCAGCTCGGCGAGCGGCCAGGCGAGCGTCGCGTCGCCGTCGAGACTCAGCTCGAGCGCGCTCTCGGCGGCGCCGACCACGCCGACGAACGTGAGCTGGATCTCGCGCGCCAGCGCGGCCAGCGCGGGGCGCGGGCCGGACAGCACGAAGCCGCCGGCGCCCTCGCCAAAGAGGACCTCGCGCAGCCGCTCTCCATCCGCGCCGCGGAAGTCGACCTGCGCGCCGTGGCCGCCGCCGACGCAGCACTCCGCCAGCGCGACCGCGAGCCCACCCTCGGCGACGTCGTGGGCGCCGCGCAGCTCGCCGCGGCGAACCGCCTCGCGGACGGCCTCCTGCGCCTTGCGCACGGCCGCGACGTCGACCTCGGGCAGCCCGTCGGGCAGCGCCTCGCCGCGCAGCTTCGCGAGCTCGGAGCCCGGCAGCGACGGCTTGAAGGGGCCGGCGAACGCGATCGCGTCGCCCTCCTGCGCGAAGCCGAGCCGGCCGGCGCGCGCGGCGTCCGGCATGCGACCGACCATGCCGACGACGGGCGTCGGGTAGATCGGCCCCTCGGGGCCCTCGTTGTACAAGGAGACGTTGCCGCCGACGACCGGCACGTCCAGCGCGCGACAGGCGTCCGCCATCCCGCGCACCGACTCCGACAGCTGCCACGCGATGTGCGGCTTCTCGGGGTTGCCGAAGTTGAGGCAGTTCGTCAGGCCGAGCGGCTCGGCGCCGACGCACGCGAGGTTCGCAGCGCACTCGAGCACCGCCTCGACCGTGCCGCGGTATGGATCGCACGCGACACGGCGGCCCGAGCCGTCGATCGAGATCGCGATCGCGGGACGGGCGCCGCCGGACTCGGGGAGCAGCAGCACGGCCGCGTCGGCGTCGTCAGGGCGGCGGACCGTGCGCGACTGCACGACGCAGTCGTACTGCTCGAAGACGGGACGGCGGTCGGCGATGTTGGCGCTGCGCAGAAGCGCCGGCAGGATCGCCGCAGGGTCGTCGGTCTCCAAGACGCGCCGCGGCGCCGGGTAGATCGGCTCGGACGGCTTCTCGGGCGCGAGGTCGTACAGCGGGCAGTCGTCGACCAGCGCCTCGACCGGCATGTCGCCGACCACGTCGCCGCCGCTCAGCACGCGCAGGCGTCCCGAGTCGGTCACCTCGCCGATCGCGGTCGCGGTCGTCTCCCACTTGGCGCAGACGGCCAGCACCTCGTCCACGCGCGCCGGCTCGACGACGCACAGCATCCGCTCCTGCGACTCCGAGACCATGATCTCGAACGGCTCCATCCCCGGCTCGCGCAGCGGCACGCGGTCGACGTGGATGTCGAGGCCGAGGCCGCCCTTGCTCGCCATCTCCGACGAGGACGAGGTGAGGCCGGCGGCGCCGAGGTCCTGCAAGGACACGAGCAGCTCGCGGTCGAGCAGCTCGAGCGAGCACTCCATCAGCTTCTTCTCCGCGAACGGGTCGCCGATCTGCACGGTCGGCCGTTTGTCCGCGTCGGCGTCTCCCAGCTCCGCGCTCGCCAGCACCGACGCGCCGCCGATCCCGTCGCGGCCGGTCAGCGCACCGAACAGAATCAGCACGTTGCCGGGGCCGGCGGCGGCCGCGCGGATCAGCCGGTCGTGCTCGGCGATCCCCAGCGCCATCGCGTTGACGAGGCAGTTCTGCTCGTAGGGGCCCTCGAAGTACAGCTCGCCGCCGATCGTCGGCACGCCGATCGAGTTGCCGTAGTGGCCGATGCCGCCGACCGCGTGCTCGAGCAGGTAGCGCGAGCGAGCCGAGTCGAGCTCGCCGAAGCGCAGCGAGTCGAGCACCGCGATCGGCCGCGCGCCGACCGCGAAGACGTCGCGCAGGATCCCGCCGACGCCGGTCGCCGCGCCCTGAAACGGCTCGACCGCGCTCGGGTGGTTGTGCGACTCGACCTTGAAGGCGATCGCGAGGCCGTCGCCGACGTCGACCGCGCCGGCGTTCTCGCCGGGGCCGAGCAGCAGGTAAGGCCCCTCGGTCGGGAGCTGGCCGAGCAGCTTCTTCGAGTGCTTGTAGGCGCAGTGCTCGCTCCACATCAGCGAGAACATCGACAGCTCGACCGCGTTCGGCTCGCGCCCGAGCTTGCCGACGATCAGCTCGTACTCGGCGTCGGTGAGGCCGAGCGCGCGGTGCGGCGCGACCGGCGCCTCAGGCTGCGACATGCGCGGTCACGTGGTCGCGGATCGACTCGAACAGCTTCAGCCCGTCGACCGAGCCGGTCAGCGGGTCTACCGCATGCTCGGGATGCGGCATCAGGCCGAAGACGTTGCCCGCCTCGTTGCAGACGCCGGCCACGTCGGCGAGCGAGCCGTTGAAGTTCTCGCCCGGCGCGTAGCGCAGCAGCACCTGGCCGTTCGCCTCCACCCGCTCGTGCAACGCGGGCGGCGCGTACCAGCAGCCGGTCGTGTGCTTGGCGGGGATCGACAGCCGCTCGCCCTCGGCGCACGCGTTCGTGAAGCGCGTGCCGCCACGCTCGACGACGAGGTCGACCTGGCGGCAGACGAAGCGCAGCGACTTGTTCGGCAGCAGCGCTCCCGGCAGCAGCCCGGCCTCGCACAGCACCTGGAAGCCGTTGCAGATCCCCAGCACGATCCCGCCCGCGTGCGCGTACTCGACGACCGACTCCATGATCGGCGCGAAGCGCGCGATCGCGCCGACGCGCAGGTAGTCGCCGTAGGAGAAGCCGCCGGGGACGACGACCGCGTCGACCCCCTGCAGGTCCCGGTCGCCGTGCCACAGGATCACCGCTTCGCCGACGCGCTCGCAGGCGAGCTGCGCGTCGACCTCGTCGCAGGTCCCCGGGAAGCGCAGCACCCCGAAGCGCATCAGGACTCGACGATCTCGTAGTCCTCGATCAGCGGGTTCGCGAGCAGCTTCTCGCACATCTCCGGCAGCCGGCTCGCGTCGTCGACGTCGAGCTCGACCAGGCGCCCCACGTGCACGTTCGCGACGCCCTTGAAGCCAAGCGCCGGCAGCGCCCGCTCGACCGCCTGACCCTGCGGGTCGAGGATCCCGGCTTTCGGACGGACGAGCACGCGGTAGCGCGTGCTCATGGCGCGGTCCGCTCCAGCCAGGCGTCGAACGGCTCGCCGGTGATCAGCTCGTACGCCTCGACGTACTTCGCGCGCGTGGCGGCGACGACGTCGTCCGGGATCGGCGGCGCGGGCGGCTGCTTGTCCCAGCCGGTGCCGGCGGCCCAGTCGCGCACGAACTGCTTGTCGAAGCTCGGCTGGCCCTGTCCGACCGCGAAGCCCTCGACCGGCCAGAAGCGCGACGAGTCGGGCGTCAGCACCTCGTCGCCGAGCGTCAGCGTGCCGCCGGCGTCGCGGCCCAGCTCGAACTTCGTGTCGGCGAGGATCACGCCACGCGAGCGGGCGTGCTCGGCGGCCGTCGCGTACAGCTCGATCGAGACGTCGCGCAACTGCTCCGCGAGCGTGCGGTCCCCGCCCAGCAGGTCGACCGTCTGCTCGAAGTCGATCGCCTCGTCGTGGCCGACCTCGGCCTTGGTGCTCGGCGTGTAGAGCGGCTGCGGGAACTGCTCGGACTCCTGCAGGCCCGGCGGCAGCTCGATGCCCGAGACGACGCCGCTCGCCTTGTAGTCCTTCCAGCCCGAGCCGGTGATGTAGCCGCGCACGACGCACTCGACCGGCAGCATCGACAGCTTCTTGACCACCAGAGCGCGCCCGCGCACCTCGTCGGGCACGCCGTCGGTCGCCGAGATGAAGTGGTTCGGGACGACGCTCGCGAGCCGCTCGAACCAGAACACCGACAGGCCCGTCAGCACCTTGCCCTTGTCGGGGATCGGCGTCGGGTGGATCGCGTCGTACGTCGAGATCCGGTCCGTCGCGACCAGCAGCAGCCGGTCGCCGAGGTCGTACAGCTCGCGGACCTTGCCAGAGGCGATCAGGGGCAGGTCGGCGAGGGCGCTCACGTGGCGCGATGCTAGCAGCGACTCAGGCGCGATAGAGGTCTGCCAGGCGGTCGCGCGCGAACGCCCACTGCTTCGCCACGCTGCGGTTGCCCGGGTGCAGGATCGGCAGCAGCGCGAGCCCGCGCACGGTGCCGAGCGTCATCTGGATCAGCGGGTCGCGCGAGCGATCCCCCTGGCCGGCGGCGAGCATCTCGCGGCAGCACAGCAGCGTGCCCTGCGACAGCCGCGCCTCGACCGGCGCGAGCTGCGCGCGCAGCTCCTCGTCCGTGCGCGCGGCGGCGGCGAGGTCGATCGAAGCCTGGAACAGCGGTCCGGTGAACCAGCCCCAGATCGCGTCGAGCGCCTGCTCCACGCGCTCCGCGCCGGCCGGCAGCGAGGCGACCTCGCCGCGGATCTCGTCGAGCCGGCGCATCGCCAGCTCCTCCAGCGCCGCGGCGACCAGCTCGGGGCGCGTGCCGAAGTGGTGCTGGTGCGCGCCGCGCGAGACGCCCGCGCGATCGCAGACGCGCTGCGTCGTCGTGCCCTCGTAGCCGTGCTCGACGAGGCAGGCGAGCGCGGCGTCGAGCAGCGCGGCGCGCGTGGCTGCGCGGCGCTCCTCCTGCGTGCGTCGCGCGCGCGTCGTAGCGGTGCTCATCCCGCGCTGACCCTACACAGATCCGATACATGCATGCGTGAATGCATGTTAGCCTCGGGCCATCACCGCACCCTCCTGAGGAGAACGACACCGTGGGATCGACTGACGCGTTGATCTTCGACGCGATTCGCACACCGCGTGGCAAGGGCAAGTCCAACGGCTCCCTGCACACGACGAAGCCGGTCGACCTGGTGGTCGGCCTGATGCACGAGATGCTGATCCGCAACGAGCGGCTCGACCCAGCCCGGGTCGACGACGTGGTGCTCGGCTGCGTGACCCCGGTCGGCGACCAGGGGATGGACATCGCCAAGACGGCCGCGATCAAGGCCGGCCTGCCGGACACCGTCGCGGGCGTGCAGCTCAACCGCTTCTGCGCCTCCGGCCTGGAGGCCGTCAACGTCGCCGCGCAGAAGGTCGCCTCCGGCTGGGAGGACCTCGTCTTCGCCGGCGGCGTCGAGTCGATGTCGCGCGTGCCGATGGGCACCGACGGCGGCGCCTGGGCGCTCGACCCGGAGACGAACTACGACACGTCGTTCGTCCCGCAGGGCGTCAGCGCGGACCTGATCGCGACGGTCGAGGGCTTCGACCGCGAGACGGTCGACGCGTATGCCGCCCGCTCGCAGGAGCGCGCCGCAGCTGCGCAGGCGGCCGGCAAGTTCGACAACTCGGTCGTCCCGGTCAAGGACGTCAACGACCACGTCGTGCTCGACAAGGACGAGTTCATCCGCCCCGGCACGACCGTCGAGACGCTCGGCAACCTCAAGCCGTCGTTCGCCGTGATGGGCGAGATGGGCGGCTTCGACGCCGTCGCACTGCAGAAGTACCACTGGATCGAGAAGATCGAGCACGTCCACACCCCGGGGAACTCGTCCGGGATCGTGGACGGCGCCGCGCTCGTCGCGATCGGCAACGAGCAGACCGGGGCCGAGCTGGGCCTCAAGGCGCGCGGCCGCATCCTCGCGACCGCCCTCTCCGGCGCCGACCCGACGATCATGCTGACCGGCCCCGCTCCCGCCTCGAAGAAGGCCTTGGCGAAGGCCGGCCTGACGGTCGACGACCTCGACCTGGTCGAGATCAACGAGGCGTTCGCAGCGGTCGTCCTCCGTTTCGTCAAGGACATGGGCCTCGACATGGAGAAGGTCAACGTCAACGGCGGCGCGATCGCGATGGGCCACCCGCTCGGCGCGACCGGCGCGATGATCCTCGGCACGATCGTCGACGAGCTGCACCGCACCGGCGGCAGATACGGCCTCTGCACGCTCTGCGTCGGCGGCGGCATGGGCATCGCGACCGTCGTGGAGGCGATCTAGACATGGCGGAGAGCACCACGATCCGCTGGGAGAAGGGCGACGACAAGATCGTCGTCCTCACCCTCGACGATCCCAACCAGGGCGCGAACACGATGAACCGCGCCTACGCCGAGTCGATGGCCGCGACCGTCGACCGGCTCGAGGCCGAGAAGGACGACATCGCCGGCGTGATCATCACGTCCGCGAAGAAGACCTTCTTCGCCGGCGGCGACCTCAACGACCTGAGACAGGTCACGCCCGCGCAGGCGCAGGAGCTGGCCGACGGCCTGAAGATCGGCAAGGGCCAGCTGCGCCGGCTGGAGACGCTCGGCAAGCCGGTCGTCGCCGCTTTGAACGGAACTGCGCTGGGTGGGGGCCTTGAGATCGCTCTGGCGACCCATCACCGCATCAGCGTGGACGACAACAAGATCGTCTTCGGCTTCCCGGAGGTCCAGCTCGGCCTGCTCCCCGGCGCCGGCGGCGTCGTGCGCACGGTGCGCATGCTCGGCATCGTGCAGGCGCTGATGGGCCTGCTGATGCAGGGCCAGAGAGTGCGCCCGAGCAAGGCCGTCGAGCTGGGCATCGTCGACGAGCTGGTCGCCACGAGAGAGGACCTGATCCCCGCCGCGAAGAAGTGGATCGCGGCGAACCCCGAGGCGCAGCAGCCGTGGGACGCGGACAAGAAGTACAAGATCCCCGGCGGCACGCCCTCCACGCCCGCTTTGGCCATGAACCTCCCGGCCTTCCCGGCGAACCTGCGCAAGCAGATCAAGGGCGCGAACTACCCGGCCCCGCACCACATCATGGCCGCGGCGGTCGAGGGCGCGCAGGTCGACTTCGACAGCGCGATCGAGATCGAGGGGCGCTACTTCGTCGACCTCGCGAGCGGCCAGGTCTCGAAGAACATGATCCAGGCGTTCTTCTTCGACCTGCAGCAGGTCAACGGCTCGCGCGGGCGCTCGGCCGACGTCGAGACGTTCCGCTCCAAGAAGGTCGTAGTCCTGGGCGCCGGCATGATGGGCGCCGCGATCGCGTACGTGTGCGCGAAGGCCGGCATCGAGGTCGTGCTCAAGGACGTCTCGCAGGAGGCCGCCGACCGCGGCAAGGGCTACTCGGCGAGACTCGTCGAGAAGGGCGTCTCGCGCGGCAAGACGACGCAGGAGAAGGGCGACGCCCTGCTCGCGCTGATCACCGCGACGGACGACCCGTCGAAGGCGCAGGACGCCGACCTCGTGATCGAGGCGGTGTTCGAGGACCCGGCCGTCAAGGCGAAGGTCTTCGCCGAGATCGAGCCGTACCTCGCCGAGGGCGCGCTGCTGGGCTCGAACACCTCGACGCTCCCGATCACCGGGCTCGCCACCGGGGTTTCCCGGCCGACCGACTTCATCGGGCTGCACTTCTTCAGCCCGGTGGACAAGATGCCGCTGCTGGAGATCATCAAGGGCGAGCAGACCTCTGATGAGACCCTGTGGCGCGCGCTCGACGTCGCCCAGCAGATCAAGAAGACGCCGATCGTCGTCAACGACTCGCGCGGCTTCTTCACCTCGCGCGTGATCGGCACGTTCATCAACGAGGGCATCTCGATGCTGACCGAGGGGATCCCCGCGGCGAGCATCGAGCAGGCCTCCTCTCAGGCCGGCTACCCCGCACCGGTGCTGCAGCTCAGCGACGAGCTGAACCTCAAGCTGATGCGCAAGATCCGCGACGCCGCGAAGGCGGCGATGGAGTCGGGCACCGGCTGGGACGGCCATCCGTCCGAGCAGGTGATCGACGACATGCTCGACAAGTACGACCGGCCCGGCAAGCTCGAGGGCCGCGGCTTCTACGAGTACGCCGACGGCAGACGCACGGGCCTCTGGTCCGGCCTGAAGGAGGCGTTCCCGCAGGTCGACGATCCCTCGTCGATCTCGTTGAGAGACCTCGAGGAGCGGATGATGTTCGCCGAGGCGCTCGAGACGGTGAAGTGCATCGACGAGGGCGTGATCGAGTCCGTCGCCGACGCCAACATCGGCTCGATCTTCGGGATCGGCTTCCCCGCCTGGACCGGGGGCGTCTGCCAGTACATCAACCAGTACGGCGACCCGACCCGCAACGGCGACGCCGGCGGACCGGCCGCCTTCGTCGCGCGGGCGCGCGAGCTGGCCGCTCAGTACGGACCGCGGTTCGAGCCGCCGGCCTCGCTGGTGGAGCGGGCGGAGCGGAACGAGCCGTACCTGGACGGCACCCCCGTCGTCGCCTGATTGCGCTCAGCGCGCGCCGGGGTCGTCTGCCCGGCGTGCGCTGATGGGCATCGAGGGGGAAGAGCGGCTGCTGTGGCGCCACCGTCCGCCGCGCCTCGCGGCCCGCGCCGCTCGCCTTTGCGCAAACGCTCGCGCACTCTGCGTCAGCAGTAGCGATCCAGAATTACGTGTGTGCGTTGGGGTCCCTATACGGAACCCTTCTGCACACAGGTAAATCCAGAGTGAAAAAACGAGCGGAACCGCGCAGGCCGGGACGCGGATTGCGACGGAGGACGCGCGAGGGCCGGGAGCGCAACCGCTCTCGCCCCCTCGATGCCCGCGGCGGACGCCACGCGCGCGGCGCACGCGCGAGCGGAGCGCTTAAGCGGCCGGCGCGATCGAGTCCAACCGCGCGAAGATCTCGTCCGCGTGGCGGATGTACGGCGCGTAGTCGAACAGCGCGTCGAGATCCAGCCCCGCGGAGACCACCGCGGGCTCGACCGCCAGCAGCTCCCGCAGCGGCGTGCGCGTGTCCCATGCCTCCTGCGCCGTCCGCTGCACGATCCGGTACGCGTCGTCGCGCACCATCCCCGCCTGCTCGATCAAGGCCAAAAGCACCCGCTGGGAGAACAGGGCGCCGCACGTGATCTCCAGGTTCTCCCCCATGCGCGCTCTGTGTACGACCATCCCTTCGACCAACGCAACAGCGCGGGCCTGCATGTAGTCGATCAGGATCGTCGAGTCGGGCAGGATCACACGCTCGACGGAGCTGTGCGAGATGTCGCGTTCATGCCACAGGGCGACGTCCTCGACGGCCGCCTGGGCGTTGCCGCGCAGCACGCGCGCGAGCCCGGAGAGCTGCTCGGACTTGATCGGGTTTCTCTTGTGCGGCATCGCGCTCGAGCCCTTCTGCCCGGCGCGGAACGGCTCCTCCGCCTCGCGCACCTCCGTGCGCTGGAGGTGGCGCAGCTCGGTCGCGAAGCGCTCCAGCCCCGCGCCGGCCAGCGCAATCGCCTGCAGCAGCTCGGCGTGGCGGTCGCGTGCGACGACCTGAGTCGAGACCGGCTCGCGCTCAAGGCCGAGCCCCGCGAGCACGGCGGACTCGAACGCCGGCGAGGTCGCCGAGTAGGTCCCGACCGCGCCCGAGATCGCGCCGACCGAGGCCTGCGCAAACGCCCGCTCCAGCCGCACTGCGTTGCGATGCGCCTCGAACGCGAAGCCGGCGAGCTTGATCCCGAACGACGTCGGCTCGGCGTGGACACCATGCGTACGCCCGACGCACAGGGTCGAGCGGTGCTCGCGCGCCCGCGCGGCAAAAGCCTCCACGAGCGCGTACGCCCCCGGCACGACGATCTCTCCGGCGCGCTTGAGCTGCAGCGCCAGCGCCGTGTCGAGCACGTCGCTCGACGTCAGCCCGTAGTGGATCCAGCGCCCGGCCGGACCGGCCGACGCCGACAGCACGTCGACGAACGCGGCGACGTCGTGATCGGTCGTCCGCTCGCGCTCGTTGACCGCCTCGACCGTGAACGTCGCCGCCCGGATGGCCTCCAGGTCAGACGCCGTCGGCCCCTCCATCGCCTCGCACGCCGCGACCTCGACGTCGCGCCACGCGGTCATGCGCGCCTCGTCGCTCCAGAGGGCGGCGAGCTGGGGTCGGCTGTAGCGGGAGATCATGCGAGGGGGATTATCGTCCATTGCCTGCGGAAGCCGCTGTGAGCGCTGGTACGGTGCGCGCGTTCCCCTCTCCCTCCCGACGGAGCGCACCTTCATGGCGAAGCAGCTCGGCCGCCTCGCGGCCATCCTCGCGATCCTCCTGTTCGCGACGGCGGCGCCGGCCGGCGCCGCGACGATCTGGACGCCGGTCGCATCCGGCACGACGCAGGACATCAGCGCGATCGACTACCAGTCCGACGCTGCTGCGTGGTTCGCCACGAGCAACGGTCAGCTGTTCTACGCCAACGGCGGCGGCTTCACGCTCGGAGGGAGCTTCCCGGGCAACTCGTTCGACGACATCGCCTTCCAGCCGGGCGGCACCGTCGGCTACGCGACGACCGTCGGCGGTCACGCCTACCGCTCGATCGACGGCGGCCACTCGTGGAGCGCCGTCGGGCTGCCGGTGGTGCGCATCGGCTGCAGCTCGGCGACCACCACGTCCGTGCCGCGCCTCAACGCCGTCGTGTGGGCCGACGCCAACACCGCCTACCTCGTCGGCGGCTCGGGCAGCACCGAGCCGGTCGTGCTGAAGACGACCAACGCGACGACGGCGAGCACCTTCACCTCGATCAACAGCAGTGGCGCGAGCTGCCTGTTGGGCAACGACGGCGAGTACGTGACCGACGGCTTCGCCGTGCCCGGCAACGCGAGCGCGCTCGACTTCATCACGGAGGACTTCGGCGCCGTGTACCAGTCGAGCGACGGCTTCCTCTCGCCGCTGACGAAGACGGGCGAGATGATCAACAACTTCTCCAACACGCCGCGGTTGGCGTTCGACCCGAACAACCCCAACCGCATCTGGGCCGTCGACCACTCCGGGTCGACGTGCGGCACCCTCTGCTTCCAGTACTCGGAGGCCGGCGGGGCAAGCGACAACGCGATGACGATCGTCGGCTCGCCCGACAACCTGAAGCTCAACCTGTACGGCGTCGGCTTCGCCGGCGGGACGCTCGTGGCAGCGGGCGACGGCGGCGAGATCTACACGTCGGTCGACGGCAAGAACGCCTACCTGCAGCCGGCGGCCGGCGCGCAGGCGACGACCGGCTGGCGCGCGGTCGGCGTCGCGGACGCCACGCACGCGCTCGTCGGCGGGACCGGCGGGGCGCTCGCCAAGAGCACGAGCGCGAACGCGATCCCGGACACGACGGCGCCGACGGGCACGATCGCCGGCCCCTCCAGCGTGGAGGCCGGCCACGCCGCGACGTTCACCGCGAGCCTCGCCGACGAGCCCGGCGGCTCCGGCGTCGACCCGGCCAGCATCGCCTGGACGACGCCCGGCGTGACCGGCGTGAACGGCAGCACGACCGCGGCGTTCACGTTCACGACGACGGGCTTCCACACGATCTCGCTCGCGTTCCGCGACCACGCCGGCAACGCGACGTCGCTCACCGCGGGCGTGTTCGTCACACCCGCCGCCAGCACGCCCGCCAGACCGAGCGGGCCCGCGAACGCGTCGCACCCGGTCGTCCAGACCAGCGGCGGCGCGAGCATCACGCTCTACAAGACGATCCATGTCGGCAAGGGGCGCAACGTCCCGGTCCGCATCTCGACCAGAGCGCCGCGCAACTTCGTGCTGGAGATCCTCACGCCGAAGCGGCCCTACCACCACGTCGCGACGGTCAAGACGAGCCTCAAGAAGGGCAGCAAGACGGTCAAGATCAAGCTGCCGAGCAGACTCAAGAACGGCAAGTACCTGATCGTCGTGCGCGTCTTCAAGGGCAAGCACGGACTCGGCCGCTCGATCCGGCAGGCGTTCATCATCACGAGCTGAGTCGCGGCGAACGCGGCGGGGCTGCGCGCCCCGCCGCGCTGCGCCGTGCGGTGGAGCTGCGAAGCTTCCCGCCGTGTCCGCGAGCCTGCGCACGGTGACCGCCACGCGCTACGTGCTGCCCCTGCGCGAGGGCGGCTCGCTGCCGGGGCTGCTCGAGGCAGACGATGACGGGCTGTACGTGACGAAGCTGCGCGGCGCGGGCCAGGGCGACGGCGCGCTCGTCGCCGAGGTGATCGCGGGCGAGCTGGCGCGGGCGCTCGGACTGCCGGTGCCGGAGCTGGTGCTCGTGACGGGGGCGTCGGCGTTCGCGCAGGCGGAGCCCGATCCGGAGATCCAGGAGCTGCTGGCGGCCAGCCCCGACCCGAACGTCGGGATGGACTTCCTGCCGGGGGCGCTGCCGTTCGCGCTGCCGCCCGACCCGCCGCTCGACGCGGCGCTCGCCGCCGACGTCGTGTGGCTCGACGCGCTGGTGACGAACGTCGACCGCACGCACCGCAACCCCAACCTGCTGTGCTGGCACGGCCGCACGTGGCTGATCGACCACGGCGCTGCGTTCTTCCGCCAGCACGGTCCGGCGCCGCTGCGCGACACCGCCGCCGCGCCGGTCCCGCAGCTCGCCGACCACGTGCTGCTGCCGGTCGCCGGCCCGATCGCCGAGGCCGACGAGCGGCTCGCCGCGCGCGCCCGCGATGCGGTCGACGCCGTCGTCGCGCTGGCGCCCGACGCATGGCTCGGGGCGGACCCGCCGGAGCGGCGCGCCGACTTCGCCGCCTTCCTGCACGAGCGCCTCAGCACCCGCACCTTCGTCGAGGAGGCCGAGCGTGCCCGTGGCTGAGCCCGTCGCCCGCCCCTTCTCCTACGCGGTGCTGCAGGTCGTGCCGCGCGTCGAGCGCGGTGAGCGGCTGAACGTCGGCGTCGTGCTGTTCTCGCGCCAGCACGACTTCCTCGGCATCCGGACCGAGGTCGACGAGCTGCGCCTGCGCGCGCTCGCTCCGCAGCTCGACCTCGATCTGCTGCGCTCGCGCCTCGCGACCCTGGCACTCGTCGCGCAGGGCGACCCGCACGCGGGCGCGATCGCGCACCTGACCCCGTCGGAGCGGTTCGGCTGGCTCGTCGCCCCGGCGTCCTCGATCATCCAGCCGTCGGCGGCGCACACCGGCGTGACGGCCGATCCGGCCGCCACGCTGGAGCACCTGTTCGCGCAGCTCGTCAGCTGACCAGCCGCGCCGCGACCCATTACGACCTTGGAGGCAGCATGAGCACAGACGCACCCCTCGTCACCGGCGTCGACTTCGCGACCGTGTTCGTGAAGGACTACTCGGCCGCGGCCGAGTTCTACGGCACGACGCTCGGCCTGCCGTGCAGCGCCGAGTACGGCAGAGTCGGCGGCGGCGAGTTCGAGACCGGCAACCTCACGCTGCAGGTGATGGACGCCGCCGCGATCGGCCGCGAGTTCACGCCGAGCACCCACCCGATCGCGCTCCACGTCGAGGACGTCGCGGCGGCGCGCGCGACGCTGCAGGAGCGCGGCGTCACGTTTCACGGCGAGACGATCGACAGCGGCGTCTGCCACATCGCCCCCTTCTCCGACCCCGACGGAAACGTGCTGCTGCTGCACCACCGCTACGCGCCGCGCACGCCGGCGAGCTGACCGTCTCTACGCCGCGAGAATCCGCGCCGCCAGCGCGGCGGCGTTCTTCGGGTTGTCGACGCCGACGCAGGCGACCGGCACGCCGGGCGGCATCTGCGCGACCGACAGGAGCGCGTCGAGCCCGCCGGCGACGGTCATGCCGCTCGTGAGCGGGACGCCGATCACCGGCAGGTCGGTGTGCGCGGCGACGACGCCCGGCAGCGCGGCCGACAGGCCGGCGCCGGCGATGATCACCTTGAGGCCGCGGGAACGGGCCGACTTCGCGTACGCGGCCACCTTGTCGGGATCGCGGTGCGCCGACATCACGTTGATCTCGTTCGCGATGCCGCGGTCGGTCAGCTCCTTCGCCGCCTTCTGCATCGTCTCCATGTCGCTCTGCGAGCCCATCACGATGCCGACGAGGACGCCCTCGGCGGCGAGCTCTTGCTCGAGCGCGACCACCGTCGGGTCGGTAACTGGCGCCGCCGCAGCGGCTTCTGAGAGCTGGTCGTCCGTCATCGGGCCTCCCCGGGAGTCGTCGCCGCAACCGCCCGGAGAGCGATGTCTGAGCGCATCTGTCGTCCGTCGAACTGGATCACTTCGGCGGCAGCATAGGCGGCCGCCCGCGCGGCCGCCGCGTCGGTGCCGAGCGCCGTCACGTTCAGCACGCGGCCGCCGGCGGTGACGATGGCGCCGTCGTCGCCGCGCGTCGTGCCGGCGTGCGTGATCTCGATCCCGTGCTGCACCGCGTCGAGCCCGGCGATCGGGTCGCCCGTGCGCGGCGCGTCCGGGTAGCCGGCGCTCGCGAGCACGAGCGTGACCGCCGTTTGCGGCGCCCACTCGAGCGCGACGCCCGCGAGCCCGCCCGGCTCGCACGCGCGGCCCAGCAGCTCGAGCAGGTCCGAGCGCAGTCGCGGCAGGACCGCCTGCGTCTCCGGGTCGCCGAAGCGCACGTTGAACTCCAGCACGCGCACGCCGTCGGCCGTGAGCATCAGGCCGGCGTAGAGGATCCCGTGGAAGGGCGTGCCGCGGCGGCGCAGCTCGTCGACGACCGGCTGGTGGACCTCGGCGCACAGCTCGGCCGCGCGCGCCGCGTCGAAGCCCGGCACCGGCGAGTAGGCGCCCATGCCGCCCGTGTTCGGGCCGAGGTCGCCGTCGAAGATGCGCTTGTAGTCCTGCGCGGGCGCGAGCGGGATCGCGCGCTCGCCGTCGCAGACGGCCAGCAGCGACAGCTCCTCGCCGTCGAGGAACTCCTCGACGACGACCTGCTCGGTGCCGTGCAGCCGCTGCACGAGGAAGGCCTCCAGCGCCGCACGCGCCTCGTCCTCGTCGGCGGCGATCACGACGCCCTTGCCGGCGGCGAGGCCGTCCGCCTTCACGACGACCGGGTAGCGCTCGATCGCGGCCATCCCGGCCGCGACCGTCGTGACGACCTCGTAGGCGGCGGTCGGCACGCCGGACGCCTCCATCACCGACTTCGAGAACGCCTTCGAGCCCTCCAGCTCGGCGACCGCGGCGCGCGGGCCGAAGCAGCGCAGACCGGCCGCCTCGAACGCGTCCACGACGCCCGCCACGAGCGGGACCTCGGGCCCTACGACCGTCAAGTCGACGCCCTCCGCCTGCGCGGCGGCGACGAGCCCGGCGACGTCGTCGACCTTGACGTCGAGCAGCCGCGCGTCCGCCGCGATCCCGACATTGCCGGGCGCGCACAGCAGCTCCGGTCTCTGCGGCGAGCGCGCGAGCGCGCGCACGATCGCGTGCTCGCGCCCGCCGGCGCCGATGACGAGGACCTTGTCCGGCACGGGCCGCCTAGAGCGAGCTGATGAAGTCGTCGATCGGGATCGCCGTCAGCGTCTCGTACTGGACGGTGCCGCGCGAGCCGAGCTCGAGCGAGACGCGCGCGATCGTCTTCTCGTCGGGCGCCTCGACGACGTTGACGAAGTCGAAGCGGCCGAGCACGCACCACTGCGCCTTCACGGTCGCCCCGAGCTGCTCGATCTCTCTGTTGACCTCGCGGATCCGCTGCGGATTCGTCTTGATCGTCTGCGTGCCGTCGGGCGTGAGCTTCGAAAGCATGATGTACGTCGGCATGGCGCTCCCATCTTCGCGGTCGGTCGCCGATACGGTGCGACCTGGTTTCTATCCCACCCGGCGGCGACGGTGCGCGCCGGTCGGCGGACGCCCGCGCGCCATGCGGCGCATCGACCGGCCCGCTCATCTGTTGTTGAAGCGATGATGCCCCGCGTGCGGTCGCCCCATCCACTGCTGCGCCGGGCCGCGCTCGGAGCCGCACTCGTCGTCGCCAGCGCGTCGGCGACCGGCGCGGCCGCCGCGCACGCCGCGACGCTCACGACCGACGCGCACTGCTACCTCCAAGGCGCGCCGCTGAGGATGACCGCGACCGGCCTCGCGCCGCAGGCGCCGCTGACGGTCGCGCTCGACGGGCAGGCGCTCAGATACCGCAACGGCGCGACGCCGACCGCCGACGCCGCAGGCGGCTTCGCCAGCTCCTTCGCGGTGCCGGCACTGCTGCCGGGCGTCGAGCAGAAGCGCCACGTGCTCGCCGTCTCGGACGGGACCAGCAGACCCCGCGCGCGCTTCACCGTCACCCGCCCGACGGGGGCAGACTTCGAGCCGTCGAGCGGCAGTCCGAGAACGCTGCGCGCGCGCTTCTCCGTGTGGGGCTTCGCGCTCGGCGGCGGCGCGAGCGGCGCGCGCGTGTGGCTGCACTGGATCAGCCCGGCGGGGAGCGTCCGCGCGAGCGCCGCACTCGGCGCGGCCGGCGGGGACTGCGGCGCCCTCACGACAGCGCTGCGGCGCGTGTTCCCGTTCGCCGCCGCGCCGGGGCGCTGGGTGCTCGTGTTCGACACGCACCGCGGGTACCGGACGCAGGCGAGCGGCCCGCGCGCGAAGATTGCAGTGCACGTCCGCTCGCTCTCGCTCTGACGCCGATGCGCCTCCCCCGCCCATCCACGCTCCTCGCCGCCACCGTCGCGCTCGCTGCCGCGCTCGCCCCGGGCCCGGCGGCCGCCACCGCCGCGGCGCGATCACGGATCGTGCTGAATCCGGGCTGCTACCTCAGCAGCGGGATCGGCCTGCTGACGGGCAGCGGCTTCACGCCGAACGCGTCGTGGACGGCCAAGCTCACCGGCACGAAGCAGATCGGCACCGGCCGGATCGACGGCGGCGGCCGCATCCGCGCGCGCTTCACGGCGCCGCTCTACCACGGCACCGCCGGCACGCGGACGCTGACGCTGTCGGTCACCGACGGCCCGCACGTCGCCTCCACCACCTTCCAGCTGACGCCGCTGACGGCGAGCTTCGGCCCCCGCACCGGCGACCCGCAGACGCTGCGCGTGCGCTGGCGCGTGCTCGGGCTGGGGCCGAGCCACGGCGTCTACGTCCACTACGTCGCGCCCGACGGCAGGCTGAAGAAGACGCTGCGGATCGGCACCACGCACGGCGCCTGCGGCGTGCTCAAGACCGGCCCGATCGCGCTCTTCCCGTTCAGATACACGTACGGGACGTGGACCTTCCAGGTCGACGCGAACCACACCTACAGCGCGAGAACCACCCCACGCCTGCTGATCGGCTTCGAGATCAGAAGACCGTCGAGAGGCAGAGGACCGAGCGGCGGGCAGACCGGCTGAGCGGCGGGGCGGCTACGCCGCCACCACCCGCGCCGCCTTCGTGAAGACCAGCTCGCCGTCGAGCGCGTCGACCTCGACGAGGTCGCCGGCGGCGAACTCGCCCTCGAGGATCGCGAGCGCGAGCTTGTCGACGAGGCGCTTCTGGATCACGCGCTTGAGCGGCCGGGCGCCGTAGGTCGGGTCGTAGCCGAGGTTGCCGAGCAGCGTGCGGGCCGCGTCCGTGAGCTGGATCTCGATCTCGCGCTCCTGCACGCGCTTGATCAGCCGCGCGACCTGGAGGTCGACGATCTCGGCGATCTGCTCGCGCGACAGCGGCTCGAACTCGACGATGTCGTCGAGGCGGTTGATGAACTCGGGGCGGAAGTGCTGCTCCGCGCCGGCCTTCCCGCCCGGGATGTTCGAGGTCATGATCAGCACGACGTTCTTGAAGTCGACCGTGCGGCCCTGGCCGTCGGTCAGGCGGCCGTCGTCCATCACCTGCAAGAGGATGTTGAAGACGTCGCCGTGCGCCTTCTCGACCTCGTCGAGCAGCACGACGGAATACGGGCGGCGCCGCACCGCCTCGGTCAGCTGGCCGCCCTCCTCGTAGCCGACGTAACCGGGAGGCGCGCCGACGAGCCGCGACACGGAGTGTCTCTCCATGTACTCCGACATGTCGATGCGGATCATCGCGTCCTGCGAGTCGAACATGAACTCCGCCAACGCACGCGCGAGCTCGGTCTTGCCGACGCCGGTCGGGCCGAGGAACAGGAATGTGCCGATCGGCCGGTCCGGATCCTGGAGGCCGGCGCGGGAGCGCCGCAGCGCGTTGGCGACCGCCTCGACCGCCTCGTGCTGGCCGATGACGCGCTGGTGCAGCCGGTCCTCCATCTGCACGAGCTTCTCGACCTCGCCCTCCAGCAGCCGCGAGACGGGGATGCCGGTCCACTTGCCGACGACTTCGGCGATGTCCTCGGCGTCGACCTTCTCCTTGAGGAACTGCGGCTGCCCGTCCTGCGCGCCGCCGCTTGCCTCGGCCTCGGCGAGCTGCTTCTCCAAGGCCGGGATCTCGCCATAGCGCAGCTCCGCCGCGCGCTGCAGGTCGGCCTCGCGCTCGGCCTTCTCGGCCTCCACGCGCGCCTGCTCCAGCCGCTCGCGCACGGCGGACACCGCGCCGATCGCGTCCTTCTCGCGCTGCCACTGCGCCTTCATGCCGTCGCTGCGCTCCTGCAGGTCGGCGATCTCGCGCTCGATCGCCTCGCGGCGCGCGACGGACGACTCGTCGGTCTCCTTCTCCAGCGCCTGCAGCTCGATCTGCAGCTGCATGATGCGGCGGTCGATCTCGTCGATCTCGGTCGGCTTGGAGTCGATCTCGATCCGCAGCCGCGAGGCCGCCTCGTCGATCAGGTCGATCGCCTTGTCGGGCAGGAAGCGGTCGGCGATGTAGCGGTCGCTCAGCGTCGCCGCGGCGATGATCGCCGAGTCCTGGATGTCGACGTGATGGTGGACCTCGTAGCGCTCCTTCAGCCCGCGCAGGATCGCAATCGTGTCCTCGACGGACGGCTCGCCGACGAGCACCGGCTGGAAGCGGCGCTCCAGGGCCGCGTCTCTCTCGATGTGCTTGCGGTACTCGTCCAACGTCGTCGCGCCGACAGCGCGCAGCTCGCCGCGCGCGAGCATCGGCTTCAAGAGGTTGGCGGCGTCGACCGAGCCCTCGGCGCTGCCGGCGCCGACGATCGTGTGCAGCTCGTCGATGAAGAGGATCACCGTGCCGTCCGCGTCGGCGATCTCCTTGAGGACGGCCTTGAGTCGGTCCTCGAACTCGCCGCGGTACTTCGCGCCGGCGATCAGCGCACCGACGTCCAAAGCGACGACGCGGCGGTCGCGCAGGCCCTCCGGCACGTCGCCGGAGACGACGCGCTGCGCGAGCCCCTCGGCGATGGCGGTCTTGCCGACGCCGGGCTCGCCGATCAGCACCGGGTTGTTCTTCGTGCGGCGCGACAGCACCTGGATCACGCGGCGGATCTCGTCGTCGCGACCGATGACCGGGTCGAGTCTGCCGTCGCGCGCGGCCGCGGTCAGGTCGCGGCCGTACTTCTCCAACGCCTGGAACTTGTCCTCCGGGCTCTGGTCGGTGACGCGATGCGGGCCGCGCACCTCCGCGATCGCCTGCAGCAGCACTTCTCTGCGCGCGCCCGCGTCGCGCAGCAGCTCGCCGGCCTTCGAGTTGTGCCCGGCGAGCGACAGCAGCAGGTGCTCGGTCGAGACGTACTCGTCGCCAAGCCCGCGCATCTCCGCCTCGGCCGCGCGCAGCACCTGGACCAGTTCCTCGGACGGGCCGCTGCCGCCGCTCGGGCCGGTCATTCTCGGCAGCGCGTCGAGCGCGCCGTTCACGGCCGAGCGGATCGCGCCGGGGTCGGCGCCGACCTTGCGCAGGACGGGCACGACGATGCCCTCCGACTGCTCCAGCAGCACCGCGAGCAGATGCTCGGGCGTGGCCTGCGGGTTCGCGCGGTCCTCGGCCAGCCGCAGAGCGGCCTGGATCGCCTCCTGGGACTTGATCGTGAAGCGGTCGAGCTGCATCAGGCACCTCCTCCGTCCTGGGTCGGCCGTTCGACGGGGATTCTGAAACGGGGCTGCAGGGCGGACGGCGAACGCTCGAACGGCACGATCGCGCCGCCGCGCACGTACGGGACGATCTCCGCGCGCAGCGAGCGGCGCAGCTCCTCCAGCCGCTCGACCTCGGCCGCCAGGTCGCCCGCGCGCTTCTCCAGCCGGCGCACCTTCGTCGTCATCGCGTGCAGCTGCTGCTCCAGCTCGAACACGCGCTCGACGCCGGCCAGGTTCATGCCCATCTCGGCCGTCATCTGCTGGATGCGGCGCAGCCGCTCGACATCGGCCTGCGAGTACAGGCGCGTGCCCTTCGGCGAGCGCTTCGGCTCGATCAGGCCGCGCTGCTCGTACATGCGCAGCGTCTGCGGATGCATCTCCGCCAGCTCGGCGGCGACCGAGATCATGAAGACGCCGCGGTCGTCGCTCAGCTCGATGCGGGTCGTGGTGCGGATGCGGCGCGCGCCGCCGCCCGAGCCGTCTGCTCCGGTGCTCATGCCGTCGCCTCCGTCCGCCCGCCGTTGAAGAGCCGCTCGCGCGGGTTGCCGTTCATCACCTGCGCGAGCCGGTCGACGGCCTCGCGCTGCTCGGCGTTGAGCGATCTCGGCAGCTCGATCGTGAAGCGGTAGTGGATGTCGCCGCGGCCTCTGCCCCCGAGCCGCGGCGCGCCCTCGCCTCTCAGCCGCTGGACGGCGCCGTGTCTCGTCCCGGGGGCGATCCGCAGCCGCTTGCGGCCGTGCAGCGTCGGCACCTCGACGGTCGCGCCCTGCAGCGCCTCGACGATCGTCAGCGGCACCTCGACCTCGAGCTGGTCGCCGGCTTGTCTGAAGACGGGCGACGGAGCGACGCGCGTGACGACGAACAGGTCGCCCGGCGGGCCGCCGTTGGCGCCCGGCTCGCCCTTGCCGGCGATGCGGACGCGGCTGCCCTCCTTCACCCCCGCGGGGATGTTCACGCGCAGGCGCTTGATCGTGCGCCGCGCACCCGAGCCGCCGCAGGTCGGGCAGGGCGACTCGACGATCGAGCCGCTGCCGCCGCAGCGCGAGCACGGCTGCGTGATCGAGAACAGGCCCTGGCCTTGGGACTCGACGCCGCGGCCCTGGCAGACGGGGCAGACGACCGGCGACGTGCCAGGTCTCGCGCCCGTGCCGTGGCACGTCTCGCACGGCGTCGTGGTGGGGATCGCCAGCGAGGACTGCGCCCCTTCGACCGCCTCCTGGAAGCTCAGCGACACCTCCGTCTCGAGGTCGCGGCCGCGCTGCGGGCGCGCGCGCCCTCCCGCCCCCGGCCCGCCGGCCGCACCGCCGCCGCGCGCACGGCCGCCCTGGCCGCCACCCCCGCCGAACAGGTTCGAGAGGATGTCGCTGAAGCTGCCGAACGCGTTCGGGTCGAAGCCCGCGCCGCCGGCCGCGAACGGACCGGTGCCCTGGTCGTACGCCTTGCGCTTGTCCGGGTCCGACAGCACGTCGTGCGCCGCGGAGATCTCCTTGAAGCGCTCCTCGGCTCTCGCGTCGCCCTGGTTGGTGTCCGGGTGGTACTGGCGCGCGAGCTTGCGGTACGCCTTCTTGATCTCCTCGTCGGAGGCGTTTCTGCCGACGCCGAGGACCTTGTAGAGGTCGGGCTTCACAGCGGCCATGGCCTGTGGCCTCCCCTACGCGGCTACGACGACGCGGGCAGGTCGCAGCACGCTCTCGCCGCAGCGGAAGCCCTGCTGGTAGACCTCGACGACCGTCCCGGACGCGGCTCCCTCGACCGGCTGCTGGACCATCGCCTCGTGCTCGTTGGGGTCGAAGCGCTCGCCCTCGGGCGAGAACGGCTCGATCCCGACGCGGCGCAGCGCGGCGAGCAGCTCGTCCTGCACGAGCTTGACGCCCGTGCCGAGGTGCCCGGCCGCCTCGCCCTCGGCCTCGGCGGCGGCGAGCGCGCGGCCGAGGTTGTCGAGCGCCGGCAGCAGCTCCTTCGCGAGCCGCGTGACCCCACGCGCCTCCGCGGCGGCGACGTCGCGCGTCATCCGCTTGCGGAAGTTCTCGAAGTCGGCCTGCGTGCGCTGCGCGAGCGCGAGGTACTCGTCCGCCTTGCCGGCGCGTACGAGCAGCTCGTCGAGGTCGTGCTCGACCTCGACCGCCGCGTCCTCGGGCGGGTCCGCCGAAGGGGTGCCGTAGCCGGCCACGTGGCCGGCGGAGGCGGGCCCCCCGGTGGGTCCGTGGACGCCGTCGACCTGCTCCAGCGGCGCCTCGGCGCCGGTCTCCTCGACCGGCGCCGCCGCCCGCGGATCGTGCTCCGCGGTCATCGTCAGTTGCCCTCGTCCACGACCTCGGCGTCGACGACGTCCTCCTCCGCGGAGGCGCCGCCGGTGCCCGCGCCGTTGGCGCCGGCGCCCTGGCCGTCGGCGCCGCTCGCCGCGGCCTGCTGCTGGGCCTTCTCGTACATCGCCTCGGAGACCTTGTGGAAGGCGGACTGCAGCGCCTCGGCCTTCGCGTCGATCTCGCTCGGGTCCTCGGACGTGAGCGACTCGCGCACCGTCTTGATCGCGGCCTCGATCTCCGTTTTCGACGCCTCGTCGACGCCGTCGCCGAGGTCCTTGAGCTGGCGCTCGGCCTGGTAGGCGGCGTTCTCGGCGTTGTTGCGCGCCTCGGCCAGCTCGCGCGCCTTCTTGTCCTCCTCGGCGTGCGCCTCGGCGTCGCCGACCATCTGCTTGATCTCGTCGTCGGACAGGCCCGAGCCCGCCTTGATCTCGATCTTCTGCTCCTTGCCGGTGCCGAGGTCTCTCGCCGAGACCGACAGGATCCCGTTGGCGTCGATGTCGAACGCGACCTCGATCTGCGGGATGCCGCGCGGAGCCGGCGGGATGCCGGTCAGCTGGAACTTGCCGAGCGACTTGTTGTACTGCGCCATCTCGCGCTCGCCCTGCAGCACGTGGATCTCGACGGACGGCTGGTTGTCGTCGGCGGTCGAGAAGACCTCGCCCTTGCGCGTCGGGATCGTCGTGTTGCGCTCGATCAGCTTCGTCATCACGCCGCCCTTGGTCTCGATGCCGAGCGTGAGCGGAGTGACGTCGAGCAGCAGGACGTCCTTGACGTCGCCGGCGAGCACGCCCGCCTGGATCGCCGCGCCGACGGCCACGACCTCGTCCGGGTTGACGCCGCGGTGCGGGTCCTTGCCGGTGAGCTCCTTGACCTTCTCCTGCACGGCCGGCATGCGCGTCATGCCGCCGACCATCACGACGTGGTCGATCGTCTTGGCGCCCTTGTCTCTCGCGTCGTCGAGCGCCTGGCGGACCGGCGCGACGGTGCGCTCGATCAGGTCGCTCGTCAGCTCGTTGAGCTTCGCGCGGGAGAGGCGCGTGTCGAGGTGCTTCGGGCCCGACTGGTCGGCCGTGATGAAGGGCAGGTTGATCTGCGTCTCCTGCGTGGTGGAGAGCTCGATCTTCGCCTTCTCCGCCGCCTCGTAGAGACGCTGGAGCGCCATCGGGTCGGCCGCGAGGTCGATCGCCTGCGACTTCTTGAAATCGCTGACGAGCCAGTCGACGATCGCCTTGTCGAAGTTGTCGCCGCCGAGGTGGTTGTCGCCGGCGGTCGACTTGACCTCGAAGACGCCGTCGCCGATCTCCAGGACGGACACGTCGAACGTGCCGCCGCCGAGGTCGAAGACGAGGATCGTCTGGTCGGACTCCTTGTCGAGCCCGTACGCGAGCGAGGCCGCGGTCGGCTCGTTGATGATGCGCTTGACGTCGAGGCCGGCGACCTTGCCGGCGTCCTTCGTCGCCTGGCGCTGGTCGTCGTTGAAGTAGGCCGGAACGGTGATGACGGCGCTGTCGACCGTCTCGCCGAGGTAGGCCTCCGCGTCGGCCTTCAGCTTCTGCAGGATCATCGCGCTGACCTCGGGCGGTGAGTACTGCTTCTCGCCCGCCTCGATGCGCGCGTCGCCGCCGGGGCCGGCGACGACTCTGTAGGGCACGATCGACTCCTCCTCGCGCACCTCGGCCTCCTTGCGGCCCATGAAGCGCTTGACGGAGAAGACCGTGTTGGTGGGGTTGGTGACGGCCTGCCGCTTGGCGACGGTGCCGACCAGCCGCTCCCCGCTCGACGTGAACGCGACCACCGACGGCGTCGTGCGACCGCCCTCGGCGTTCTCGATCACGGTGGGCTCACCGCCCTCGAGGACGGCCATGCAGCTGTTGGTTGTGCCGAGGTCGATGCCGATCGTCTTGCCCATGGGCGTGTTCTCCTTGCAGCTTCCTATTCGAGGGGAGATGAAATCTAAGCGTGAGTGTAGTAGATCTCACGCGCGGCGCGAAGGGCACATGCGCCGCAGCGCGCAGCCGGCACAGTCCGGTCTGCGGGCATGGCACGTGCGGCGGCCGTGGCGCAGCAGGTTCACGTGCAGCTCCAGCTCCTCGCCTGGCGGCGTGAGCGCGAGCATCGCGTTGTGCAGCTCCTCGAACGGCGCGCCGGGGCGCAGCAGGTGCAAGCGCATGCCGACGCGCGAGACGTGCGTGTCGACCGGCACGTCGTGCAGCCCGTAGGCGAACAGCAGCACGCACGCGGCCGTCTTGCGGCCGACGCCGGGCAGCGCGCACAGATACGCCTGACCTTCCGGGACCGGGACGTCGCGCAGCCACCGCAGGTCGAGCCCGTGAGGCTCATGCCCGTCGATCGCGCGCAGGATCTCCTGGATGCGAGCCGACTTGACCTTCGAGATCCCGCCCGGCCGGATCGCCTCCTCGACCTCCGCGTTGGGCGCGTTCAGCACCGCCTCCCATGACGGAAAGCGCTCGCGCAGCCGCTCGTAGGCGACGTCGCGGTTGCGGTCGTTCGTCGACTGCGACAGGACTGTGAGGATCAGCTCGTCGAGCGGCTGCTCGTGCGGCGCCATGATCGGCACGCCGTAGACCTCGCGCAGGCGGTCGCGGATCGCGGTGACGCGCCGCCGCGTCGGGCGCCGCCATTCGGCGGCGGGGATGGTGGCGCCGGGCGACACGCGCCGGGACGTTAGCCGGCGTGGGGCGCGGCGGCGGCGAGCCGGCGCTCGATCGCGCGGCGCGCCTGCTCCATCGACGCGCCCCCCTGCTGGGCGACGTAGCGCAGGTTCGCCATCAGCAGGTAGGCGTCGAGCTCGAACGCGAGCTGGTCGGCGTCCTCCGCCGGGTCGATCGCACCCTCGGCCTGCGCGTCGCGAACGGCGGCGGCGAGCCCGTCGAGCCAGGCGTCGAGCAGCTCGATCGCGCGGTCGCGCACCGGCCCCGGCCGCGTGTCGACCTCGGCCGCGACCGAGGCGAAGAAGCAGCCGCCCGGATAGGTGCGACTCTCGACGTGGCGCAGGAACTGCTCGCAGTAGCCGCGCAGCCGCTCGATCGCGCTCGGCGCCGCCGCGGCGGGCGCGACGACCTGCTCCGCGAACACGGCGCTGGCTGTCTCGATCGTCGCCAGCTGCAGCTCCTCCTTGGAGCCGAAGTGCGCGAACAGGCCGCTCTTGCTCATACCGACGGCCTCGGCCAGCCGTGCGATCGACAGGCCCTGGATGCCCTCGACGGTGGCGAGGCGCGCCGCCTCGTGCAGGATCGCCTCGCGGCTGCGCATGCCGTCGCTGCGGGGTCTGCGAGCTACTCGTCGGGGTTGTTGGCGTCCGGCCGCTGTCACGGCTTGACAAGTTAGCACGATCGGTCGTACAGTCCTCGAACTTCGCACGACCGATCGTGCTAATAACACCCAGAGGAGGGCCGGTGAAGACCTACGTGATCCGCCGCCGCAACGGCTGGAAGACGCCGCAGGAGCTGCAGGCCGCCGCCGCCAGATCGAAGGACATCGGCGACAACGAGATGTCGGCCGACGTCCGCTGGATCCGCTCCTACGTCGTCCACGAGGACGACGGCGCGCTCGGGACGGTCTGCATCTACCAGGCCTCCAGCCCGGAGAAGATCCGCGAGCACGCGTCGCGCGTCGGCATGCCGGCCGACGAGATCACCGAGGTCGCCGATACGGTGCTCGTGCGCCCCGACCCGGTGCCGGCCGCCAGCGCGAGCTGAGCCGCGGGGGCGCGGCCGGAGCGGCCGCGCCTCGCTGGCACTATCCTCGCGCCGGCGTGGACGTCGCCGAGCACACCGCGGAGATCGACGGCCAGCCGGTCTTCTGGCGCGCGGCCGCCTCGCCGTCCGGCGCCGAGGCACCCGTCCTCTACGTCCATGGCGTGCCGACGAGCAGCGACGACTGGATGCCCTTCCTGCAGCGCACCGGCGGCCTCGCGCCCGACCTGCTGGGCTTCGGCCGCTCCGGCAAGAGCGGGCAGAACGACTACTCGCTCGAAGGGATCGCGCGCTGGGTCGAGCGCTTCCTCGACGCGGTCGTCGAGGTGGAGCGCGTGCGGCTCGTCGTGCACGACTGGGGCGCGGCCGCGCTCAGCTTCGCGCAGCGCCATCCCGAGCGGATCGAGCGGCTCGTCGTGATCGACGCCGTACCGCTGCTGCCCGGCTATCGCTGGCACCGCACTGCGCGCATGTGGCGCGCGCCGCTGCTCGGCGAGCTGGCGATGGGCCTGACGAGCCGCCGGACGCTCGAGCGCGCGCTACGGCCGGCGTTCGCCGGACCCGTGCCGGACGGGTTCGCGGAGGCGGCGCTGCGCCATTTCGACCAGGGCACGCAGCGGGCGATCCTGCGCCTGTACCGCAGCGCGTCGGAGGCGTCGCTCGCCGCCTCGGGGAGTGGTCTCTCATCTTTGAGCATTCCCGCGCTGGTAGTTTGGGGCGCGCACGACCCGTACATCTCGCCGCGCTTCGGGGACCGATACGCCGCAGAGCTGCCAGACGGGAAGGTCGTGCATGTCGAAGACGCCGGGCATTGGCCCTGGCTGGACCAGCCCGACCTGATCGACCGCATTGCGACCTTCCTCGAAGAGAGCTGACCGGCCGCTGCGAGCCCTGTTGATGGGCGTCGCCTGCGCGCTGCTCGCGCTGCTGCCGGCGGCGGCGGCGAGCGCACCCGCGGCGCAGGCGCACGGGGGCCCGTTCGCCGGCGCGATGCTGCGCGAGCTGAACCGCATGCGCGCCGCGAACCACCTGCCAGCGCTGCGCGAGGACCAGCACATGGACGGCGGCGCCGCCAGCCACTCGCGCGACATGGCGAGGCGTCGCTACTTCGCGCACGGCGCCTGGCCGGGGCGCGTGATGGCGGCCGCCGGCGGCGCCCGCAGCATCGGCGAGGTGATCGGCTGGCGCGTGCAGAGCAGCCCGGGCGCCGAGGCGAGCGCGATGGTGCGCGAATGGCTCGGTTCCCCGCCCCATCGCCGCGTCCTGCTCGACGGCGACTTCAGCCGCATCGGCATCGGCCGCGCAACCTCGTCGCAGAACGGCCACCCGACCGCGCTCTACACAGTCGACTGGGCGACCGGCTGAGCGCGTTCGCTCCGCGCGGGAGCGGCGGAGGCATTGCAATAGCCTCCGCGACCGCCATGGCTCGCTCGCGCATCGGTCCGGACCCGCGGCGCCTCGCGCCGGCGGCGGTCGCGGCGGCGCTCGCGGCCGTCTACCTGATCTGGCATCCGCCGAGCCTCGACCTGGCGGCGGCCGAGTACCGCGCGTGGCTGTTCGGCCACGCCGGCTTCGCGCTGTGGGACGCGCAGTGGTACGGCGGCCACCACCTGCCCGGTTACAGCGTCGTCTTCCCGCCGCTCGCCTTCTGGCTCGGGCCGCGCCTGCTGGGCGCGCTCGCGGTCGTCGCTGCGGCGGTCCTGTTCGAGCAGATCGCGCACAAGCGCTGGGGCCCGGACGCCTGGCTCGGCGCGACCTGGTTCGCCGCCGGCGCCGCGACGACGCTGTTCAGCGGCCGCATGACGTTCGCGCTCGGGCTCGTGCCGGCGCTGGTGGCCGTGTGGGCGCTGCAGCGCGACCGGCGCGCGCTCGCGCTCGCGGCCGCGCTGCTGACACCGCTCGCGAGCCCCGTCGCCGCGCTGTTCCTGGCACTGGCCGGGACCGCGTACGCGCTCGCCTGTCGTCGCCTGATCGGGATCGCCATCGCAGCGGCGACGCTCGCGCCGGTGCTCGCGCTCGCGGTCGCCTTCCCCGAGGGCGGGACGGAGCCGTTCGGCTTCACGTCGCTGTGGCCGGTGCTCGCGTTCGCGGCCGTCGCGCTCGCGCTCGTGCTGCCGCGCGAGGAGCGCATGCTGCGGATCGGCGTCGCGCTCTACGTGCTCGGGTGCGTCGCCGCGTTCGTGCTGGCGACGCCCGTCGGCGGCAACGCCGAGCGGCTCGGCGCGCTGTGCGCCGGCCCGCTCGCCGCGCTCGTGCTGTGGCCGCGGCGCGCGACCGCGCTGCTGCTGCTGGCGCCGTTCCTGCTGTGGTGGCAGTGGAGCGCGGCCGTCGGCGACGTGCGCAACGCGAGCGGCGACCCGAGCGTGCACGCCGCCTACTACGCGCCGCTGCTCGCGGCGCTCGACCGCGCCGGGGCGCGCGGCGGCGCGGACGGGCGCGTCGAGATCCCGTTCACGCGCCTGCACTGGGAGTCGCGCTGGGTCGCGCCGGCAGTGCCACTGGCGCGCGGCTGGGAGCGCCAGCTCGACGACGAGGTCAACCCGCTCTTTTACACCCGCCCGGCACCGCTCACCCCCGGCCGCTACCACGCATGGCTGCGGCGGATGGCGGTCCGCTGGGTCGCCGTGCCGGACGTGCGGCTCGACTACTCGGCGAAGGCGGAGGCGCGGCTGATCGCGCGCGGGCTCCCCTATCTGCGGCCCGTCTGGCGCGGCGCGCACTGGCGCCTGTACGAGGTGCGCGACGCCGCACCGCTCGCCGACCCGCCGGCGCGGGTCCTGCGCGCCGGCACCGACACGCTCGCGCTCGCCGTCCCGCGGCCGGCGGACGTCGCGCTGCGCGTGCGCTGGACCCCGTACTGGGCGGTCGTCGCGGGCGACGCGTGCGTCGCGCCGGACGGCGACTTCACGCGCTTGCGCGTGCGACGGGCGGGCATGGTCCGGCTGGCGATCCGCTTTTCGCTCGGGCGGATCGCCGCACACACCGCACGTTGCGCCGATCGAAATGTCGTGAAAGCCGGGTAACACCGATAGGATGCAGCGCTTCCCCATGATTCGCGGCCTTCGCAACATCGAGCGGCGCGTGCTGCCGCGAGGATGGGCGGACGCGGCGCGTCAGCTCCTCCTCTTCGCCGCCGCCTACTACGCCTACCAGCTCGTCCGCAGCATGGTCGAGGGGCAGGTCTCGACGGCCGCGTGGAACGCGACGAAGGTCATCAACCTCGAGCACAGCCTGCACGTGTTCGCCGAGCCGAGCGTGCAGGCGTGGGCGTCGAACAAGGCGTGGATCATCCACTCGGCCGACTGGATGTACCTCAACTCGCACTTCGTCGTGACGATCGGCGCGCTCGTCTTCCTCTACCTGCGCCGCAACGACAGCTTCTACTTCGTGCGCAACATGTTCATGATCGCGATGGCGTTCGCGCTCATCGGCTACGCGGCCTACCCGACCGCGCCGCCGCGGCTGATGCCGGAGTGGGGCTTCACCGACTCGATCGCCGCGCTCACCGGCCAGCGCGTCGAGAACGAGCCGGTCAGCGCGCTGCTGAACCTCTACGCGGCGGTGCCGTCGATGCACGTCTGCTTCGCGCTGATGGTCGGCTGGCCGCTCGCGCGGCTCGTCAAGCCGCGGCCGCTGAAGCTCGTCTGGTTCCTCTATCCGTTCCTCGTCACGTTCGTCGTCGTCGCGACGGGCAACCACTACTTCTTCGACGCCTTCCTCGGCGCGCTGACCGCGGGGCTCTCCGCGCTGCTGTCGAAGCAGCTGCTCGCCCGCTGGCGCCCCGAGGCGTGGTCGTTCGGGCGCGACGAGGCCGGGGCCGCGGCCTGATGTCCGCCACCCAGGAGTTCTCGGCGGCGATGCGCAACCGCCTGATCGAGTCGCGCCTGACGCCGAACGCGATCTCGCTCACGGGCCTGGTCGGGAACCTCGTGGCGGCCGCGCTCGTGTGGCAGAAGTACTTCTTCCTCGGTGGCGTCGCCTTCATCCTCGGCTCGATCATGGACACGCTCGACGGGCGCTACTCGCGCATGTCGGGCAAGGGCACGCCGTTCGGCGCGTTCCTCGACTCGACGCTCGACCGCATCGAGGAGGGGATCGTGCTGACCGCGGTCGCCGCCTACTTCGCGACGCAGGGCAACGAGCTGGCGGTCGCGGCCGTGGTCGTCGCGGTGCTGGCGTCGCTGATGGTCTCCTACACCCGCGCGCGCGCCGAGGCGCTCGGCGTCGAGTGCAAGGTGGGGATCGCGAGCCGCGCGGTGCGCGTCGTGATCCTGTCGGTCGGGCTCGTGTTCGCGAAGGGCGCCGGCCTCGGCCACTTCGAGCTGCTGGCACCCGCCGTGTACGTGCTCGCGGGCCTCTCTACGATCACGGTCTTCCAGCGCATCTTCCACGTCCGGCGCGAGCTGTCGGGCACCCCCCAGGTGTAACCCGCAGCGGCCGGCGGGGTCCTTACCCCAGACTTTTCCCCCAGGAGGAACCTCTCACCGTGAGCAACAGTTCGAGCAACGGCGCCAGCCGCTACCAGGCCGAGACGGTGCGCGTCGCGATCATCGGCGTCGGCAACTGCGCCTCGTCGTTCGTGCAGGGCATCCAGTACTACAAGGACGCCGACCCGAACGGCAGAGTGCCCGGGCTGATGCACGTCGACCTCGGCGGCTACCACGTCCGCGACGTGGAGTTCACGGCCGCCTTCGACGTCGACAAGGACAAGGTCGGCAAGGACCTCTCCGAGGCGATCTGGGCCGGGCAGAACAACACGATCAAGTTCGCCGACGTGCCGCACCTCGACGTGCCGGTCTACCGCGGCATGACGCACGACGGCCTCGGCAAGTACCTCTCGCAGCGGATCGAGAAGGCACCGGGCCAGACGGCCGACATCGTGCAGATCCTCAAGGACACGAAGACCGACGTCGTCGTCTCCTACCTGCCCGTCGGCTCCGAGCAGGCGACCAAGTGGTACGTCGAGCAGGTGCTCGAGGCCGGCTGCGGCTTCGTCAACTGCATCCCCGTCTTCATCGCGCGCGAGGACTACTGGGACGAGCGCTTTCAGAGAGCGGGCCTGCCGATCGTCGGCGACGACATCAAGTCGCAGGTCGGCGCGACGATCACGCACCGCGCGCTGGCGCGCCTGTTCTACGAGCGCGGCGTGATGCTCGAGCACACCTCGCAGCTCAACGTCGGCGGCAACATGGACTTCTTCAACATGCTCGAGCGCGAGCGGCTGGAGTCGAAGAAGATCTCCAAGACGAACGCCGTGACCTCGGTCGCCGGCGTCGACCTGCCGGCTGACGACGTCCACGTCGGCCCGTCGGACTACGTGCCGTGGCTGACCGACCGCAAGTGGGCGCACATCCGCCTCGAGGGCAGAGCGTTCGGCGACGTCCCGCTGACGTGCGAGATGAAGCTCGAGGTGTGGGACTCGCCGAACTCGGCCGGCATCGTCATCGACGCGGTGCGCTGCTGCAAGCTGGCGCTCAACCATGGCCTCGGCGGTCAGCTCGACGGGCCCTCGTCCTACCTGATGAAGTCGCCGCACGTGCAGCGCCCCGACGATGAGGCGCGGCTGGCGACCGAGCAGTTCATCGCGGATCACACCGGGCTGCCGGGCACGAAGCCGCTCGGCGCGCCGACGCCGGCTTCGACCGACTCCTAGCCGGATCGCCTTTGCGACGATGCGGGCGTGTTCGACACGCTCGCATCGCCGCTTGCCGGCTCGCTGGTGAGCCTGGAGCCGCTGGAGGAGCGGCACGTGGAGGACCTGCGCGTGGCCGCGGCGGACCCGCGCGTGTCGGCCTGGCTGCCGGTCCCGTTGCACGACCCGCAGTGGTTCGCGTGGTGGCGCGCGGACGCCGCCTCCGCCTGGGAGACGCAGCGAGACGTGACGTTCGCGACGGTGCGCCGCACAGACGGCGTCGCGGTCGGCTCGACGCGCTTCCTCGAGCTGCGTGAGCGCGACCGCTCGGTGGAGATCGGCTGGACGTGGCTGGCGCCCTCGGCGTGGACGACGGGTGCGAACGTCGAGGCGAAGCTGCTGATGCTCGGACGCGCATTCGACGAGGCCGGCTGCATCCGCGTCGAACTGAAGACCGACGCGCGCAACGCGCGCTCGCGGGCCGCGATGGCGGCGCTCCCGGCCCAGTTCGAGGGGATCCACCGCCAGCACCGCGTGCTGCTCGACGGGACCCTGCGCGACTCCGCCTGGTACAGCGTGCTCGACCGCGAGTGGCCCGACGTGCGCGCCAACCTCGAGCGACGGCTCACGGCGCGGGCGATCGATGCGCGACGGATTGACCCCCTGTGAGGGGGTGAGAACGTCGAGCATCGCCGGGCACGGCGCCTGTCTATCCTCCAAGCCGTGCCCGCGCGCCTCGCGATCGCCCAGGTCACGCCCTATGCCTGGGAGACGCCGCACGAGGTGAACCGCGCAGTCGCCCGCTGCGCCGAGGAGCTGGCCGCGCACGGGCATCGCGTCGTCGTGATCGCCCCCTCGACGTCGAGCGCGCTCGTGCGCGAGTCGCGCAAGGCGATCCATGCCGCGAGAGAGCGGCCGGAGGCGCTGCTGGAGCCGTCGGACGGCCTGCCGTATCGCGTGCTCGGCGTCGGCGAGGTGCTGCCGTTCTCGCCGTCCCGGCGCCGTGCCGCGTCGCTGCCGATCGACGTCGCGCGCACGATCGAGCAGGCGCTCGCGATCGCACCGCTCGACGTCGTCCACCTGCACGAGCCGTTCGCGCCGAGCGCCGCGAGCGCGGCGCTGCGCCACTCGCGCGCGCTCAACGTCGGGACGTTTCACGCGCCGACCGAGCGCGTGCTCTCGACGCAGGTCGCGCGGCGCGTCGTGGAGCTGTTCCTCGGCCGCCTCGACGCGCGCGTCGCGAGCTACGCGGCGACGCGCGACCTGCTGCAGCGCTGGTTCCCCGGGGACTGCCGCGTGATCCTGCCGGGTGCAGACGCGCCGACAACGGTCGAGCGCACCGAAGATCGGGTCGAGATCGCGCTGATCGCCGACGAGGACCGCCCCGCCGTGCGCACGCTCGTGCGCGCGCTGCGGCGGATGCCGGCGAGCGACGCCTGGCACGCGACCGTCTGGTCGCGCCGCGCGACGCAGAGCGCCGGCCCGCTGCGCGCCGAGCTGCGCGAGCGGATCGACTTCCTCGGCCCAGACGACTGCGACGAGGACGCGCTGCTCGCGCGCGCCGACGTGGTCGTGCGCGCCTCGAGCGGCGTCGCGCCCGCGCCCGGTGGGCTCGTGCGCGCGCTCGCCGCCGGCTGCGTGCCGGTCGTCGCGCGCCTGCCGGTCTATGAAGAGCTCGTCGGCGACGGCGAGCAGGGGCTGCTGTTCGAGCCGGGCGACGCCGACACGCTCGCGGCGCAGCTCGCGCGGCTCGTCGCCGAGCCGGAGCTGCGCACGCGGCTGCGCACCGCGGCCGACCCGTTGCGCGAGCGGCTCAGATGGACGCGCGTCGTGGACGAGTTGGAGGAGATCTACGCCGGGCTCGTCGCCAAGCGCCACGACGGCCGCGGCGACCGCGCGCTGCGCGCGAAGGTCGCCAAGCGCCGCCGCATCGACGTCGACCTGCACATGCACACCGACCACTCGTCGGACTGCGCGACGCCGGTCGAGGTGCTGCTCGCAACCGCGAAGTCGAGAGGGCTCGGGGCGATCGCCGTGACCGATCACAACGTCATCTCCGGCGCGTTCGAGGCGCAGGCGAAGGCGAGCGGCATCAAGGTGATCGTCGGCGAGGAGGTCAAGACCGCCGACCAGGGCGAGGTGATCGGCCTCTTCCTCACAGAGCTGATCCCGCGCGGGCTGACGCTGCAGGAGACGATCGCCGAGATCAAGCGCCAGGGCGGCGTCGTCTACGTCCCGCATCCGTTCGACCGCATGCACGCCGTGCCGGACTACGAGCACCTGACGGCGGTGCTCGACGACGTCGACGCGATCGAGGTCTTCAACCCGCGCGTGGCGATCCAGGAGTTCAACGAGGAGGCGGCCCGCTTCGCCGCCAAGTACCGCATCCCGGCGGGCGCCGGCTCCGACGCGCACGTCGCGCAGGGGCTCGGATCGGTGCGGATCCGGATGCCGGACTTCGACGGTCCCGAGGAGTTCATGGAGGCGCTGCGCGAGGCCGACATCGTCCGCACGCCGGCTTCGCTCCTCTACGTGCAGGCGCTGAAGTTCCTGCAGACGAGAGCGGTTCCAAGAGGGGCACGAGCCGCCTCCAAGGAGCGCCGGGTCCGCCGAGCGGCCCGCAAATCCTGAAAGTCCTGATGCACGAGCAGGGACATGCCGGGGCCGCGTCCAATCTTCCCCCCAGCATGCCCATCACCGACGACGAGATCCGCGAGAAGTACCTCGAGCGGGCGATCCGCGAGCTGAACCACTTCACGCGCGAGCTGCAGGAGTGCAGCCACTGCCCGCGCGGCAACCTCATGCCGGTGCTGGGATCCGGCCACCCGCAGGCCGACGTCTTCCTGGTCAAGCACCATCCGCGCCCCTCCGAGATCGAGGAGGGCGTCGCCTTCTACGGGCGCGCCGGCGGCGCGCTGATGAAGTCGCTCAAGCGGCTGCAGATCGACCCGCTCGCCGTCTACGGGACGCTGTGCGTGAAGTGCCCGCTGCCCGATCCGTCGCTGGCCGACCCGGCCTGCGTCGAGCGGCTGATCGAGGAGCTGGCGATCGTGCAGCCGAAGATCGTCGTGGTGATGGGCGAGGACGCGCTGGACGTCGTCAACGAGCTGGAGATCCCGCTCGCGCGCACGCTGCTCGCCGAGCCGGGCGCGCTCCAGCGGCTGACGCCGTCGATCGAGGCGCTGTACGTGCCGAACATCGACGAGGCGCTCGACGAGGAGAGCGCCAAGCGCGCGTTCTGGGGCGCCTTCAAGGTGCTCGGCGAGTGGTACGAGGCGCTGCCGCCGTACTGATCTACGGCAGCAGGACGAGCTTGCCGAGCTTGCCGCCGGCGGCGAAGCGCTCGTAGGCGGCCGGCGCCTCGTCGAGCGGGAAGGCTTCGGCGACGGGCACGCGGATCGCACCGCTCTGGATCAGCGGCAGCACGTGGCGCTCGAGCCCGCGGGTCATCAGCGCCTTCTCCTCCAGCGGGCGGGCGCGCATCGTCGAGGCGAGGATCCGCCCGCGCTTGTACATCAGCTTCGCGAGGTTCAGCTCCCCCTTCGCGCCGGCGGAGATGCCGATCACGACGATGCGGCCGCCCGTCGCGAGCGCGTCGACGTTCGCGTCGAGGTTGGGCGCGCCGACCAGCTCGAGGATCGCGTCGAACGGGCCGTGCTGCTCGAAGCCCTCGGGCTCGACCACGGTGGCTCCGAGCGCGGCGACCTGCTCGCGCGCGTCGGGGTTGCGGACGGTCGCGGTGACGCGCACGCCGATGCTCGCGCCGAGCTGGATCGCGGCCGTGCCGACGCCGCCCGCGCCGCCGTGCACGAGCAGGCGCTCGCCCGCTTGCAGGCCCGCCTGCGTGAAGAGCGCGTCGTGCGCGGTCGCGAAGACCTCCGGGAAGCCGCCCGCGGCGGGCCAGTCGAGCGCGTCGGGGACCGGCATCAGCATCCGCTCGTGCACGAGCGCCAGCTCCGCCTGCCCGCCACCGCCGACGATCGCCATCACGCGGTCGCCGGGCTGGAAGCGGCTCGCGCCGGGGCCGTTCTCGACCACCTCGCCCGCGAGCTCCAGGCCCGGGATGTCCTGCGGCCAGCCGGGCGGCGCTGGGTAGAGCCCGCGTTTTTGCATCATGTCCGCGCCGTTGAGGCCGGCAGCGCGGACGCGAACGAGCACCTCGTCCTTGCCGGGCTGCGGATCGGGGTGATCCTCGACCAGGATCTCCCCGTCGCGGATGGTGGCGGCGCGCATCGCGGCGGAGTCTAGCCGGCGGGATGCGGCGCGCCGGCGGGCACCGGGCTCAGCCCCATCTCATGACTCTGGCGATCGCTCTATCGATGAAGCGATCGGGCAGGTAGCGCGCGGCGATGCCACGCGACTTCGCCTCGCGACCGACGAGGTAGCGCGTCTTCGGCTTGCGCGCGGTGAGCGCGTGGGCGACGTCCTTGGCGACGGCGTCTGGCGGCAGGCCGGTCCGCGCGCCCTCCTCGGAGGCCGTGCGAACGGTCGCGATCAACGGCCCGTAGTCGCGCTGCGCCTCGGCGCCCATGCTCTGCTGCAGCTCGTCGCCGGAGGCGATGCCCTTGTCCCAGATCGGCGTCGCGATCGTGCCCGGCTCGATCACGGAGACCTCGATCCCCCAAGGCCGCAGCTCGCGCCGCAGCGTGTCGGAGAAGCCCTCGAGCCCGAACTTCGAGGCGGCGTAGGCGCCGAGCAGCGGGACGGCGACCTTGCCGCCGATCGAGCTGACGTTGACGATCCGCCCTCTGGCGGAGCGGAGCTGCGGAAGGAACGCCTGCGTGACGGCGACCTGGCCGATCAGGTTGACCTCGATCTGGCGGCGGAAGTCGTCGATCGGCTGGTGCTCGATCGGCGCGGGCACGGCGACGCCGGCGTTGTTGACGAGGCCGGCGAGGCGGCCGCCGGTCTGCTCGCTCACGCTCTTTGCCGCCGCGGCGATCGAGTCCGCGTCGATCACGTCGATCCGCAGCGACGTCACGCCGGCGATCTCCCGCGCGAGCCGCTCGCCGTCCTCCGGCTTGCGCACCCCGGCGAAGACCGTGAAGCCGAGCCCCGCGAGCCGCCGCGCGCACGCCTCCCCGATCCCGCTCGACGCGCCGGTCACGACGACTGCTCCACGCTGCTGAGAGCCTGCTGGCATGGCGCCGGATTCTGTCAGGCGGAGTGGAGATGCGAGCCGGTCGGCAGTCTTATGAATTGACACATAACTGCTGGCGACAGAGCGATGCTGGACGAGTACCGTCGCTCTGCACGGCGGAAAGCAGCTTCTGTCATCCGATCCCTCCGGACGCCGGGACTGGTCGGGGCCTGTCAGCCCCGGCGTCCTTCGGACGCCTCACGGCTACGAAGGGAGGGAGACATGGCAGCAACTGCAACCGCGCTGGCGCTGCTGGTGGCGCTGCTGGTCATCGACCGGCTCGTCGATCGGCGGCGCTGACGCAGAGACTGCCGCGCGAAGCCACATCGACGACAGGCTCCGTGTCGGTGTGGGACGCAACGGGCCGGGGGTTACCGCCCCCGGCCCGTTTGCATCTTCGGACGCCATTCGGCTTGAACTGCAACCGCGGGACAAGGATAGGTCGCTTGCGCCCACGCGACAACCGCAACGGCGGTGTGCTCGCGAGAGCTGCTCTCACCCCGTCATCAGCGCCACCGGCACCGCCAGACCAGCGGAGCGGCGGAGAGTGGCGATGCGACGGCCGGGCTGGACGGCGGGGCGCGACGGGCTGCAGCGCTCCTCGCCGATCGCGGCCGCCGTGGCGTCGATGTCGGCGACCTTGAACGCGAGGCCCCAGAAGAAGGCCGGACCGTCCGGCCCGCCGCTGCGCTCGATCGCATCGTCGGGCGCCTGCACGACCTCGAGGATCACCTCGCCGAGCCGGAAGAACGCCTGCCGCGGCGCGCCAGCCGGCGTCGGCTCCTCGCGGATGCGGCGCAGATCGAGGCCGGCAGCCTGGAGCGCCGCGACCGTGCGGTCGAGCGCGGGCGTGATCGCGACGACGTGGTCGAGCGCGGTGACGCCGTTGGGATGCGTCGGCACCGGCGACTCGCCGGCCGCCGCATCGTCCGCCAGCACCGTCGGCAGCCCGTCGAACCGCTCGCTCTCGAGGCCGCTCAGCGTCCACCCGACGATCCCGCGACCGGCGTCGCGCCCCACGAGCCGGATCGGCACGCTGCCGACGCGGGAGACGTCGCCGTCGAGCGCGAACCCAAGCGCCGCCCACGTCGCAGGCTCGTCGGCGACCGTCAGCTCGTGGATTCGCACGCCCGGCATCGCCGGGACGCTAACGCGCGCGCCGCTAGCCGCGCTCCAGCAGCGCCACGCACTCGATGTGCGGGGTCTGCGGGAACATGTCGACCGGCGTGACTCTGCGCAGGATGTACCCCGCTTCGACGAGCTGCGCGGCGTTCGGCGCGAGCGTCGTCGGGTTGCAGGAGACGTAGACGATCCGCTTCGGCGAGCTGTCGATGATGCGTCTGACGACCTTCGTCGACAGGCCGGCGCGCGGCGGGTCGACGACGACGACGTCGGGCGTGCCCGCCTTCGCGACGAGGTCTCTCAGCGCGACGCGCACGTCGCCGGCGAAGAAGTTGGCGTTGTCGACGTCGTTGATGCGCGCGTTGGAGATCGCGTCGCCGATCGCCGGCTCGATCAGCTCCAGCCCCCACAGCTCCGACGCGCGCGGCGCGAGCGTCAACCCGATCGTGCCGATCCCGCAGTAGAGGTCGTAGACGCGCTCGAAGCCTCTGAGCGCGGCGTACTCGCCGGCGAGCGCGTAGAGCTTCTCGGCCATCTCGGTGTTCGTCTGAAAGAACGCGTGCGGGGAGATGCGGAAGCGCATCCCGCTCAGCTCCTCGTCGAGGTAGTCACTGCCGGCGATCAGCTCCGTCTCGCCGAGCGCGGTCGTCTCGCCGACGCCGTCGAACGCGGTCCACAGCAGGCCGTTGCAGTCGACCGCCTCGGCGAGCCCGTCGGTGTCGAGCTGGCCCGGCATCGTCACGAGCCGCACCTGGATCTGCCCGGTCCGGCGCCCCTCGCGCACGACGAGGTTGCGCAGGAAGCCCTCGTGCGTGCGGCGGTCGTAGGCGGTGAGCCCCTTCGAACGGCACCAGTCGAGCACCTGGCGGCTGGCGACGTTCGAGCGCTCGGAGGCGATCAGGCAGTCGTCTATCGGGACGATGCGTTCCCAGTGGCCGGGCGCGTGGAAGCCGAACACCAGCTCACCGTCGTCTTCGGTGCCGAACGAGTATTCGAGCTTGTTGCGGTAGCGCCACTGCTCGAGCGCGGGCACGATCGGCTCCATCGCGAAGCCGTCGAGCTTGCCGATCCGCCGCAGCGCGTCCTCGACCTGCTGGGCCTTGATCTCGAGCTGGCGCTCGTACGGGAGCACCTGCCACGGCACACCGGGATGCGGCGCGTGCGCCGGTATCCGCTCCGGCGACGGCTCCAGTATCTCGACAGTTATCGCTTCGGCGTAGTCGCGCTTCGGGCGCGTGATTCTGGCGCGGACCTTGTCGCCCGGCACCGCGCCGACGACGAACACGACGTAGCCCTCGTGGCGCGCGACGCCGTTGCCGCCGAACGCGAGCGAGTCGATCGTCAGCTCGAGCTCGTCGCCGCGGCTGGGCCTCTGCCGTCTGGTCAGTGCGGTGGACATGCGGCGACTAGCATGCCAGGCCCATGGACCTCGCCGCGTACCGACTGCAAGCCGAGGCGTTCACGGCCGAGCTGGGCGAGGAGTACCACGCGCACTTCGCCGGCCTCAGAGCGGAGTTCGACGTCGAGCCGATCTATGCGAAGCACGCCGAGCTGTTCACGCGCGAGTCGGTCGCGCGCCTGCGCGAGCAGGCCGACGCCGCGGCCACGCAGGGGGAGGATGCCGGCCGCCGCGCGCGCATGCTGCTCGACTTCGCGGTCGACGGCCACCTCGGCCTCGTCTCGACCGACCTGGAGGGCGAGCTGGCGCAGCGCGAGGCCGGGCTCGTCCTGTCGATCGAGGGAGACGGAGCGGCGATCCCCTTCCGCGAGGCGACGATCGTGCAGGCGAACGAGCCCGACCGCGCGCGCCGCGCGGCGATCGAGACGGCGCGCCTCGCAGCGACCGAGACGCACCTCAACCCGCTCTACCGCGAGATGCTGGAGCGCACGCGCGCGACCGCCGTCGAGCTGGGCTGGCCGAGCTACCGCGCGCTGTGCGAGGAGCTGAAGGGCTTCGACCTTGACCGCCTCGCACGCGCGACCGCGGCGTTCACGGCCGCGACCGAGGGCGCGTACGCGCCGCTCGTCGCGCCGGTCGTGGAGCGCACGCTCGACGGCCTCGCGCTGGAGGACCTCGTGCGCGCCGACCTGCCGCGCCTCTTCCGCTTCGCCGAGGCGGACGCCGCGTTCGACGGCGCGCAGCTGCTGCCGAGCTTCGAGGCGACGCTCGCCGGCCTCGGGATCGACCCCGCGACGCAGCGCAACGTGCACCTCGACGTCGCGTCGCGCCCCGGCAAGTCGCCGCGCGCCTTCTGCGTCGCGGTCAGAGTCCCGCAGGACGTGCGCCTCGTCGTGCCGCCGATCGGCGGGCGCGACGACTTCACCGCGCTGCTGCACGAGGGCGGCCACGTCGAGCACTTCGCGCACGTCGACCCGGGGCTCGCGTTCGAGTACCGCCACCTCGGCGACAACGCGATCACCGAGGCGTTCGCGTTCCTGTTCGACCACCTCGTCGAGGACCCCGAGTGGCTGCGCGCGCGACTCGGCGTGCAGGACGCCGACGGCACGCTTGCCGCGCACGCGCGCGCGACGCGGCTGATCTACCTGCGCCGCTATGCGGCGAAGCTGCCCTACGAGCTCGACGTGCACGCCGTCGAGCCGCCAGACGACGCCGCGCTGCGCGAGCGCTACGCGACGCTGCTGGGCGCCGCCGCGCGCGTGCGCTGGCCACGCGAGACGTACCTCGCCGACCTCGATCCCGGCTTCTACGTCGCCTGCTACCTGCGCGCCTGGGCGCTGGAGACGCACCTGCGCGCGCACCTGCGCGAGCGCTTCGGCGGGCGCTGGTTCGAGCAGCGCGAGGCCGGCGACGCGCTGCGCGCGCTGTGGCGCGACGGCCAGCGCCTGTCCGCCGAGGAGCTGCTCGGCGAGCTGACCGGCGCCGAGCTCGACTTCGGCGCGCTGCTCGCGGACCTGGGGCTCAGCGCCTCTCCGACGTGGGTCCCGCGCGAGCGCGTCGTCGAGAGCCTCGTCCAGACCGATCCCGGACTGCGAGCCGATCTCGACGCGGCGCTCCCCGACATGATCGACGAGTTGTGAAGGGGATCCTCGACACCTCCGTGTTCATCGCGGAGGAGCAGCAGCGCGAACTGGCCGTCGAGCGCCTGCCTGACGAGGCGGCGATCTCCGCCGTGACGCTCGCCGAGCTGCAGCTCGGGGTGCACCTCGCCCGCTCGGAGCGCGTGCGCGCCCAGCGCCTGAACGCGCTCGGCAAGGTGCACGCGACCTACGCGGCGCTGCCGGTCGACGAGGCCGTCGCCGCAGCATTCGCGGAACTCGTCGCGACGGCGCGCAGAGCGAGACGGCGGCTGCGCGTCAAGGACGCTTGGATCGCAGCCACCGCCCGTGCCCACGACGCAGCGCCTACACGCAGGACGGCGACTTCGACGCCTTGAGAGACGTCGAAGTCGTCCGCGTCTGAGACGCCGCCTGAGCGGCGTCCGGCTACTTCTTTCTGCGCGGCGCGTTCTTTCTCGCCGCGGCGCCGACCGCTCTGCGAGCGCGCTCGGCGCTCTTCATGAGGCGGTCGACCGAGTCGGCGCGGCGCGCTCTGGCGGCCGTGCCGTCGAGCTTCTTCGACAGCTGCTCGAGCTGCTCGATGCCCTTGCCGAGCAGCGTGTCGAGGTTCGTGAGCACGTCGTCCTTCTGCTCGCGGCCCTTGCGCACGAGCTCGCCGACGAGGTCGTTCGCGTCGCCTCTCGCGACGTGACCGCGGGAAACGGCCTCGTCGAGCGCCTCCTGGATCGCCTCGGACGCGAGCAGCACGAGATCGCGCGGCTCGAAGACGCGGTTGGTGAGCTGCTCGCGCAGCGCGTCGACGAGCTGGGCGACGGGATCGGCGGTGCGTCTGCGCGCGCCGCCGGTCGCGCGTCTCGGCGCGGCCGCCGGTCTTCTCGCCGCCGGTCTTCTCGCCGCCGGTCTTCTCGCAGCGGCTCTTCTGGCGGCCGGTCTTCTGGCCGTCGCTCTTCTCGCCGCGGCACGTGCGGCAGGTCTTCTCGCAGCCGCGGCGCGAGCGGGTCTTCTCGCCGCGGTTCTTCTGGCGGCCGCTCTCGTCGCCGCAGCGGCGCGAGTGGGTCTTCTGGCGGCCGCTCTTCTCGCGGCCGCGACGCGCGCCGGTCTTCTCGCCGCCGCGCTTCTGGCGGCCGGGCTCGCTCTGGCGGCTGCGGCACGTCTGGCAGCCGGTCTGCGGGCGGCCGCGGCTCTTCTCGCGCCGGTGCTCGCTCTTCTCGCAGCGGGGGACTTCGGCTGGGGCATCGATGCTCCTCGGTATGGACAGACGGACCGGTCGGGCGCGAGGCTACCGCAGCAGCAGCTCCAAGAGCGCTTTCTGGGCATGGCGCCGGTTCTCGGCCTGGTCCCAGATGCGCTGACGGGCGCCGTAGAGGACCTCGGCCGTGATCTCCTCGCCCGGGTGGGCGGGCAGGTCGTGGAGCGCGATCGCGCCGGGCGCGGCGCGTTCGAGCAGCGCGTCGTCGACGCGGTAGGCGGCGAGCGCGGCGCGGCGCGCGTCGGCCGTCTCCTCGTCGCCCATGCTGACCCACACGTCGGTGTAGACCGCGTGCGCGCCGGCGACCGCGGCGCGCGGATCGTCGGTCAGCACGGCGCCGGCGACGGGCTCGAGCTGGTAGCCGTCCGGCGCCGCGATGCGCACCTCCACGCCGGCGAGGCTGCCGAGGATCGCAAGCGAGCGAGCGACGTTGTTGCCGTCGCCGACATAGGCGAGCACGAGGCCGTCGAGTCTCCCGAACGTCTCGCGCAGCGTCAGCAGGTCGGCGAGCGCCTGGCACGGGTGGTGGCCGGCGGTGAGCATGTTCACGACGGGCACGCTCGCGTGCCCGGCCAGCTCGCGCACCAGCTCGTCGGCACCGGTGCGGATCCCGATCGCGTGCACGTGGCGCGACAGCACGAGCGCGGTGTCGCGCACGGCCTCGCCGCGGCTGATCTGCATCTCGTCCGGGCGCAGGATCAGCGGGTGGCCGCCGAGCTCGACGATGCCCGTCTCGAATGACAGGCGCGTGCGTGTCGAGGGCTTCTGGAAGATCAGCGCGACATGCTTGCCCGCGAGCGCGCGCGAGGCGAGCGGCTCGGCCTTCAGCTCGAGCGCGCGCTCGATCAGCGCGAGCAGCTCCTCGCGGGTGAGCTCTTCTCCAGTGAGCAGGTGGCGCGGCAAGCGCGCAAGTGTACGGTCCTGCAATGCATCTGCGCATGCTGACGCGGACGATCCGGGGTTTAGCGTCACGTGACTCCCGCCGATAGTCAGGACGTGCGTCGAACGTCCCTCGTGCTGGCGGTCGCCTTCGCGGTCCTGCTCGTCGTCGGCGGCACCGTCTCGTGTGCCGGCGCGC